>Ga0306920_100008529_pt1 | contig 13607 bp, 13 predicted proteins | sample flu12Cox44000170_FD_204666 | JGI IMG/M metagenome (GOLD analysis project Ga0306920, IMG submission 204666) | Lab enrichment of tropical soil microbial communities from Luquillo Experimental Forest, Puerto Rico - flux4day.12C.oxic.44.000.170 (v2)... | ecosystem: Environmental > Terrestrial >... | reverse complement strand
AAGCCGAGCGCGCCGCGCAGGTAGCGGGCCACGAGGCGCGTCGCCTCGCCGGCGTCGCGCGTGGCGGTGAGCGAGCTCGCCACTTCGCGCAGCGACACCAGCTGGACGTTCGCCTCGATCAGCCGGCGGTGGCTGCGCTCGAGGTCGTCGACGAGCTGCGAGACCACCGGCACGATCGCGGCCGGGTCGTCCAGCGCGGCTGTCTCATGCGCCACGGCGCCCGGAGCGAGGCCACGCACCTCCTCGATGCGGCGCAGCAGCGCGCCCAGCTCTTCGCGGTTCGATTCGGTCATGGAAAGACGGACCGTCTCGCGCGCGGCCGGAGGGGACCGGCTGCGCGGTCTCAGAGGGAGACCACCGCGGGCGCCGCTCCCAGGGCGGGGGAACGGCGGGCGGTTATGAACCTCCTACTTCAGCTTCAAGTACTACTTGAACCTTGCCGGGCCGCGCCCGGTGCGGGTCACGCCTGGTCCGTGAACTCGCGGACCGTGAGCGCCACGTAGCGGATCTGATCCTCGGTCAGCTCGGGATAGATGGGCAGCGCGATCGTCTCGTGCGCCGCCGCTTCTGAGTGCGGCATGTCCCCGGGCTTGTAGCCCAGGTGCGCGAAGCACTTCTGCAGGTGCAGCGGCACCGGGTAGTAGATCTCGCAGCCGATGTTGCGCTCGCCGAGGTGCTTCTTGAGCTCGTCGCGCTTCGGCACGCGCACCACGTACTGGTTGTAGATGTGGCGCGTGCGTGGGTCGTGGTACGGCCGGCCCACGCGCGAGCCCTCGAACAGGGCGTTGTAGAGCGCGGCGTTCTTCGCGCGCTTCTCGCTCCAGCGGTCGAGGTGCTTGAGCTTCACGCGCAGGATCGTGGCCTGCAGCGCGTCGAGGCGCGAGTTCGTGCCCACGAGCGAGTGGTAGTACTTGGGCTTGGCGCCGTGGTTGCAGAGGAGCCGCGCCTTCTCCGCCAGCTCGGCGTTGCCGGTCGTGATCATGCCGCCGTCGCCCGCGCCGCCCAGGTTCTTGGACGGGAAGAACGAGAACGTGCCGAAGTCGCTCATCGAGCCCGAGCGCCTGCCCTCCCACTCCGACCCGATCGACTGCGCGGCGTCCTCGATCAGGTAGAGCTGGTGCTTGTCGCAGATGGCCTTGAGCGCCGGCATGTCGCAGCACTGGCCGTACAGCGACACTGCCACCACCGCCTTCGTGCGCGGCGTGATCGCGGCTTCGAGCCGGTGCGGATCGAGGTTGTACGTGCGCGGGTCCACGTCGACGAACACCGGCGTCGCGCCGTTGTTCGCGACCGTGCCGGCGGTGGCGAAGAACGAGTAGGCGGGCGAGATGACCTCGTCGCCGGGACCGATGCCGAGCGTCCACATCGCGATCAGCAGCGCGTCCGTGCCCGAGGCGCACGCCACGGCGTACTTCACCTGCGAGTAGCGCGCCACCTCCTCCTCGAGCCCGGTGATCTCCGGGCCGCCGATGAAGTGGCAGCTCTCCATGACGCGGCGCACGGCGTCGTCGATCTCCGCGCGGATGGTGTCGTACTGCGCGCGCAAGTCGAGGAGCGGGACTTTCATGGTCGTCAGGTTGGTCGGCATCTCGTGTTCTCGCTTCTCCGGCAGGCCGGGGTTTCGGAAGGGGTCAGGCGTCGACCCAGCCTTGGTTCTCGAGTAGCTGCTCGGTGGGCACCGCCCGCCACGGCTTCGCGGGCTTGCCCACCACGATGGTGCGGGCCGGCACGTCCCGCGTCACGGTGGAGCCGGCAGCGACCAGGCCATCCTCGTGGATGGTGACGCCTGGCAGCGTCACGCTGCCCGCGCCGATGCGCCCGCCCTTCTTCACCGTCACGCCCTTGAAGTGCTTGAAGCGCTCCTGCGTGCGGCCGACGAAGTTGTCGTTCGACGTCACCACGCCGGGGGCCACGAACACGCGGTCCTCGAGCGTCGAGTACGCGCACAGGTAGCACTCGCTCTCCAGCTTGCAGTAGCGGCCCACCGTGCAGAAGTTCTCGATCGTAACGCCGCGGCCGACGATCGTGCCGCGGCCCACGGTGACGTTCTCGCGCACGGTCGAGAGGTCGGCCATCAGCACCTTGGCGTCGATCGCGGCACCGCGGTAGAGCACGACGCCGCTGCCGACGATGCAGTTGTCCCCGAGCGTGAGCGGCGGCAGCTCCTGCTCCTTCGTAGTCGCCGAGTTGGCGGCGCGCATGGGCGTCTTGCCGAGCGAGGCGTGGTCGTCGATGCGCACGCTGGCGCCGACGACCGTGTCGGCGTGGATCACGACGTGGTGGCCGACGCGGCAGCCCTCGCCGAGCGCGACGTTCGCGCCCACGACGCAGTACTCGCCGAACGTGGTGCCGGACCCGATCCGGGCGCTCGGGTCGATGACGCAGGAGGCCGGCGCGCTGACCGCGGTCATGCGACCTCCTGCGGCAGCGGCTGGATGGCCACCGGCTGGCCGCCGCTCTTGAGCGACCGCTGGGCCGCGTCCAGCACCTTCACCACGCGCAGGCCGCCCACGCCGTCGCTCAGAGGCGCCTTGCGCTCGCGCACGCACTCGACGAAGTGCAGGCACTCGAGCTTCAACGGCTCCTGCAGCGAGATCTTCGGGATCAGGATGTCGCCCGAGCGCACGGTGAGCGCGTCGCCGTAGCTCACCACCTGGCCCGCGCGGTCCACACCCTTGTCGTACACCTTGATCTTCTCGCTCGCCTCCATGTCGTCGAACACCACCATCTTCTGCGTGCCGACAACGGTGAACTTGCGCAGCTTGTGCGGGTCGAGCCACGACACGTGGGCGTGCGCCATCTGGCCGCCGGGGAAGCGCAGGTCCACGAACACGACGTCCTCCACGCCGGGCTGCAGGTACGCCGAGCCGCGCGCCACCACGTCCACCGGCTCCTGGCCGATGAGGTGGAGGATCACCGACAGGTCGTGCGGCGCGAAGCTCCACAGCGCGTTCTCGTCCTGCCGCACCTTCCCCAGGTTCACGCGCTGGCAGTAGATGTAGAGCAGGTCGCCGATCGCGCGCTCGGTCACAGTCTTCTTGAGGTACGTGACCCCCGGGTGATAGAGCAGCAGGTGGCCGACCATGAGGATGCGGCCTTTGGCCCGCGCCAGCCGGCAGAGCTCCTCGGCGTGGGCGACCTCGAGCGTCAGAGGCTTCTCGACGAAGACGTCCTTCCCCGCCTCGAGCAGCGCCTTCGCCAGCGGGTGATGGCTCACCGCGGACGCCGACACCACCACGCCCTGCACCTCGGGATCGCGCGCCACGTCGGCCACGTTCGCCTGCGCGCGCACGCCCGGGTACTGGGCGGCCGTCCGCGCCAGCCGCTGCGGGTCGGCGTCGCAGACCGCGACGAGCCGCGCCCCGGGCAGGCTCGCGTAGTTGCGGACCAGGTTGGCGCCCCAGTCCCCCGTCCCCACGACGGCGATGCCGATGCGATCCGACAGAGACGACCTCCAGGCTGCGAATGGCTCGAGAAGGATGAGGTGGGAGTCCGGAACTTGCGAGGGTATCCAGCCCGCCACAGGCGGTCAACGCGCGGAGCGCGGCCCGGCCCTTGGGGGCGCGCCGCGATCCGCGCGCTCACGCCGCGAGGCGGTCGTTCCCCTCCACGCGGTTCCGTCCGTTGCGTTTGGCATGGTAGAGCGCGCGGTCGGCGGCCTCGATCAGCCCGGTCACCGAGTCCCCGTCCTCGGGGTAGTTCGCGATCCCGACGCTCACCGTGATCGAGCCCGGCGCGGCGAGCGGGAACGTGTGCTCTTCCACCGCGGCGCGCAGGCGCTCGGCCACCGTCGCCGCGCCCGGGCGATCGGTCTGCGGCAGGATCACGGTGAACTCGTCGCCGCCGTACTTGGCGACCAGGTCCCACGAGCGCACCTGCTGCGCGAACAGCTGCGCGATCTCGCGGAGCAGGTGGCTGCCGCGCAGGTGGCCGTTGCGGTCGTTGTAGTGCTTGAGATTGTCCACGTCCACCATGAGCACGGAGAGCGGCTGGCGGAAGCGCGTGGCGCGCTTGACCTCGCGGCGGAGCGCGGACTTGAGGTAGCGATAGTTGAAGACCTGGGTGAGGTCGTCGGTGACCGCGAGCTTCTCGAGATTCTCCGAGAGCCGCAGGTTGTCGATCGTCACCGCGCTCCACGCCGCGAGCAGCGCCAGCGGCCGCGCGTCGCGGCTCGTGAAGCGTGCGCCGCCGGCACCGCGGTACACGGCGAGATAGCCCGCCTGGCCGTCCTGGAGCTGCATCGGCACGTAGAGCGTCGGGCCGGGCGGCACGCCCGGGCAGGCCGCGGCCTGCGGGACGCCGGCCGCGCCCAGGTCCGCGAACGCACGCGGCTGACTCTCGCGCAGCACCGAGCGCTCGAACGGCCCCGGCTGGTAGGTCTCGGTCGAGCGGTCGGGTGCGGTCTGTCCGCGGAGCAGCACGCTGCGCTCGAATGCGCGTGCGCCGCCGAGCACGAGCACGGCGCCGTCGGCTTCGGCGAGGAGCAGCGCCAGCGAGAGCGTGGTGTCGAGAACGTTCGCGCGCGTCCTTCCGCTCGAGCGTCCCGTGAGCTCCACGAGTGAGGCCAGCAATCGTTCGCGTCCCGGCATGGTTCCTTCCACGGTGATTGGGTGAAAACCCACGCCGGAGTCGCAACGGTCATGCCATGTTCAGCTAAACCCCCCACCGCCGTCGCGGAGGGCCGACCACCGGAGCCACTGGATGGCGCCGCGCACGGTGAAGAACACGAGCCCGCAGACGATGAGCAGCCAGCCGCTGAGCCGCTGCGGCGGGTTCAACGGCAAGTCATCACGCACGTTGACCCAGACGACCAGCGCCCAGGCGAGCGCGGCGGCGAGCCCGGTGCTGGTGATCGCCTGAAGCAGCCGCCACGTCCCGCGCTCCGCGTGTTGCGCGTCGTACGTCGCATCGCGATGCGTCGAAACGCGCAACGCCGACGTTGCAGCCCGCATGCCCGGCGGCGGCGCGGTGGCTTTTTGACCAACGCCCGAACCGGTCTCGGCCACCCACAGCCGTGTCGCCCCCATCAGGAACGCGCGTGACTCGAGACGCGTGAAGCCGCACGCGTCGAGATCGTCCTCGAACTCCGGCCCCGAGCCGAACTCGAAGATGCTCTCGGAGAGGTAGCGATAGGCGCTCGGGTCGCTCGAGAGTCGCCCGGCGAGCGGGATGGCGTGCCGGATCCAGGTGCGCGCGAACGGGGCGAGCGGGCCCGGCCGGGGCGCGGCCGCCTCGAGCACGACGAGCCGGCCACCAGGCCGGAGCACGCGCGCGAGCTCCGCGAGCGCCGCGCGGCGCGGCCGCAGGTTCCGGATCCCGAACGCGATCGAGACCGCGTCGAGCGAGGCGTCGCGGAGCGGCAGCGAGAACGCGTCGGCGCACGCGAGTCGCGGCGACCAGCCGCCGCGCGCGTGCGTCACCGCCGCCACGCGCAGCATGCCCACGCTGACGTCCATCCCGAGCACGGTGCGACCCACGCGGTGCAGGCCCGTGAGCGACGCCCCGCTCCCGGTGCAGAGGTCCAGCACCGTGCGCGCCTCGCGCGGCACCCGCCGCCACATCGCCTCGCGCCACGCCGAGTCCTGGCCCAGCGTCATCACCGCGTTCAGCACGTCATAGCGCCCGGAGACGTCGTCGAACATCGACGCCATCTCGCGCGCGGCGTTGGGCTTGAAGCGGTCGGTGGAGGTGGGCATATGGTGCGCCCGACAGGGGTCGAACCTGTAACCTTCAGCTCCGGAGGCTGACGCTCTATCCAGTTGAGCTACGGGCGCACGAGCGGCGAAGGTTTATAGCACAGCGTAGCCGGAAGCGTCACTCAAGCGAAGTCCCGCCACCATGCCGCCGCCGCAGCCAGGTCGGCGCGATCGAGCATGTGCCCGCCGGGCGACCAGTGCAGCGTCACGTCGGCGCCCGCCTCGCGAAGGATCACCGCGAGACGCTCACTCTGCTCCGGGCGCACGATCGGATCGGCCTTCCCCGCCGCCACCAGCGCTCGCCGCCCGCGGAGGTCCGGGGGCGTCTTCGGCTCGAACGGCACCATCGGCCGCAGGAGGACCGCCCCGGCCAGCACCTCGGGTCGGAGGAGCATCATCGACGCCGCGATGTTGGCGCCGTTCGAGAACCCTACCGCGACGACGTGCGCGGGATCGAAGCCGTGGCGCTTCGCGGCGTCGGCGACGAAGTCGGCCAGCTCGTGCGTGCGCGCCACCAGGTCCTCCTGGTCGAACACGCCCTCGGCGAGCCGGCGGAAGAAGCGCGGCATGCCGTTCTCGAGCACGCGCCCGCGCGGCGAGAGCAGCGCGGCATCGGGCGCCACGGCGCGGCCGACGGGCAGGAGGTCGTTCTCGTTCCCGCCCGTGCCGTGGAGCAGCAGCAGCGTCGCGCCCGCCTTCCCGGTCGGTGCAGGCTCGAAGCGGTGGACGAACTCGGTCTTGGTGGTCATGTCGCGGCCGTCCTCCCCGTCACCCTCAGCACCTCGGCCACGTCCTTGTCGCCGCGGCCCGAGAGGTTCGCCACGGCGAGGGTGTCGCGGCCGAGCTTCGGGCCCTCTCTCATGAGCCACGCCAGCGCGTGTGAGGATTCCAGGGCAGGCAGGATCCCTTCCAGCCGCGACAGCGTCTCGAACGCCTCGAGCGCCTCGGCGTCGGTGGCGCTGTCGTAGCGCGCGAGGCCGTGGTCGTGGAGCCACGCGTGCTCGGGCCCGAGCGCCGGGTAGTCGAGTCCGGCCGAGACCGAATGCGTCTCGCGGATCATGCCGCGCTCGTCCTGGAGCACGAGCGTGCGCGTGCCGTGCAGCACGCCGACGCTGTGCTCGGGTACACGCGCGGCGTGGCGCCGCGTGTGCACGCCCTCGCCGCCCGCCTCCACCCCCACCTTCCGCACCTGCCTGTCGCCGAGGAACGCGTGGAAGAGACCGATCGCGTTGCTGCCGCCGCCCACGCACGCCACGAGCACGTCGGGCAGCCGGCCGGCGAGGCGCTGCACCTGCTCGCGCGCCTCGATGCCGATGACGCGGTGGAAGTCGCGCACCATGACCGGGAACGGGTGCGGGCCCAGCACCGAGCCGAGGACGTAGTGCGTGTCGCGCACGCGCGTCACCCAGTCGCGCAGCGACTCGTTGATGGCGTCCTTCAATGTGCGGCTGCCGGCGTCCACCTCGCGCACGGTGGCGCCGAGCAGCCTCATGCGCTCGACGTTCAACCGCTGCCGACGTGCGTCCTCGACGCCCATGTACACGGTGCACTCGAGCCCGAAGCGCGCGGCAGCGGCGGCCGTGGCGACGCCGTGCTGGCCGGCGCCGGTCTCGGCGATCACGCGCGGCTTGCCCATGCGTTTCGTGAGCAGGCACTGGCCGATGGTGTTGTTGATCTTGTGGGCGCCCGTGTGCAGCAGGTCCTCGCGCTTCAGGAACACGCGACAGCCGCAGCGCTCGCCGAACCGCTTCACCTCGAAGAGCGGCGTGGGCCGGCCGGCGAAGTCGCGCAGCGTGGCGTCCAGCTCCGCGCGGAACGCCGGGTCGGCTTGCGCGCGCTCGTACTCGCGCGTGAGCTCGTCGAGCGCCACGACCAGCGTCTCGGGCACGAACCGTCCGCCGTAGGGTCCGAAGTGCCCAGTGGCATCGGGCAGGCGGGCGACGCGCTCGGTCGTGCTCATGGCGTGCTCGTAGTCTCGCACAGCCGCACCGCTTCGACGTAGCGGCGCACCTTTTCCGGGTCCTTGGCGCCGGGATGGGACTCGAGCCGCGACGCGGCATCGACGCCGAAGGGCTTGAGCACGCGGATGGCCTCGGCGACGTTGTCGCCGTGGAGCCCGCCGGCCAGCAGCACGTCGCGGCGCGTCGCGATCGAGCGCGCCACGGCCCACGGCCAGGTGCGCCCGGTGCCGCCCTCGTGACCGCCGATCGATGTGTCGAGCATGAGCAGGTGCGGCGTCGGCGGCTCGTCGGCGAGCATGACGCCTTCGGGCGTCACCCCGACTGCGAACGCGCACGGCAGGGGAAAATCGGAAGGCCAGCGCGACGCATCCGAGCGATGGAGCTGCACGCGCTGCGCGTGGCAGCGCCGCGCGAGCGCCAGCGCCTCGTCGGGCGCGGCGCCCGCCATCACCGCCACCGCCTGCCATGGTGCGGACGGATCCCGCGCACGGAGCTCGTCCACGATGGCGGCAGCGTGCGAGGGCTCGACCCGCCGCGGGCCGTCGGAGCGGACGATGAATCCCAGCCAGTCGGCGCCGCACTCGAGCGCCCACTTCGCGTCCTCGAGCCGCGTGAGCCCGCAGACTTTTACAAGCGTCCGGCGCGTTGCGCCGGACGCACGCGGGCCGGACGCGCGCGGGCCGGACGCACGCGGGCCGGACGCGCGCGGGTCGCGAGCGCCCGTCATGTGCCGCCCCGTGCCGCGGCGACGAGCGTGGCGAGCGTCGCCGCGGGCTCGCGGCTCGTCGCGAACACCTCGCCCATGAGCGCCGCGTCGCACCGCGTGCGCCTCAGACGCTGGATCTCCTCGGGCTTGGAGAGCCCGCTCTCGGCCACCGCGGTCACCATGGGCGGCACGAGCGGCAAGAGCCGATCGGCGAGCGTCATGTCGAGCTCGAACGTCCTCAGGTCGCGATGGTTGATGCCCACGAGCGTGGCACCCGCGCGCAGCGCGGCGTGGAGCTCCTCCTCCGCGTGCACCTCGACCAGCGGGTCGAGGCCGAGCCGCTTTGCCTCGCCGATGAGGCGCTGGAGCTCGGTCTCGGAGAGGAGCGTCGCGAGCAGCAGAACGCCGTCGGCGCCTCGGACGGCGGCGTCCAGGAGCTGGTAGCTGTCGACGACGAAGTCCTTGAGCAGCAGCGGCAGCGTCACCACGGGGCGGACGCGGTCCACCCACTCCAGCTCGCCGAGGAAATGATCGGGCTCGGTGACGAGCGAGATCCCGGCCGCGCCGCCCGCCTCGTAGATGCGCGCGAGCTCCAGCGGCTCCAGCGCCTCGTTCAGCAGGCCCTTCGAGGGCGAGGCGCGCTTGATCTCGCACAGCAGCTTGAGCGGCCCCGACGCGCCGCCGCGGCGCAGCGCGCGCTCGAGCCGGCCGTTGGCGCCGGCCGGGCCCAGCTTCGCGCGCAGTTTGTGCGGCGGCATCTCGAGCTTCATCTGCTCGACACGCTTGCGGCGGTCGTCGGCGATCCGCCCGAGGAAGTCGGCGGGCGCGCTCACGGCATGAGCCTCAGGACCGGCGCCGCGACGGGGTCGCGCGCGTGCCGCGAGCGCACGACGACGGTGCCGCTCACGAGGTCGTGCAGCGCCTGCCGGCGGGGCGAGAACACCTGCATCAGCAGGCCGAATCCGAACGTGAGCAGGTTCAGGATCTGGGCGAAGCAGCGCGCGGTCGCGCGCGCGAACGAGATGCGGTTGCCGTTCAGGTCGGTGACGTGCAGGTCCATGACCGCCTGGCCGAGCGTCGCCCGCCACGGCGACGAGATGAGGAGCGCGGCGTAGAGCCAGTCGATCATCATCTCAAAACCCGCCGCCCACCACGCGGCGGGTTGGAGCGGGTCGAACGTCCCCGACGCGGGAAGCCCGAGCACGACGCGCACGGTGGCGATCGGGAAGTAGGTCACGCAGGCGTCGATCAGGACGCCGACGAACCGCCGCCAGAAACCGGCATAGGAGACCTGCTCGAGGATCGGCGCCGCGGGCGCTTGCGGGAGCGTGGCCGCGTGCGGCGTCGCGTCGGGGTCCAGCACGAGCCCGCACAGCGGGCAGCTCGCCGCGTCGTCCGCGATCCAGGTGCCGCAGCGCGAGCAGAACATGGGAGCCAGTCTATCCCCTAAACGCGGCGAGCTCGTCGAGCTTCCGCGCCGCCTCGCCGCGGTCGATGGCGCTCCGCGCGCGCTCGATGCCGGCCGCCAGATCGCCCGCGACGCCGGCCACGTGGAGCGCGGCGCCGGCGTTCAGGAGCACGATGTCGCGCGCGGGGCCCTTGGCGCCGCCCAGGACGGCGCGGACCCGGGCCGCGTTCTCCTGCGGGCTCCCCCCCGCCACGCCGGCGCGGTCGGTGTGCGCCAGGCCGAAGTCCTTCGGGTCGATCGCGTACTCCCTCACCTTGCCGTCTCGCAGCTCGGCCACGTGGCTCTTGCCGAACACGGTGAGCTCGTCCATGCCGTCGCTGCCGTGCACGATCATCGCGCGCTCGCTGCCGAGCCGCCGCAGCACCTCCGCGAGCACGGACACGTACTCGTCGGCGTAGACGCCGAGCAGCTGGCGCGTGGCGCCGGCGGGGTTCGTGATCGGGCCGAGCAGGTTGAACACCGTGCGCACGCCCATCTCCCGCCGCACGCCGGCGGCGTTGCGCATGGCGCTGTGGTAGTTGGGCGCGAACAGGAACGTGATCCCGAGGTTGTCGATCGACCGGCCGGCGCTCTCGGGCGTCAGGTCCACGCGCACGCCGAGCGCTTCCAGCACGTCCGCGCTGCCGGTGCGGCTCGAGACCGCGCGGTTGCCGTGTTTGGCCACCGCCACGCCACACGAGGCGGTGACGATGGCGACCGTGGTCGAGATGTTGAACTTGACGCCGCCGGCGGGCTCGCTGCCGCCCGTGCCGCACGTGTCCATGAGCGGCGAGCGCCGCGTCCGGAGCGGCGGTACGCGCTGACGCATCGCGCGCGCCATGCCGGCGATCTCCTCCGCCGTCTCGCCCTTCATGCGCAGCGAGATCGCGAGCGCCGCGATCTGCGCCGACGTGGCCTCGCCCGCCAGGATCTGCTCCATGCTCGCCTTCGCCAGTTCCTCCGAAAGATCCTCCCGCCCGACGGCGCGGCCGATCGCCGAGACGATCATGCTTTCACGCCTCCCTGGGCGATGCTCGACTGCCTGCAGAGCGTGAGGAAATTCTCGATCAGCTTGAGCCCGGAGACGGTCAGGATGGACTCCGGATGGAACTGCACACCCCAGGTGTCGTGCTGCTTGTGCTTCAGGCCCATGAGCTCGTTCTCCGGCGTCCACGCCGTGACCTCGAGGACGTCGGGGAGCGATTCGCGCTCGACGATGAGCGAGTGATAGCGCGTGGCCTCGAACGGGTTGTCGAGTCCGGCGAACAGGCCCCGGCCGCGGTGCAGGATCGGGCTCGTCTTGCCGTGCATGAGCCGCGGCGCGCGCACGACCCTGCCACCGTAGACCTCGCCAAGCGCCTGGTGGCCGAGACAGACGCCGAGGATCGGCACCTGGCCGGCGAGCCCGCGGATGGCGTCCTCGGTGACGCCCGCGTCCTTCGGCTCGCCCGGTCCGGGTGAGATCAGCAGCCCGTCCGGCTTCATCGCCTGCAGCTCCTTCACCGTCACCTCGTCGTTCCGGCGCACGGTCACCTCGGCGCCCAGCGTCCCCAGGTACTGGACGAGGTTGTAGGTGAACGAGTCGTAGTTGTCGATGACCGCGATCATCGCGCCCCCCACTTCATCGCGCCCCCCGCTCCGCCCGCTGCACCGCCATCCACAGCGCCCGGCCCTTGTTCATGGTCTCGTCCCACTCCGCGCCCGGATCCGAGTCCGCGACGATGCCCGCGCCGACGCCCCAGTAGGCGCGCCCGTTAGCGTAGACGAGCGTGCGGATGGTGATCGCCAGGTCGAGGTTGCCATGGTAGTCGAAGTGGCCCACGGCGCCCGCATAGATGCCGCGGCGCACGGGCTCCAGCGCGTCGATGATCTCCATGGCGCGCACCTTGGGTGCGCCGGAGACGGTGCCGGCGGGGAACGTGGCGCGCACGGCGTCCATGGGTGCGAGCTCGCCGCGCACGCGGCCGCGCACGTTCGAGACCAGGTGCATGACCTGGGAGTAGCGCTCCACCTTCATGTACTCGTTCGTCTCCACGGTGCCGAACTCGGCCACGCGGCCGACGTCGTTACGGCCCAGGTCCACGAGCATCACGTGCTCCGCGCGCTCCTTCTCGTTGGCCCGCAGCTCCTCTTCCAGAGCGCGGTCTTCATCGGGCCCGCGACCTCGCGGCCGCGTCCCGGCGATCGGGCGCACCTCGATGGCGCTGTCGGTGCGGCGCACGAGCACCTCGGGCGAGCTGCCGACGATGCAGAAGTCGCCGAGCCGCAGGAAATACATGTACGGCGACGGGTTCGTGACCCGCAGCGCGCGATAGCCTTCGAATGGCGGCTGGGACACGTCCGCGCTCATGCGGTGCGCGAGCACCACCTGGAAGATGTCGCCGGCGCGGATGTGCTCTTTCGCGGTCTCGACCGCCTTCATGAACTGCTCGCGCGACACCGTGGAGTGCGGCTCGCTCGTCTCGCCCCACGCCGGCGGTTCGATCCACGACAGGGGCTTGCGGAGCCGCTCCACCTCGTTGTTCAACCGCGCCACGGCCGCGTCGTAGGCCTTGTCGGGGTCGGACCCGCCACGGGCGTGCGTCACCACCTTCATCGTGTGCGTGAGGTTGTCGAACACACTCACCACGTCGCCGAACACGAACACCGCGTCGGGCAGGTGGAGCTCGTCCTTCGCGTGGTCGGGCAGCCGCTCGAACCAGCGCACCGCGTCGTACGAGAGATAGCCGACCGCACCGCCGCAGAATCGCGGCAGCCCCGGAAGCGCCACGGCCTGGTGCGCCTTCAGGAGCTTCCCCAGCTCCTCGACCGGCCGGCCGGGGAGCGCCGTCACCTTCCCGCCCTGGTGGAGTTCGCACTTCCCGCCCCGGGCGACGAACACCTGCGACGGCCTGCTGCCCAGGATCGAGTAGCGGCCCCACTTCTCCCCGCCCTCGACGCTCTCCAAAAGAAATCCATAGGGGCCGTCGTCGATCTTCCGGAACGCCGAGACGGGCGTGTCGTGGTCCGCGAACACCTCGCGATAGACCGGCACCAGCTTGCCGGTCTGGGCCAATGCGTGGAACTCGGCGCGGGTCGGGACGAGCATTCTTGGGTGCCACGCCTCCGGCGTGGTCCTGCGACGGCTTTCGAGGCGCTCCTCGAGGGCGCCCGCGGATCGGGGCCGGGCCGCGGGAGGGCTCCAGCCGGGCCCGGGCGCGGGCACCATAGACGCTGGACTCTACTTCGGTGATCTCACCAAGGTCAACGCCGTCAGAGGGTTGCGGCGCTCGTCATCGCTCACGTCGCTCGTCAGCTCGGCGTCCGATCCGGCGCGGAGAGCAGCTCGCGCGCCTGGCGGCGCGTGGTGTCGGTGACGCGCTCGCCCGCGAGCATGCGCGCCAGTTCCTCGATGCGCTCGCCGCGCTCCAGCTCGGCGACGCGGGCGACCGTCCTCCCGCCCGTCACCCTTTTCGACACGGCGAGGTGATGGCCGGCGAGCGCCGCGATCAGCGGCAGGTGCGTCACGCAGAGGACCTGCGAGCGCTCGCTCAGGCTTCGCAGCCGCTCGCCCACCGCCTGGGCGACGGCGCCGCCGATCCCCGAATCCACCTCGTCGAACACCAGGAGGTCCACGCGATCTCGCTTCTCGAGCGCGCACTTGAGCGCGAGCATGACGCGGGACAGCTCGCCGCCCGACGCGATCTTCGCCAGCGGCCGCGCGGGCTCGCCCGGGTTCGCCGTGAACGCCAGCGTGACGTCGTCGATGCCCGTCGGCGTCGGCCGCCCGTCCAGCACCGCGGCCACCTCGAAGGCGA
>Ga0306920_100008527_pt1 | contig 13608 bp, 13 predicted proteins | sample flu12Cox44000170_FD_204666 | JGI IMG/M metagenome (GOLD analysis project Ga0306920, IMG submission 204666) | Lab enrichment of tropical soil microbial communities from Luquillo Experimental Forest, Puerto Rico - flux4day.12C.oxic.44.000.170 (v2)... | ecosystem: Environmental > Terrestrial >... | reverse complement strand
TAAAGCGAACTACACCCCGGATATCAATGTTCGAAAAGGATACATGACTTTCGGAAACGTCGACTGGTGCAACGCCCAACCTGCGGGAAGCCGTTGGCCGATTGTCGACCCTAATGCTGCAGCAGCCCTCCCCCTTGATCAAAACATGATCCTCGGCTCCCAAGACGGCGATCAGCCCGAAGGTGGGGCCCAAACCGTCGCAATCGGAAACGGAATTTGGGACTGCGCCGGCTACTGGAGCGTGGCCCATTTTCGCGGACCGGGGAGGCAGCTACCCCCGTGGGGCTGCACCAGCACGGCTACGATCAGTCGGTATAGCGTCTATCAGTACGAAGTGAATTTTCTCAGCGACAGATCGCCAGGCGCCGAGATTGGCGCGCCCCGGTGTAATCCCCTGGGCGCCAAGAACCGCCGCATCCTTAACGCAGCCATCATCAATTGCGGCAGCAGTCCGGTGACGATGACACACAACGCGCGTGATGTTCCTGTTGCGGCATTCGGCAGGTTTTTTCTGACCCTCCCTGCTACAGCCGGCGCAGGCCCCTATGCCGAGTTCCTGCGTCTCATCAAACCGACCGACAACGTTAATCATGACATGGTTCAACTGTACCGGTAGAGTTCAGTCATTTGGATGACTCCCGATGTGCGTACCCATACTGCAATCACTGTGGCGCAACAGCGAGGGATCGGCGCTTATCGAGGGTGCGATCATCGTGCCGGTCCTATCAGTTATCGTGCTCGGCGTGTTCGAATTTTCGTGGTTGATCGACCAGCAACACTTGATCTCAACCGGCATCCACGACGCAGCGCGCTATATCGCGCGATCTGCCAACCCCAACGACCTAACCATCCAACGGGCCGCGAAGAATCTAGCGACCACGGGCGCGATCGACGGAAACACCGCCCGTGTCAGGGGCTGGACGGCGCACGATGTCAACATTAGGTACGCCTCCGTTAAAAACCCGGTAGATACCGACGGATCGACGCTCTTTCGTGGTGGTGCCGTCATTCAAAGCGTAACCGTATCCACCACCTTCACGGTGCCCTCACTCGGTTTTTTCGGTTTTCTGGGTCTTAAGCCCCCAGTCCTGACCGTATCGCATCAGGAGCGCGTCATCGGACCTGGACAAGTACCGCGATGATGGTGTTGCGTTTCACGCGCGACAATAACGGCGGCGTGCTCGTCGAAGCGACGATCATGATCACGATCATGTTCGTGCTCGTGCTCGGATCGATCGACTTCTTGTTTGCCTTTTACCAGTGGAACGCAGCGACCAAGGCCGTTCAGGTGGGAGTTCGAATTGCTGCGGTTTCTGACCCAGTTGCAAAGGGTCTCAACAGTCTCAGCGCAGGTGTGGTCAGCGCCTCGTTGCGGCCCGGAAGCGCGATGCCGTCGTTCACGGTGACCTGTGATGGTGCTACTGCCATCTGCAACTGCCAGGGCGCTTGCAAAGGGGTACGTGGCTACAACGCCACGGCCATGCAGACAATCGTCTTTGGCCGCGGCAGCATGGCCTGTGGCGATGCGACGTCGCTTTACACCGCCGGAATGTGCGACATCTTTGCCAGGATTACGCCGGCCAATGTCCGGATCGTCTATACACAACCTGCCGCACCAGCGGGGCTCGGCTTTGCGGGGCGTCCGGGCAGCCCCGTACCCACGATTAGGATCTCGCTGCAGAATATGCCGTTCCGGTTCTTCTTTCTCGGGGATCTATTGGGCTTCCGCAATATTCAGATTCCGGGCGCAACAACAACGATGGCGGCCGAGGATCTTTACTCGTGCGCTCCAACAATGAGAAAGGGTTGCTCCAAGTCGCCGCAAACAACATTGGATGGTAGTCCGTGAAGAAACAGCTCACAGACTGGCGTGACCGTGTTCGGTCGTTCGCGGCCACGCCCCCCATTCGCCATGTGCGAGGGGGACCAATGGCTCGAACAATAGGTCGCATGGAGTATCAAAATCGGCTAAGTTGGACTAGAACGGCCACGTCGGACCAGAATTGCCTACGAGAGTAGAGCAGGCCGGGAGGAGACAAAACAGTGCGAAAAAGCAGCGTCATCATTCTCGTTGTCGCGATCTTAATGGGAGGGACCGCCGCGTATCTGACACGCAGCTGGCTTAAGGATCAAACGAGAGCTTCATCCACAGTTCAGCAGGTCGGTACGATTGTGGTAGCGGCAGAATCCCTCGCGTACGGCACTACCATGACCCCCGACAATGTCGTCGAGATTCCCTGGTTTTCAAACACGCTGCCCGAGGGCGCTTTTGCGGTCAAGGATGATGTGCTCAGCGGCGGTCGCCGCGTTGTGCTCTCCCCGTTGAAACGCGGCGAACCGGTCCTGCGTTCGAAAATCACGGGACCCGGCCAGCGTGCCTCGCTTGCTTCGCTACTAGACGAAGGGAAGCGCGCCGCGACGGTGTCGGTCGATGACGTGCGCGGGGTTGCGGGCTTTGTGCTGCCGGGTGATTTCGTGGACATTGTTCTAATCGCCGACGACGGGTCAACCAAGCGTCAAAGCTATTCGGACATTCTGCTGGAGCATGTAAAGGTCCTCGCGATTGACCAGGTCGCAAGCGAAGGGGAAGGACAGCCAACAGTCGCCAAGGCGGTAACGGTCGAAGTCACCAAGGAGCAGGCGCAAAAGATTCTGCTGGCGACGAATATCGGCAAGCTGTCCTTAATCCTCGCTCGGCCGCTAGAATCAAACCCGGATCCAAATCGCCGCGTCAGCGAGAAGGATATCGGCCGGATACATCCGGAGCCTGTGCGGCCCCCGGCGCCTCCCCCGCCCGCTCCGAGCCCCGCGGCTCCCGTAGTGCCGTCGAATACGGTGAAGATCACCATTGTGCGAAATGGGGAAACCAAGGAGTACTCGGTGCTGCGGAGCGACACCACCACTGGCAGGCGCACGACCGGGGCCAACTAGGTCATCGAGCCAGCTAGGTTCTTGATTGGTGGCGGACCCGCTCCGCGCGAAAGCGCAAGCTCAATGTGACATTGGCTGCAGGCAGCCCAAAATAAAGCATAGGATCAGTGCCGCCGCGACCGACGGTGCCAATGGGATGCGCTTCTTATCGCCAATCTGTTGGACCTCGGCCCAGCCAAACTTGGCGGCAATGACGTGCACCGCGGAAAAGATCGCGAGCAGGGCCGCGAAGGGGAATGCGCAACGAAAGCCGACCCAGAGGAAGCCGACCGTCAATATCTTGACGTCACCGCCACCCATCAAGTTCTGCGCATAGAAATACAGCATGACGCCGAACATGAGGGCGGCGAAGGCCAGGTTCCAATGTGCGCTCATCCACCGACCGGACAAGAGCGCGTGGGCGACGAACAACCCGGCGAGAACGAGGATGAGTTCGTTGCGGATCTTGAAGTGTTTGAAATCCGTCAGCGCCACATAGAACAGGACTGCAGCGGTGATCACCAGCACGACATGGGACAGCGGCGCTGAGAACGCCATCAGGTTCTTATTGCGCAGGCGACCGCTGAATGAACCTGGAGCTCGAGTTCAGCAGTTGAAGATTATTGACAATGGTCGGATTATTGGGCTCGCGTTCATAGGCTTTGAGGAATTTCCTACGCGCGTTCACCAGGTCGCCACGTAGCATATACGAATAGCCCTGGTTGTTTAAAATCTCCGTGGTCTCCCCCACGAGCCTGATCGCGTACGTATAGGCGCGGTCGGCAAGATCGAAGCGTCCAATCCGGTCATAAGCTGCCGCCAGGCCGATCCAGGCCGTAGGATCCTTCGGCGCCTTTTCCGTTGCATCGCGGAAGTAACGTTCGGCGATACCGAAATGGCCACGATTGAAGTGCTCGATTCCCAGGCGCAAGGGCTCGTCGGAGCGGTAATACTTAACGTCGTCGGGATCCTCTACCTTGGCCGTCATAGATGGGCCCCCGTCGGCCACAACCGCCGGTGCAAGCGGAGTCTCGCAATTATTGGCTGCACATGTTGTTGTCGCGTTGCAACCTGCAACCATGAATAGCAGGGCGCCGCAGGCGAGGATCTTGAGAAGAAGTCCCATTTTTTAATCTCTTCCCCCCGCTCGACAAATTAAACCATGCGTATGTCACATGGTGGCCTAATGGTAGAGTAAACAGTGTTGCCTAAAAGTCACGTGCGTGAAACGCGTCAAAGCAAGAGTTTCAAGAAGTTTAAAGACTAAACATGGGCGAAAGTTAGTGGCGGCCTTGCGACGGCACGCGATTAGCTCGCGCCGCTGCCGTTTGTCACCAAGGTCTGGTGATTGCCAGCGACTGTCTATTGATATCGAGCTATTTTAGCACCGTGAGTAGCCGGATGATCACCGGCACCATCGCAAGACCAAGAATAACTGGAAATATGAACAGGCCCAGCGGGCCGACCATTTTCACAGGAAGCTGGTTGGCGCGCTCCTCAGCTCGCATTAGCCTGCGGTCGCGCATGTCGTCGCTGAAGGCGCGCAAAGCATCCCCCACGTCGGTGCCGAGCTCGATAGATTGACGCAACATGGCGGTCAGGGAGCGCGCCTCGTCCAGTCCCAGCCGGTCTGCAAGCGAAGCGAGTGCATCAATGGTGCTGCGCCCAGCGCGTCTCTCGGCCCCCAAGATCTGCAAGTTGGCGCCGAGATGGCGGTTCTGCTGAGTGATCTCGCCACTGATGCGGTCCAATGCCCCTTCGAGGCTAAGGCCGGCGTCGATACACACGACCAGGAGATCGAGCATGTCAGGAAAGGCGATGCGATATCCCTCATGCAATTTCCTTTTGCGGCGCGCGATGTAGGCATCAGGCCCCACCACCGCTAGGAGCATGATGATAGCCACCAGAGCGAGCTTTAGATACCATCCGCTATTGACCAAGAATTGTTCGGTGAGGAAGGCCACGATCACAAAAACGACGACGGTCGCGATTCGTGCAAAGATGTAGTATTTGATGGCATCGACATGAAAAAATCCCGCGCGTATCATTTCGCGTCGCAACTTCGTCCGCACCGAGCCTTCCACGCCAAAACGCTTCTCATCGAAAAATGTCGAGACCAGCGCATCGAACCCTGATGCCAAGCCCGGTGCAGTCTCAACATCTCGCCCCTGGGCTGTAACCCGCTGGTGCACGCGAATCTGAACGGCGACGAACTGCCCGATCGCAAACACCCCGATCGCGACCGCGCCGAAGGCGAGAATCGTGATTAACAGGATTAAGAGTTCTTGCGACATCTAGTACTTGAAGTTTACCATTCGATACAGGGTGACATTCCCGATGACCAACAAGAGTCCACCGACGATCAGCGCCAGAATGGCGATCGGATGATCCTTAACTCCGAAAAAGTAGTCCGGAGATATCAGGGTGATAAGTGCGAATAGGATAAATGGAGTTAGCGACAACGCAACTGCCGACAGGCGCCCTTCGGCGCTCAATGCCCGTATCTTCAAGCGCAACTTCGAGCGGCTGCGCAGCATCGTCGAAAGCCGGCTCAGAATCTCCGCGAGATTGCCGCCGGTCTGATGCTGGATGTTCACCGCGGTTGAAAAGAACGAAAGATCATTGTGCCCGACCCGGGGACCAAGGTTGCCAACCGCAGCGGACTGCTCGAGACCGAACATGATCTCATCCACGACAATGCCGAATTCGGATCCTACCGGATCAGGCATCTCACGGGCGACGAGGCCAAGCGCGACCCTGAATGGATGTCCGGCACGCAAGCCGCGCGCGATCACGTCCAATGCATCGGGAAATTGTTCGCTGAATGCGGCGATCCGGCGCCGGCGGGCCAATACCAAGAACACATAGAGCGAAGCGGCCGCGAGCAAACCTGCAAGCGCAACCGCAAGAAGATTTGACCCGGTCGCAAATCTGAGGAAGAGGAAAAATAGCAGCGTCGGGATGCTGGCCATCAGCAGCAATTTTCCGGCGCTAAACCGCACGCCGCTTTGAACGACTAGCTCTTTAAAGCTCTGTAGCCATGGAATGTGGTCAAGGACATCGACGCCTCTCTCCTTGCGCAAAATCTGTAAGACCTCCTTGGGATTTGCGAGTTCGGCGGTCAGTGCTAGGCGTCGGTTGATCGCCTGCTGCTCGCGGCGCTCCTTGAACAGCACCCAATAGATACCCTGGAAACCCAGCAATACAGCCCCGAAGACGAGCGCATAGATGAGCCAAAGTTCGGTCGTGATCATTGCCGTCACAAAGCGCGGTTGGGATCGAAGTGGCTTTGCGGAAGATCCAATCCCATATGCTTTAGGTCGACCAGGAAAGTCGGCCGTATTCCGGTTGCTCTGAACGCCCCATAGATGTTGCCTTGCTCGTCGGTGCGTTCTTTGACGAACCGAAAGATTTCATGCATCTGGACGACGTCGCCTTCCATCCCGGTAATCTCTCCGATACTGACCATCCTGCGCTGGCCATCGGGTAGGCGCTGCAGCTGAATCAGCAAGCGGATCGCAGACGCGATCTGGCTTCGAATGCTCGCGGGACTGATCGACATGCCGGCCATGCTCACCATCTGTTCCAGCCGCTTGATCGCATCACGCGGTGAATTCGCGTGCACCGTGGTCATTGACCCTTCGTGGCCGGTGTTCATGGCCTGAAGCATGTCGAATGCTTCCTCACCTCGACACTCACCGATGATGATGCGATCGGGACGCATTCGAAGGGCGTTCTTCACGAGCTCCCGTTGGCGGATCTCGCCTTTGCCTTCGGCGTTCGGCGGCCGGGTCTCCATTCGCCCAACATGCGGAAGCTGAAGCTGCAATTCGGCAGCGTCTTCGATGGTAATAAGCCTTTCTTCGGGGGGAACATAACTCGACAAAGCATTCAGCAGGGTCGTCTTGCCGCTGCCGGTACCGCCTGAAATGATAAAGGATATTTTTCCTTTTACGGCCGCCTTCAGCAAATCTGCCATTGGAGGTCGCAGTGCGTTGAGCTCAATAAGGCGATCTATCGAAAACGGTTTTTTTGAAAACTTCCGGATCGAAACCAGCGGTCCATCCAGCGCCACCGGCCGGATCGCCACATTGACGCGCGATCCGTCGGGCAATCGAGCGTCGACGGTCGGGGAGGATTCGTCAACCCGGCGCCCAACATGTGCAACGATCTTTTGCACAATGCGCATGAGATGGGCTTCATCCTTGAAATGGACGCTGGTCTCTTCGAGCTTTCCGAAGCGCTCCACAAAGCATTTCTTGTGCGTGTTGATCAGGATGTCGTTGATGGTCGGATCCTTGAGCAGTGGCTCGATTGGCCCGAAGCCCGTCATCTCGTCGACGACTTCCTCCGCGAAAGCTTGCAGCTCTCTCTGATTGAGGGAGAGCCGCTCCGTCCGGACATATTCGCTGAGATAGGCGCGCACCTCGCGCACTAGGTCCTCGCGCGGGAGCTTTTCCAGCGAGACGAGATTGAACTCGTCAATGATCCGCTCGTGCAGCTTGAGCTTCTCGTCGAGCAAGGCAGGCCGTTGCGCAATCAGTTCGCTATAGATGTGCTCTTTTGCAGCCGGGGCGGGCTCGCGCGTGATGGGCTCCGCGGCCGGCTGCGCCCGCGTTCGCGTCGTAACATTGGAGAAAAAGCTCATTTTCTGCTCATGCTCCACGGGTCTCGTATTCCGCTCGTTTAGTCTACAAGCCCTTGGCCCTGGTGTCACTCAAGCCGGCTGTGGTTAACGGCTTAGTGTTCTATTCGAGGATGCTGGCCGGGTCGCAATCCAGACACCAGCGATGCCAGAGCGCGTACATCTTTTGCGATCTTGCTCGAGCGGCTTGTGATCGAAATGGGAACGCCGGTGTTGAGGCTGTGATTGGCGGCGGCGGCATCCTCGCGAACATAGACAACCGGCTGGTTTCCCAGAGCCAGATTTGCGTGTCGCCGGCGCGCGATCCCACCAACCAGACCGGACTCGCATCGATTAAGGACAACAACGATCTGGGGCGGAACGCGTCCTGCATTTTTCACCTCTTGAAGAGTTTCGGCAATCTGACGCAGCCCCGGAACATTATTCAACCCGGTGACGATGGTCAGATCGCTGACCGCGAGGATTTGGTCCGTCCAATCAAACCATGCTGGCGGCACATTGATGATCACGAGATCGTATTCCTCCGAAATGAACCGAAAGAGAGCATCAAGCGCAGCCATGTTCAGCTCAACCGAAACTCTTCTGTTTCGCGGCATTGCAAGCACGTCGACACCGCTCGCCGCGTGATGGCTGACAAAAAGACCGAACAGCTGCGCATCGAGGCGGTCGGGGTTGTGGACGATCTCCTCGACGTGGAACCGTGGCTCGATGTCGAGATAATCGCAGATATGACTGGCATGCAAATCGAGATCCAACAAGCAAACCCGCCAACGGCGCGTTTGCTTGTTGCGCTTAATCTGCACAGCGGTTTCGATCGCAAGCGTGGCATTGCCGACCCCGCCGCTGCTCGGCACGAATGCCACGATCGCAGGTCGAACCTGTTCATCGCGGCGGGAACTGACTTCTTTCCCGCTCGTGCGAGAAATGACGTCCAGGATCTCCTGCGGAGCGCCTTCTATCGATACCCAGTCAGCGCCACCCCCGCGCACTAATCTCTTGTAGTCGCTAGCCGATATCTCATTGCTGATGAAAATGAAGAAGATACCGCGATGTTCCTGCTCCGCGATGTTCGCTATGCGGTCGAATGACGTGGCAGCCAGCACCGGAAAGATGATGTAAATTTGGTCGGGGTTGGCACTCGCGGCGTTCTGAGGGCGCTCTCGGGTTACCTCGTTGAGGTTTGCGAGCTTCCGCAAACTCGGCACAGCGCTTCTGATTCGGCTTTCCAACTCGTTCAACTCGCTGGAGTCGGTGCCGGCGGTAAAAAAATAGATTTGCATCAGAGCTGACGTTTAAGGGTCATGGGCGGCTCGGCGAGCGAGCCTTGCCAGCTATGGCCGTGGTCATGCCCCGTATCGCAATATTGCCAAATCCCAAGAGCCTTGGAAACTGCGAGGCACAAGCTGGCGGCGCGCTGATTGAGCCGTTCGGTCGTGGGCTTGTGACTCTCGATCAAACGTCGTGACGGTGCCCCTCGACCTTCTCCCCAATTTGTGGCCTATCGTTTGCGCGTTTCATCATCATCTTGGGATCAAATCCCGGGCCGCAAATCGGGTTGGCTTCATTGTGCCGGCGCACTACCGCCCCCCGCACCACCACCGCCTCCCGCGCCGCCGCCTCCCGCACCGCCGCCGCCAAAACCGCCGCCACCAAAACCACCGCCGCCTCCCGCACCGCCGCCGGCACCACCGCTCACAGCGTAGCCGCCGGCCGGATATGGCGAGATCGGCGGCGCTGGCTGCCTATACGATCCCTGGCGGTAGCGCTCGACCGCGCGCGACAATCGATCGCCGTTCCCCGGAATTCGCCGGTTGCCAACATAGCGCGGCCACGGGTCGATGACCTGGGTAGCGGAGTTCACTGCCTTAGCGTCGCCTTCCCATTGGGTGATCTTGCCACTGCGTTGGAAGTACATCGCGAAAGGATCCTGGTCCCAGGCCAAGGCGGCGGAGCTTGCTAAGCTACCACCGACTAGGACGACGAAGGCGACGATGTGTCTGGTTCTCATGATCGTTGACCTTAATTCTTCAATTCTTCACCGAGATCACCGCCGAGCCCGGCGGGCCGACGACCTGCTGGCCAATGATATGACCATATGGGCCCTGGATGTTGCCGCCGCTGGTGATGTAATCCCTGAAGGCCTTCCGCTGCTCCATCTGACCCATCAAGAAAAAATCCACGTCATTGCTAGGAATGGTGTTATCGAGCGGACTGGCCAATTGCTGCCCAGGCACGGCCGGAGCGACGAGATGGGGCGTGATGATGACCACTAAGTCTGTGTCCGACGCCACGTATGACTTGCTGCTGAACAGCGCGCCGAGGACCGGCACCGAGCCGATCCAGGGAAGTTGCGAGACGTTGCGCCGATGGTCAGTCTGCAGCAGGCCGGCAATCGAGAAACTTTGGCCGTCACGCAGCTCGACCGTGGTGCGCGCCTCGCGCTTGTTGATCGACGGGACGTTGAAACCGGATATGGTCACGGCTTGCGCAAAGTTGAGCTCGCTCACCGACGGCGCGAGGCGCAGATTAATGATGCCGTTTTCCAGGACCGTCGGCGTGAAGGCCAATTGCACACCGAACGGCTGGTATTGGACGGTAATGACCGGCACGGTACCGGCGCCCCCTGGCTGTACCGCGGGCACCGGATATTCGCCGCCGGCGAGAAACGAGGCGGTATCGCCCGAGAGCGCAATCAGGTCGGGCTCGGCCAATCGGCGGACCAATCCTTTCGTTTCCAAGGCAGTCAGAAGTACATCAAGGCTGCCACCCTTGCTGGCGAGATTTGCCAGCGCAACCGAGAAGGGCGCTGCGCCGGAGAGCAATGTGCCTGCAGTCGTAAATATTGGAAGGCCCGGTGCACCGCTGCCAAAGGGCGAACCTGGCGCGGGTACTGGATTTCCGCTCGCATCAACAAAAGTCCCCGGACCGGCTGCGCCGATGCCAGGCCGGCCGCCCGGCTGGCCGGGCAGAATGGTGCTGCTGCCGCTTAAACCGCCTACACCGGTGGCAAAACCCCGGTTCCCCCCGTTGTTGGCCCCGAACCAATTCACCCCGAGCTCGCGACTCGCGGAGCGCTCGACCTCGAGAAAGCGGACTTTGAGCATGACCTGCTGCGCCGGAGCCACCGTCATTGCGTTCACGATAGCGGCGCCTTCGGGCACCACGGTCTTGGCCACCTGAACGGCGCGCTCGGCGGACACCGCATTGGCGGCGACGCCACTGAGCACGATCTGGCCGTTGTTGCTGCCAACGCGGATACCGCGGCTGCCGGTGCTGGCACGGATCTTTTCCTGGAGATTGCCGGTGTCCAGGGTGACCTCCACGTCGATCACTCCGATCAGCTGCATGCTCTGATCGAATACCGAGACGTTAGTGGTCCCGACCTTCTTGCCCTGAATGTAAAGCGTGCGATCCGACATCGGCAGTGCGTCGACGATATCTGGCGACCCCACCACTGCGCTGGCAAACGGCTTTTCGATCCGTAAGGTGCGCGACTTGTTTACCGTGACCACGATATGCCGTACGGCACCACTGTCTTCGTATGGCTGCGCCTGGGCACGTTGGAGAGGCCCGGATCCGACCCCGAGCAGCGCTGAAGCGATGATCACTGGCACGAAAAGCAAATATAGGGCCCGTGAACCGCTCATCCGCTGCAGTGCGATTCGGCGACTATCCCCCTGCTTGCTGTTCATCACAGCCCCCCCCCCTCCATTTTCCCCTCAATGGGATCGGATCACCGTGTACTCCTCGCGCTTCATGTTGCTGGCAATCGCGAGACCGTTACTGCGGCTTAGAGCAGGCCGCTCATGATCAGGGGTTAAGGGCCTTGGCCAGATTCGACCACTGGCCGTTGATCCAGGTCCCCACGGTACCGATCGTTGCAATCACCGCAATGAGCAGGATGCCGACAAGCACCGTGTATTCGATCAAAGAAGCGCCGTCCTCGTCCTTGCCCAGGCGGCGGAGTAGATCCATCGTACATGACATATGCCACTCCTCCTGTGTTGGGCGACCTCAAGAACACCCAAGTCTTAGGTTTCCCCTATCGGTTAGTAATTTGTTAATTGATAGACCGAGTCAACAGGGGGTAACGAAATCCTCGAATAGTGGCAATCAGGTCACACCGAAAAGTGACCGGCGGCGCCTTCAGCTCGACAGTGACCCGCGCCGCTGTCTACTGCGGTCACGATCCCTGAGGGGGGTCTCGCCCAGGCCGATTTTATGATCGCCTCGCCCGTCCCCATTGAGGCCGTGATCTTCGATTTGGACGACTGACGCTCGACGCTGCGTCTGTCTATTGAAAGCTTTTCATCGCTGCGGCCTCACTTGGAAATCGTATCGGCGGTGAACACGGGATTAGGGAGCGGAAGAGCTTCGGGGGGCTTTAGGGTCCTGACGCGGGGCGTTCGAAGCAACTCCGGGCAGAGAATCCCGTGCCGCGGCCTCAGATGGGCGCGAATGTACTGATTGCGTGGAATTGCAGCACCTAGCAAGCGCGCGTCCGCTTCTGCGATGCTCTTGATCTCCGCCTGACGGGTGAGGTGATTCTGGCCCGCGCGAACGAACTGAGCTGTGACCTCCTGATCAAGGGTATCGCGCGCGGCCCATTTCGCGCGGAGGTCCTTCAGCGGCCTCTACGATGTCCCACACGGCGCCGGAGGGCAGCGTGTGAGTTTTGGTGGGAAGGCACGGCGCAACGAAGGCGGCCCGGGAAGTAGGCAGACGCAACATGGCCGGGGAACATAGGGAGCGCCCTAATTTAGAACAAGGCTGCGGCTACCTTAACGGCGATATGCAGCTCGAGCAGCTTTGTTACGCTAGTTCAAATTGCGCGTGGAGGACGTTATGTGGAAGGGCGCGACGGTGGCGGCAGTTTTTTTTCTGCTGGCGGCCTGTGCGGCAGACGAAGAGCAACGCAAGGCGCAACAGGAGGAATATGCTAAGGCGGCCGCCGAGGCGGAAGCACAGATCGCGCAGCAGGACCATGCCAGATGCCTGAGTTATGGGAGGCCTGGCTCTGCGGCCTATATTGATTGCCGCTCGTCTTTAAAAAATGATCGCGCTGACATGAAGTAATGAATCGACAGCTGCCGGAAGCGCTTGCACCGAGCTGCTGACTATTCAATCGCGAATGGCACAATCAATCAGGATATTATCTGTCGCCTTTTGACGTCCTTCGCTTCCGATCGGCTCGATAAAGCCGGCCGAGAAACTCACGGTGCAAGTCTCACGGACTGACAGTCACTGTCCATTGCAGCGCACCACCTTGATGGAAGCTTCGCCGCCGCCTTCCGACGGAACCTTATAGGTCTGCGTTCTGCAACTTGAACGCGGTGGCTTCACGGACGGATCGTCGGGCCCCACAGTCGACCGAGCATCATCCCCGCTGTACCGAGGCGCATCGCCCCACGGCACCGCCGGCGACCCCGCAGCAGCGAAGCGGCGATGCCGGAAATGCGCCAAGGGTGCGCCGTGGTTGGACGCAATCGCAGGACGGATCATCGGCGCAGATTCGGGTTGAGACGGCTGGGGTTGGTGTCCGAGCGAGCTGAATTGGCTAAATACGGCGCACAGCGCCACAGCAAAAATGGCGACCATTGCTCCTCGTAGCAGCGGCGCGGCACCGGGCCGGTGCAACAACCGTTCGACGTTAAGCGAAGTATCCTTCGCCCAAAAGACTGGCTGATGATCAGCGTCCGCGGTCTGCGTCGGTGTCTGGTTAATGATCGGCAACGGTTCGCGCGGTTCGATCGTTACCTCGCTTGGGCCGTTTTCCGAGCTTTCGATGAGTCGGTCGAGGGACTGCAGCGCTTTTAGCTCGTCGTGCTTCGCGTAGATCATCTCGACGCCTTCGATCGCGGACTGAAGCGCGAGCGTCAATCGTCTGACCTCCGAAAGGTTCATTGCCGGATTTCTTTGCCAAGCTTCTCTTCGAAGCTTGATGCGTGCGAGCTCATAAACGGCATTCCGCAACAATGGTGCCGGATCGTCTTCGATGGACTCAATGACGCGGGAAAGAACCACCGCAAACTCCACCTCCAGTGGTCTCGCCG
>Ga0306920_100008526_pt1 | contig 13609 bp, 11 predicted proteins | sample flu12Cox44000170_FD_204666 | JGI IMG/M metagenome (GOLD analysis project Ga0306920, IMG submission 204666) | Lab enrichment of tropical soil microbial communities from Luquillo Experimental Forest, Puerto Rico - flux4day.12C.oxic.44.000.170 (v2)... | ecosystem: Environmental > Terrestrial >... | reverse complement strand
GGCTCTCGGCGGATTTCGCCCGATACCGGTGATGGAGGATTGGGACTTTGTGCGTCGCCTCGAGCGGTTTGGCCGCACCTGCTGCATCAAGGATCCGCCGCTCGTCACCTCGTCGCGGCGTTTTACGGGACGCCATCCTGTGGCGATCCTTTGCGGGTTGGTCAGGATACATGCGCTCTATTGGCTCGGCGTATCGCCCGACCGGCTGAGCGAGATCTATCGGACGCAGGCGCGCTCACCACAGGCTCGCTGGCCTGCGCGCCGCTATCGATAATAGCCGTAATAACCCGGATAACCGTAGTAACCGGGATAGCCGTAATAAGCATAATAGAGGGGATAAGCGTAATAGCCGGGGTAGCCCAGGCCATAGGGCGGCGGCGTGGTGGCGACCCCGCCAAATGCGCCGGCAGCCGCACCGATCGCGGCACCCATCGCCGCCCCGGGCCCGCCGCCAGCCGCGGCCCCGATCGCCGCGCCGGAAGCGGCACCGAACAGACCGCCACCGACAAAACGTTGCGCCGGATCGTAGGGATTGGTGCAGGCCGACAGGCCCAGGACGGGCCCCAAGGAGGTCACGCAAGCTACAATCGTTCGCTTCACGATGCCGCTCCGTTTCAAATCGGCCGATGTCGGAAAAACGTGTCGCGGGCTGGACGCATTCCTATCTATTGCCCCGGATGGCGAGCGGTCACGGCTCGACTTTTTGCCAGCTGGAATCGGGGTCGAAGCGGCTGATCGCCGGGGCGAGCTTGGCGGTCTGCGGCCCCAGGTTCTTTTGATAGACCATGCCGTCGTGGTTGACGATGAACGTCATCACTCCGGAATCGCCATAACGTGCCGGCCACGTGGCCAGCCCAAAGCCGCCACTCATCCGGCCGTCGACGATAAAATCGGCGGCACCGCCGCGCGCGTTCGGTCCCTGGCTGGTCAGCACTTTGTAGAAATAGCCGTGATAGGGGCTCGGCTCCTCCGCCTTGGCCGACCGCCGGTAGCCCGCGGCGCGCGCGGCGGCCACCAGCGGGCCGAGCGGGCTCTGCGGCTCGCCCTCCGCGGAAGGCCAATAAAGGCCGTCCATCTTGCCGGGACTGCTCAATATACGCTGCGCATATTCCGGCATTCCGCTGCGCTGACGCTGAAAGTCGGCGTAGTCGCCCTGGGCATCGACATAGGCGAGCATCGTCTGGATCGTCGACAGCTCGTTCTCGCCGATGCGGCGGTCGAGGATTTCTTCCTTTCCCGCCGCGGTGTCGAACTGCCAGCGCTCGCCGACTTTCTTCAACGGGATCGGGAACGGCCAGTCCTCCTTGCCGACGACCAGGGTCAATGTGTCGCCCGAGCCGTCGAAATGGTGGCTATCCTCGGCAGCGGCGACAAACCGCTCACGTGCGTTCTGGTCGGCAACCGGGTCGCCGGAATTCAGGATCGGCTCGATGGCCGGGCTAAAAATCTTGACGAGGCCCGGCAGGTCTCCCGACTTCAGATTCTCGACGACCGCCGTCAACGCGTCATCGGGTGTGGCGAAGCTCTTTTGCTCGACCGATGCCGGGGCGGCAATCGCTGCCTGGAGTAATTGCCGCTCGCTTGCAAGCCAAGCAATCAGGATCAGTCCGATCCGCAGCGTGACGAACAATAAGGCCCTTCCGCGGCGGCTCTTTAGGATGTCAGCGTCGGCCACGCCCGCCTCCGCCCCCGCGAGCTCCACCGCCACCGCGGAAACCGCCGCCACCACCGCCGCCGCCGGCGCGCTGAAAGCCCCCGCCGCCGCGTTGAAAATTACCACCGCCGCCGCGTTGAAAATTACCACCGCCGCGTTGGAAACCGCCGCCGCCGCGTTGGACGTTGCCGGCAAATTGCTGCCGGCTCGCCGCCCCGCGCTGGGAGAAAGCTCGGGCTTGAGCCCCATTGCCGGGATTGAAGGCCGAGCGCTGTGCGGCAAAGTTGCCGCGCCCGCCAGCCCCCGCGCGCTGTCCCAGAGCCTGGGACCGAGCCTGTCCACCGGCACGCCCTTGCAGGCCCTGGCCAGCCGCGCGGTTCGCCGCGACGCGACCCTGTCCGGCCCGAGCCGCGGCTGCCGCTTGGCCGCCGCCGCGGCCGGCCACCCCGCCCGCGACTTGGCCGCCTGCCCGCCCGGCCGCAGCGCCGGCGCCGCGGCCCTCAAAGCCGCGGTAATCCCGGCGGGCGGCGGCACCGGCCGTCCCGCGACCATAGCGCTGCGCTGTTGCCCCATCGCGATAGGCGACACCCTGACGGTGCGCCGCGTTGTGCTGCCACGTGCTGCCGCTGATCGCAGTGCGATTGATGCTGTTGAATTGGTTGGTGTTGATGTTGACGCTACCGCCACCCCAATTGGGACTGCCCCAGCCCCACAGCGAGCCGGCTACGGCGACGCCGGCGCCAAAGGCGAGACCGGTTGCCAGCCCGGCGGCAACACCGTAGCCGGCCGGCGGGGGAAACGCGTATGGCGGATAGCTCGGGTAGGGCCAGCTGCCATAGGCGGTTGCCGGGTCGTAGGACGGTACGTAGACGACCTGGGGATCGGCAGGAGCGATCGAGATCGCCTGGTCCTCGGTCACGGGTGCCATGGTTATCGGCTCGCCGGCCGGCGGTCCGGTCAGCGGTTCTCCGGTGGTTGGCGCCGCAGCAGCCCGAGACGCTACGGTTACTTTCTGTTGCGGCGTCGATTTCAGCGTCCCGGCGGCCGCCGCTTTGCGGCGCAGGCTCTGAACCGATGCCAGGCAATCCGCCTCCTGGCTCAGAAAAGCGTCGCCGAGTTTTTGCGTCCAGTCGAGCTTGTCCGACATCATCTTTAGGACACTCGGAAACGGCACCAGCGATTTGACGCTGGCATCCCAGCTCTGCGCTTCCAGGGCCTTGACGAGCGCATCGCCCTTGAGCGCCGCATTTTTCGGGTCGGCCACCCAGCGCGCCGCCATGACGATCTCAAGCGGATAGGTGGCGGCGGTCAAGATCTGGACGATCAGCTCATCCGGATAGAGTGCGATCGGCGCCAGGATCTGATCGAGCTCTTCGGGCTGGAAAAGCGATGCGGCGGGCTGTTCCGGCGGTTGCGCAGCTGCCGGCGGCGCCAGCTCCGGGCTCGGCTGTGCCGGTTGCTGACCCAACGCCATCTGCGTCAGCAGCAGACCGAAAACGACGCCGATTGCAGCAGCTGCTCGACATGCGGCGCGCATCATATCGTTGCCTGTACCAGATCTTAGCCGTGATGCCTACGCCGAGGCGCGCGCCGGCACCGCGCGCGGCGGTTTGGCCCGGAAGTGCGGGATGACCTCCTCGCCAAAGAGACGAATGGTGTGGAGCACCTCCTTGTGCGTTGCCGGCCCGACCGCGCACAATAAAATGGCTTCCTCGATGCCCAAGGCTTCGTAGAGATCGAGAAACCGGATGCAGTCGGCGGGCGTGCCGACGCAGAATTTGGTGCCCTGCTCGCGCACCTCTTGCGGCGTCGGCTCGCCCGGATGCGGCCCGCCGGCGAGGCGCTGGTCGCGCGCGTAATAGCCCTGGTAATCCGGCGGCACGGTTGCCGGATCATAGTCGCGCCACACCAGCCGCGCGCGCTCGCGCTGCTGCTCGATGTACCAGCCGACGAGCTCGGTGCCGCGCTCGGCGACGACCCGCGGATCCTCGTGGCAATAGCCGGCCGTCATCAGCGCGGCGCGGGGTGCGGACCCCGCCCCGTTGCCGGGGGCGCCCTGCAACGCGTCCCGGTACAGGGCCATCAGCTGTTCGACCCGGTCCGGGCCGCCTTCGCTGCCGAACAGCCCACCCATCCCGAGACCGCCGGTCAGGCGCGCCGTCTCGTCGCTGCCACAGGCCGACCACAGCGGCGGGTGCGGCTGCTGGACCGGCTTGGGTAGGACCTCGCGGCGCGGGATCCGGTAGTAGGTCCCGTCATAGGTGATTTCCTCCTGCATCCAGATCCGCGGCAGGACATCGGCGAATTCCAGCCACATGCCGCGGGTGTCGCGCAGATCGGTCCCGTATGGGGTCAGCTGGTAGGGATAGCCGGTGCGGCCGAGCCCGACGTCGACGCGGCCATGGCTCAAAATGTCGAGGGTCGCCATGCGCTGCGCGATATGCAGCGGGTGGTGGATCGGCGCCAGCACCACGCCGACGCCGAGGCGGATCCGGCTGGTGCGCTGACTGACCGCCGCCAGGGTCAGGTCCGGAGCGCTGTTGTGCGACCATACCGGGCGGAAGTGGTGCTCGGAAAACCACACGCTCTCAAAGCCCTGCTGCTCGGCGTAAGGGATCTGCTCCAGCGCTTCATAAATGCGTTGCGACTCGCTCGTCGGGGTCCAGGGCTTGGGAACCTGGATCTGGTAGAACAGGCCGATCCTCATGAGACTTTCTCCCGCGGGGCCGCGGTCACTTGGCGGTCAGCCGATCGATCTCCCGCATGTCCTCTGCTGTCAATGCCCAAGCGGCGGCGGCGACATTGGCTTCGACCTGCTCGGGCCGGGTGGCCCCGGCGATGACGCTCGCCACCTGCGGGCGCCGCGCGAGCCAGCTGACCGCGAGCTCCAAAAGCGAATGGCCGCGCTCGGCGGCAAATCGGTCGAGGCGCTCGACGATCGCCCAATTGTCGTCGGTCAGATAGCGATCGGCCGCCCGCGTCATGTAGCTCAGCCGTGCGCCGTCGGGGAGCGGCCTGCCGGGTTGGTATTTGCCGGTCAACAGCCCACTGGCGAGCGGCGCAAACGGGATCAGGCCAAGCCCATAGCTCTCCAGCATCGGCATCATTTCGTGGTCGAGGCGGCGCGCCAGCAGGCTGTACTCCTCCTGGCACGAGACGAAATGGTGGAGACCGTGATATTTCGCCGTCCACTGCGCCTCGACGACCTGCCAGCCCGGCAAGGTCGAGCAGCCGATGTAACGGACCTTGCCCTGGCGGACGAGGTCGTCGAGCGCGCGGAGGGTCTCCTCGATCGGGGTTAGCGGATCGGGCTGGTGCTGCTGGTAGAGGTCGATCCAATCGGTCTTGAGGCGCCTGAGGCTCGCCTCGACCTCGGCGATGATGTAATGCCGCGAGGCGCCCTGATAGCGACCCGCCGCGTCCATCGGCCGGGCGAACTTGGTCGCCAGCACGATGTCCTTGCGGCGGTCGCCGAGGATTTCGCCGAGACAGCTTTCGGAGCTGCCGCGCGGATCGCCATAGGTGTCGGCCTCGTCAAAGAACGTGATGCCGAGATCGAGCGCCTTGTGCACGACCTTGCGGGTCGCGGCGAGATCGATGCGCCCACCGAAATTGTTGCACCCGAGCCCGACCACCGAAACCTGCAGGCCGGATTTCCCGAGATTGCGCTGTTCCATGTTCTTGTTTCCGGTGATCAGCTAGGATCGCGGACTATAGCTGGTTCGCTGTCGCAACCGGCAATTTGCTAGACATACCGATGGCTCTGCTGAACAACATTCTCGGCTCGTCAGCTATGACGATACGCTAACCGCCGACAAAAAGGGGGAGACCGTGACGCGAAAATGCTTGGTAGTGGCGGCGCTGATTGTCGCCTCAGCCGGATCGGCGTTGCCGATGGCGCTGAATACAAGGCCGGCGGACGCGGCCGAGGTGACGGTGATAAGCGCGGTCGCCGTGAAATCGGCACTCGATGATCTCGCTGCCAATTTCGAACGCAACACGGGAGATAAGGTGACGATAAGCTACGCCGTCGCGGGTGAGGTCATAAAGCGAGTCCAAGCCGGCGAGAGCGCCGATGTAACAATTCTGCCAAAGCCTCGCATGGATGAGCTGGTGCAGCAGGGCAAACTCCTTGCCGGAAGCACCGTCAACTTTGCGAGCGCCGCCGTCGGCGTGGCGGTACGCGCGGGCGCCGCGAAGCCCGATATCAGCTCGGCCGATTCGTTGAAGCGCTCACTGCTGGCTGCCAGGTCCATCTCTTACGCTGACCCGGCCAAAGGGGGTGTTAGCGGTATTCATTTTGCGCGTGTTTTGGAACGTCTCGGCATTGCAGACGAGATGAAACCAAAGACGAAACTCTCGCAAAGCCTTGAAGCACCACCCTGGTACCTCGCCGCACGCGGCGAGGTCGAGATTGCCGTAGCGATGGTTTCGGAAATCCTTCCGGTGGGCGGGATCGATTTCGTCGGCCCGTTGCCGCCAGAGCTCCAGAACAAAACAGACTTTGTCTATGTCGCCGGCATCCTGGCGACGGCCAAGCAACCCTCTGCCGGCAAGGCTTTGATACAGTTCATTTCCGGCCCCGCCGCCGGACCCGTTGTCAAATCCAAGGGCTTGGAGCCCGGCTGAAAGCGTGCTCTCCGCGATCAGTTGGCGAAGGCTGCGAAGATTTCGTCAAGTGCGGTCAGCTGGTTGCCATTGACCGAGTTGGGCACGAGCACCGGCGTGTTGAGGCCGGCAGCGTACCACTCGCCGAGCCGGTCGCGTACCCGCGTCGCCCGACCGTAAAGTGTCGCGTCGGCGATCCACCGGTCGGTCAGATAGTGCGGGATGTCATCGCGGCGGTTCTCGGCGAGGGCCCGTTCGATCGCGCTCATCTCCTCGCCGTAGCCCGCTTCCTTCCAGTAGTTGCGGTAGTTCGGCAACAGTACATAGCGCTCGAGACGCCGACGGTGCAGCGCCAACGCCGCGCCCTCGTCCTCGGTGATGCACACCGGCAGCATGTTGCCGATCATAAAATCCCGGTCGGTGCGCCTGGCCGGTGGCAGCACGGACAACGATGCCGGAAGATGCGACAGGCTGGCATTGGCGAACAGCACGCCCTCGGCAATCTCGGCGGCGAGTGCGACCATCCGCTTGCGCAATGCGGCGAGCACGATCGGCGGCAACGCGCCGATGCCGTCATAGGATTTGAGCTTCTCGACAAAGGCGCGGGTGTCGGCGAGCGGCTTGCCGGGGGTGATGCCGAGCCGCTGATGGGTCGGCTCGTGCGCCACCCCGATGCCAAAGCGAAAGCGGCCCTTGGAGACCTCGTGGATGTAGGCGGCACCGGCCGCGAATTCCTCGGTCGTCTGGGCGTAGATCGGCGCAATCGCCGTGCCAAAGCGGATCCGCTCGGTGGCCAATGCCAGACCGGTGCATTGCGCAATGTTGCTCCAGCGGCTCGGCGTGTAGATCCCCGAAAAGCCGCGCCGCTCGATCTCGCGGGCAAGGTCCAGGGTTTGGCGCCGCCGGCCGGGCACGGCAACGAGGCTGATCGCGGGCATTTGCTCAGGCATCGCAGCTCCATTGGACGGGGGCATGGCAGGAAACTTTACAATGCTTGGGCCGGACGGCGGATTGGGGCCGTGTCGGTCCCCCGGCCGTGGGATGGCTACTCCGCGGCCTGCGCCCTGGTGACCTGCACCGAATTGGGGCCGTAGCGCTCGCGGAAAGGATCGGTGTCGATCTCTTCGAGCTCGATCTCGCGGGCCAAGACCTGGCGTTTCCAGGCCTGCTGTGCCGGCTCGTGAGCGTGGAACTCGGGCATTACTTCTCTGGCGAACAGCTCGAGGCTCTCGCAGATGTGTTCGTGCGTGTTCTTGCCGGCCTGGTTCAACAGGATGACCTGGTCGATATGCGAGGTCTCGAACCGCCGCAACCGGCGCCGCAGGGTCTCGGGGGAGCCGATCAACCCGCCGGAGAGCGCGCGGGCGAGCCCGTCGGGGTTCTCGCGCTTCCACTTCTCGTATTCGTCCCACAGATTGACCGTGCCGGGTTCCGGCCGCTTGCGGTTCGGGCTCAGCCCATAAAAGCGCAGCGCAAATTGGAAGAACGGAATGCCATCGGCACGGCGGCGCGCCTCCTCGTCGGTCTCGGCGCACATAAAATAGCTGGTCAGCGCGATATTCGGGTTGGTCACATAGTCGGAGAGCTTGTCGAGCCGCTTGGTGTAGGCGTTGTAGTAGGCGTGCACCCAGGCATGCGCGGCATCGGCGCTCAGAAACTGAAAGGCGAGCGCGCCCAAGCCGCGCCGGCCGGCCATCTCGATCGTGTCGAGCTGCGAGCAGGCGACCCATAACGGCGGATGCGGCTTCTGCAACGGCTTTGGCACGACGTTGCGCAATGGGAAATCGATATGGGTCCCGTGGTATTCGCAGCCGCCCTCCTTGAACATCGGGATCACCGCGCGCACCGCGTCCTCCCAGACCGCGCGTTTTTCCGCGAAATCGCGGTTGAAAGGCTCGAGCTCGGTGATGCTGGCACTCTCGCCCATGCCGAATTCGACGCGGCCGCGGCTCACCAGATCGAGAGCCGCAATCCGTTCGGCGACGCGGGCCGGGTGGACCGTCGTCAATTGCATGATCCCGTGGGCTAGGCGGATCTGCTTGGTGCGCTGGCTCGCGGCGGCGAGAAAGACTTCGGGTGCAGGCGAGTGCGAATATTCCTCGAGGAAGTGGTGCTCGACCTCCCAGGCAAAGTCGTAGCCGAGCCGGTCGGCCAACTCGACCTGATCGAGCGCGTTCTGGTAGAGCTTGTACTCGCCTTCCGGGGTCCACGGGCGCGGCAATTGCAGCTCGTAGAATATGCCGAACTTCATGCTCTTCCCTCCTCCCGAGGCCCGATTTCCCAGCCGATGGCGCGGCGCAGGAAATTGTACCCGAGCGCGGTGAACGACGCGCGTTCGGCGTTGTCCTTGCCATAGCCGTGCCCACCCGCGGCGGGCTCGTAAAAGTAGGCCTCATAACCCATCGCCTGCAACTTTGCCGCCATCTTGCGGGCGTGCCCGGGATGCACGCGGTCGTCGCGGCGGCTGGTCGCGATCAGGATCGGCGGGTAGGGCCGGCTAGGGACCGCCATATGATAGGCCGAGATCCCGGCGAGGAATTCCCAATCGGCCGGATCGTCGGGATCGCCGTACTCGGCGATCCAGCTCGCCCCGGCATGCAGCTTCGCGTAGCGGCGCATGTCGATCAGCGGGATGGTGCAGAACAGCGCGCCAAACCGCTCCGGGTAGCGGGTCAGCATGTTGGTGATCAGGATCCCGCCGTTCGACCCGCCCTCGGCGGCGATGCGCGCGGGCCGCGTCACGCCGCGGCGCACGAGGTCGGCGGCGACTGCAGCGAAATCGTCGTGGCTGAGCCGCTTCTTCTCTCGGCGCCCGGCGTCGTGCCAAGCGGTGCCAAATTCGCCGCCGCCGCGGATGTTGGCGACAACCCCGGTGCCGCCGCGTTCGAGCCACAGCTTGCCGAGCGCGGAATTGTAATAGGGCAGCATTGAAATGCCGAACCCGCCATAGCCCGACAAATGCACCGGCGCCTCGCCGGTCTCCCCCGGCGGCCCGACCTGGACATAAGGGATGCAGGCGCCGTCCTCCGAGCTCGCCTCATGGCGAGTGACGGTAAGGCCGGCCGGGTCGAAGGTCTGCGGCGCGCGCTTCAATAGCTGCGGTGCCGCAAGCGGCGGGACGAGATAAAGCGAGGGCGGGGTCAGCGGGTCTTGCGCGCTGGCGAGCAGCTCGCCATTCGACTCTTCGGTGCGAACATCGAGCGACCACACATGGGCGACACCGATATCGGGCAAGCCGCTGATGCGCTGCCGCGCCCAACCGGCATCGGATGGGGTCAACACCTCGAACACCGGCTTCAAATCGTCGAGGATCGACAGAACCAGCCGGCCGCCGCTCCAGAAGAATCCCTGTAATGCGCGCCGCTCGGCCGGCTCGAACAGCTTGCGGAACTGGCGGTCTCCGGCGAGAAAGGCGGCAAACGACATGCCGAGGACGGTATCGGGCGGATGAGTTTCCCCGCCGATCGTCCAGGCGGTCCGCCGTTTGACCGCAAGCCAACCGCGATGCCAGGTGACCCGGGCGTCGGTCGGCACATCGATGCGGGTCTTTGGGCCGGTATGGTCACCCACCGAGACGACCGAATCGAAAAAGCCGATGCTCTCGACAAACACCAGCCGCTGTTCTTCGAACTCGCGGTCGACATCCGCCCAGACCGCCATATGGTCGGCGCTCGTCTCGAAGATCACCGGGGCGGTCAACGGATCGGTCCCGCGCCGCCACAGCCGCACCGTGCGCGCATAACCCGATCGGGTGGCCATGCCCTCGCCCAATGCCGATGACAGCAGCAACGTGTCATGATCGATCCAGGCGGCGCCGCCTTTGGCTTCCGGCAGGGTGAAACCGTCGGCAACGAAGTCGCGCGCGATCAGATCGAATTCGCGCAGCAACACCGCGTCGGCGCCGCCGCGCGCCAGCCTCAGTATCGCGCGGTCGTGCGTGCCCAGGATCGTCGTGGCGCCGCTCCAGATCCAGTCTTCGTCCTCCGTTGCCGCCAGCGCGTCGAGATCGATAAGGATGTCCCACTCGGGCTCGGTGCTGCGGTAGCTGTCGAGCGTCGTCGCCCGCCAAAGACCGCGCGGATGGGCCGCGTCCTTCCAGAAGTTGAACACCCTTGTGCCGCGCCTCGCGATGACCGGGATGTTGTCGGGCCGATCGTAGATCGCGGCGAGCGTGTCGCGGTCGGCGGCAAAGCGCACATCGCCGAAACGCGCCGAGGTCGCCTCATTCTGCCCTTCGACCCAGGCGAGCGCGCGCTCGCCGTCGATCTCTTCGAGCCACAGATACGGGTCGTCGTCGGGCGCCTCTAAAGTCGGCCGCGGGCCTGCAGTGAGCATCGGGAGCCGATGAAGTGGCTGATTGTGACCCCGTGTTGTCGCTAGCGCCCGCGGCGAACCAGGCGGCCGGGTTTGGCGCCGGTGTGCTGGCCCTGCTCGAACACCGGGGTGCCGGCAACCAGTGTCGCGGCATAGCCATCGGCGCGCTGCACCAGGCGCTTGCCGCCGGCCGGCAGGTCGTGGACGACCTCGGGGGTGTGCAGGCGGAGCCGCTCGAAATCGATCAGGTTGATGTCGGCGCGCTTGCCGGGTTCGAGCCGGCCGCGGTCGTGAAAGCCAAAGAAGTCGGCGGTCTCGCTGGTCTGGCGCTTGACGACATATTCGAGCGGCAGACCGGGGCCGCGTTTCCGGTCGCGCGCCCAATGGGTCAGCATGTAGGTCGGCGCGCTGGCGTCGACGATCATCGCGACATGCGCGCCGCCGTCGCCGAGCCCGAGCAAGGTCGCGGGATCGGTCAGCATCTCGCGGATCGGCTCGTGGTCGTCCCTGGTGTAGCCGGTGACCGGGAAGAACAGAAAATTTCCGGCATCGGCGGTCAGATAGTCGTAGGCGGCCTCGTCGGGTGTGCAGCCCTCGCGAGCGGCGATCGCGGCGACGCTGGTCTCGGCGCGCGGTTCGTAATCCGGCGGATCGCCCATCACGTACATGCGGTCCCAGCTCCCGGCGACCAATTGCACGAGCGGCCCAAAACGGCTCAACAGCGCCGGTGATGGCCGGTCATAGAGGATCGCCCGGCGCAGCGAGGGGTCGCGCAGCCGCGCCAACCGCGCGGCGAGCGGCAGGCTCTCCACCGGCTTGTAGGTCTCGCGGACCGCAAACGGGTTCAGCGAGGTGGCGACGCCGAGGATCACCCCGACCGGACGCCCCGCGACCTGTGCCGTTACCGAGGCACCGGCCAGGCGCGCGGCATGAACACCGGCCATGATGCGCCGCCAGCGCGGCGGATCGGTCGGCCGGTCGGTCAACAAAAACCAGATCGGCCGCCCGGTCTCCTTGCCGAGCCGGGTGATCCAGGCGAATTCGGCCGCTTCATCCTCGAAATCGCTGTTCATGCCAAAGGTGCCGGCGCCGGCGACCCCCAGGCCCCGGCCGATCGCGTAGAGCTCGTCGATCTCGGCAAAACGGCCGGGGACCATTTCGCCCGACATCGTCTTGTGCGCGTTGGTGCGCGAGGTCGTAAAGCCAAAGGCGCCGGCGCGCACCGCCTCCTCGGTCAGCCGGCGCATCTCGGCGATGTCGTCGGCGGAGGCCGGCTCGCGGCGGATCGCCCGGTCACCCATCACATAAACGCGGAGCGGGTGGTGCGGCACCTGTGCCGCGACGTCGATCGTCCGCGGCATCCGTTCGAGCGCGTCGAGAAAGTCGGGAAAGCTCTGCCAGTCCCATTTGAGGCCTTCGGCGAGCGCCGGGCCCGGAATGTCCTCGACCCCCTCCATCAAATCGATCAGCGCGTCGTGATGGTGTGGCCTTGCCGGCGCAAAACCGACCCCGCAATTGCCGAACAGGATCGTCGTCACACCGTGCCAGGATGAGGGTGCGAGGATCGGGTCCCAGGTCGCCTGCCCGTCATAATGGGTGTGCACATCGACCCAGCCCGGCGTGACCAAGAGGCCGCCGGCGTCGATCACCCGCCGGCCCGGCCCTGCCTTGCCGCCGATCGCAGCAATCCGCTCGCCGTCGACCGCCAGATCCCCGGTGAAGGCCGCCCGTCCGGTCCCGTCAACGATCGTACCGCCGCGAATGACGATGTCGTGCATGGCTGGCTCCCTTCGCTGCGCCCGACCTAGCGTTTGGCAGAATGCACCCCGCTGGCCCCTGCCGATATATGCCGAGCCGGCAGGGCTGGATTGCGCCGAGTGATCCCAACGCCGCGATTCGTGGCGCCATCACGCCGGCACAGCAGGGCGCCAACAGACCGGGTGCCGCCAACCGCCTGCGAATGCTGTCTGTCGATCTCCCCGCCTTCCCCGAATGGATGGAGCCCAGCGCAGTCCGCTAAATTGCGCGCGCTTTACTCAAGGCGAAATCGATGGATGCCGAGACGATCCTGCACGAGCTGACCCACGCCGCGGGTCTCCCGAAAGCGGCGTTGCACGCCGCCTCCGCTCAACGCGACGAACTGCTTCCGAAGTTTCTCGGCGTCATCGAAGACCATCTTGGCCGGGAGCCGAGCTTACCAACCGAGCCGACACCGCTGTTTTTCATTTTTCATTTGCTCGGGGAGTGGCAGGAAAGAGCCGCCTACAGACCGCTGGCGTCTCTATTGCGACGTTCGTCTGACGAAGTCGATGCGATTTTCGGCGACGCGACCACTTCGACCTGCCACCGGGTCATGGCCGCGGTCTTTGACGGCGATCCTCAGCCGCTCTTCGACATTATTCTCGATCCCGGTGCCGATGAGTACATCCGCTCCCGGATGTGCGAGGCTCTCGCGATGATCACCTTGCGCGGTGAGCTCGATCGGGATCGCGCCGCGCGTTTTCTGCGCGACGCCTTCAACGAGCTGCATCCGCAGCGGTGCTGCTTTGTCTGGTTCGGCTGGCAAAGCGCCATTGCCATGCTCGGGCTCCGCGAGCTGAAGGTTTTAGTCAAGCGGGCGTTCACCCGCGGTTTTATCGACCGGTCTTTTCACGGCTTCGACGATTTCGAGGACGACCTCCGACACGGCATTCAGAACCCAGGCGAGCCGTGGCGGCCCGGCGACAATGAATTTGAGCTGTTTGGCGACACTATCGAAGAATTGTCTGGATGGCACTGCTTCACCGAGCGCGACGACGAGGACGAGGAGGAGTGGCGGCAGCCTGCCAAATTCGCTCATATCCTCAGCGAGCCGCACCATAATCCATTCCAGGGCATCGGCAGAAACGACCCCTGTCCCTGTGGCAGCGGCAAGAAATTCAAGAAATGCTGCCTGCACTGACGCACTCGGCTAGCTGACGGGAACCACGAGCCGTTGTGCCGCGGTTTTGAGCGCTTCGGGCAGGGCGGCCGGGCGTCTTGTGTCGAGATCGA
>Ga0306920_100008524_pt1 | contig 13610 bp, 9 predicted proteins | sample flu12Cox44000170_FD_204666 | JGI IMG/M metagenome (GOLD analysis project Ga0306920, IMG submission 204666) | Lab enrichment of tropical soil microbial communities from Luquillo Experimental Forest, Puerto Rico - flux4day.12C.oxic.44.000.170 (v2)... | ecosystem: Environmental > Terrestrial >... | reverse complement strand
CCGAAGGCGAGGTGATGGGCGTCAACACGGCGATCTATTCGCCTTCCGGCGGCAGCGTCGGCATCGCGTTCGCGATTCCGGCATCGACCGTGAAGAGCGTGGTCGCCCAGCTCAAGGACAAGGGCTCGGTCAGCCGCGGCTGGATCGGCGTTCAGATTCAACCCGTCACGCCCGACATCGCCGACAGCCTCGGCCTGAAAAGGGCGGAGGGCGCGCTGGTTGCTGAACCCCAGGCCAATGGTCCTGCCGCCAAGGCCGGTATCGAGTCCGGCGACGTCATCACGAAGGTGAATGGCGAAACCGTCAAGGATGCTCGTGAGCTCGCGCGCACCATCGGCGGTCTGTCGCCTGGAACCGCCGTGAAGCTCAACGTGCTGCACAAGGGCGAGGACAAGACCGTCAATCTTACGCTCGGCCAGTTGCCCAACGCGCAGGAAGCCAAGGCTGACACCGACAATGGCGACAAGGGCGGCGCTGCGCGGGGAACGGACGTGCCCAAGCTCGGGCTCACGCTCGCACCCGCCAACACGGTTGCCGGCGCCGGCAAGGAAGGCGTCGTCGTGACCGACGTCGATCCGAAGAGTGCGGCGGCCGAGCGCGGTTTCAAGGAGGGTGACGTCATTCTCGAAGTCGCCGGCAAGAGTGTTGCCAATGTTGCTGATGTGCGCGAGGCGATCAACGCGGCGCGCAGCGACAACAAGAATAGCGTCCTGATGCGCATCAAGAGCGGTGGGTCCTCGCGCTTTGTCGCGGTGCCGATCGCGAAAGGTTGAGCGCAAGGTCGAAAACAAGGTTCGAGCAATGGAGGGTGTCGCCGGCCATAGTCGCCCCCGCCGACGGCTCTTTCCAGGGGGGCGGGTGCAAACCCGCTCCCTTCCGGCTACCTTCCGGTGGAAAACGCCCCCCTCCGTCGGAAGGAAAAGGGCGGTGAGGTCCCCCCAGCTTCACCGCCCGCTTTTTTGTCCAAAAAGAGGCGCGGCGGTGCGCCTTGCATGAGAGTTCAGGTCGCGCCATGGTGATAGAGAGCTGTCTCACAGTGACTGCGACCGACACCCAGATGCGCCTGTTGATCATCGAAGACGACCGCGAGTCCGCCGACTATCTGGTCAAGGCGTTCCGCGAAGTCGGATATGTGGCAGACCTCGCCAGCGACGGCGAGGAGGGTTTGACGCTTGCCCAGAGCGGCGACTACGACGTGCTGGTGGTCGACCGCATGCTGCCGAAACGCGACGGTCTGTCATTGATCGGCGCGCTGCGCGAGAAGGGCGATCGCACGCCGGTTCTTATTCTTTCCGCGCTGGGGCAGGTCGACGACCGTATCAAGGGCTTGCGCTCAGGCGGTGACGACTATCTGCCCAAACCCTATTCATTTGCCGAATTGCTGGCACGGGTCGAAGTGCTCTCGCGACGGCGCGGCGGCCCTGCCGAAGAGACTACCTATCGCGTCGGCGACCTTGAGCTCGACCGGCTCTCGCATCGCGTGACGCGCGGCAAGGAAGAGCTGACGCTGCAGCCGCGCGAGTTCCGCCTGCTCGAATATCTGATGAAGCATGCGGGCCAGGTTGTGACGCGCACCATGCTGCTCGAGAACGTCTGGGACTACCACTTCGACCCGCAGACCAATGTCATTGACGTGCATATTTCACGGCTGCGCTCCAAGATCGACAAGGGTTTTGAGCGGCCGCTGCTTCATACCATTCGCGGCGCGGGATACATGATCCGTGACGGCATTCGGTAAGCTGATCCGAACCACGGCGTTCCGTTTGACGCTGGTCTATCTGTTCATCTTTGCGCTGTTTGCGGCGTCGCTCCTGGTCTATTTCGCCTGGAATACGCGCCGTCTCATCACCGAACAAATCACGACCATGGTGAACGCCGAAACCGGCGAGATCAGCGACATCTTCGGACGCCGCGGCCTGCGTGGACTGGTTCTCACCATCGAGAACCGCGCGTTGCGGCCTGGAGCCAATCTTTATCTCGTCACCACTCCGGCGGGTCAGGCGATCGCCGGCAATGTCGGCTCGCTTGCGCCGGGCGTGATGGCGACCGTCGGCTGGTCGGAGACCGCCTATCGACGGCTCGACGAACAGGATACCGCCGATCATTTCGCGCTGGTGCGGGTCAGCGAATTGTCCGGCGGCTTCAGGCTCCTGATCGGGCGCGATCTAGAAGAGCGCCGTCGGCTGATCGGCATTGTTGCCAAAGCCGCGCAATGGTCGGTGTTGATCGTAGTGGTGCTCGGGCTGGGCGGCGGTATCTTCGTCGCGCGGCGTGTGCTGCGGCGAATCGACGCCATGACCGGCACCGCCCAGCGTATCATGGCGGGCGACTTGAGCGGGCGATTGCCGGTCGGTCGCAGCGGCGACGAACTCGACCGTCTGGCGGAAAATCTCAACGCGATGCTGGAACGCATCGAAGCGTTGATGATGGGCTTGAAAGAGGTCTCGGACAATATTGCACATGACCTGAAAACGCCGCTGACGCGGTTGCGCAATCGAGCCGAGGAAGCATTGGCGAAATCCCGGACCGAGCCCGAGTACCGCACCGCGCTGGAACAGACCATCGAGGAATCCGATGGCCTGATCCGGACCTTCAATGCGCTGTTGATGATCGCACGCGCCGAATCAGGTCAGGCCCGCGGCAACATGGATGATTTTGACGCCGCCGATGTTGCCAGGGGAATTCATGAGCTCTACGAGCCGCTCGCCGAAGACGGTGGCATGAGCCTGCAGATCAAGACCGAGTCGGTCCTGCTGCGCGGTAACCGCGAACTGATCAGCCAGGCGTTGGCCAATCTGGTCGAGAACGCGATCAAATACGGCAAGCCGGTTCCCGCGGCCCACGCCGCGACCGCGGATCCCGGCCACGACGACATTCTGATCGAGGCGAGGCGAGTAGGCGACAAGGTTCTGCTCAGCGTCACCGACCATGGCCCGGGAATTCCCGTTGCCGATCGCAGGCATGCGGTGGAGCGATTTGTTCGCCTCGAGGCCAGCCGAACCCAGCCCGGTTCCGGTCTTGGACTGAGCCTGGCATCGGCGGTTGCAACCCTCCATGGCGGTGAGCTTCGGCTCGACGACGCTCATCCCGGCCTCATTGCGACCCTGGCCATTCCGGCGCGCACCGGCGCCAGCGATACACTTGCGGCTCAAACGCATGATGTGTCACAGAAAGCGGCTTGAAATCATCCCCGCGATGCATAGACGCGGTTCCATCTCTCGACGCGGTTTCTGGGTTAGACATTCGCCATGACGATTCGCGGAAGCATCGATGGGAATGTCAAATCGACTGCACTCGCGGCGCGGTTCGTCGGCGGTCCGCATATCTCTGCCCCGGATCAGGCGGAGGCGCGGCTGAGAGAATGGCTCGCTGATCTGGTGCCGGAACAGGCCGCGGAAGTCGATCGCCTGCTTCATCGATTTCCAACAGCGAGGACGATCTTTCTGGGCCTGGCGGAGGCGTCGCCGTATCTCTTCGATCTCGTCTGCACCGACACTCCGAGGGCGATCCGGCTATTGCTCAGCGAACCCGAACGCCATCTGGTGCAACTGATCGAAAGGACCGGGCGCGACGTCCTCGCCGCTCAAAGCGAAATCGAGGTGATGCAGTTGCTCCGGCGCACCAAGTCGGAAGCAGCCTTGCTGGTCGCGCTGTGCGATATTGGCGGCGTCTGGCCGGTGATGCAGGTGACGGCGGCGCTGACGGATCTCGCGGTCGCCTCCGTGCAATCGGCGCTGCGTTTTCTGCTGCGAGAGGAAGCCAACCGCGGCAAAATCGTCCCGCCAGACCCGGATCGACCTGAGAATGGCAGCGGGCTGATCGTGCTGGCGATGGGAAAAATGGGTGCGGGCGAACTGAATTTTTCCAGCGATATCGACCTGATCGTCTTTTACGACACCGCTGCGTCGTCGCTCGCGCCGGACATCGAGCCGCAACCATTTTTTGTGCGAGTGACACAAGGGTTGTCGCGGATTTTGCAACAGCGTAGCGGCGAGGGTTACGTGTTCCGGGTCGATTTGAGGTTGCGGCCGGACCCGGCCTCGACGCCGGTGGCGATAGCGACCGCTTCGGCGCTTAACTACTACGAGCGGGAAGGGCGGACCTGGGAACGCGCCGCGATGATCAAGGCACGGCCCTGCGCCGGGGATTTGAGGGCGGGGGAGGCGTTGATCGCAGAACTTTCCCCCTTCGTCTGGCGCAAGCATCTGGATTTTGCGGCCCTTACCGACGTGCACGACATGAAGCGGCAGATGCAGACCTATCGCGGACAAACCGACTTTGCCGTCGAAGGCCACAACGTCAAGGTCGGGCTCGGCGGCATTCGTGAAATCGAATTTTTTGCACAGACCCAGCAGTTGATCGCCGGCGGTCGGCATCCCGAATTGCGGGTCCGGCCGACGCTGGAGGCGCTCGATGTGCTGGCGAGCCGCAACTGGATCACGTTCGAGGCGCGCGACGAACTAACCGCAGCGTACGAATTCCTGCGGCGGGTCGAACACCGCCTGCAGATGATGTTGGACGAGCAGACCCACGCACTGCCCGACGACCGTGAAGCCGTGGAGCGCTTTGCCCGATTTTTTGGCTACGAGAACAGAGCTGCCTTCGCAGCCGATCTGCTTTTCCATCTCGACGTGGTGCAGGGACACTACGCCAAACTGTTCGAAGGCGATCCGGCCGGTACGGCGAAATTGCCGGATCTCAATTATGCGGCCGGCCCCGACGACCGCCGCCTGATCGATTACCTCGTCTTGCTCGGTTTCAAGAAGCCGGTCGCGGTCGCAGGGACGGCGCGGCAATGGCTCGAAGGCGACTATCGCGTGCTCAGGGGTGAAGCCACCCGCAGCGCCTTTGTCGAGTTTCTTCCAGCCTTGATCGCAGGACTTGCGAAGGCCGAGGATCCTGACAACGCGGTAGTGGTTTTCGATCATTTCCTGCGGGCGCTGCAGCGCGGGGGAAGATTATTCGCGCTGCTCAGTCAAAACCGTGATCTGGTTTCGCTGGTCGCGCTGATCCTGGGAGCAGCGCCGCGTCTTGGCGACATGCTGGCGCGGCAGCCGCAGATCATGGACGGGCTGATCGACCCCCGGTTCTTCGGCGCGATGCCGGACCGCCGCGAACTGTCGGTGCGGCTGGCGGCGACGTTGGAGGACGCGCACTCCTACGAAGAATTTCTGGACCGGTTGCGATTGTTCGGCCGCGAAAGCCTGTTCCTGATCGGGACGCGAATTCTTTCGGGCACGGTTTCCGCCCAACAGGCCAGTGTTGCGTTCGCCGACGTCGCCGAAGGCATCGTGCAGACGGTGCATGGTCTGGTGACCGAGCAGTTCGCGGAGCAGTATGGCCGGATCAAGAATCAGCAGACCGCCATCCTGGCAATGGGCAGGCTCGGCAGTCGCGAAATGACCGCGTCTTCCGATCTCGACCTGATCCTTCTCTACGGATTCGATCCCGAACATCCTGATTCTGATGGTGCGAAGTCACTGCACGGGGGGCAGTATTTTGCGCGCCTCACCCAACGGCTGATCAGCGCCTTCACGACGCGGACAAATTATGGCGTTCTCTACGAGGTGGATATGCGACTGCGTCCGTCGGGCAGGGCAGGTCCGGTGGCGTCGCATGTCGATTCATTTGCCGAGTATCAGGAGCGCGAAGCCTGGACCTGGGAGCATATGGCGCTCACCCGCGCCCGGGTGATTTCGGCGCAGCCTGAATTTCGTAATCAAATCGAAGCGATCATACGTCAGGTGCTGATGCGGCCGCGCGATGCCGCCACCGTGGCCAACGATGTCGCCGATATGCGCCGGGCCATCGCCCAGGAAAAAGGCGAGGATGAGATCTGGGATTTGAAATATGCCGCCGGCGGCATCGTGGACATCGATTTCATCGCGCAGTACTTGCAGCTCGTGTACGCTGCCGAAAAGCCCGATATCCTCGATGTCAGCACCTTGCATGTGCTTGACCATGCAGCGCGGCTCGGCGTGTTGGCGCCATCATCCGCAGAGGTCCTGCGCTCGGCAGCACGGCTCTACCAGGATCTGACGCAAATTCTCCGGCTTTGCGTCAGCGAGAAATTCAATCCCGGGACCGCTGGGGAAGGTCTCTTGCGGATTATGGCGCGCGCCGGCGATGCGCCCGACTTCTCCTCACTGCAGGCACGAGTCGAGGATACCCAGGCCGAGGTCCGCCGCGTGTTCCGCTCATTGATCGTGGAGGGCAATTAGCTCGCCGGCCGCAAGAGGGGAATTATCCTGGCGATTTCGCGCTGGGAGCCTTCAGCGTGGCGATGGCATCGCGCACGTTCGCGTCAAGGCCTGTGCCGCCCGCGTCGAGATGGGCCAAGACCGCCGCACGCATTCGCGGATCCCAGAATTTCCGGATGTGTTCGGCAATCCCGGGAACCGCCTTGTCACGTCCCTGGAGCTGGAAGAATTTTCCGATTTGATTGGCCATGTAGACCAGCCGGTCAGGCGACATGGACGGCTCCTTGCGTGACCCTGATGGGCGTGATGCGGTAAGGATGCGTGAAAATCTCGAATCCGTCCGCGCGGGCAATCGCGGCAAGCGTGATGCCGGCCGCTTCCGCCGTTCGCACCGCAAGCGCCGTGGGTGCCGAGACCGCCACCAACACGGTTGCGCCCATCGCTGCCGCCTTCTGCACCATTTCGACGGAAATGCGGCTGGTCAGCAGTACCATGCCCGCGCTCGCGGCAACGTTGGCTTGCGCCAGCACACCAGCAAGCTTGTCGAGCGCATTGTGGCGGCCGACATCCTCGCGCAGCGCGACGATGCCGCGCCCGGGCATAAAGAAGGCCGCGGCATGTACCGCGCGGGTTTCAATATTGATCGATTGCAATGGCGGCATGGCCTGTACGGCGGCCACGATTTCTCGCGACGAGAAGCTTCGGCCCTCTTCGACGGCGGCAACGGGTCGAAGCGCCTCGGCAATTGAATCCACCCCGCAGATTCCGCAGCCGGTTGGTCCGGCAATTTGCCGTCGCCGCTCGTGAAGCCGATCATTATCGGCTTGCGCTAGCCACATCCTGAGCTCGATTCCGTCATCCAGGTCGATGATCTCGAGCGACTGGATCTGACCGGGGGCTTGCACGATTCCTTCGTTCAGGCTGAACCCGACCGCGAAGTCGGCAAGATCCTGCGGGGTGCCCATCATCACTGCGTAGGTGCCTCCGTTATAGGTGAGCGCGATCGCAGTTTCTTCCGGAATGATACGCACACCCTCGCTCAGGCGTCCGTCACGCCAGACCTTGCGATCGACACTGCAGGCCGGATTGCGCACGCGTTACTCCGCAGCTTCCACGACCGAGGTAATCCGCCGGGACTGGCGGGCCTGTTCGTCATAGGCTTTTTGCCAGTCCGATGGACCGTTGGAAGGCGATATCTGCACCGCCGTGACCTTGTATTCCGGACAGTTGGTCGCCCAGTCGGAATACTCTGTCGTAATGACGTTGGCCTGTGTATCCGGATGATGGAAAGTCGTGTAGACCACGCCCGGCGCGACCCGCTCGGTGATCAATGCGCGCAGGGTGGTTTCACCGGCGCGGCTTGCAAGCCTTACCCAGTCGCCATCGCGCACACCGCGTTGCTCCGCATCGTGCGGGTGGATCTCTAGCCGGTCTTCCTCATGCCAGATGACGTTGTCGGTTCGCCGGGTCTGCGCGCCGACATTGTACTGGCTGAGAATGCGGCCCGTGGTCAGCAGCAGCGGATAACGCGGACCGGTGCGCTCGTCGGTCGGGACATATTCGGTGACGACGAACTTGCCCTTGCCGCGGACGAATCCGCCGATATGCATGACCGGAGTTCCCTCGGGAGCGCTGTCGTTGCACGGCCACTGCACGGAGCCGAGTTCGTCGAGCTTTGCATAGGAAACGCCGCTGAAGGTCGGGGTCAGTGCGGCGATCTCGTCCATGATCTCGGAGGGATGCGAATAATTCATCTCGAAGCCCATGGCTTTGCCGAGCATGATCGTGACTTCCCAGTCCGCCAAGCCGTTTCGCGGCGTCATCACCTTGCGGACGCGCTGAATACGTCGCTCGGCATTGGTGAAAGTGCCGTCCTTTTCCAGGAAGGTCGAGCCTGGCAGGAAGATGTGGGCGTAGTTCGCTGTTTCGTTGAGGAAGAGGTCATGGACGATGACGCATTCCATCGCCGAAAGCGCCGCCACAACATGTCTGGTGTTGGGATCGGATTGCAGGATGTCCTCGCCCTGCACGTAAAGCCCCATGAAGCTGCCTTCGATCGCGGCGTCGAACATGTTGGGAATGCGCAAGCCCGGCTCCTTGTTGAGCTTGACGTTCCACATCGATTCGAAGGACTCCCGGACTGCGTCGCCCGAGATATGCCGATAGCCCGGAAGCTCGTGCGGGAAGGAACCCATGTCGCATGAACCCTGCACATTGTTCTGGCCGCGCAGCGGATTCACGCCCACCCCCGGCCGGCCGATATTGCCGGTGGCCATCGCAAGATTGGCAATCGCAATTACTGTGGTGGAGCCCTGGCTATGCTCGGTGACGCCAAGGCCGTAGTAGATCGCGGCGTTGCCGCCGGTGGCATACAGCCGAGCGGCCGCGCGCAGTTCCTTCGGGTCGACGCCGGTTGCGATCGCGACCGCTTCCGGGCTGTTGGAAGAAAGGGCAACGAAACGCGCCCAATCCTGGAACTCCTCCCAGTCGCAACGTTCGCGCACGAAAGCCTCATTGACGAGCCCTTCGGTGACGATCACGTGCGCCATCGCGGTCAGGACGGCGACATTGGTGCCGGGCAGCAGCGGCAGATGGTGTTGCGCCTCGACGTGGGTGGAACGAACCATGTCGATTCGACGGGGGTCGACCACGATCAACTTGGCACCGGCCCGCAGCCTCTTCTTCAAGCGAGACGCAAACACCGGATGGGCATCGGTCGGATTGGCGCCGATGATCATGACGATATCGGTGTCCTCAACCGAATCGAAGTCCTGCGTGCCGGCCGAGGTGCCGAATGTCGCTGCAAGGCCATATCCGGTCGGCGAATGGCAGACGCGGGCGCAGGTATCGACGTTATTGTTGCCGAAGCCGGCGCGGATCAGCTTCTGCACCAGATAGGTTTCCTCGTTGGTGCAGCGTGACGATGTGATCCCACCGATGGAGTCGCGGCCGTATTTGGCCTGAATGCGCTTGAACTCCGAAGCGGCGTAGCTGAACGCCTCGTCCCACGACACTTCGCGCCAGGGATCGCTGATCTTTTGGCGGATCATTGGGCGGAGGATGCGCTCCTTGTGGGTCGCGTAACCCCAGGCGAACCGGCCTTTGACACAAGAATGGCCGCGATTGGCCCTGCCATCCTTGAAAGGAACCATGCGGACGACCTCCTCGCCGCGCATTTCGGCCTTGAAGGCGCAGCCGACGCCGCAATAGGCGCAGGTCGTCACCACGGAGTGTTCGGGCTGGCCGATTTCGATCACCGATTTTTCCGTCAGCGTGGCGGTCGGGCAGGCCTGAACGCAGGCGCCGCAGGAAACGCATTCGGAACCAAGAAAGCTTTCGCTCATGCCGGGCGAGACCCGGCTGTCGAAGCCGCGCCCCGAGATGGTCAATGCGAAGGTGCCCTGGACTTCTTCGCAGGCGCGCACGCAACGCGAGCAGACGATGCATTTCGAAGGATCGTAGGTGAAATACGGATTGGATTCATCCTTCGGCATCCAGGCAGGGTTTTCGGTGCCGTTGGTTTTGGCGAACACGTGGTTTTCGCCCTCATAGCCATAGCGCACGTCGCGCAGGCCTACCGCGCCCGCCATATCCTGCAACTCGCAATCGCCGTTCGCGGCACAAGTGAGGCAGTCGAGCGGATGGTCGGAGATATAGAGCTCCATCACCCCCTTGCGGAGCTTCTTCAGCCGCTCGGTCTGGGTGCGCAGCACAAGACCGGGCATCACCGGTGTTGTGCACGAAGCGGGCGTGCCGGCGCGCCCCTCGATCTCGACAAGGCACAACCGGCATGAGCCGAACGCGTCCACCATGTCGGTGGCGCAGAGTTTTGGAACTTGCGTGCCGGCTTCCATCGCCGCGCGCATGATTGAGGTGCCTTCGGGCACCGTGACGCTCTGGCCGTCGATGGTGAGCGTGACCATGGTTTCGGATTTCGAGCGCGGTGTTCCGAAATCGGTTTCCTGGATCAGCGACATGGGAGGCGTCCTCTATTCCGCAGCTTGCAGGCGAGTGGGAGCCGGGCCGAAGTCCTCCCGGAAGTGTTTCAGCGCGCTCATCACGGGGTAGGGGGTGAAGCCGCCCAGCGCACAGAGCGAGCCGAACTTCATGGTGTTGCAGAGGTCTTCGACAAGGGCGATATTTTCGCCGACGCGTTCGCCGGCGCGAATCTTGTCGATGGTCTCGGCTCCGCGCGTCGAACCGATCCGGCACGGCGTGCACTTGCCGCAGGATTCGATCGCGCAGAATTCCATCGCAAAACGCGCCTGCTTGGCCATATCGACCGTGTCGTCGAACACGACGATCCCGCCGTGGCCGATCAGGCCGTCGCGCGCCGCGAAAGCCTCGTAGTCGAACGGCGTATCGAACAGCGCGCGCGGGAAATAAGCGCCAAGCGGACCTCCAACCTGCACGGCGCGCACCGGACGGCCCGTCAACGAGCCGCCGCCGACATCATCGACGAGCTCGCCAAGCGTCATGCCGAAAGCCGTCTCGAACAGGCCGCCATATTTCACGTTGCCGGCGAGCTGGATCGGCATGGTGCCTCGGGAGCGGCCTGTCCCGAAATCGGCGTAGGTCTTGGCGCCGCCCGCGAGAATGAATGGAATCGCCGCGAACGACAGCACGTTGTTGATCACGGTTGGCTTGCCGAATAGCCCGTGGTGGGCAGGCAAAGGTGGCTTGGCGCGGACAATGCCGCGACGGCCCTCGAGGCTCTCAAGTAGCGAGGTCTCTTCGCCGCAAACATAGGCGCCTGCACCAACCCTGACTTCCAGATCGAAGCTGTGACGACTGCCGCAAATGCGCGAACCGAGATGGCCGCCCCGTCTCGCGGCTGTGATTGCCGCATTCATCGCTTCCACCGCATGCGGATATTCGGAGCGGATGTAGATGTAGCCTTTGGTGGCACCGACCGCGATGCCCGCAATGGTCATGCCTTCGATCACCACGAAGGGATCGCCTTCCATGATCATGCGATCGGCGAAAGTCCCGCTGTCACCTTCATCCGCGTTGCAGACGATGTATTTCTGCTCCGCGCTGGTCTGGGCCACTGTTTTCCATTTGATGCCGGTCGGAAAGCCCGCCCCACCACGGCCGCGCAGGCCTGAAGCCGTGACATCGGCGAGGATGCCGTCCGAGGTCAGCGTCAGCGCGTGCTCCAGCCCTCTGTAGCCTTCATGGGCGCGGTAGTCGGCGAGCGATCGCGGATCGATCACCCCGCATCGCGCGAAAGTCAGTCGGGTCTGGCGTTTCAGCCAGGGAATCTCTTCGGCGATCCCTAGCCGGATGGCATGCGGGCCGTCAGCCAGTATTGCTTCAAGCACCGATGCAACATCGGTCACGCTTACCGGACCGAAAGCGAGGCGACCTTTGGGTGTCGCGACTTCGACCATGGGCTCCAGCCAGTAGAGACCGCGCGAACCCGTCCGCACGATCTCGATTGGTACGCCACGCTTTGCCGACGCCTGTTCCAGCTTCGATGCAACGTCGTCGGCGCCGACAGCAACGGCACCCGCGTCGCGCGCAATGAAAACACGCAGTCTCATCGTTGAGCCTCCGCGACCAGCGCGTCGATGCGCGCCTCATCGAGCCTTCCGACCAGACGGCCGTCGAACATCGCCGAAGGCGCGGTTGCGCAAAGTCCAAGGCAATAGATTGGCTCCAGCGTCACGCGATCATCAGGCGTGGTGTTGCCCAGACTCACGCCAAGTTTCGATTCCGCACGTGCGGCGAGCGCGGCGCCGCCGGCCGCCTGGCAGGCTTCGGCGCGACACAGTTTCAGCACATGCCGGCCCGCAGGCTTGTGACGAAAGTCGTGGTAGAAGGTGAACGTGCCATGGACCTCGGCGCGGGACAGGTTCAATGCGGACGCGATCATGGGAATCGCTGGCTCCGGCACGTATCCGAATGCCTCTTGAAGCGCGTGCAGAATCACCAGCGTCGCGCCTTCCAGCTGTGCGTGTTCGGCAATGATTTCGGCGCCGCGCGCGGCGTCCCACGATTCGTAGACGGTCATGATCCGCGCTCGCTATCAGGGGCTCTTGCGAAATTGATGAGAAGCGGAAATCGGATTGGACTTCAATAAAGCCGTCTCATGCGGCGATAGCGAAAGGCGATCAATAAGGTTGTGATATCGTTCAATATGAAAATAGAATGATGGAGGTTAATACCTTCGCTTGCCTCGCGGCGTGGGGCTTTTTGCGCCATCATCGTCCAACGGGTTTGTGTTATTCGTTTCCCTGAAAATCAGTCGGGGGTGTTCTTGATCGACAAGCTTGAACTTCTGCTTGCACTGGCCAAGGAGCGTCACTTTGGACGCGCCGCGGAAGCCTGTGGCGTCACGCAGCCGACGATGTCGACGAGCCTCAAGCAACTCGAGGAAATCCTCGGCGTCATGCTGGTGCAGCGCGGGTCGCGGTTTCAGGGTTTTACGCCCGAAGGCGAGCGTACGCTTGACTGGGCGCGGCGCATCGTCGGCGACGCCCGCGCGATGCGTCAGGAAATCAACTCGCTGAAGGACAAGCTTTCCGGCGAGATCCGCATCGCGGCTATTCCCACCGTGCTCGGCATGGTGGCCTCGCTGACGACACCGTTCCGCGCGCGCCATCCGGACGTGCGCTTCCGCGTCGTGTCATGTACGTCGGCGGAGGTGCTCGGACTTCTGGAAAACCTCGAGGTCGATGCCGGTCTGACCTATATCGAGAACGAGCCGATCGGCAAGGTTCGTACCATCCCGCTTTACAAGGAAAGCTATCGTCTCTTGACCTCGCCCGATGGCATGTTCGGCGATCGCAAGCAGGTCACCTGGAAGGAGGTCGGCCAGGTCCCGCTCTGCCTGCTCACGCCCGACATGCAGAACCGGCGCATCATCGATCGCGCGCTTCGTTCCGTGGAAGCGGAAGCAACACCGTCCCTGACCTCGAATTCGCTGCTCGTGCTCTACACCCACGTCAAGACCGGTCGCTGGGCGAGCGTGATGCCGGCAAAGCTTGCCGAAACGCTCGGCCTTGCCGACCGCGTGCGCAGCATTCCCATCGTCGATCCCGTAGTCACCTACAGCATCGGAATGGTCATCCCGCAGCGCGATCCGATGACGCCGCTGATCGCCGCGCTGGTCCAGATCGCGCGCGAAGTTGCGCCGACGCTGGAATCGTGAAGGTCTGAACCCCCCTTCAGCAAAGAATGTCCTCATGCCGCGGCCGACATATTCGTCTTGCCCCTGGCTGCATCGCGCGGCAGCAAGACGCGAACCACGGTGCCGGCGCCGAGCTTCGAGCGCAGGCGCATCGATCCGCCGTGCAGGTTGGTCAGTGATCGCGCGATAGCGAGGCCGAGCCCCGAGCCGTGATAGGTCTTGGTCAACTGGCTTTCGACCTGCTCGAACGGCCGGCCCAGCCGTTGCAGCGATTG
>Ga0306920_100008523_pt1 | contig 13610 bp, 10 predicted proteins | sample flu12Cox44000170_FD_204666 | JGI IMG/M metagenome (GOLD analysis project Ga0306920, IMG submission 204666) | Lab enrichment of tropical soil microbial communities from Luquillo Experimental Forest, Puerto Rico - flux4day.12C.oxic.44.000.170 (v2)... | ecosystem: Environmental > Terrestrial >... | reverse complement strand
GAAACCAAGTTCGGTGCAATTATCCTCGCACTGCTGACTCTGGCAGCCGTGGTATTCGCCTTTCTCAACTTTCAACAGAGCTCCCGGTTTATTTCACCTACCGACGGCGCCACTTGGATCGACAGCGACCACGGCGTGGTGGCGCTTCACCTAACGCCTGGGGGTCCGGCGGATCGCGCGGGACTCCAACCGGGCGACCGCCTCGAGACCGTCGGCGGTACGGGGATCAGCCGGCCCACCGATGTGACCCGCGTCATCTGGCACGCGGGTCCCTGGTCAGAGGTCAACTATCGAGTTGTCCGTAATGACCAGCCTTTAGACGTATCGCTCGTCACGGTCCCCGAGGAAAAGCCGTCGTCTTTGGCCAATTACCTGCGGGTTACCGCTCTGCTGTATCTGTTCATCGGGCTTTTCATTTTCGTCCGGCGCTGGAGCGCTCCGCGCGCGATTCACTTCTACGTCTTTTGCCTGGTCTCCTTCGTCCTGTACAGCTTTCACTACACGGGCAAGCTGAACTCGTTCGACTGGGCGATTTATTGGGGGAATGCGGTGGCCTTGCTGCTTCAGCCTGCGCTGCTGGTGCACTTCGCACTCGTATTTCCGGAGCGGCAGAGGAATGTTTGGCCGAAGGTTGTCGCCGTCTATTTCTTTCCGGTGGCCCTGCTTGGGCTGCACATCTTTGTGGCCACCGGAACCCTTGCCTTCCTACCTTCTCTCGCCGGCCAGCAGCTACTCGATCAGCTCGAATACTTCATGCTGGGCATCTACTTCCTGCTGGCGGCCGGGATTTTTCTGGCCAGTTATTTCCGGGCGCCCAGCGGCATTCTGCGCCAACAGCTCAATTGGGTTGCGGGCGGCACTCTGGTTGGCATTGTTCCGTTTTTGTGCTTTTACATCCTGCCGTTCTCGCTAGGAGCAAATGTTCCTCAATGGACGAAGTTCTCCGTCTTTTCGCTCGCGCTGATCCCGTTGTGCTACGGCTATGCGGTCATCCGCTACCGACTGATGGACGTGGACATCATCTTCAAGCGCGGGTTGGCCTATACGGCGGCAACTGCCGGCGTGGTGGTGATTTACTTTGGCGCCATCGCGGTCATCGGCGAACTCTCGCATAGCGCCTGGCCTACGGGTTCTCTGGGTACCGTTGCCGCGATCATCGTGGCGGCGTTCCTCTTCCAGCCGCTGCGTGATTGGGTGCAGGCGCGGCTTGATCATTTCTTCTACCGCGACCGCCTGGATTATCGGCGCACGCTCATTCAGTTCGGCCGCACGCTGACAAACGAGGTACGCCTTGAGCCCTTGCTGGGGTCCGTGCTTGACCGGATTTCGCAGACATTGCTGGTCGACCGGCTCGCCGTTTTTCTCGAAGACCCATCGAGTCCCGGGCGTTTTGCACTCTCGCGCTCGATGGGATTGGCGATCGAAGGCCCTCTCGACCTCAGCTTCCTCGATCTGTCACGACCCGCCCTTCGTCAAGGATGCTTATTCGTCGAATCCGCGCGAACTGCCGAAGAGGCCGATTCGGTTCGTCGCACTCTCGAGGAATTGGACCTGAACTATTTCATCGCCTGCCGATTCCACGACCACACCCCCGCGATTCTGGGCCTGGCGAAGACGGTCGACGGTGATTACCTTTCCAGCGACGACCTGGAACTTCTCTCCACCATCGCCGGCTATGTGGCCATCGCGGTTGAAAACGCACGTCTTTATCAGTCGCTTGAACAAAAGGCACTCCAGGTCGAACGGCTGAAAGATTTCAGCGAAAATATCGTCGCATCGCTGCGTATCGGGGTGGTGACGGTGGATCTGGACGGGCGCATCGAGTCCTGGAATCCGCAGCTCGAAGAGCTGCTTGGAGTTTCGCAAGGTGAGTCCTTGGGCCGCCAGTTCGATGCCGTCCTACCGCGGGATTTGGCTGTCGAGATCGCATCGCGCACGTCAAGTGAGCACGCCTCGGGCATTTATCGCTTCCATTTGAACACGCGAAACAATCGCCACCTGGTGGTAAATGTTTCGATCGCGCCTTTGCTGGGGAAGAGTGGCGCGCGGCTAGGCCACCTCGTGCTTCTCGACGACATCACACAGCGTGTGCGCCTGGAAGATCAGATGGTGCAAACCGAAAAGCTGACCTCGCTCGGCTTGTTGGCGGCGGGTGTCGCACACGAGGTGAACACGCCGCTCGCGGTCATCTCGAACTACATCCAGATGTTGGCCAAGCAGATTCCAGCCGAAGATCCGAGGCAGAAAACCATCGACCGCATCGTCAAACAGACGTTCCGGGCGAGCGAAATCGTCAACAACCTACTGAATTTTTCCCGCACGGGCGGCACTGAACCGGTGGCCGTTGATTTGAATACTATCCTTGAAGAAACCTTGACGCTCGTTCAGCATCCGTTTAAAACAGCGCAAGTGGCTATTGTTCGCAGCTACAGTGACGATCTTCCCCCGGTGCTTGGCTCGGCCACGCGCCTTCAACAAGTGTTTCTGAATCTCTTCATGAACGCGCGCGACGCCATGCCCAACGGCGGGATGCTCGAAGTCCGCACGGGCGCGCACAACGGGTCAGTTGAAATCGAGGTCAGCGACACGGGGATCGGCATTCCGGCGGAGAACCTGCACAGAATTTTCGATCCGTTCTTCACCACCAAGTCCACCGGCCGGGGCACCGGATTGGGCCTATCGGTGAGCTACGGGATCATCAAAGAGCACGCCGGGAAGGTTGATGTGCGCTCCACGCCGGGCAAGGGCACTTCGTTCCGACTGGAGTTCCCGGTAGCTAGGAAAGCGGTCCATGCCTAAAGGCTTGATTCTTGTTGTTGACGACGAAGCTGAAATTCGCGAAGGGCTCGCGGAGCTTCTGGCCTCGGAAAATTTCCAGGTAACCACGGCCGAGACGGGAGCCGCAGGTTTGCAAAAGCTGGAAGAACGCCCGTTCGACCTGATGCTGCTCGACGTCAGCCTGCCCGATCGCAACGGAATCGACATGCTGCGCGAAGTCCGACACCGCGACCCCACTCTCGCGATTATCCTGATCACCGCTTTTGGCTCGATCGACATGGCCCGCGCCGCGTTCAAAAGTGGCGCGCAGGATTACATCACCAAGCCGTGGAATAACGAGGAACTCATCGCCCAGGTTTCGCTCGCCATCGAAGGGCGCCGGCTCCGGGAAGAGAACGTTCACTTGAAGCGAGCTCTGAAGCAGCGTTACAACTTTCCGAACATCGTTGGCAAGAGCGAGAAGATGCTGGCCGTGCTCGACCTAGTGGCGCAGGTTGCGCCGTCGCGGTCGACCGTGCTGATTTCCGGCGAGAGTGGAACGGGCAAAGAACTGATTGCCAAAGCGATCCATTCGGCCTCGCCGAGAGCGGACAAGGCCTTCATTCCCGTGAATACCGGATCGATCCCCGTCGATCTGCTGGAGTCGCAGCTTTTTGGACACGTGAAGGGTGCCTTCACCAGCGCGGTTGCCTCGAAGAAGGGGCTCTTTGAAGTGGCCGACCAGGGCACCATTTTCTTCGACGAGATTTCCACGGTCAGCCCGGAAACTCAGGCCAAGCTGTTGCGCGTGATCCAGGAGCGGGAATTCATGCGGCTCGGCGGCACCGAGACGATCAAGGTCGATGTGCGTATCCTGGCCGCTTCCAACGAGGATCTGCGCAAGCTCGTGCGCGAAGGCCGCTTCCGCGAGGATCTCTATCACCGTCTGAACGTGATTTCCATTCACCTGCCACCCTTAAGCGAGCGCAAGCAAGATATCCCCTTGCTGGTCGACCGCTTTCTAGGCGAATTTTGCCGCGAGAATGGCAAGCCGGCGCGCCTTTTTACCAATGCGGCCATGAAGTTCTTGATGGATTACGAGTGGCCGGGAAACATTCGCGAGCTCGAAAATGCAGTCGAGCGCGCTGTGGTTCTCTCGACCGGCGAGAACATGGACGCCGACTTGCTGCCGGAAGGCGTGCGCACGCGCGAAATCGTCAAGGGTGTGAATCTCCAGCTTGCCGAGTTCCTGCCGCCGCTGCCGGGGGAAATCGGAGCTCAGGGCGCCTCGCCGCCGCCGTCACTGGTCGAGATACTCGAGGAAATCGAGCGGCGCATCATTGTGGACATGCTCGAGCGGACGCACTGGAATCAAACCGAGGCCGCCGAGCGCTTTCAGGTTCCGCTCTCGACGCTCAATCAAAAGATCAAGCGCCTCGGCATCGAGACCCGCCGCCGGCCTGCGGCGGTCAGAGATGCGGGCTTTGGCTACGGAGAAAACGGCGGAGCCGAACTTGCCGCCGGCAAGTAGTCCACCCACCCGTCGCTTTTGACCTTAACTAGGTGTTGTTCCGATTCTCCCGGCTGGAGGACTGTGTTTCTTCACGCGAGCGCCGCTTCATTTCATACAACGCCCGGTCCGCCGCCTCCAGCATTTCGTCTCGCGTTTCCCCGTCGCGCGGATAGACCGCTGCTCCGATGCTGACCGAGATGGCCGGCTGCTGGCCATCTTCAGAAACGCGCTGCCGGATGCGCTGGGCCACAAGTTGAGCCTGTTTGCGGCCTGTTTCGGGGATGACGAGTACGAATTCGTCTCCGCCGTACCGGCCGGCCGTGTCGATGTCGCGGCAATGCACGCGAAGGATGTTCCCGAGCCGGCAGAGCGCCCGGCTGCCCACCAAGTGTCCGTGACTGTCGTTGATTGCTTTGAGCCTATCCATATCGAGCAGAAGAATACTGAAGGGTCTTCCCGTGCGCCCGAACCGCTTGATTTCAAGATCCAGAACGTCGATGAGCTTGCGATAATTCGCCAGGCCGGTCAGCGGATCGGTCACCGCAAGGTTCAAAATCTGCTCTTCCGCTCGGCTGCGTTCGGCAGTCAGCACCGCCAGTGCCAAGGTCATCACCGCAACGATGCCCATGAAGGCTTGCAACAGCAGAAGAGACTCGTTCCTTACTCCCAGGGCGAAGGGCCCAAACCCGTTGAGTGTGCCGTGGATGGCGATGGCGGACAGCACGGCGATAACAGCAGCCGCTTCTCGCGGCCGGAATCGAAAGGCCGCCCAGATCAGAAACGGAATGCAGAGGTATTCGATGGGATAGCTTCGGTGGGCAAACGGGCCAAAAACGATTTGGCTGGTGGCCGTGAGTCCGGCCAGCAACAGCCCGAACTCGCCGAAGCGCTCCCACTTCCAGTTCAGCCGAGAATCAGCGCTCCAAAGCAATAACAGCGAGCTGAGGAGCAAGATGCCTGTCGCGTCGCCGAGCCACCAGGTGAACCAGATCGGCTTGTAGTCGACCCATCTGGCGAAGCCTCCCAGAGTGAGTGCTGACACGCCGATGGTTGAGCTGATGGTGGTCGAGAGTAGGCCACCCAGAAAGGCGAACTTCAATGTGTCTTGCACGCGGTCGAAGCACCTTGCTCCGCTCGCGAACCGTGATACCAAGTATGCCGCCACGACCCCTTCAAGCGTATTGCCGGCCGCAATGGCGATGGAAGTCCCAATCGACCCCGCGGTAGTGATGTTCACCAGGAATGCGCCGAGCGCCACGCCCGGCCAAAGGCGGTACCCCAAAATGAGAAACGCGGCCAGCACGATTCCCGACGGCGGCCACACGGCGGTCGAACTGGGGTGCACGAGGGCCATGCTCAGCCCCAGCTTGCCGGCCACAAAATAAGCCCCCGCCATCGCTCCTATGGCGATCAGATTCTTCTGCCGATCGTCCAGCGCGGAGCGGCTTTGCACACGGTTCGCCATCGAGTCCGAGTCTCTGTCCATTGGACGTCGGAAACCGCCGATATGCTGTCCGCATTGTCGGGCGAAACACGAAAAAGTTAATCAGGTGAACGCCGTATCCAGGCCAGCGAAGGTCCAGGCGAAGGGGAAGTCAGCCGATCAGGGGTTGGCCGGCGATTTTCTCGAGGACTCGGCAGGGTGCGTGGTCCGGCACGACAAGCGCATTCGGCGGCACCAGGAAGGTTTGCTCGAGAGCGTACTGACCGGACATGACGGCGTGTGCCACGCCATCGGTCAGGACCATCCACGTCGCGAGCGGAGGGAATTCTAACCGGATCTTTGGACAGTCCCTCTGGAACTCCGAGTTTTCCTTCAGATAGTCGTGAAAGCCGAGCATGAACGTGTCATAAGGCGTCCGTTTCATGCCGCGCAAGCCGAGCTTCCCGCCCAGGTGTTGAACGCTTCGGCGAAACCAGGATTGTGCGGCGAACCGACAAAGGCCCGCCTCTACGGCGTAACGTCGTGCCAGCGCCTCAAACGGCTCGGTCGTGTTCCACACGCGCGCCTTCTGCCGATTTAGATTCGTGAAAACTCGCAGGATGCGCCCGCCGCAAGTTGGGCGGCTGGGAAACGCATCGACGTGCAGCAGATCGTTGCGCTTGTGCAGCGGCAAACCGCGTCGCTCTTCCTCAAAGGGACGAAAACTAGAAAAGTCGATGGTGCACTTGCCGGCGTACGGCTCGAGAAATTTCCCCAGGAAATCGATTACTCCAGCCGAATAATTTCGAAAAATCGCGCGCAGCCGATCAATGGTCTGCTTGCTGCCGGACACACCTTTCAGCATATCCGCACTCGGTCGATAGGAAACATTCTTGTGCAGCCTCAGCTCAGCCCATTGCTGTGCCAGCAAGAACTGCTGGTCCTCTACGGGGAGCGCAAAGGGAAGCTCAGGAAACATCAGAATCTGCCCGCACTCCACAAGCTCGCAGTACTTGCGCGATCGGGGCTCGCGCTCCTGGGGGTTCACCCAGCCGCCGCGGCCATAGTCTTCAACCACAATCCATGGCGAATTCACTGGGGTCCTCGCCTGGGGCAGGAAAACATCATGATTTTGCGGCTTGCCGATCGTAGCCCGGCGGCAGCAGCGCCGTGGAAATATCCGCCCGCGAAAGATCCAAACCGTCAAGTTTGGTCTCCCGCAAAATTGCTGTCTTGAGGCTCGCGCCCTCGAAATCGGCGCCGCTCACCTGCGCATCGCGAAAATTCGCAGCACCGAAGTCGGCACGCCGCAATATGGCCTGTCGCAGATCAGCTCGGAAGAATTCTGCGCCGCCAGCCTGCGCCCCGGCCAAATCAGCGTTTCGAAGAGTTGCCTCCGTCAAATCCGCCTTACGCAGATCTGCCTTCTGGAGATTCGCCTTGCTCAAATCCGCCGACCCCAATCTTGCTTCGCGCAAATTCGCGCCTTCTAGATTCGCTCCTGCCAGGTCCGCGTAGGCCAGGTTCGCGCGTTCGAGATTGGCCCGCGAAAGATCAGCCCGAGCCAGATCGGCGCGAACACCCTTCCGATTCCCGCCCACAAATTGGGTATGGCTGGCCAAGATCTCCGTTAATTTCTTGCCCTGATGGCGAATGTTTTTCGGCGACCGCAACCCTCTGCCCTTGAGCGCACGGAAAATGCTCATCTCGCCTTCCTTACCTTGCTTTAGCCAAATTCTACTAGAAATGCACCATCCCGGCGCAAACCAGGTCTGCCCTACTCGGTTTCGTGTTAGGGTAAATGCTAGCCTAAAGCGTCGAAGACGTGCGCGAGCGTTTTCCTCGCTGCCGCTGGCAGATCGATCATGCCATGAACCCTCGCCATCCGCTTTTGCCGGTCCTCGTGTTTCTGTTATGCGCATGGCTTCCCCAGCCCGCGGTTGCCCAGGCGAATGCCACTCCCACCGACGAAACCGTGGCGAATCTTGCAGCCGGCCGCGTGGTAATCGCCGTGGTCAAAAACGCGATTCTCGTCGCTACCGTCGAAAATCCCATCGAACCTGACACACGTCCACCGACGCCGGTTCCACTCGCGAGCGTCCGGTTGGGCGTGCTGCTGGGCCCTGTTTTCTGGTGGTCGCCGACATCGAAGCTCGAACTGGCCAGCCTTGACCAGGAGCTCCCTCGATTGCACAGCCGGCTGATCGCCAACGTCCCGCACCTTCAGGCGGAGCAAGGCGGCGAAGAGGCAACCGACATCGAAAGCGTCGGGCAGGGCCTGTTTGAACGACTGAACGATGTCGCCGCAAACCTGCATGGCAGGGTGGAGATGGCGCCGAATGAGCCTTTACTCGAACTAGTCGTCGCTGATTACCTTCCTGGCTACGGCCCGGAAGTCTGGCAACTCGATTACGGAATGAAACAACAGCAAGAGCAGGACGGCTACTGGACCACGCGCGTTCTCCGGCCAACCTATCTGCAGTTTTGGCCGCCAGAGAAGGATCGGCCGCACACCCTGGTTGAATTTGCTTATCCTCGGGACAACGGGTCTCCCTCCCTGCTCGATCTGCTGCGGCAGAATGACCCGCGCCTTCAAAAAGTAGTCGCGTCGGACCCAAAGATGAGCCAGGTGGCTAATCAATTGCTCGCTGGTGAAAGCAACAAGATTCTGGCCGCCGATGCCACTCAGTTTCTGCGCGCCGTTCTCGACGCAACTGCTCCGCCCAAGGCTCGCGAAACGATGGCCATCATCGCTCAGGACAAAGGTTGCGAGTGGATCCTCGCGCCGCCGCCTGAACCCAAAGCGAACTTGCCGCAAACTGAGCGGCCTGCCGACGCACCCAGCCTCCTAAAGGACTCTCCCTAAGGATTCAAGCAGAGCGGCAGGCCCAGGCATGCCAATCTTGTCGACAGCTGCGCTCCCAGCGAGGGCCGGGCTGCTGCTCATTTCTCTTCGGCGATTTGCTTCTGCAACTTGGCATTTTTCTCGCTGACCGATCGGGCCATCTCTTCTTTGTGCTCTACAAGCTTTCGTGCCACGGCCTCATCTGATAAAGCGATAATCTCCGCCGCAAAAATGGCCGCATTGACAGCGCCGGCCTTATCAATCGCCATGGTTGCGACCGCAATGCCGCCCGGCATCTGCACCGTAGCCAGCAGCGCGTCCAAACCGTTCAGCGAACTCGACGCCAAAGGGACGCCAATAACGGGAAGCGTCGTGCTGGCCGCCATCACGCCCGCGAGGTGGGCGGCTGCCCCCGCCGCTGCTATCACCACTTTCAATCCTCGCTTCAGGGCAGTTGTTGCATATTCATGCGCCCGTGCCGGTGTCCGATGAGCGGAGAGTACCTCAATTTCATAGGCAATGCCGAATCTCTTCAGCACCCTTCCCGTCTCGCTCATGACCGGGAAATCGGAATCCGATCCCATCACGATTCCCACCAACGCCTGCTTGGCCGCAGTTCTCACAGTCGATTCTCCTCAAAGGGGATTTGAGCGGGCTCACGCACTCATAGGGTGGGGAGCTTGCCAGACGGTCACCAGGAGTCCGGTTTAGGTCGACCGGACAGGCACCCAAACTCACGCTCTCCTGACCTCCGCAGCCCTGCTTCGGGCCGCCTGTTGGCCGCCTGCGTACTTTAGGCCTATGTCCCTGCGGTAGTGCGAGCCTTCGATCTTGATGTGGCCCACCGCCTCATAGGCCGCCACCCGGGCGCTCGCCAGGTCCGCGCCCTTGGCGCTCACCACCAGCACTCGCCCGCCGCTGGTCTGAAACCCTTCGCCGGCGCGTCGCGTGCCTGCGTGAAACACAACCACCCCCGCCACCTCTGCCGCGTCCTTTAGCCCGTAGATTGGAACGCCCGTAAGCGGATCGCCCGGATAGCCCTTCGAGGCGATCACCACGCACACGCTTGCGCCCGCCGACCACCTGGCCTCAAAAGTGCCCAGATCGCCCGCTGCTGCTCTGGCGCACGCCTCTAGGAAATCGAAATCCGCGCGCAGCAAGGTCGCCTCGGTTTCCGGATCGCCCAGCCGACAATTGTATTCGAGGACCTTGGGCCCCTCGGAGGTGAGCATCAGTCCGCAATAGAGGAACCCCCTGTAGGGAAGCCCTTCGGCTGCAAGACCCCTGAGCGTCGGCCGCACAATTCTGTCAATGATTTCCATTTCGAGCCCTGTCGTCAGGATCTCCTCGCTCGAGTAAACGCCCATGCCACCCGTATTCGGACCCGCGTCGCCATCAAACGCGCGCTTGTGGTCTCGCGCCGGAGCCATGCGGAGGAAGTGTTCTCCGTCGGTCAGAATAATGTAAGAAAGCTCTTCGCCGGTGAGTCCTTGCTCGAATAGCAGTCGCTTGCCGGCATCCCCCCATTCGCCCTCTTCCATCGCGCGTGTGACGAAATCAGCTGCCTCCTCCTCCGACGAGGTTACCAACACGCCTTTGCCAGCGCATAAGCCGTCCGCCTTGATCGCCAGCGGCCAGTTCATCGATTTCAGCGCAGCGCGCGCCCTTGCTGCATTGTCAAAAACTCCCTGGATGGCAGCCGTTGGAATTCGGTACCGCTCGAGAAATTCCTTGGCGAAAAGCTTGCTGCCTTCAAGTTGCGCGGCTTGTTTTCCCGGTCCCAACAGCCGTAAGCCGCGGGCACGAAATTCGTCGGCGATCCCCGCCACAAGCGGTACTTCCCCCCCGACAACCGTCAGATCGGCCCTCAGCCGCGAGGCCAAATCCGCGGCGGCCTTCTTGTCGCGAATGTCGAGCGCGACACACTCCGCGTTTTCGGCGATGCCGTCGTTGCCCGGCGCGCAATATACCTTCCGAGCAGACTCACCCTGCGCGAGCTTCCACACCATCGCGTGCTCGCGCCCACCGCCGCCAATGACGAGTATTTTCATAGTCCCTTTTCGCCCATGCTCCTGTGCTTGGCCGGCAAGAAGCAGCGCTCAAGAAAGGGAAAACGATACGGCCCACCCATCCAACTGTCAACCTTTCCCCGCAAAGGTCATTCTTTCCGTCAGAAACGCGGCGGGAGGGAGGTGATCTGCCATGCCCGGTTCGACTCGGGTGTCTGCCGGTAGCAAGAGAGGATTAAGGTGTGCTTGCCCAACCTCGGGGAAGCTACGGCCAGGCTCCCTAGGGTCCGCATCCATATCCCTTTATGCCCGAAGGAAATGTGCAGTTGCCGCTAGCTCTGCCGACAGCTGGGCTTGCGCAGAGCAGAAGGGCATTGTTCTAGGCTACTCTGTGGCCATTTCCATTCAAGGAGGCAGCGTGCGCTGCCGCGGTGCGAAGCAATGTATCGAAATCTTTTACCTTCAACTCCCAAGACCGAGCAGTCCACGTCTCAGTCAGCTTCTCCAACGGGTTGGCCGCCTGCTCGCTTCGCCCGGAGAGGTAATCCGTCCTTCGGTCGCTCTCGACAATCCGCAGCACTTTTCTTTGCAGGTCGGCGAAAACCCTCTTCACATCGGGCGAGGCGTCCACGGTTTCGAAGTGATATTCCATGCTGAGTCTTTCAAATTCCGTGAGCAGCGACGCCTGATAACTCCGGAAATTCTCGTACATGTCCTGTCCAGGAAAAACGTCCATGCCGGATTCCCAATAATCGAACCCGCGCGAAAAGATCACCCGTGGAATCAGCTGATCGATGTTGATGCGCAGATAAATCACCGCGTCCGGCACAAGCGCAACTTTGTAGATGCTACGAATCCACGCCGCATCCATACCCCGGACGACCGCCCTGGCCATCAGGGAGTAAATGTAGCGGTCGGTGAGAACGATGAACCCCGCGCGCAATGCCGGCACAATTTCGTTTTCCAGCCGGTCGATGAAATCCGTGGCATAGAAAAGGCTCTGCGTTACGCGACCGAGATTGTTGCCTTCTTTCGCCCGCCGGATTCCCTCGCCAGCCAGCGCCGAACGCGTCATGCCCGTGTCCAGCACGGCATGCCCTCGCTCTTCAAGCCATGTCTTCAGCAAATTGATTTGCGTCGTGCGGCCCGCGCCGTCGGTCCCTTCTAAAACGATCAACTTTCCCGACAGCTCACTCAGGTTCATGCCTGGCAGAATCTTCCCGTACGTCTTTCTCATGGTTTCACCCTCAGTTCTTTCGCCCGATCGAGATGTGTTTTTGCAATCTGCCGAACCTGTGCTTGCTGGACTTCGACCGGCAGGGTCGCGTCGATTACCGTCAAGTGAAATTCCGGAATCATCTTTTCGTATTCCGCGAGAATCCGGCCCTGAAACAGCCGGAAGCTTTCGGTCCGATCGTCGCTCAAGCCGATATCGAGCCCCGCCTCATAGAACTTGAATCCGTCGCGCGCAGTAACCAATCTTCCGATCGCTGTTTCCAGAGGCACGCGAAAATAGAACGCGACGGTCGGCTTCATGGCAAACCCATAGAGCTCGCGGACCCACTGGCTGTCCATGCCACGCGCCACGTCGCGTGCAAAGGCGGTGTAGATGTAACGGTCGCACAGCACGACCGCCCCGGCCTTGAGCAGCGGGAGAATGCTTCGCTCGATCCGGTCGGCAAAATCGGTCGCATGAATCAGGGAAAAGGTCGCCGGCGTCAGCATCTTCTTCTTCTTGCCGAGCTTGGTTGTGTCTTTCACCAGTGGTGAGGAGTTCCAGGTGCTGAAGACGACGCCGTAGCCTTTCGATTCGAGCCACTTGTGCAGCAAACTCAGTTGCGTCGATTTGCCCGAGCCGTCGATGCCCTCGACGACGAACAGCTTGCCCGGGAAATTCTGACCGCCGATTTGCGGAGACCGCTCGATGGCCGGTGCAACGGGACAAAAGACTTCAAACGGACCGATTCGCAGGTTCTGGCCTGTAGTCATAGCTCTCGCTTTTTCTTGCCTTGCGCCCCAGGGGGTCAAGACATGGTTATTCCGCACTAGCGATCCAAACGTGCAGATAGCTTGTTGGTCTTCGGGGGTTTCTGGCGGCGAAGCGAATCCCGGCGGACAGGATACTATGCACGAACGTCGAATCTTTTGCAGTAGAAATTCAAAATGTTGTGTGCTGTATCGAGAATCGGCACCGTCTGTCGGTGCCGTCCTCTGCAACCGATCTCGGTCGCTGCCGCGGGTCAGTGGATCTGCTTGGTCCCCTGCGAATGGTTTGACGCCCCGCTTGTCCTCGGTCCGCAAAAGTGCTTTGATCGACCGCGATGTCCTGGGACTTTGCTGCCATCTTCTTATTCCTCGCTGTCGGCGTTCCCCTGCTTGGCCGGAGAAGAATCCGGCAACTGATGCGCTTGCCTCAGACGACCAAAGCAGACCGACTCACGCTCTATGCCTCGACGGTGGCGTTTCAGTGGCTGGCAGCTGCAGTAATTCTCTGGCGAACGGCAGCCCACCAGTTGCCAGCTTCGAGTTTGGGCCTGGCCATCCCCAGCCCCGGCTTGGTGCTACTGGCTTCGGGATTGCTAACCGCCCTGGTGCTGACCAATCAGATGTTTAGCCTTCGACACCTCCCGCAGATGCCAGCCAAACAGCAAGGCATTCTGCCCGAGCTCGCACTGAAGGTGTTTCCCCAGGACAAAACGGAGCGTCTGGCTTTTTTTGCTGTTGTGGTTACCGTCTCGGTCTGTGAAGAGCTGATTTTCCGCGGATTTGCGCAACGTGTCCTGGAGAATCTTTTCCAGGGAAGCGTGCTGGCGGGTGTGCTGGGGTCCTCCCTACTGTTCGCGATCGCACATCTGTATCAAGGGCGCAAGGGTCTAATTGCTACATTTGTAGTTGCTGTTCTTTTCGCGCTGACGAGAAGTTGGTCTCTAAGCCTCGTACCTCCGATGGTCGCGCACTTCTCAGCTGACCTTGCGGCCGGCTTTCTTGCACCTGCGCGATTTCGTGGAGTAAATCTCGACGCTAAAGAAACGCAGTGACTTAGAGAGGTGGGTCGGCTCTCGT
>Ga0306920_100008522_pt1 | contig 13611 bp, 15 predicted proteins | sample flu12Cox44000170_FD_204666 | JGI IMG/M metagenome (GOLD analysis project Ga0306920, IMG submission 204666) | Lab enrichment of tropical soil microbial communities from Luquillo Experimental Forest, Puerto Rico - flux4day.12C.oxic.44.000.170 (v2)... | ecosystem: Environmental > Terrestrial >... | reverse complement strand
CGCCTCTATCGGGCGGGTGAAGCCGAACTCGACCGCGGCGTCGCGGCCCTGCATCGAGCGGAAGCGCGTGACGAGCGTCCAGCGCGTCTTACCGCCGAGATCCTCAAGCGTCACCGTCATGCGCGAGGCGGTCTTGTCGTCGCCGCCCCCTCATAGTCGCGGTGCTGCCAGACGAGACGCCGAGGTTTCTCGACCTCGAGGAAGACGAAATCGAGATCGAGCTCGGTGCCGTCGGGGAAGCGCATCACATGCGTCCAGCTTCCGCCGACGCGCACATCCATCTCGCAGACGGGATTTGAGAAACCGGGGCCGCCCCACCATCGGCGCACATGCGCTGCTTGCGTGATCGCCTCCCAGACGAGATCGCACGGCGCGTCATAGACGCGCGTCATGACGATCATCGGCTCGTCGCGCGAAATCTCCGTATACGTGCTCATTTCGGCCTCCTCTTGCGTGATGGCTTTTTCTGACGAGTCTTCTGCTGAATTGTCTCGAGATAGTCGCCGAGACTGTCGAGATTGCGTTCCCAGAACCTCCGGTAGTCGTCGAGCCAGTCGGCCACGGCCTGCAAAGGCTCGGCCTCGAGATGGCACGGACGCCACTGCGCCTCGCGTCCGCGCGAGATGAGGCCTGCACTCTCCAGCACCTTCAGATGCTTCGAGATGGCGGCGAAGCTCATCGCATAGGGCTCGGCGAGCTCGCTCACACTCGCATCGCCTTTGGCGAGCCTCGCGAGCAGCCCGCGCCTCGTCGGATCGGCGATGGCGAACAGCGTCTGGCTCAGCTTGTCGGTGGTCATCGGCATTCAACCAATTCAACCGTTCAGTTTAGAACTGATTGGTTGAATACGTTGGGTCCGACACCGAGTCAAGCGGCTTGGAGATCGCGCGGCTGCCGGTGCCGATCCTCGACGACGCGTCTATCACTCGGCGCGAATCATCCGGGCGCGGTAGCCCTGGATCGGGAGGCTCGACATGGCTGCGCACGACCTTCCGACGAAGCCCGGTTCCGACCACTCCGTCATCTCGCTCGCGACCCCCTGCTATGGCGGCCTGGTGCACCAGGCCTATATGATGCGACGCGCCGAGGAAGAAGGCTTCCATCTTGATCTCGCGCTCCTCGGCAATGATCCGCTGATCACGCGCTCGCGCAGCATCATCGTCGCGAAATTCCTCGACACGCCACAGGCGACGCATCTCCTTTTCGTCGATGCCGACATCGCCTTCGAGCCCGAGCAGCTCCTGCGCATGCTGCGTTTCGACAAGGATTTCGTCGCGGGCCTCTACCCGCTGAAGACGATCAATTGGGAGGCAGTTCCGCACAGCGTGGTCGGCGGCGAAGGGCTCGGCACGGCTGGACTCTCCTATGTCGCAACGCCCCTCGATCGCAATGAGCGGCACGTCAAGGATGGTTTCGCGACCGCGAAATATGCCGGCAGCGGATTCCAGCTCATCAAGCGCGGCGTCTTCGAGCGCCTGGCCGCCAGAGCTGCGCTTCAGTCAGATCCACGCGCTCGCCCGCGAAGCCCCGCGCAGCAACAATCTCTATGCACTGTTCGATTGCGAGATCGACGCCGAGACCGGCCAATATCTCAGCGAGGATTATGCCTTCTGCCGGCGCTGGCGGGCGCTCGGCGGCGAGATCTGGCTCGATCTGCGCAGCAGGCTCACCCATATCGGCCCGGATCATTTCCGCGGCGATGCGGGGAAGCGCTTCCCAGAGGCGATCGCGCCCGTCTGAGGCTCCGCCTCATGTACGGCCTGACGCTGGCGGCCAGGCGCGCTTGCAGCCCCACGCGGAACAGAGCTACGATCCTCGCGGCTTTCTTCGACCATTCCGACCAGATTTCGCGCCATCGCCGATCGCGCCAGATGCAGCGACACGCAAGATGCCGGCATATGGCCGTCGTCCACACGCAATCGTGACGCGGCACCTGCCCCCAAACAAAAACATGATTGGAGTTGAGAACGATGGACTACATCAAGCTCGGCCGCACAGGCCTCGACGTGTCGCGCCTCTGCCTCGGATGCATGAGCTACGGCGTCTCCAACCGGGGAAATCACGCCTGGACCTTGAGCGAGGAGGAGAGCCGGCCATTCATCAAGCGGGCCCTGGAGCAGGGCATCAACTTCTTCGACACAGCCAATGTCTATTCGGACGGCACGAGCGAGGAGATCGTCGGACGCGCGCTCAAGGACTTCGCGAAGCGCGACGAGATCGTGCTCGCGACCAAGGTGCATGGACGCATGCGGCAGGGGCCGAACGGCGCAGGCCTGTCGCGCAAGGCGATCATGAGCGAAATCGATGCAAGCCTACGCCGTCTCGGCACCGACTATGTCGACCTCTACCAGATCCATCGTCTCGACCATGGCACGCCGATCGAGGAAACTCTCGGGGCGTTGAACGACGTCGTGAGGGCCGGCAAGGCCCGCTATATCGGCGCATCCTCGATGTATGCTTGGCAGTTCGCGCAAGCGCTCGCCATCTCGCAGCGCGAGGGCTGGAGCCGTTTCGTCAGCATGCAGAATTACGTGAACCTCCTTTATCGGGAGGAGGAGCGCGAGATGCTACCGCTCTGTGCCAAGGAGGGCATCGGCGTGATCCCGTGGAGCCCGCTGGCGCGCGGCCGCCTGACCCGTGATTGGGACACGAAGACGGCGCGCTCCGAGACCGACGAGTTCGGTAAGACGCTCTATGCGGCGACGGCGCGCTCCGATCGCAAGATCATCGAGACGGTAGCCAAGATCGCGGCGAAGCGCGGCGTACCGCGCGCCCACATCGCGCTCGCCTGGGTGCTTGCGAAGCCCGGCATCACCTCTCCGATTATCGGCGCGACCAAAATCTCGCATCTCGACGACGCGACCGCTGCGCTCACGCTGACGCTCACGCCGAAGGAGATCGCAGCGCTCGAGGCCCCTTACGTCCCGCATCCGGTCATGGGCATCGCCTGATCCAAGTCTCGCGAGCGTCGCCGAGCTCCTTTTCCCTACGATAGGCAATCAGATTTTGATCATTTTGGGGTCATCCCGGGCGCGGTGCAGCGCGAGGCGGTGCGCCGCGGAACCGGGATCGGTCAGTAATTATGGTCCTTGGCCCCGGATCTGCGAAGCAGCATTGCATGCTGCATCGCGTCCGGGACGACCTGCTGTTGAAGATAGGAGGACTATTCGTCGAGCATAATCGTGACCGATCCATCGGTCATTATGTCGTAGGACGCGAGAACCACCCACAAGCCGCGCTGAAGACACAGGGAACCCCTCACAACTCCAAGCGTTGTTCAGAAATACGCTTCGATGCGCGGCGATTTGCGTCGGAGCGTCCTCTCAGTTCAAATGGGAGACCGTGTCATGATTATGCGAATGCCTTTGCTGAGCGCTTGTGCCGCTCTTTGTCTTCTCGGGGCGAGCAGCCTGCCGGCGAGTGCCGAGCACGGCCACAATGCCGCCATAGCGGGCGGAGCCGCGGCGGGCGTCGCGGCCGGCGCGATCCTTGGAGGCGCGCTCGCACCGCGGCCGGCCTACCCCGAGCCCTACTATCGCGGTCCGGCCTATGTTCCGGGCGATACCTATGCGGATGACGACGATTGCCGCGTGATCCGACATCGCGTCTTTATCCCTGGCTATGGCTGGCAGATCCGTCACGAGGAAGTCTGCGACTAAACCTCGGATCCGGCCAGGGATGCTTCGGTCTCAGAGCCGCGGGAAGGACATTCCTCCCCGCGGCTTCTCCGTTGGGCGGAAGGCTGTTGTGGTGTGGAAGAACGACGCGAATGGCGTGCTCGGCGTCGGCTCGTCTGGGGCTCATTTCGATTGCGACATCGACCCGGCGGACGCGGCCTGATCGAGGCCATAGATGTCGTCGCGGAAATGCACCGCTCCGTCCGCGCTCTCCCAGCCGTCGAGATAGACCCAGACTACCGGCACGCTCCGCTCGAGCCTGACCACGCGCTTCTTCCTCCCCTTGACGGTGCGTTCGATCGAGGCGACGTCCCAGTCCTGCGCGTTCCGGGGCTTGACGCCCGCGAGAAGCCATGTGGCCAGGTCGTAGACCCCATCGACCCTTACGCAACCGTGGGACAGGAAGCGATACGCCGACGCGAAATTCCGCTTGGCTGGCGTATCATGCATGTAGACATCGTCCTTATTCGGCATGTCGATCTTCAATGTGCCAAGCGAATTCTTGGGGCCCGAATCCTGACGCAAGGTGAATTCCGTGGCCTCCGACGAAGACCAGTCGATGGCGCGAGGATTGACCACGTGCCCGTGTCGATCAAGGATCTTGATCTTCAGGCGCGACAGATAGCGCGGATTCCTGTCCATCTTGGGGATGACCTCGTTCCTGATGATCGAAGCCGGCAAGGTCCAGGTCGGGTTCACGATGATGTCGGTGATCTTCGCTTTGATCTGCGGCGATTGATGGTCCTTGTCACCGGCAACCGCCGCATAGCGATGCACGACGCGGCCATCCTCGATCGCTTCCACGGCAGCCTCGGGAATGTTCACGACGACATAGCGCCGACCGAAGGGGAAATCGCGCATGGCCGCGAGGCGCTGCGCGCTCGCCCGCAGGCTGTCGGCGCGGTCCGCGGCCGGAACATTGAGGGCCTTCAGCGTCGCCTGATCGAGCCTGCCGGTCTGGCGAAGTCCGAGGCGTCGCTGGTAATGCCTGAGAGCGCCGGTCAGCGCATCATCCCAGGCCGCCGGTCGCGCCGCCGTCTCCGGCTCTACCGCGAGATCGCCCTCGATCCTGAGACGCTGCCGCAAGGGGGCGAGCTCGTCCGGGGGGGCGCCTGGCGCCAGAGGCTTCGCGAGCACCGGCCAGCCCCCATGCCCAGCGATGTCGCGATAATGTTCGGCAGCAGCGAGGGTGCAAGACAGCGTGTCGGCCGTAACGGTCGGGTTCGGATCATCCGAGATCACACCGCCGCCCGCTTCGGCTCCGGTCATGCGCTCGGCCTTGGCTCGGCGTGCGGCCTTGACCTTGTGCTCACCCGAGCCAGCGACCGCCGCTTGAGCGGTTGAGGGAGATTGCGAAGAGGGAGCGCTGATCTGCGCCGCGGGGCCATCCGCAACAGGGTTTGCGCAATTCGAACCGGCGCCGAGGGCCGGTAGGGACGGCAGCCCCAAAAGCGGCTGCTGCTCATCTGCCCAAGCGGCACCGGGCAGAGGCCGAAGGGAGCCTGCGCCCAAGAGACTGATCCCGAATAGCCCTCCCCCCGCGAGCAGCGAGAGCAATGAGATCCCGAAATGGGGGCGGCGAGCATTCCAGGATCGACCGTCCCTGCTTGGAGGATCTTCGCTTGGAGGATCTTCTGGGTGATCTTTGATCATTCTTGCTGAAGCGAAATGAGGCCCGAAAGGTTCCAATCGCGGTCGCCCGTCGAGCTCGGACCCTGGTAGTCGACCCCTGGTAGACGGCTGCGTTGGTCGCCGCTTTCGCGCTTATCGGCACATCAGCGCCATGTGGGCGGAACCATTGGGGCGCGATCGGCGTTCGGCAAAGGAAGAGACTCGCCCCTGACGATCTCGAGCCTTTCGTCGAGATCTCGGCTCAAGACCAGCGCACCGAGGGAGATCGTCCATGCGCCTTCCGATACTCGTCGCCACCCTCATCATTGCCTCGAGTGTTGCGTCCTGCGCAACGCGAGGCGAGAACACAATGGGTGGAGCATTGACAGGGGCCGGGACCGGCGCAATCGTCGGCGGGCCGGTGGGAGCAGTCGTAGGTGCCGGAGCCGGCGCCGTGGTTGGCTCAACGGTGCCTGGACATGGCTATTATCGGCATTATCACCACTATCACCACCATCATCACTATTACTACAGATAGGGCTTCCCCAGCGCCTCGAACAAGCCTGCGGCCTGCCTCGGCCGTCTTTGGCGTACCTCCTCTCGCCGGCCCGCCATCGACCTCGGCCGGCTAGCCGAGATAGGCGCGCTGCACCTTCTCGTCGTCGATGAGATCCTTACCGTAACCGGTCAGCACGATGCGGCCACTCTCCATCACATAGGCGTAGTCTGCAGTCGAGAGCGCCATCAGCGCGTTCTGCTCGACGAGGAGGATGGTCACGCCCTGCTCGTTGATGGTGCGGATGGTCTCGAAGACCTGCTCGACCATGACGGGCGAGAGGCCCATGCTCGGCTCGTCCATGAGCAGCACGCGCGGGCGCCCCATCAGAGCCCGCGCCGTCGCCAGCATCTGCTGCTCGCCGCCCGACAGCGTGCCTGCGACCTGCTTGAGGCGCTCGCGCAAGCGCGGAAAGAGCGCGAGCATCCGTTCCTTATCTTGAGCCACCGCCTCGCGATCTCGGCGCGCGAAGGCGCCCATGGCGAGATTCTCCTCGATCGTTAGGCGCGCGAAGACGCGCCGCCCCTCGGGCACCTGCAGCACGCCCATCGCGGCGATCTCATGGGGCGCGATATCGGCGAGGCTCTCGTCCTCGAGGCGGATGTCACCGCTGCGCGGATGAAGGAGCCCGCTGATGGCCCGCAAGGTCGTCGTCTTGCCCGCGCCATTCGCACCCACGAGCGTGACGATCTGCTGCGCCTCGACCTTGATGGTGACGCCTTTCAGTGCCTCGATATTGTCGTAGTAGACGTGGATGTCGTCGATCTCGAGAAGAGCCATGCGGTCTCGCTATTCGTGCGGCAGGATCGGCGTTTCGCTCATATGCTCGATGGCGTGCCGGCGGGCGGCGGCCGGCACGGATTTGGGGTTGCCGAGATAGGCTTCGATGACCTTTGGATCGTGCTGAATCTCAGCCGGGGGACCTTCGGCGATCTTCATCCCATGGTCCAGCACCGTCACCACGTCCGACATCGCCATGACGACCCGCATCTGATGCTCGATCAAGATAATGGTGATACCGAAGGTCTCGCGCACCTCGCGGATGAAAGCCATCATCTCGGAGGTCTCGCGCGGATTCATGCCGGCCGTCGGCTCGTCGAGCATCAAGAGCCGCGGACGGGTCGCCAGCGCACGCCCGATCTCGAGGCGCCGCTGCTCGCCATAGGCGAGATTGCGGGCAAGCACATCGCCGCGGCCGCGCAACCCGACGATATTCAGGAGCTTTAACGCCTCGTCATGGGCGCGCTCTTCGTCTCGCCTCGCATGCGGGGAGTTGAGAAGAGCGCCCCACCAATGGGAGCGCAGATGAAGATGCATGCCGACGAGCAGGTTCTCCATTGCGGTGATGTTCCGGAACAACCGGATATTCTGATAGGTGCGGCTGATGCCGACGGCGGCGACCCGGTCGGGCGTCAACCCGTCGATGCGCTCGCCGCGAAACCAGATCTGGCCGGCGGAGATTTCCAGATTCTGCATGATGCAGTTAAAGACCGTGGTCTTGCCGGCACCGTTCGGGCCGATGATGCTGTGGATCGCGCGCTCGCGCACCTCGAGATCGAGCTCGCCGACCGCCACGAGGCCGCCGAAGCGCATCGTCAGCCGATCGGTTCTCAGAATGGCATCCGGCACCCCGCCCGCCATCACGGCCTCGCGCCTGGTGCCACGGATGAGGACGTGCCGGCGAACGCGGCCTCTGTCGGCGCCTCATCGACGATCTCTTCTCCGGCTGCCGCCCGCAGCTCGCGGCGGCGGGTCGCCGAAGGCCACAGCCCCTCGGGCTTGATACGCATCATGATGATGAGGGCAGCACCATAGAACAGGAAGCGGAACTCGCCGAACTCGCGCAGGAGCTCCGGCAGCCCGATGAGCGCCACCGCACCGACCGCCACGCCCGGCAGGCTGCCCATGCCGCCGACGATGATCAGAGCGAGCACATTGATCGAGATCAGGAGCTGGAAGCTGCTCGGATAGATGGAGGTCAGCATCACCGCGAAGATCGAGCCCGCGAGACCAGCGAATGCGGCGCCGAGCCCATAGGCCAGGAGCTTGACCTTGACGAGGTTGATGCCGAGCGCCTGCGCCACATCCTCATCGTCGCGTACCGCCATCCAGGCACGCCCGAGCCGCGAATTCTCAAGGCGCCAGGCGAAATAGGCCGCGACCGCGGATGCGGCGAGCGTCAGGTAGAAGAGGTCGACGGGGTCGGCGAGCTCGAAGCCGCCGATGCGCGGCTTCGGGATCTGCAGGATGCCCTGGGCGCCGCCGAGCAGAGGCGCCGCCATGTCCGATTGCACGATGACGCGCACAATCTCGCCGAGGCCCATAGTGGCGACGGCGAGGTAGTCGCCGCGGACGCCGAGCACCGGGATGCCGAACAGCACGCCGACGATGATCGAGCACAGGACCGCGATCGGCATCGCGGCCCAATAGGAGAGGCTCGGCAGTGCCGTGTAGCTCGCCAGCGCATGTGGGCTGTCGGCCGTGAGCAGCGCCGTGACATAGGCGCCGACGGCGAAGAAGGCGACGAAGCCGAGATCAAGAAGCCCGGCGAGGCCGACCTCGAGATTGAGCCCCATCCCCATCAGGATATAGAGCCCGACGAGCATCATCACCTGGCCGATGTAGGAGCCGGCAACGACCGGAAACAGCACCAGGAGCAGGACACCGAGGATCACCTTGGCAGCTCTCGCATAGCCCTGCTGCGAGGGTGTGAGCCGCGCGAAGAGCGTCTCGACCCGCCGTCGCAAGGTCGTCGTCCAGAGAGCGGCGCCGCCGGCCGCGACCACGAAGATGACGGCTGCCCCCTCCGGACTCAGCCCCTCCCAGGTGTAGAGCGCCTCGCGCAGATCCCCGACGAGCTCGCCGAACTGCATCATGATCTGGATGAGTTCCTGGAAGACCCCGAAGACCAGGACGAAGGCGAGCCCGACGATGACGGGTCTGCGGATCGCGCTTGGCGCGAGCGTCAGCGCCGCGCCGAGGAGGCCGATCGCCGCGCCGGCGCCGACCAGGATGGCCGGACCGAGCGGCACATCGAGGCCGAAGGTCAGCGTCCCGAGCAAGGCCGGCGACAGCGAGATGAAGATCTGGCGCAGCTCGAGGAATTGCATCGCCACGGCGAGCAGCGCCAGCAGAAGGCCCGCGATGCCGCCGGCGACAAGGCTCGGCAGGGCGAGCGGCAGGAAGCCCTGCGAGGCCCTGCGCCACGCGACCGTGGCGCCGGCGCCGAGAGCGATGGTGATCAGCGCCGCATCGCCGAGCGACACGACGCCGACGACGATCCAGCGCGCCTCGATCAGCGGCAGGATGCCGACGACCGCGATATAGACGGCGATGACGCCGAAGATGAGACCCACGCCGAGCGCCAGCTCGAGCGGCGAGCGTTCGCGCCGCTGGCGGCGATAGTTCGCAGGCGAAGTTGCCGGGCTCATGCGCGCTTCTTCGCCATGCGCTCACCCAGTATGCCGTGCGGGCGGAAGATCAGCACCATGATCAGCAACGTGAAGGCGATGAGGTCGCGCAGCTGGTAAGGCGCCGGGATGCCGATGCCGTCGAGGAATAGGGCCGGCCCGACCGACTCGACGATGCCGAGAAACAGCCCACCGAGCATGGCGCCCGGCACGCTGCCGATGCCGCCGAGCACGGCCGCGCCGAAGGCCTTGATGCCCGGCGTGAAGCCCATGAAGAAATAGACCTGCTTGAACACGAAGGCGTAGCAGACACCGGCGATGCCGGCCATGGCGCCGCCGAGCGCGAAGGTGAACACCACGACCTTGTTCACATCGATGCCCATCAATGCCGCCGCATCCGTATCCTCCGAGACGGCGCGCATCGCGGTTCCCATCCGGGTGCGCTGCACGATCAGGTAGAGAACGAGCATCGAGACGAACGCGGCCGCGACCACCAGCGCCTCGACAAGCGGAACGCCGAAGCCGAAGGCTGAGATCACCTCCTTCTGCCATTGCGGATCGGGATAGGCCCTGATCCCCGAGCCGAAGGAGCCGCGAAAAGTCTGCTCGAGGAAGAACGACACGCCGATGGCGCAGATCAGCGGCGCCAGGCCCCGGACATGACGGAACGGCCGATAGGCGAGCCTTTCGGTGAGCACAGCGATGCTCGTCGAGGTTAAGACCGCGACAGCCAATATGCCGGCCATGGCGATGACCGGGTTGCGATCCAGCAACCCGGTCTCGGCAAAATGCGAGGCCACGAAATAGCCTGAGAAGGCGCCCGTCATCATGATGTCGCCATGGGCGAAATTGATCAGGCGCAAGACGCCGTAGACCATGGTGTAGCCGAGCGCGACCAGCGCATAGACGCTACCGATGGTGATGCCGAACACCAGGAAATCGAACCATTGGGCGGCACCGTAGCGCCCCTTGATCAGGGTGCCGACCGTGCCGCCGACGACCACGATCACGACGCCGATGCGCAGCCCCCACAAGACCACATCGACGAAGGTGAAGCGCGACATCGAACGGAGCCTCGATACCGAGCTTCGGACGGCCGCGGCTTCGCTCATTTCGCTTCACAGCTCCGTTCGCACAACAGAGGGGAGCCTTGGCGCCGCGTCGCGGCGCCAAGGTGCTGATGTCTCGAGCCGGTCAATCGCCGAGCTCAGGGCCAGATCTTCTTCGGGTTTTCACCGATCTTGAAGGTCTTGGGGTCGCCGTTGGTGAATTCGTAGACGGCCGGCTTGAACTGCGCGCATTGGCCGTATTGATCGCAGCCTATCGGGCCGCTGACACCTTCGAATTTGATGGTCAGCACGGCGTCGCGCAGCGCCTTGCGGCCGATATAGGTCGCGCCATTCGCGTCCGTCTTCGCGACCTTCTCGATGGCCTTGAAGGCGAGCACGGCAGCGTCATAGGCATTGGCGTGATAACCGGAGATCGGCGCCTCGCCATAGGCCTTCTTGTAGGCGTCGACGAATTTCGGATAGCCCGTGCCCATCGCCTCCGGCGACACGTCGGGATAGGTGATCTTGTATCCGACCGACGCCGCGCGGGCGGCCTCGACGAGGTCCGGCGCCATCTGCCCGGAGCTCCCGATCAACGGCACTTTCTCGAGCCCCGGTATGTCTTTCGATTGGCGCAGCAGCTGTGCTCCGGCGGCAACGAAGACCGGCGCATAGATCACATCGGGCTTCTCGGTCGCGACCCGCGTCAGGACAGGATGCATGTCGACGTCGGTCGGCGCCACGGCCTCCTGGGAGAGGACGGTGCCGCCGAGCTTCTTGAAGTTGTCGCCCATCACGGTCGCGAGCTGCTGGGCGTAGGGGCTGCCGTCATGGATGGTGACGATCTTCTGCGCCTTGAGGACGTCATGCACATATTTCGCGTCCGAGCGGCCTTGATCGATGTCGCTATAGACGGTGCGCATATAGCCCGCATATTCGGGCTTGCGGTCTGGAGCGGTCAGTGCCGGAGCCGTGGTCGCCGTCGCAATGTTGGTGATGCCGGCCTTCCACAGGATCGGGGCTCCAGGCGTTGCGGCGCTCGAGCAGGCCGGTCCCAGCACGATCGCCGTATTGGGGTTCGCCGCGAGCTTCGTCGCGGCCGTCTGGCCGCCCTCGGCATTGCACAGATCGTCCTCGACATTGAGCTTGACGGGGTGGCCAAGCAATGTGCCGCCCTGATCCTTGATCGCGATCTCGACGCCACGCTTCTCGTCGATGCCGAGGGCGGAATCCGCTCCCGACATGACCCAATAGGCCCCGATCTGGATCGGCGCACCCTTCGGGATCACGAGGACCCCGATGTCGTCAGTGACGGGTCCCTTGGTCTCGGCTGCTTGAACCAAGGGCACCGCGCCAAGCGTCACCGCTGCGAGCGCAGCACAGGTGGATAGTGGAAGGCAATTGCGGAATTTCATCTCTCTACTTCCTTCCTCTGAACGCGTGGATTCCATCCATTCCGGCACGTCCGATCGAACTGACGGATAGCGCTGAGCGATCGCCCATCACACATGGGCAGCCCTACCGTCGCTATGGCCGGTCGTTCACGACGACTTCGAAATGCTCGACGGTTGGCTCCTTTCCGATCATGTATTCCGGGTCTTTCGGCAGGTGACGCACCTTGTCGATGTCGTCGCCCGCGAAGCGCTTGATGGCTTCGAGCGAATCCCAATAGGAAATCACCTGGAAATCGGCGAAGCCTTCACGCACCATCCGCAGCATCTGGGCGCCGCGATTGCCCGGGATAGCGGCCATCTTGCGGACGCCCGCCTCGTGCAGATAGGCGGTGTAGGCATCGGCCTCGGCTGCGAGCGTCCGGCCGCGCCAGATGCGTGCGATCAAATGCCTCTGGCCGGCGGCCGAGACGCCGGCGGTCCCGGCGTGCGCGGCTCCGGGCGCCGCGGCATCGGCGGTCTCACGGGCGTCAGTCTCGGGCGGGCACGACATTGCTCGTCCTCCCAGGCCTCACCACCATCCCCCGATGCGCTGAGGTTTCGCAGATATTGGATCAGGTGCAAGGCACCGAGCTCAGGTCCAATCTCAACCTGACGATTACAACCTATCAACATCGTCGGAGAGGTTACAACGGAAATCGAACAGCCCGGAAGTCTTGCCGGGCGTTCGGCGAGGGGAACGGCCGCATCGGGCTTGCGGGGCACGCCCCGGAGATTATGGAAAAGCGCTGTCGGACCCTACCCTGGGAGCCCGCTTCCGGGGGGCCAAATTGCCCGATGATGCTTTCAGCGACCGCGCTGGCAGGATGGCTGCCCGTCACGGCGCGAGCACGAGCTTGCCGGTCGTCACCCGGCTGCCCAGCACGCGACGCGCCTCGGCGACCTGATCGAGGCGGTAGCGCCCCCCTTGAATCACTCGCAGCTCGCCGCGCACGGCACGATCGAAGAGATCGGCGAGATCGCGCGCAAGATCGACGCGTACCAGCAAGGGCAGCAAGGCGAAGCCTCTCAGTGATTGGTTCTTCGCGAACATGGCCTCGAGCTCAGGCCTCCCGACCCCGAACCGGTTAAGCGCCCCAAAGACGATTTCTCCGCTGGGCGCGAGGGCTTCGAGGCCGGTCTCGGTGACGGCACCGCCGACGAATTCATAGATGATGTCGGCGCCTGCGCCCCCGATCACCTCGCGAACGCGGCTCGCCCAGGAAGCATCGCTGTAGTCAATGCAGATATCGACGCCGAGCGAAGCCGCGAGGTCGAGCTTCGCGCGCGAGCTCGCCGCGGCAATCACGAGGCTCGCCCCGGCCCGCTTCGCGAGCTGCACCAGGAGCGAGCCGACACCGCCCACGGCGGCCGTGATCAGCACCGCCTTACCGCGCGGCGGGCATTGGCGGATGAGGTAAAGGGCGGTCAGCCCCTGAACCATCAGCGCGGCCGCATCCTCGAAGGCGAGCCCGTCGGGCAAAGGCACGAGCGATCCGGCATCGATCGTCACGAACTCGGCGTAGCCGCCGGCCCGGCCGGCCGCAAAGAGCGGAACGGCGACAGGCCTCCCCTTCAGCGACGCCGTCACGCCTTCACCGACCGCCTCGACAATGCCGGCGACCTCGACGCCGAAGATCGCCGGAGCTGGGGCGTCGCGGTATAAAGGTCCTGGCGCATCAGGGTCTCGAAGAAATTGACACCGGCGGCGAGCACCCGGACAAGCACCTCTCCGACCTCAGCTTGCGGGGTTCGAACATCGACGATCTCGAAGACCTCCGGGCCCCCGAAACGTCCGATTTGAGCAGCTTTCATGAACGACCTGCCATGACTTGGGATATGACATCGATTGGGATATGGCGCCCCTCTCTATCCGGG
>Ga0306920_100008521_pt1 | contig 13611 bp, 12 predicted proteins | sample flu12Cox44000170_FD_204666 | JGI IMG/M metagenome (GOLD analysis project Ga0306920, IMG submission 204666) | Lab enrichment of tropical soil microbial communities from Luquillo Experimental Forest, Puerto Rico - flux4day.12C.oxic.44.000.170 (v2)... | ecosystem: Environmental > Terrestrial >... | reverse complement strand
GGCGGGGCCGGAGAGCGGCGAGGGGGCGGGCGGCCCCGGCGACCCGGTGCTGCAGCCGGCTGTCGCGGCCTACGGCACGGCTTTCAACGCCTATCTTGCTGACACGCTCGGCGTTCACACCGACCAACCCTACCGCGTGCTCCCCCGCGACGTATCGCAGCAATGGAACTGGCAAGGCGAACGCGAGCACGGCAGTGAGGGCCTGGCAATGTCGTCGCTCGAGGCCGCTCTGCTCGAACATCCGGGGTTGAAGATCCTGCTCGTCAACGGGCGCTATGACCTGGTGACGCCATACCTCAGCTCGCGCTGGCTCGTCGATCAGCTGGAAATTCCCGAGGCAACGCGAGCGGCTATTCAGCTCCGGGTCTATGATGGCGGCCATATGCTGTACATGCGGCCGGCGTCGCGATCCCAGCTCGCCCGTGACGCTGCCGAGCTGTACGGCGCGAGCGAACCAGGAGCTGCTTCGCAATGAGTCCGAGCCGGTGGCGCGTGCCGAGCGTCGCGAAACTCTCTTGGCCGTTGGGCCAGCTCGTTTCGGCGCTGCTGCTGGTCGGCGGATCAGCTCCGCCGGCGGCCGAGCCGGTCGGCGATCCGGCGCGCCGGCTCGAGGCGGTCATCGCCGTGCATGCCGAGATCCCAGCGGAGGCCCGGACCGCAGGCCTGCTCGGCACCAAACGCGACGGCTCGGGCGTGGTGATTGACGATGCCGGGCTGATAGTGACGATCGGTTATCTGATCACCGAGGCCATGGCGGCCGAGGTGACAACCGCTGCCGGCAAGACCAGCCGCGCCGATGTGGTCGGTTTTGACACGGGATCGGGCCTCGGGCTGCTCCGCGCTGCGGAGCCCTTGGCGGTGAAGCCGCTGCCGATCGGCACGGCGCAAGGGCTCGCCGAAAAAACCCCGGTGATCGTCGCCGGACATGGCGGGATCGCGGCGGCGCAGCCCGCCGTGGTGGTTTCCCGCCACGCTTTTGCCGGGTACTGGGAGTATCTGCTCGAAGACGCGATCTTCACGGCTCCGCCGCACCCCGCTTGGAGCGGCGCCGGGTTGATCGCGCCGGATGGCAAGCTCGTCGGGATCGGATCGCTGATCGTCGGGGATGCGGATAACGGCGTCCCCGGCAACATGTTCGTGCCGATCGATCGGCTCCCGCCGGTCATGGGAGACCTGATCGCGCTTGGGCGCCCTGCTTCGTCTCGGCCATGGCTCGGCGCCAACCTGCACGATCTCGACGGCGAACTCGTGGTGCGCCGTGTCGCGCCGGAGGGCCCGGCGGAAACGGCAGGGCTCCGGCACGGCGATCACGTGATCGGCATCGACAGTTCCCCAGTTCACGATCTGGCGGATTTTTATCGCGCGCTATGGGGCCGCGGGGAGGCCGGGATCACTGTCGAGCTGACGGTGATGCGTGACGGTCAGGAGCATAAGATCGGCGTCAAGACCATCGACCGTTACCGTTACTTGAAACTCGGCACCACCTACTGAGATCTTGGCCTCGCGGGCGCCTTCGGGCGCCGCCTTTGCGTCACGATCGCTCAGCTTCGCCATTCGAGCGTGCGCGGCTCGACAGGATTCTCGAAGGGACGCCGCTCCGCGCCGGCCCTGACGTATTCGCGCTTCAGGCGGTAATACCATTTCGCCTGGGTATCGGCATCGTCGATCAGGGTTAGTGGCGGGTCGAAGCGCAACCCCCGCTGCTGGCGTTCCATGATGTCGCGATCCTGGCGGAGAAAGGCGCGCACATAGCGCCGCAGCGCCGGTTTCAACATGCTGAGCCAAGGCGGAGTCCAATAGATGCAGTGGTTGATCTCGGTCATCCGGTGCTCGATCGGGGTGATCGCGGTCAAACTACTGACCCGGTGCCGCCCGGCGCGGATCTGCTCTATGCGCACGCTCGGCAGTCGAAAGACGATCTCTGTCTCCGGAGCACCGCCGAGAAGCCGGTAGGCCCGGGAATTGCGCGACGGCGCATGGCGGGTCATCGTGAAGCCGAACGGGGAGGGCGCGAAGGCCTTCGCCTTCTGCTGGATCGAGCGACGAGTGCGCCACCACCAGGCCCGATGGACGAAGGGCCCGTGCGCCGGATCCATCAGCCCAACCACTGCATGATCGATCTCCGCCGGCAACTGAACGCTCTCGACCAGGTCGGGTGTGCAGCCATCGAACCCATCGAGCACCGGGACCTCAGGTGCCCCGGCCGGGTCCGCGCCGAAAAACACCCAGATGTTGCCCTGGACCTCGCGCACCGGGTAGCTACGCGTGTGGATATGTCCGGGCGCAAAGCGCTGGCCCGGCACGAGCGACGGGATCACGACGCATCGCCCGCACGTGTCGAACCGCCAGCCGTGATAACAGCATTCGATCTCCCGCCCGTCGAAATGCCCGGCGCTGAGCGGCATCCCGCGGTGGGGGCAGAGGTCGCGCAGCGCAAAGGCCGCGCCGCGGTCGTCGCGCCCGATCAGGATCGGCTCTCCGAGCATCACCTTCGCGACCACGGTTCGGTGACGTAGCCGTCTGCTCGGCAACGCATAATACCAGGCCTCGCGCAGCGGCGCGGCGTAATCGCTCGCTGCGGGGCTCATCGGGCGGCTCGTAGCTGATCGTCCATCCGGCAGGAATCCGCTTTCGATTATACCGTCTTTCAGGGGATGGATGCCTCAGGGACGCGATCCGCTATCCTCCGGCCAGCGGTCGGGCTATTTTCATAGCAATTCGCTGGCGTTGAAAACTGCGCGGTTGCCGCTGCCGTGATCCGAGTCATACGACATCCCGGGCCTCGGTCGAATCACCCGCCCGGCGCGGTTCTTGCGATGGGTAATTTCGACGGCCTGCACCGCGGTCATGCGGCGCTGATCGGCCGTGTCCGCGAGCTGGCGCGGCAGGTCGACCGCCCGACCGGAGTCCTCACCTTCGAGCCGCATCCGCGCAGCGTCTTTTCTCCGGCGACGGAGCCATTTCGGTTGACACCGTTCCGCGTCAAGGAGCGCGAACTGGCGCGGCTCGGCGTCGATCTGCTGTTCGTCCAGCATTTCGACCTGGCCTTCTCGAAGAGGAGTGCCGAGGAATTCGTCGCCGAAGTCATCGTCGAAGCGATCGGTGCCTCGCATGTCGTCGTCGGCTGGGATTGCACCTTTGGCAACCGTCGCCGCGGGACGCCCGATCTGCTGCAGGCCGAGGGTGTGCGACACGGCTTTGATGTGTCGGTGATCGAGCCGGTTCGGGGCGAAGACACGACCGTGTATTCCTCGACCCATATCCGCGAGCTGCTGCGGGCCGGCAAGCCGCGCGAGGCGGCGGCGCTGCTCGGCCGGTTTTGGGAGATCGACGGCCGCGTCGCGACCGGCGACCGGCGCGGCCGGACGATCGGTTTCCCGACCGCGAATCTCGGTCTCGACGATTATCTGCACCCGGCCTTTGGGGTCTACGCGGTGCGCGTCTCTGGCGATGGCTCTGACGACCCGCTCGGCGGCCGTACGATCGACGGGGTCGCAAATATTGGGTTGCGTCCGACGGTCGGCGGCCTGGTGCCCCGGCTCGAGGCCCACCTCTTCGACATCGACGTCGATCTCTACGCGCGCCATTTGCGCGTCGCGCTCGTCGATTTCATCCGACCGGAGCAAAAATTCGCTGGTCTCGACGCGCTAAAGGCGCAGATCGCGGCAGACGCCGCGTGTGCGCGCGCGATCCTCGCTGCTCTGGACGTTACGGCGCCTTAACGCGGCGCCTGGTGGGAGCCCGGAGATGCCCGCTGCTTAAGAGAGTGCAAGGGATGACAGGCCAGCCCGCCGCCATAGCTACGATGGTCGTCGAGTTGCCGTCCAGAACGAGGTATGTACCATCATGCTGAAGTTGGACTTTAATTGGCGGACGACGAGATTGCTGGCCTCTGTAGGCGGCGGACATAAGCTTGACGGCGTTTGCGATGCCTTCCGTTCGAGCGCGCTCTAAAACAAGCTCAGCTACCGAAAGAAAAGTCGCGGCCTCGGTCAAGAAATACCGGTCCGGGGCGTGTGGCAGCATGCGCGCAGCGGCGACGACCTCAGGGTTGATACGTACCTCACGGGTATGACCGTTCCCACGACGGACAAGAACCGTAAAATTTTCTACGGAAACCTTACCGGTATGCATTTTTCGGTGATCTGGTTGAACGGATATGGATTTCATTTTGCCAGCATCACCCCACCTTTAGTGAGTTGTGAGCGGGGTTCGGGTGCTCGGCTCACTCGCGGCTTGCTGATATCGTCCAGATGTGATACGCACATCTGCGGAACGGATGGAGATTACGTTGCGTTTGCGTTTCAGGACGGAAAGGATCATGTTGATGCGCCGCCCTCACTTCGGATGACACCGTATAGCGTCAGGCTGCGCCTTGTCGCGCCTCCAACGCGAAGTATCGACGCCAACCGAGGCGTAAGTTGAGATCCGCATAGGCATCCGCATAATACCGCTCCTCGGATGACGCAATTGTTCGGGCAGTAACGCAGTCTTCAATCCCTTCGCGAACCTCGTCGGTACTCCCGGCAAAGGTGATCTTCATCAACCCCTCGGTATCGAGGAGCGATGATTGAAGACCGTCGATATCTCGCAATGCGGGCCTATTCAGAACCTCTAGTATATCGGTCTTGAGTTTTAGCCGTACGGCTTCGTTAACCGTCGGGGCATGGTATTCGCGTTCAATCATGAACGCGGTGCGGTTGAAATCCATTCTGTTCTTCCGCTCCTCACTAAATAAGGAAACTTTAGGTTCCATCAACAACTCGGATGCCCAGTCGATGGCACGGTCGAGATCTCCGATTACATAAAACATTAGCGGAACTCCAGAAATTTCCCGATCGCCAATCTCCCCTTTCGCGAGGAGTGCCGGCGCGATCTCAAGCCACGAAATGGCATGTCCCTCAAAAAATCGGACAAGGTCGGGAGACGGTCGGAGGCTGGCGATTCGGCCTGCGAGGATCCAACCGTAGCGCAGCGCGCTGGTATCTGCGCAAAGTTCGTTAACTTCTCTTGTTAAATTCCTAATGATCGGATGGTCAAGCGGTTCGCTTTCAATGACGCTGCTTGCACTATCAATTTCCTTCTGAAGTTCGATGAGGCGCGGCGACTCGGCACTATCTTTCGGATCGGCAGGAGGTTCTCGGAGAAAGCTCTGACGAGCGGCTCGTCGGGCCTTCTCTTCTACGTTCCAGCCCGCTTTTATCATATCGCGAATAAGCCTGCTTTGGTTCTCGACGGAGTCTAGCGTCTCCGCGATCGAGGCCATCAGGGCAGCGAGTCTTGGGTCCAGCATTCCTAGCGGTTTATAAGTTAGGTCATGCATTTTCGCTGACCAGGCATCGTGCAACAGGGTTTTAAGCTGGATCTCGCATCTGAGCGTATCGACTCCTTCAAGTCCAATGCAGACAAGATGGGTAGCAAAATAACCATTCCTTCTCTTATGGTCTTCGCGCTCCTCGATGTTTATGCCGACTTTTTGAAATGCTTGTTCAGCCGTCGATATCACTTTATCTATCTGATCGGGATACTGAACAACAATAGTCAACCCGATAATGTCGCTCAATTGGAAAAAATTTTGAAACGTGATTTGTTGACCTTTCTGGCGCACCTTCCCCGCTATTTTCGCCGCCTCTTGAACTCATCGGCGCTGTCTGGTGTTCCACCGGTGGACGCCGCACGGCTATAGATCGTATCGAGAAATCCAGGGCCCAACTCTTTGCGAACAAGTTCGCATTGTGATTTAATCTTTCTTAAGAAATTTAGGTAATCTTTTCCGTAATTTGTAAGGAAGTCCTCGGCTCTCTGTAAATCGGTCACCCCTGCCTCCCATTTTTGCTTGTCGATTCGATCGTACCCACCGGCCGTAATCTGTCAATTTATTTGGAAAGCTCGCCTCGCCTTCTCAAACGTTTTCGGTCGGAGGGGCGCGCCAATACCGGTCTGCGCCCGACGGTCGGCGGCCTCGTGCCCGGGCTCAAGGTCCACCTCTCCGAGATCGACGTCCATCTCTTTGACATCGACGTAGATCTCTACGCGCGTCATCTGCGCGTCGCGCTCGTCGATTTCATCCGACCGGAGCAGAAATTCGCTGGTCTCGAGGAGCTGACGGCCCAAATCGCCACGGACGCCGTCAAGGCCCGCAAGATCCTCGCTACCGCTCGTTCCTTTCCTTAGTCCTGATCGTCGCAGCCTCGCCGGCGCGTCCCGGCTGCGGCGCATCCGTTGACCGGGTCCGCGGCCCTCACCATATTCCCCGGCTCGTTCCGGAAAGTGTCTCGCTGATGCCGACGGATTATCGTCCGACAGTATTTTTGCCTAAGACCCCATTCCCGATGCGGGGGGATTTGCCGCGGCGTGAGCCTTCGATCCTCGCGCGCTGGGAGCAGATGGGCCTTTACCGGCGGCTGCGCGAAGCGTCGCGGGGCCGCGAGAAATTCGTCCTTCATGACGGACCGCCCTACGCAAATGGCGACATTCACCTCGGTACCGCGCTCAACAAGATCCTGAAGGACGTTGTCAACCGGGCGCAGCAGATGCTCGGCAAGGATGCGCCCTACGTGCCGGGTTGGGACTGCCACGGCTTGCCGATCGAATGGATTGTCGAAGAGAAGTACCGCGCCAAAAAACAATCTAAGGACAGCGTGCCGATCGACCAGTTTCGGCGGGAGTGTCGCGAATTCGCGGCACATTGGATCGAGGTGCAGAAGCGCGACTTCAAGCGGCTCGGCATCGTCGGCGACTGGGACAACCCCTATACGACCATGGCGTATTCGGCCGAAGCGCAGATTGTCCGCGAGCTCGGCAAGTTTCTCGTTAATGGCGGTCTCTACAAAGGGGCGAAGCCGGTCCTGTGGTCGGTCGTCGAGCAGACCGCGCTCGCCGAAGCCGAAGTCGAATACCACGACCACAGATCCACCACCGTCTGGGTCCGCTTTCCGATCCAGCGCTCCGAGCAGGCAGCGCTTGCGGGGGCTGCGGCGGTGATCTGGACGACGACCCCGTGGACATTGCCCGGCAACCGGGCGATCGCCTTCAGCCCGAGCCTCGATTATGTCGTGGTGCGGGTAGACCGGGTGGCGGAGGGCAGTCGCGCGCGGCCGGGCGAGACCTTGCTCGTCGCCGAAACCTTGGTCGAGGCGCTGGCGGCAAATGCCGGGATCGAAGCGTATTCGATGATCGACCGCCTTCCCGGCTCCGCGCTTGCCGGAACGACGGCGGTGCATCCGCTGCGCGGGCAGGGCTACGATTTCGAGGTCCCGCTGCTGGCGGCCGGCTTTGTCGAAGCCGACCAAGGAACAGGGCTCGTGCACATCGCCCCGGGCCATGGCGCCGACGATTTCGAGCTCGGCCAGATCAACGGGCTGCCGGTGCCGGACACCGTCTCTCCCGACGGGGTCTATCTTCCGTCGGTGCCGCTTTTCGCGGGTCGCTCGATCTATCGCCCGGACGGCAAGCCGGGCGATGCGAACGCGGCGGTGATCGACGCGATAGAAGGGGTTGGCGGGCTGCTGGCGCGCGGCATTCTCGTGCATTCCTACCCGCACTCCTGGCGTTCGAAGGCGCCGCTGATCTTCCGCAATACGCCGCAATGGTTCATCGGCTTCGACGCGAATGGCCTGCGGCGGAAGGCGCTGGCCGCAATCGCCGAGACCCGATGGATCCCGCTCCAGGGCCGCAATCGGATCGAGGCGATGGTGGAGAGCCGGCCCGATTGGTGCGTGTCGCGCCAGCGCGCCTGGGGCGTCCCGATCGCGGTGTTCACGCATCGCGAAACCGGCGAGCCGCTGCGCGATCCGCTTGTCGTCGAGCGCGTTGCTGCCGCTGTTGAGCGAGGCGGCGCAGATGTCTGGTTTACCGCCGATTCCTCGGAATTTCTCGGCAACGCATATGATGCCGCCGAATGGGAAAAGGTCACAGACATTGTCGAGGTGTGGTTTGATTCGGGCTCGACCCACGCCTTTGTGCTTGAACAACGCCCCGAGCTCCGGTGGCCGGCCGATCTCTACCTGGAAGGCTCGGACCAGCACCGCGGCTGGTTCCAGTCGTCGCTGATCGAGGCTTGCGGGACGCGCGGCCGGGCACCTTACGATGCGGTTTTGACGCATGGTTTCGTGCTCGACGAAGACGGGCGGAAGATGTCGAAATCGCTCGGCAACGTCATTCCGCCGCAGCAGATCATGGAGCAGAGCGGGACCGACATCCTGCGCCTTTGGGTGGTCGGCTCAGACTACACCGAGGATGTCCGCATCGGTCCGGAGATCCTCAAGCGGCACAGCGACGCCTACCGGCGGTTGCGCAATACCTTGCGGTACCTGTTGGGTGCACTCGACGGCTATACCGAGGCTGAGGCGGTCGGCGTCGAGGCGATGCCCGAACTCGAGCGCTGGGTCTTGCATCGCCTGGCTGAACTGGACGAACGGGTGCGGAGCGCGGTCGAGGCGTTCGACTTCCACGGCATGTTCGCCGCGTTACACGCCTTCTGCACGACCGACCTGTCAGCCTTTTACTTCGACATCCGCAAGGACCGGCTCTATTGCGATGCCCCGGGCGATGCGCGGCGGCGGGCAGTGCGGACCGTGCTTGACCGGTGCTTTGATTATCTCGTGCGCTGGCTGGCACCGGTGATTTGCTTTACCGCGGAGGAAGCGTGGCTCGCCCGGCACGGCGATACGCCTGGACGGAGCGTCCATCTCGAGCTTTTTGCGGAGGTACCGACCGGTTGGCGCGACGACGCACTCGGCGAACGTTGGGCTGTGTTGCGCGATCTGCGCCGTGTCGTCACCGGCGCGCTGGAACTGGAGCGCGGGGCAAAGCGTCTGGGATCGAGCCTGCAGGGCGCCGTCGAGCTCTTCATTCCTGAGGGGCTAGCCGATCAGCTTCGCAATGTCGATCTGGCCGAGCTGTGCATTACCTCGGCCGGGACGGTGCGGGTGGGGCCCGCACCCGATGACGCCTTCACGTTGCCCGATGTCGCCGAGGTAGGTGTGCGGATCTCGCCAGCCCCAGGAGAGCGCTGCGAGCGCTGCTGGAGGGTATTACCCGAGGTCGGCCAATGGTCCGATCACCCCGATCTCTGTCGCCGGTGCGCCGAGGTCGTCGATCGCGCCGGCTTCGCGCTTGCCCCGGCGAACGGGTGATGCTGGGGCGCGGGCTCGCCACTGCGGGTGTGGTCGTCATCCTCGACCAGCTCAGCAAAACCGCAATCCTCGCATTTTTTGGCGAGCGCATCTTCGGCGGCCGCGAGACGGTGACGTCGTTCTTCAACCTTGCCCTGACATACAATCGCGGCATCAGCTTTGGACTGTTCAACGGCGGCGCAGGATTGAACGCCCTGGTCTTTTCCCTCGCGGCTGCTGCAATCGTCGCGGTCTTGATCTATTGGCTCAGCCGTGCGTCGAGCCCTTTCCTTGCCGTCGCAATCGGTCTGATCATCGGCGGGGCGGTCGGCAACGTCATCGACCGGCTGCGCCTCGGCGCCGTCGTCGACTTTCTGGATTTTCACTACGGCGCCCTGCATTGGCCGGCCTTTAACCTGGCAGACAGCGCAATTTGCATTGGTGTCGGGATAATGCTGTTGGACGGCCTGCTGCGCCGCGACCCCCAGACGCTTGAAACCCGGCAAAGACGGGTCGATTCGGGCTGCTAACGTGCGGGCTGGCTCTCTGGAATTGCCTCTAAGGTGACGTGCTCGGTGATAGTCTTCTTATTAGGGCCGAGGCCGGGGCCATCGGGATTTACGATGATGTTGTCGTCGCGAAGCGCGAACCTCCGGTTGTAGTCGAAGTACGGCGGACCGAATCTCACTGTTCCCGCGAATGGGGAGTTGTCGCTCATCTTGACCGAGTAGGTCGCCACCACGGTGCCGCGCGGTGTCGTGTCTGGCACACTCGGCACGTGAGGGACAACCGTGATCACCGGCCGTGGTCCTATGGGCAACACCAGCTTGGCAGCAGTTGGGGCCCGTACGGCGGGCGCGGCAACCTCCTGACCTGCCTTTGGCAAGCTGGGATTGGGCGCGGCAGCAGCCGGCGCCGCGCTGCGCTTGCCTGTTGGCGGATGAGCGACGGTCCCTTCTGGCGCGACCTCGATCTGCCCGTTGGCGCCGCGCCGCAGCGACGGGAGGGGTCCCCCACCCGACGGCAGTTCCTGAGCACTGCTCACCGCGACATCGGCCAGCAGCAGGGTTAGAGCGAGCCCGATTGTGAGACTGGGGTTACCCGCCACAATTATGCGGCGGCGGGTGCCGCCGAAGCGAGCCGTGGCCAGAGACGCCGGTGAAAATAGCCCGCCGATGCTCCAAGGATCACCCAGAAGAGAAAATTCACGATCGTGGCGGCGATAATGAAATGATGGGCGAGAGCCGCGGGCACCGCCGCAAGGTGCTCATCGGGCTGGGGCGCGCCGAGGATGTGAGGCAGTACGATCAGGCCGGCGGCGAGGATCGCCCAATACGCTTGGGTCGTGAAGGCGATCAGCGCAAGGGCGCTACCGGTCGCGGCAACGGTACCGAGCCACCACAGCTGTCGTTCGACGAGCGGCGCGGTTTCGCTTCCGGGCAATTGCGGCGGCAATCCCAGGCCCGGCGCGATGGTGAATGTTGCGAAGCCGGCCAAACCCCATAGGAATCCTTGCCGCCAACCAACCTGGCCACCGCGCAGAGTTAACCCGGCAACCAACAGAAGCCCAAAGCCGATTCCCGTGAGAATGTCCGCAAGCAAGGTATAGGCGGTCCGCTCGGTGCCGTTTTCGGGTTCCCACGCCGGGGGATGCTCGTGTGCCGCCATCGTGTGAACTGGCGCTTTTTCGTGTGTTTCGGCTTCCAGGATCAGCGGAATTGTGCCGACCTGATGCGCCACTGCAGCAAAAACGCCCGACAACAGCCCGGCGCAGAGTGCCGTGAACACCAGTCTGCGGAAGACCGCCATGGGTGCTCAATGACAGGGAAAGCCTGTAGAGTGGCGTGTGTCGTGAGCCGCGTTATGCGCGATATCGATGTGCGAGAAGCCGACCACCCAGAGAACGAAGACGCCAAGGAGCGCGGCGAAGACCGCGGCGGCGAGAGTGTCCGACCGAGGCAGGCCCTGCAAGCCGGTAAGCGATCGGGAGCCGATAATCTGCGTTTCCATTGGTGGTCCCTCCTGTGAGGTCTCCTCGGCAATCGTTTACCTGATGTGCGATGTCCTCCGCCATAACTCGATGCGGGCCGGCTTGCCTAATCGGCAAGAACCGCATTAAAAAATCGGATGTGGGGAGGGATTTGTGCCATGTCCTGCGAGTACCGGTCTCGAGCGCCACGCGCTCTATTAACGCTGCCAGTTTGTTGCTTGGCCGGCGCATTGCTGACTGCTGGTTGCACGGATCTGAAGAAGGCGATCGGGCTCGAAAAATCATCGCCCGACGAGTTTGCGGTCGAGTCGCGCGCGCCGCTGACAATGCCGCCCGATTTCAACCTACGCCCGCCGCAGCCCGGTGCAGACCGGCCGCAGGAGAAGAGTTCCGGTCAACAGGCGCGTCAAGCCATCGAGCAGGCGGGACCCGGCGAGCCCGGCAAGCAGGCGCCTGATTTCCGCCTGCGCCGAGCCGAGGATGGTCTTCCCGACATTGGCGCGCGGAGCGGGCAGGCACCAGATCCGAATGCCGTGGTCGGCGAGCAGAGCTTGTCGAGCAAGCTCTTGGGCTACCAGCCGAGCGGCGGAGACCAGCCCGCCCCGGTCGAGAAGCGAGAAACCACTCCGCTCAAGGGAGTCTATTGACGGACTGTGACGGCCGCCGCTCGCCTCCTGGCCGCGTGAGAAAACTCCGAGCCATCGTTGCTTTCGCGCTGCTCGCGCCGGCTCTGCTGGCAGAGCCCGGGTCCGCGCAGCGCTTTGGCGCCGAGAGCACCACGCTCGGCAATGGCATGCAGGTAGTGGTCGTGCCGAACCATCGCATCCCGGCGGTGGTGCAAATGGTCTGGTACAAGGTCGGTGCCGCCGACGACCCGGCCGGTAAATCCGGCATTGCCCACTTCCTCGAACATTTGATGTTCAAGGGGACCGCGGCCAACCCGCCCGGCGTGTTCACGGCGTCGATCGCGCGCAGCGGCGGGCGCGACAATGCATTCACGACCCAGGACTATACGGCCTTTTACGAAACGATTGCGCACGACCGCTTGGAGTTGGTCATGCGGCTCGAGGCGGACCGCATGACGGGGCTGGTCCTCGACGACCATGTCGTGATGCCGGAGCGCGAGGTCGTCCTGGAGGAACGGCGGATGCGCATCGACAACGAGCCGGCACCATTGCTGGCCGAGCAACTGCAGGCCACCCTTTACCTACATCATCCGTACCGCAATCCGACAATCGGCTGGGCAAAAGAGATTCGACTGCTCGGCACTGCGGACGCGCTGGCCTCCTATCGCAAATGGTATGCGCCCAACAATGCCATCCTGGTCATCGCCGGCGATGTCGAATTGGCTGAGATCCGTCCTCTCGCCGACCAGTACTTCGGGGCAATCTTACCCCGCACCTTGCCCGACCGTGCTCGGGTCGAAGAGCCGCCGCATTACGCCGCGGCGCGGCTCGAGATGCGGAGCGCGCGTGTGGCGCAACCGCAGTGGAGCCGCTCTTACCTCGCTCCGAGCTACCGCGCCGGGGAAACGGCGCAGGCCTATCCGCTGCAGGTCCTCGCCGAGATTCTCGGCGGCGGGGCTGCTTCTCGGCTTCACAAGGCCCTTGTGCTCGATCGCGGTCTGGCGTTGTCGGCCGGTGCGCACTACGCGCCAAGCACGATCGACCTGACGATTTTCGGGCTCTATGCGACACCAAGGCACGAGGTCTCGCTTGCCGATGTCGAAGCGGCAATCGAAGCCGAGCTCCGCCGCCTTATCCGGGACGGGGTTGAACCAGACGAGGTGCGGCGCGCGAAGGAACGTATGCAAGCTGCTTCAGTCTATGCGAGAGACAGCCTGTCAGGCCCGCCGAACACCATCGGTGCCAGACTAGCCATCGGTCAGAGCCTGGACGAGATCGAGGCCTGGCCCAATCGGATCGGCGCCGTAACGCCAGCGGAAGTCGACGCGGCTGCACGCGCGGTTCTCGTCGAGCGCACCTCCGCCACCGGGCTCCTGCTACCCGAGCCGACCTCGTAATCACCACAGATGCTCAGCCTTATCCTGGCGCTCCTTGTGCTGCTCTGGGCTCCCGAAGTGGGGGCGATGACGATCGAGCAGGTGAGCGGCACCGGCGGCGTCGTGGCTTGGCTCGTCGAGGATCATGCGCTTCCGGTGGTTTCCATCCGGTTCGCCTTTCCCGGCGGTGCCGCGCTCGACCCGCCCAGTAGGGGCGGGCTCGCGGCAATGGCCGCAGCGCTGCTCGACGAAGGCGCTGGGCCCTATGATACCGCCGCTTTCAAGACGCGCCTCGAGGATCTCGCCGCAGATTTGCGGTTCACCGCCGGCCGGGACGAGGTTGGCGGCAGTTTGCGCAGCTTGAAGGCGAACCTCCCCGAAGCGGCCGGTCTGCTGCGGGCTGCGCTGACCGCGCCGCGATTCGAGACCGCGGCGGTCGAGCGCGTGAGAGGCGAATTCATCGCCTCACTATCGCAGCAGGCGCACAGCCCACGTGCGGTTTC
>Ga0306920_100008520_pt1 | contig 13611 bp, 9 predicted proteins | sample flu12Cox44000170_FD_204666 | JGI IMG/M metagenome (GOLD analysis project Ga0306920, IMG submission 204666) | Lab enrichment of tropical soil microbial communities from Luquillo Experimental Forest, Puerto Rico - flux4day.12C.oxic.44.000.170 (v2)... | ecosystem: Environmental > Terrestrial >... | reverse complement strand
CCGGCGCTCTCAAGGCGGCCGGCCGGTAAATTCGGCGCCGAAATGCCGCACCCTTGAAACGACTTTCCCCGGCGCGGTGTTAGCGGGCTGACAAAGCGAGGGACGGATGCGGATTGCACAAATTTCGCCGCTCATGGAAGCCGTTCCTCCGAAACTCTACGGGGGCACCGAGCGGATAGTCGCCTATCTGACGGATGCGCTAGTGGCCATGGGTCACGAGGTGACCTTGTTCGCCAGCGGCGACAGCATTACTGCAGCGACCCTCGCCGCGGCGTGCCCGCAAGCGCTTCGCCTCGACCCAACGATTCGCGATCACGTCGCACCGCTAATGGCGATGCTGGAGACGGTTGCGCAACGAGCAGGCGAATTTGACGTAATCCACCTGCACTGTGACTACCTCGGATACTCGGCCCTGCGTCGGGTAGGCACGCCGTTCCTCGCCACCTTGCACGGTCGCTTGGACTTGCCGGAGCTGAAGCCGCTTTACACCGTATTCTCCGACGTTCCGGTGGTCTCGATTTCGGACGCTCAACGTGCTCCATTACCGCAGGCGCACTATATCAGCACCGTTCCGCACGGTCTGCCTGAACGGCTGCTCTTACCCGGCGATGGCGAGGACGGCTATCTCGCCTTCCTTGGCCGAATCTCACCGGAAAAGGCGCCGGATCGCGCGATCCGGATCGCCGCGCTGGCTGGTATGAAGCTAAAGATCGCGGCCAAAGTTGACCGCGTCGATCAGGAGTATTTCAAAGAGCAGATTGAGCCGCTCCTGGTACTGCCGCATGTCGAGTTCGTCGGCGAGATCACCGAAGCTCAGAAGAGCGAATTCCTTGGCAACGCCGCAGGCTTGCTGTTCCCGATCGCTTGGCGCGAGCCATTTGGGCTGGCAATGATCGAGGCGATGGCATGCGGAACCCCGGTGGTCGCGATGCGGAATGGCTCGGTGCCAGAGGTCGTCGACGACGGAGTCACCGGCTTTATCGTCGCGAGCGAGCCGGAAGCGGCGTCGGCTGCGCGGCGATTGCACCTGCTCGACCGTGCCCGAATTCGGCAAGTGTTTGAGGAACGCTTCACGGCGGAGCGAATGGCGGAAGATTATCTCGCGTTGTATCGCCGCTTGGTCGCCGGCGCAGAACTCGCGTGCGGCGATCCACTCAGGAGACGCCGCTATGCTATGGCCGTTTGACCCGTTGCGCGAAACTTGTCGCGGCACCGCCGGCCGCCGGCGAAATCGGTTGGTCGGATTTCGGGTTGTCGGCGGCGCGCTAATCGTCGCGATCGCGACAGCTGCCAACCCATCTACTGAACAGGCACCCGCGCCGGATAACGTGGGAGAGACGCCGTCGACCAACGGGGCGCGCTTGCAGCAGTTGGCACAAAACGATTTATTCCGAATTCTCGGCAAGGAGGTCCGCAGCCCTTCCGGCCAAGCGATGGGGCGGATCGTCGATCTGCTCGTCGACGAGACCGGCCAGCCACGCGCCGCGATTATCGACTTCGGCGGGTTTTTCGGTGTCGGAACCCGCAAGATCGCCATCGACTGGCATACCTTGCGGTTTGACGAGATCGGCACAAAGGAGGCGATCCTGGCCGATCTCGACCGTGACCAGATAAAGTCGGCACCCGAGTACAAGGATTCGCACGAGGTCGTCGCGATCGTCACTGCACCGCGGCCGGAGCAGAACGATATCGCCCCCCATCCAGACTGGTGATCGCCGTGGCATGAAGTTGCTGAGCGCCGGCAACGAGTGTCAACCGGGTGCGTTGGCGGCGCGCGGGTTGCCGGGGCTCGATTGGCTCAACTTCTTTGTCGCGAATTTCCAAACAGGCTTTGGCCCGTTTATTTCCGTCTATCTGACAAGCGCGGGATGGACCCAGGCCGCAATCGGAGCTGCGCTCAGCACCGGCACAATTGCCAGCATGGCCAGCCAGGTTCCGGCCGGCGCGCTGGTCGATGCGATACGCAGCAAACGCGGGGCAGCGGCGGCAGCGATCGCGGTCATCGGCCTGAGCGCTCTCGCGATCGCCTTGTCGCCCAATTTTTTGGCAATCACCGTTGCCGAAGTACTGCATTCCTTTGCCAGCGCCATCCTCGGCCCGGCGATCGCCGCGATCACCCTGGTTCTCGTCGATCCCAGCGCATTTGGCGAACGGCTCGGCCGCAACGCGCGCTACGCCGCGGCCGGTAATGCTGTGGCCGCGGGAGTGATGGGGTCGTGCGCCTATTATCTGGGAGACCGCGCCGTTTTTCTGTTCGCCGCGGGGCTTTCCATTCCGGCATTGGCGGCGCTTAGAACCTTGCAGGAAGCCCCTTTCGCGCCGCTCCGAACTCTCCGTACTGTCTCACCCCGGGTGCCGAAGCGAGCGACCGATCAATCGTGGCGGTTTCTGCTGGACCGAAGGCTTATTGCGTTTGCAATCTGCGCGGCCTTGTTCCACCTCGCCAACGCGGCAATGCTGCCGATTGCTGCTGCGGCAGTGACGAAGCGGTCGGGGAGCGAGGCCGGTCTGATCATCGCCGCCTGCATCGTTGGCCCGCAGCTCGTCACCGCGCTCCTGTCGCCGTGGGCAGGGCGGGCCGCAGAAGCTTGGGGCCGCCGGCCGATACTCCTGCTCGGCTTTAGTGCCTTGCCGATCCGCGGCATCTTACTCGCCTGGGTCGCCGATCCATATCTGATCACTGTAATACAGCTCTTGGACGGGTTGGGCGCGGCGGTGTTTGGTGTGTTATTCCCGCTGATCGTCGCCGATGCCACGCGGGAAACCGGCCATTATACGACCTCGCTCGGGCTGATCGGCCTTGCCATCGGTGGCGGTGCGACCTTGAGCACAGTGGTAGGGGGGCTCGTAGCGGACCACTTTGGTGTCGGAGCCGCATTCCTGAGCTTGGCGGCGGTTGGGCTCTCCGCGACGGTTTTCGTCTGGACCCTCATGCCCGAAACCAGGATCGCAGAGGAAGGATGATGTCGATCGGCTCCTCGCGCCCGGATCACTCCGCGGCTATCAGCGTAGTGGGCTCGCCTTTAATGACAAGGTATCCGCCGATCGCGTAAAAAAAGAACGGCGTTAGGTTTCCGATAAAGTTATTCAAAAATTTAACAAAGAACTTTCTGTTATAGACCTCGAACCAGACGTCATAAATTTCCCTAAACGATTGGCGATGTCAGCGAGCTGATACGGGGCGCGGTGATTGGCGAGGATTTCGCGCCGTGCGGCAATAGTCTCGCCAATTCGCTCGGAGAGGCGCCTCATCTTCTGGACTCGTTCGCACCCGAGGCGGCGCATGATGCGCTGCCGCTTGGGGATCAGGCAGCCCTGCCACGGATAGAAGGCAACGGCGGCAGCCCCGAGCACCGGATCCTGCACACCTCCTTCTGCTGTGGGAGCCTCCCTAGCTTTTATCTTGATCATGGTTGGTTCAAGCTTCACATAACGTGAGACGGGCAAGTAGGCGAGCACATGCTTCGCCGACTGCGCTACCAACTTTACGAGCGCGTGCTGCGGTTTCCGCTCCACCATTTCAACCGAACGGCGAGCGGCGCGACCATCGCAATGTTGACGGGCGAATTGGAGCCGGTCGATGGCTTTATCGGGCGAGGCCTTCGCTCCGCCGATTTCGCAAGGCGGCACCTTGCCAACGATTCTTGTGTTCATGTTTGTGATTTTGATCAACGCCAGCTTCGAAGACGGTTTTCCGGGCAAATCGTCGCGGCCAACATGCGGGGGGAGATCGGCACCGACCCGGCCGAGAGAGTGTTGATTTCGCGAGGAGGGTTTTGCCGTCAAAACGTCGTGCCATAATCAGTTTGCTCATTCCTTCCCCCCGCGCGCGGCTGTCATACTGCTGTGCAGAGCCTCAGCAGGGCGGGGTTTCAGAGCTGCGGCGAAACTCCGCCGTCGCCGCCCCTCTCGTCGCCTACACTGACTGACAGAGCGACCGCGGCAGGCGGCGCTAGTCCGCGACGCCGGGATCGCGGCTATGGCATCCTTCGTTTGGGAAGGCAATCATCAGGCCGGCGAGCGTGTGGTCTGTCCGGGGACGGCTGAGAGACGACTACGAGCGCGCATCGAGCCGTTCTTGGAACGCACCCACTTGCCTGGGCCACGAGCACGGGAGTTTCTGCGCGCGCTCGGGACACCTGGGGACCAGAGGTGCCAATTACTCAGGGTTTGTCCGCATTGGCAAGCGCATCGAGGTGGCGCACGACTACCCAATGCCTCGGAGGTCGTTGTCGAACCGGCGGTGGCCGCGCAGCCTCTCGCCAAACGGGGCCACGACGGTAAGGTCACCACCGCGGCGTTCCCGAACCGTGTCGGTAGCGGATGCGAGCTCACTCCCGATTCTCGAGCTCCCCATCAAACGACAATCCGCGGAGGCTCCAGGAGGAATGACTGGCGATACGCAAACAAGTGGTGATTGAAGCCGGGTACGCCTTTCAGGCGCTGTAGATCTGCGAGAGCTGCCGCGCGCGGCTGAACTTCCCCGCGCTCGTCACACGCGCGCCAGTATCATCTCCGCATATTGTCGAGTCCTAGCGCAAAGCTAGGGCGGACGCGATCGCCCGCTCCCAATCGACGAAATCGACTGCCGCCCCCAGCGCGGCCTCCTGCCGAAATCAGGATGGACACGACCCGGCAAGCGGCCTGACTGTATTGACGAGTACAGCGTCTGGCTGCAAAAGCTGGCGCTGGCCCACTAGACGACTTCGCAACTTCCTGCTACTATTGGTGTGTGATTCTGCCCGCCGGTCGGGGACAAGGTTGTCGGCTGTGCGGGGCCTCGTTGTTTACCATTCGCGATGCAGCTCAGACTATTCCAACATTTTGTTCCGGTTTCAGTTTTGCTTCTCGCCTCGTCGGACGCCCTGCTGATCACCGGCGCTTTTTATCAACTGTTGTCAGCGTCGGAGATTGGTGTCCCAATCGTTCTGCGTATTTCGAGCTTTTCCGTTCAATTTTCCGCAGGTTTGGCGGTAGCTGCGGTAACCGCGATGGTTTCGGTCGGCCTTTATGGGCATCAGAGTTTCGTGGACTTTCGTCTTCTTTTGAGCAAGATTGCCGTCGCCTCGATACTCGTGCTGATGCTCGTTTCTCTCTCAGCCACGTATTGGCACGAGGGGCTGGGTTACCTGCCCGATGCCAGAAGTTTCCCGCTGAGGGCGACGTTGATTTGGCTGGTTTGCGTCTCGGTGACGCGGGGTACGTTTTCGGTTACTTTGGGCCGAGGACTCCTCAAACGGCGGGTCATCGTACTAGGTAACGGGGCGCAGGCGGCGCGGATCGCCAAACTGGTCGAGACTGGGGAGAACGAACACTTTGTGCCAATCTCGTTTGTCGGGACGCCTGGCGAACGATCGAGTGTGCGTTCGGATGTCCTTGACCGTTCACTCACCGACCCCGCTGCTCTGCCAGATGACGCCCTGACGGAGATGGTCTACAGACTGGGGGCAAGCGAGGTCGTGGTGGCAGCCGACGATCGGCGCGGCTTGCCGGTTCGCCAGCTCCTGCATTGCAAGCTCGCCGGCATCAAGGTGGTCGATTTCCTGGATTTTTGGGAGCGCGAGACCAGAACAGTCGACATCGACGCGCTTAGACCTAGTTGGCTCTTCTATTCCGATGGCTTCCGTTGCGGCCCGCTTGACGAACTGCTCAAACGCGCATTCGACATTGCAGTCAGCCTCGGTTTCTTTCTCTTAACGTTGCCGCTCCTGGCCGTGACGGCTTGTTTAATAAAGATCGAGAGCCCCGGGCCGATCTTCTACCGTCAAGCTAGGGTGGGACTTCACGGCCGGGTTTTTACGATTCTAAAGTTTCGAAGCATGCGCGCGGATGCCGAGACGGACGGCCGTCCGCGCTGGGCCTCCGAGAGGGATCCGCGCGTTACCCGCATCGGAGCGATCATGCGTAAACTCAGGGTCGACGAGCTCGCACAGATTTTCAATGTGTTGCGCGGCGACATGAGCTTTGTCGGACCTCGCCCAGAGCGCCCTTTTTTTGTCGCCGAGCTGGCTCAGGCCATTCCATACTACTCGGAACGCCATTGGGTAAGGCCGGGCATCACCGGGTGGGCGCAGGTAAATTACCCCTATGGCGCCTCGACGGAGGACGCTTGGGTTAAGCTAACTTATGATCTTTATTACGTAAAAAACCGTAGTATCTTTCTCGACTTCGTGATATTGTTACAGACGGCTCGGGTGATCTTCTGGAACTCTGGTGCAAGATAGAGCGCCGAACCTGGATATCGTTGTAACGCAAACGGTTTATGCAGGGTGTGCGCTCGCGTTTATCCTGGTAATCGTGTTAATGATTTTGCGGGGTCGGACCAGTAAGACCGGTCTCGCTATCCTCGGCTGCTGTCTTGCCTCGGCTGCCTGGGCAGCTGCAAACGCAGCTTCGGTCCGTCTGCCAGTCGGCGGGTTAGCGCTTTTTGACAGCATCAGGCTCTCCGCATGGCTGCTGTTCGCGGTCGCCCTCGTCACGACACGAGCTGGTGACGAGTCGGGTCTCGGGCGGCTTTTTCTGTTCGGCGCATTGGCATTTTGTGTGGCGGCGATCGCCAACGATGGACACCTGCTACTCCTCAGTTCGACGGTGTCGGGTTTTTATACGTCGCAGCTGCTGGTACGTATCGGGTTCGCTGTCATTGGGCTGCTGACGATCGAGAATCTCTGGCGCAATACCGAACCACAGCGACGTTGGCACGTTTGGCCGCTGTGTCTCGCTCTTGGCGGTCTTTTCGCCTATGAGCTGTTCCTGTTCTCGGACGCCTTCATCACCCGCGGCCGGGTCGATCGCGGGCTGGGCTTGGGCCGCGCCATCGCCGCAACCTTCATGGCACCCCTGCTTGCTCTGGCTATGGCGCGAAATCGCGAATGGCGGGTCGACATTCATGTATCGCGCCAAGTGGTGTTCCACACTGCGACCTTGCTGGCAAGCGGCTGTTTTCTTCTCGCTGTCGCCATCGTCGGCATGGTGTTGCGCAAGTTCGGAGGGGATTGGGGGCTTGTCCTTCAGCTCGCGATGTTGTTCGGCAGCATTGTCGTCCTTGTTACTGTACTTTCTTCAGGGAGCCTGCGCCGGCGGCTCAAGTTTTTAATATCACGAAATTTTTTTACTCATCGGTACGACTATCGGATTGAGTGGCTCAAATTTATCGAACTTATCTCCGCTCCAAATCAGGCGGAAGAACTCCAGGTCAGGATCATCCGCGCTTTGGCCGAATTCGTCGATAGCCGGGCGGGGGTACTGTGGTCGCTGAGTCGCGGGATCGGTTATTATCCAACGGCGGTGTGGCAACTCCCTGCTCGGCGGGAAGCGAAGCTGCCGCCCGACGATCCGTTCATTGCGGGCTTTCGGGATGGCAGTTGGATCCAGGAACGCTCGCTTGATGCGATGGATGAGGCATGGTCTTTCGCCTCGGAAAAGGCGTGGTTGGCTGTGCCGTTGTCGTATCGCAGAGAAGTCGTGGGTTTTGTCATTCTCGATGCCACCAACCACCCGGTCGCTCTCGATTGGGAAGCGTTCGATCTATTGCGCGCGGCCGGGCGTCAAGCGGCCAGCTATCTCGCTGAGGAACGATCGACCAAGGTGCTGCGCGCCAGCGAACTGTTGAACGAATATAGCAAGCGCTTTGCCTTCGTCGTCCACGACATCAAAAACTTGGCAAGCCAACTCGGCTTGGTTGTCTCAAATGCAAGACGATACATCGATGACCCAGATTTTCAGCGTGATATGCTTCAAACGATCGAGGATGCGGTAGCCAGAATGAACCATCTTCTCAGCCAACTGAAGGCTGAGACCGCGCCGCGCACTTCCGGCTTGGCCGACGCCGGTGCGATCGTAGCCGATGTCGCGGCGGCGTTGGACCATGGCCCGGTGACCATCGAAACCTGCACCGATAACGTGGATTGTGTTGTGGCGATTGACCCTGAACGCCTCAGGTCCGCCGTGACCCACCTCACCCAGAACGCGATCGAAGCGTCATACCCAGGCGCTTCCGTAGTCATCTCTACGCGCCGGCACCGCGACAACCTCGTCATCGATATCGTTGATCGGGGCCGGGGAATGGATAGCACGTTTATTCGCGACGAATTGTTCTTGCCGTTCCGCTCGACAAAATCGGGCGGCTATGGCATCGGCGCCTTTCAGACCAGAGAGCTAATTCGCATGTCCGGTGGTGACCTCGAAGTGATCTCCGAACCGGGTACCGGCACCACCATTCGGATTCTCCTACCCCTTGTCCCGGAGAGAGGGCCGGCGGCGTCTTCCGCCGTGAGCTGACGAGATGTCGACTACCACAAGGCCGTTGCTCATTGTCGACGACGACCCGGGGCTTTTGCGTCAACTTCGCTGGGCCTTTTCCGAGCACAAAGTATATCCCGCGAGCACACGTCAGGAAGCCGCCGACCTCGTCAGAAAGGATCCCGTGCCGGTGGCAATCGTCGATCTTGGACTTCCCCCCGATCCCGACGGCGCCTCAGAGGGGTTGGCAATCTTGGCGGACATCCTGGCGATTGCACCGGCGACCAAAGTCATCATCGCCACTGGTAACGAAACCCGCGAATACGCCTTGCGGGCGATCGCGCTGGGCGCGTACGACTTCTACCAAAAGCCCATAGATATCGACGCGCTGCAACTGATCGTCGCGCGCGCTGAACGGATATTCGATCTGGAAGCCGAAAACCGCAGGCTACTGGAGGCCACAGCGGCATCACCGATCGATGGGATCATCGCGAGCAGTCCTGAGATGTCGAGAGTGCTGCGCAATATCGAAAAAATGGCGGCCACTGACGTTGCAGTATTGCTGCGCGGCGAGAGCGGCACCGGCAAGGAGTTGCTCGCCCGGGCAGTCCACAAATTGAGTGTGCGCGCGCGTGAGCCGTTTGTGCCGATCAATTGTGCGGCGATTCCCGAGACGCTGCTCGAGAGCGAGCTCTTCGGTTACGAAAAGGGCGCGTTCACTGGCGCGCTCAAGCAAACCATCGGCAGAATAGAAAGCGCCGATCGCGGAACCCTGTTCCTCGACGAGATCGGCGATGTGCCGTTGCCGATGCAGGTGAAGCTGCTGCGCTTTCTACAAGATCAGGTCGTCGAGCGGATCGGCGGGCGCAATCCAGTGCAAGTCGATGTGCGGATCGTGTGTGCGACGAACCAGGACCTCGACTTGATGATAACTCAAGGGCGCTTTCGGGAGGATTTGTACTATCGGTTGAACGAGGTTACAGTGCAAATTCCGCCATTGCGGGAGCGAGCCGGTGACGCGGTTGCACTGGCGAGTTTTTTTCTCAGCCGGTTCGCCGTTGAATACGGCCGTCTCGCGCGTGGTTTCAGTGCCACTGCGCTCGCTGCGCTCAAGGATCATCCCTGGCCTGGCAATGTACGCGAGCTAGAGAACCGCGTAAAACGCGCCGTCGTCATGACCGACGGCCCGTTGATCTCCGCCGCCGATCTCGGTCTGGCCGCACCTGGAGAGGAAGCCCCATCGCTAACCATTCGCGATGCGCGTGCTCGCGCCGAGCGCGAAGTGCTTCAGTTAGCTCTTGCCCAAGCCGGCTCTAACCTGTCGAAGGCGGCAAAGCTGCTCGGAATCAGCCGGCCGACGCTCTACGATCTGATGCAGCAACATCGGATCGGCCTCGATCTATGACGGCCGCTTGCCGATGAAAGGAAAGGCAATGCCCAAGGCCCGACGTCATTACATGTGGCGACCTAGCGCTTTTGCCACCGCCCTCCTCTTGATCGCCTGCCTTGGCGCGAATGCCAAGGACTCTCCCACGTCGATGAAAGATGCGGAGCAATACCTAGCTAAAGGAGATCTTAAGGCCGCCGAGATCGAGCTGCGCAACGCGGTTCGCCAGTCGCCGGATGATCCCGTCATTCGCGCACGGCTGGCTCAAGTGTATCTCGATCTCGGCGATGCAGTCTCGGCCGAGCGTGAAGCGCGCGCTGCACGCGAGCGCAACGGTGAGGAGGTGGGCTATTTGCCAATTCTGTCGGGTGCCCTGCTTCGGCAAGGAAAATTCGCTGACGTCCTCGATCTTATCCAGCCGGATGATCGGGCACCCGTTCTCGAAAGCAAGGTTCGGACTGCGCTCGGTACTGCGGCGGCCGGTCTAAACGATCGGAAAAAAGCCGAAACGACGCTTCGCGATGCAATCCGGCTAGATCCCGAGGCGCCACAGCCAAAAGCCCGCCTCGCTCAACTTCTGAACCGACAGGACCCCGAGGAGGCAGACAAGCTGATAGACGCGGCGATCGCCGCCAACCCGCGCTCGACCGAAATCCTTCAGGTCAAGGCGGAAATGCTGCAGAGCCGAGGCGACCAGGACGGGGCCATGCGTCTTTTTGATGAGGCGCTCAAGATTGATCCCAAAGATCTGCAGGCCCATCTGGGCCGCGCCAACATCAATATCGGTCAGGGGAAATTCAAGCCAGCGGACGAGGATCTCGATCCGGTTCTCAAAGCCACTCCAAACAATTTCATGGCGAACTACCTACGCGCGCTCGAGCTTGCCAAGCAGCAGCAATACGCAGCGGCAGATCGAATCTTCGATCGCATCAGCCCCGCATTCCCAAGGTTCTGGACTGCGTACTATCTCCAGGGAGCGACAAAATTAGCGCTCAGACAATTTGCGCAGGCCGAGAGTATCCTTAGCAAATATCTGGCTCATGCTCCCGCCGATCAGCGGGCTTCGCGACTGATCGCGGGCGCGGCGTTGCAACAGCACGCCCCTTCTCGCGCAATCGATTACTTAAAGCCGCTGGCTGACAAGTCGACCGTCGACCCGGCGACGCTAAGTCTGCTCGGCAATGCGTATATGGCTGACGGCAAACCGGAGCTGGCCCTACAGCAGTTCGAAAAAGCGGCGACCCTCGATCCGGGAAACGAGACGATCAGGGCCCGCGTTGCGATCTCCGAAATCAATTCGGGTCGCGGCCAGGAGGGTCTCGCCAATCTCGAGCAGGTGTTCGCCAGCGCATCTGGCGCGACCATCGCAGGACCCACTCTCGTACTCAGCGAACTGCGCGCCGGGCGACTAGAGAAAGCTGCCGAAGTTGCTGTTTCGCTGATCAAGCTCGATGCCAACAACCCGCTCTATCAGACCTTGCTTGGGGTCGTCCAGGTCGCGCAGCGGGATTATTCCGGGGCGGAAACCGCGTTCCGCGCCGCGCTCGCGCGCAACCCGGATTTCGCGGCGGCGACACGCGACTTGGCGAAGCTTTACCTGGCTACCGGACGCGCCGGTGATGCCAAGAAGGTGTATGGCGACCTTCTTTCGAGAAAGCCCCAAGACGAGACTGCACTTCTTGGGTTGGCAGACATTGCAATAACGGAAAAGAAGTGGGCCGAGGCGACCGATTACATCAACCGCGCAAGGACCGCCGCGCCAAACGATCCGGCGGCCGGGATCAAGCTCGTCAGCCTCTATGAGACGCGTCTGGATTGGAGCAACGCCAAAACAGTCGCAGGCGAGCTAGTCGCCCAATTTCCGCGCGATGTTAATGTCGAAATTGCTCAAGCCAGCGCTTTTTTGGGCAGCGATGATATCAACGGTGCGATCTCCGCCTACAAACGCGCCCATGAGATCGCTCCCGATTCGATTCCGATCCTGTCCCGCTATGTCGGCTTGCTGATCTCGGCAAAGCAGTTTCGCGAAGCACGTACCGTGCTGCAAGAGGCTGTCACCCGCGATCCACGGAACGCCGCTTTCAAGGTTGACCTGATCCGGGTCGAAGCGGAAATCGATGGCTTGGATGCGGCTCTTGCCAAGGCGCACGCCTTGGCAAAGGACGATCCGGAGAACAACGTTTATGATCTGGTGTCTGCCGAACTCTACCAAAAGGCGGGGCGGCCCCAAGACGCCGTTAAGATGCTCGAAACGGCGGTCGACGCGCGGCCGTCTGACGACGGTCTGACGATTGCGCTTTCTCGTCTCTATACCCGTGCCGGCGATCAGACCAAAGCGGAGACCGTATTGACCCGCCGGCTGACGGCCGATCCGAAGAGTTTCAGCGTGCGCGCGGCCCTGGCGCGCCTATACTTGGCGGCTGGGCGCACCGGTGATGCCAAGCGGAACTATGACGAGCTCCTGTCGCAGAGACCGACCGAGGTTGCCGCCCTTCTCGGCCTCGCAGAAATCGCTGTTGCACAAAAGAGGTGGCCGGAAGCTACGGACTACATCACTCGTGCTCGCACCGCTGCGCCAAACGACCCAGCACCCGGGCTTTTGCTCGTAACCATGTATGGGTTGCAACAGGACTGGAAGCATGCGACATCGGCCGCGACCGAGCTCGTCGCCCAGTTCCCTTCAAATGTCGACGTTCTCGATGCACAGGGCCGGGTACAAACGGGGGCCGGCTATACGGAAAGTGCGCTGTCGACCTATAGGCGAGCGCACGAACTCGCGCCCACTTCCAGGCCGATCTTGGCTCGCTATCTCGGTTTGCTCAAGACGGCAAAGAAATTCCCAGAGGAGCGAACCGTATTGCAGGCGGCGTTCGATCGCGATCCTCAAAATGCAGCTCTGAAAGGTGATCTGATCCGAGTGGAGGCCGAGATCGGCGGTTTGCAAGCTGGCCTCGCAAAGGCACGTAGCTTCGCGAATGACGACCCCGGCAACAGCCTCTACGATGTGGTGTCGGCGGAACTCTACGAGAATGTCGGGCGCAAGCCTGAAGCCATCGCCTTAGCCGATCAGATCGCCGCGACCCACCCGTCGGACGATAATCTCACTCTTGCGCTCTTCCGCCTCTATACTCGTGCTGATGATCAAGCGAAGGCCGAGGGGGTGCTGAATGCGCGATTGAAGGACGACCCGAAGGACGTTGCCATCCGTTCGGTCCTTGCGGATTTCTATCTGGAGCAAAAGAACTACGACCTAGCCATTGCCGAATATACACGTCTCGTCGCCGAGAACCCGACAAATCCGGCTGCGCTGAACAATCTCGCTTGGCTCTACCAACGGCAGGAAGATCTCCCGAGAGCACGGCAATTCGCCGAGCGCGCTTTCGCCGCCGCCCCAGCAACCGCCCAGATCGACGATACCTTGGGGTGGATCTTGGTGGATCAAGGCGAAGCCGACAAAGCCATGGCCTATCTCACCGCCGCCAATTCCGCGGCGCCGCACAACCCGGACATCCAATATCACCTCGCGGTGGCACTCCAGCGCGTCGGCCGACCGGCCGACGCTCAGGCGATGCTAGAGACCTTGCTCGGCTCCGGCGTTTCCTTCGCCAATAAGACCGACGCGGAGAAGCTACTCCAAGACTTGAAGCGTGGCTGAGTTCAGGTTAGCGAGCCGTTCCGATTTCTTGAAGAAGCTGGCGCAGTTCACGGGCGAGGTGCGGGATCTGAGCCTTGCGGCGGGCGGCTTGATCGACACCGGGAGGCGTTTCCTCTATGGTGTCCGGCACTGTCGTCAACCGCTCGAGCGCAGCGGTTAACGCCTCCACTGCGCCCTGCAGCTCCGAAAACCCAAAAGTCTTATTGACTTGATCCGCGGTCGACGGCAGCTGGGCCGCCACCATGCTGATAGCGGTCTGAAGAGCGTCGACCGACGATCCTATCGTCGTTCCAAGCGCATCGGTAGTCATCGACAGATGTCTGGCAGC
>Ga0306920_100008519_pt1 | contig 13612 bp, 12 predicted proteins | sample flu12Cox44000170_FD_204666 | JGI IMG/M metagenome (GOLD analysis project Ga0306920, IMG submission 204666) | Lab enrichment of tropical soil microbial communities from Luquillo Experimental Forest, Puerto Rico - flux4day.12C.oxic.44.000.170 (v2)... | ecosystem: Environmental > Terrestrial >... | reverse complement strand
GAAATCGCCCGCGCGCTGCAACGCAGCCAATGGACGATAACCAATCACATTAAGGAGATCTTCAAGGCGTTCGGTGTGCGTAGCCGCGCGGCGCTGCTGGCCAAGGCGGCAAGCGAAGGACTTATAAGGCGCGCCTAAGCGCTTCCTTGCGAGGTGCCGGCTCGTTAGTCAGCGCAATACGCGATATGTTACACACGCGCTGGCTTCTTATTGCACTCACCACGGCAGCGATATTGGGCGCAGGGTCGGTCGCATCGGCGGCGTCGCTCGAAGTCGTGCCCTCCCAGGTAGGCCCCCGCGTCTACGGGCACGTGCGCGGCGTCGGGATGGTCGTGTGGTTCGACGTCACGCAGCCGGGGATCGCGCAGTCGCTCGAAACGGCAGGGATGGAAGCGACGCGCTGGCCTGGCGGAACGCCGGCCGACGCATATCACTGGCAAACGAATACGATGCTGCAATGCGGCGGTCATCCGTTTCGTGCCGATCCGCATTCGACGTTCGACAATTTTATGCAGGAGGTTGCCATCCCGGCGCACCTCGACGTTGCGATTGTCGTCAACTACGGCTCGAATAGAGATTGCAGCGGCGGCGGAGATCCTGCGGAAGCCGCGGCCTGGGTAGCCTACGCAAACCGAACCAAGCATTACAACATCACATGGTGGACGATCGGCGGCGAGTTGTGGAATCGTAACACGATCGACGCGCATTCCGAGTCTGGTAACCCGGAACAATACGCGCAGATCGAAGCGACGCAATACTACGAGCAGATGAAAGCCGCATCACCGATTCCGATCCACGTTTGCGTCGATGTGAACCCCCGCGTCCCGAACTGGGACTCGGTCGTGCTGGCGAAAGCACGGTACGATTGTGTCGAAATGCATTACTACGCGCAGGGGAGGATGGTCAACGATCAGCGCCTCATCCGCAACGGCGCGGCCAACCTGACTAAGCGCATCGACGTGCTTAAGGGCGAACTCGCGGCTGCAGGTCATCCTAATACGCCGATCTACCTCGGCGAGATTGGTTCGACCGGAGCGCGCGTAGGAAAGCAGTCGCAGTCAATCGTGCAGGCGCTCTATGCAGCGCAGGTTATTGGTGAGGTCGTCAACGAGGGCATTCCGCGCGCGACCTGGTGGCTCGGCTACAGTAACTGCTACACGGCGGAGACCGGCGGAGACTTCAGTTCGTCGCTCTATGGCTGGCAGAGTTTCGCCAGCGGTATGATCTTTTCGGGAGGCCCGGCGTCGAATTGCCGCGCCAACGACGTACCTCCGTTGGGAACGCTTCTGCCCACGGCCGATGCTTTCGTCGTTGCCAAGTACTTCGTCCGTGATGGCGAGCACGTAGTAGGTCTACGTGTCAACGGACTACCGGACGTGAGAGCCTACGCCTCGACGTACGGTGGAGGTTACGCGCTTCTGCTCGTCAATCGCAACCAGAACGAGGGCGTCTCGGTCCCGGTGACGATCGCGGGCCGCTCTTCGGGAAGCGGTGGAAAGATCGTCACGTATGACAAGAGCCTTTACGATGCCACCCAGCGCGGGGAGTGGCTCGCTCCGACCGTTTCGAGCCTCGCCGCATGGCAAGGCGGCTTCACGGTGAACCTCCCGCCCTGGAGCATCGTCGCCGTTCAGATTAACTAGAGCCCATCTAATGAATCTCTAGTTTTCCCTCGATTACGGGAACGCACTCGCCGCTCAGGCGTACGCGGTCGCCGCGGTCTTCGACCCACACCTCGCCGCCGCGATGCGAGAGTTGTCGCGCAAACATTTTCGGCTTTCCAAGCACGGCTGCCCAATACGGTGTCAGCACGCAATGCGCCGACCCGGTAACGGGATCTTCCGGGATGCCGTACTTCGGCACGAAGTAACGGGAGACGAAATCGCAATCACCATCGAAGCCACGCGCCGTGACGATCAGCGATCCAAACGGAAGCTCCTCAATCCGGCCGATATCGGGTTTGAGATCACGCACCTGCACCGCGTCTTCGAGCACCGCCATGGCGCGATCCGCCTCCCAGAGGGCCGTCGGACGCACACCGATTGCTTCGGCGACGATCGCGGGGTCGTGCTCTTTTTGAAGCGGCAGCGCGGGAAAATCGAGCACCAGCCTTTCTCCGGCACGCTCGACGTCCAGCGGCCCCGAAAGCGTGTGGAAGCGAACGCGTTCGCGACCGGGATCGAGCCGATTAAGAATTACGTGAGCCGTCGCCAGCGTCGCGTGGCCGCAGAGTTTGACTTCGCTGACCGGCGTGAACCAACGCAAACCGAAGTCTCCGTTCTCCGCGACGAAAAAGGCGGTTTCGGCGAGATTGTTCTCCGCAGCGATCGCCTGCATCGTTTGGTCAGGTAGCCATGCTTCCAATGGACAGACTGCGGCCGGATTGCCGGCGAACGGTTCGCGCGTAAACGCATCGAGTTGATAGAGCGGAATCTTCACGGACGAATAATTCGGGCCCCCAGGGGCCGGCCCTTGCCGGTGTGACTTTTCCCAAGCGCCCGGCGAATAACGGGTTGAAATGACCTTGAACGGCACACATGGGGCATTCATCGGCTCGCTGGCCGAGCATCGCGGTATCCTCTTCAAGGTCGCCGGCGCGTACTGTCGCGATCCGCAAAGCCGTGAGGATCTGGTTCAGGAGATGATCGTGCAGCTTTGGCGAGCGTACCCGCGCTTCGACGGCCGTTCGCGTTTCTCAACGTGGATGTACCGCATCGCCGTGAACGTCGCGATCTCATTCTACCGAAGTGAACGCCGTAAAGCACATCATCTCGAGCGTGCCGGCGACGCTATTCTGAAGGAGATCCCCGCACCGCCTGCGCCCGAAGTCGACGACCGCGTCGCCCTCTTACGCGACGTTATCGATCGGCTCGACGAGCTCAGCCGGGCGCTGATGATCCTCTATCTCGACGACCGTCCCTATTCGGAGATTGCGCAAATTCTTGGTATCTCCGAGACGAATGTCGCGACGAAGATCGGCCGCATCAAAGAGCGACTCAAACGTGGCCTCACCAACAATATACCTACTAGCATTGGAGAAGCCGATGGAACTCGACGAACTTAAAGAGCTTTGGACGCAGAACAATCGCAAGCTCGAAGCCGGCGTGCGTCTCAATATGTTGCTGCTGCGGCAGGGTAATCTTAGTAAAGCGGCAGGGTCGCTCCGAGGGCTCTCACGCGGGCTCACGGCAGAGCTCATCATAACCTTCGCCTGCGTTTTGCTGCTGGGATCGTTCGCCGCGGATCACGTGCACGAGCTGCGCTTCTTCCTTCCGGCGCTGGCACTGAGTATCTATGCGATTGCGCTGCTCGTCGCGAACGTGCGGCAGATCGTCGAAATCAATGGCCTCGACTACGACGAGCCGGTTGTCGCGATTCAACGGAAGCTCGGAAAACTGCGCCTGCGCCGCATCTGCACGACGCTGGCAATGCTGCTCTTTGCGCCGCTGATGTGGCTACCGCTGCTGATCGTGGCGCTGCGCGCCTTCGGCGTCGACGTGTATGCGGTGACGAGCGGGGCCTGGCTCGCTGCAAACGCCTTCTTTGGTCTCGCGGTGATTCCGCTTGCAATTTGGATCGCCCAACGGTACGGGGAGCGACTTGGGCGATCTACGCTCATGCGCTCGGTCGGCGACGCGATTGCCGGCCATAGCTTGGTCGCGGCGCTCGACTCTCTCGATGCGATTAGGCGATTCGAAGAAGAGGTCTAAGCTGACCAATGCGCCTCGTCACAGAACTCAGCGTTCGGACGTTTTTTGCAGCACGTATCTGGCTAAGGAGGACGTATGAAGACAGCTTGGAGCGTGGCCGCTCTGGTGGTTTTTTGCTTTGTATCCGCGTCTATGGCGCGGGCGGATGAGCAGGCGACCAATAACCGACCGCTCACGCCGAGCGAAGCGCAGTTCGTCGACTCGGCTCGGCGCGACCTTTTGGCACGCTTCCCACATGTCAGCGATGCCGAGAAAGCCGGTTACGTACGATACACCAGCCCCGACGACACGGGTGCCATCAGTTACACAAACCAACAGTGGAACTCGGATCCCACTCATCCTAGTCAGCTTTGGTACGACCAAAACGGCAATCTGATGGGCGCCGATTTCTCGGTGCCGCGTCAGAATAACGAACCGCGCCCGCAGCTCTGGGGGATCGATCCCGGCCGATGGTACGAGTTTAACGGGCACGTTCATTACGTCATCAAGGTGCCCGACTCGGGGAAAGTGGTCTACGACCAATGGATCTGGAATCAAGACTTTGTCAACGCCGGAGGCAATCTCTCCAAGCCGTCGGCAGACACGGTGGTCAAGCTTGGCCGGGTCCCGAGCGCGAACTACATTACGACGATCTTCGAGTTTCCGACCATCTGGGACCTGATCGTATGGGTGAAACCCCACGCGCCGGATCCCTTACATTGGTAAGGCCGGACCCACATCTCGCGCGCTAGTGAATTCCTTCGCCGCGATTGCAGCGGCGACGAAGCAGAGCACTGCTGACGCGATCATCGCGCCGCGAAATCCAGTCAAGTATGACGGAACGCTCGTCACAATGATTCCGAGAACCGCGACTCCAAGTAATCCGGCCGTGCGCGCAACCGCGTTGTTGATGCCCGAGGCGACGCCGGAATGTTCGGTGGCGACGGAGTTCATCACCGTCGTCGTGAGCGGTGCCACGAAGAGCGCGCCGCCGCAGCCGAGTATGGTTGCCGCGGGAAAGAACGTCGTCCAGTACGATCCGTCGCTTCCCGGCAACGCATAAGCTAAGAATCCGAGCCCTGCAAGGATTGCGCCGAAAAGCATAGGCGTGCGCGGCCCAATTCGGGCGACCAACCCACCCGACCAGCGCGATGCCGCGACCATAATAATGATGAAGGGCAACAGTGCGGCGCCGGCTTCCGTCGGCGAATAATGGTGCACGTTGATCAGCACGAAAGGCACGAAATAAAGCGAACCCCCGAGCGCAGTGTAAAGGAAGAACGTGTAGATGTTCGCTGCGCTGAAGCTTCGCGATGCGAACAGCTCGTACCGCACCATCGGATCCGGCGTGCGGCGCTCGAACGGGATGAACGCCGCAAGAGCCGCGATGCCGGCGATCATGCTGCCTATGGCGACCGGCGAGGCACGCCCACCGTTCATCTCGATCAACCCGTAGACGAGCAGCCCCAGTCCGATCGTCGCCAGTGCCGCGCCGCCGACATCGATCCGCCGGTCGGCCGTCTCGTCGCGGCTCTCGGGGACGAAGAGAAAAAGAATTGCGATAACGACTACTGCTATCGGCAAGTTGATCAGGAAGACGTAGCGCCACGAAAAGTTTTGCGTGAGCCAGCCCCCGATCACCGGACCCAGCGCTGAAGTCAAGGCCGAAAACCCGGACCAAAGCCCGATCGCTCGTCCGCGGGCCTCGCCGCTATATGCGGCGCTGATCAACGCCAAGCTTCCGGGAGTAGCGAGTGCGCCGCCGACTCCCTGAACGCAACGCGCTGCGATCAACACGGCGGTGCTGCCCGCGAGCGCGCACGCGAGCGATGCCGCCGCAAAAATGGCAATGCCGATTGCAAAGATGCGCCGCCTCCCATACAGGTCGCCCAGCGCGCCCCCCAGCAGTATCAACGCCGAGAGGAACAGGGCGTATCCCTCGATCACCCATTGCGTTTGGCCCGTCGTGGCGTGCAGCTCGCGTTGCAGCACGGGAAGCGAAACGTTGACCGCCGTGCTGTCGATGAACGGCATCGCCGAACCAAGCACGGCAGCGATGAGAACCCACTGGACCTTCACCGCTGCGCCGTTGGAGCCCATTGCGGCAGTCTCCTACAGATGGTTGCCGAATGACTCCGACGCAATGAGCGCGCTCGTCGATCGGCCGTTGCGAGCCGCGATTCTTGCGGCGGCCGATAATTCGCTTGTCCGCCGCGCCGTGACGCGTTATGGGATGCGCCTTGGGGCGCGTCGCTTCGTGGCGGGAGAGAGTTCGGCGGATTTCATGCCGGTTGCGCGCGCCGCCAACGCACAAGGATTCGCGGTCGCGGCGACGTTGCTCGGTGAGAGCGTGTACGAGCGCGGAGAGACGCTGGCAGTTGCAGATGAGTACTGCGGGCTGCTGCACGCATTTGCCGAGGAACGGCTCGACGCGAACGTCGCGTTCAAGCTTACGCATGTCGGGCTCGACATCGATTCCGAGCTGGCTTTCGAAAACGCTCGGCGCATCGCCGCAGCCGCGCGCGACACCGGCAACACGATCCGGATGGATATGGAGCAGTCACGCTACGTCGATCGCACGCTCGCGATCTACCGCCGCCTGCGTGAGGAGTTCGATGGGGTCGGCTTCGTGTTGCAGTCGTATCTCTATCGCAGCCCTGGTGATCTCGCGGAAATGCTGGCGCTGCGACCCAACGTTCGGATCGTTAAAGGTGCCTACTTGGAGCCTGCCGACGCGGCGTATCCTAAGAAGCGCGATGTGGATGAAAACTACGTTCGGATGGCCGAGACCGCGCTTTCGCACGACGGCTATACGGCGATCGCGACGCACGATCCGAAGATCGTGGATTGGGCGATCGCCTACGCACAGGCGCGCGGAATTCCGAAAAACGGACGCTTCGAGTTTCAATTGCTCTACGGAATCGCCACCCCGCTCGCGCGCAGCCTCGTCGAACGCGGTTATCGTGCCCGGCTCTCCATTCCGTATGGGGACTTCTGGTTTCCGTACTTAATGCGCCGCCTAGCCGAACGGCCCGCGAACCTCGGATTCTTCCTAAGGAACGCGCTGGCTCTCCGATGATTGAAGGAATTTGGGCGGCGGCGCTCACGCCGATTGACGGCAATTTTGAACCTGATGCCGCGCTGGCGATCCCGTATTACCTCTCGCTCTTAGAACGCGGCTGCGACGGAATTAACGCTCTCGGTACGACCGGTGAAGCGATGTCGTTCAACGCCGATCAGCGCATTGGCTTCATGGAAGCGCTCGCGTCCAGCGGTTTGTCGATGGATCGCATGATGGTCGGGACCGGTGCTGCCTCACTGAACGATGCGGTGCGCCAAACAAAACGCGCCTTCGGTTGCAACTTCGGAGCCGCGCTCGTTATGCCACCGTTCTTTTTTCGCGACGCCGGCGACGACGGAATCGTCGCGTTCTTCGATGCGCTGTTCGCGCGAACGCATCCGCCGCAGCGACGCGTGCTGCTATACAACTTCCCACGAATGAGCGGAATCACGTTCCATCTCGATCTGGTGAGCCGGCTCCTCGCCGAGTTCCCAGGGATCATTGCCGGCATGAAAGATAGCTCGAATGACGCGCAGCTTCAAACCGAGGTCCTCGCGCGTCACCGCGAGCTCACCGTTCTCCCGGGCTCCGAAGCCCATTTGCTTGCGGCCAAGGCTCGCGGGGCGACTGGGTGCATCTCGGGCAGCGTCGCGCTCTGGCCGGAACTCGCGCATTCAGTCTTCGCCAGCGGCGATCCAACGCAAGCCGAAACGCTGACGCGCGTGCGCGCCGCGCTCGACGGTCTACCGTTCAACGCCGTGGTGCGTTACCTTACCGCAGTGCTGCGAAATGAATCCGCGTGGGAGCGCGCGATGCCGCCGCTGACGACCTTAAGTCCGGCGCAACGTCACGCGTTGGAGCGGGCAGTCGAACCTTTTCGCAACCATTTGCGCTAGCGGTTCGGCTCTGTTTAGAGCGAATACGCGGTGAGGCGGCCGTTTTGGTCCGAGCAGTAGACCCAGCCGTTGACGACGATCGGGCTCTGCCAGTGCACCGCGCCAATCGTCTTTCCGGCGCCGCGCATCGCACTGCTCCACAAGATGTGACCGCTAAGAGCGTTAAGCGCGACGATTGCGCCGTCGAACGCGACGAAGACGATGCCATTTGCGACGACCGGCGACGTTCCCTCACCAAAGGTTTGTCCGGCGTTTAACTGCCACATCAGAGCAAGCTTGCTGGTTCCACCCGCGTTCGTATGAAGGCTATAGGCTTGGACGACGTTTGGAAAACCCATGAAGATCCACGCATTGGCTGCGGAGTCGGTCCACACCGCGGGAGTCGCGAAGAGCCCGTCGGGTAAGTTGATAAGCTGCAGCTCGTCGTCGACGCCGGGCGGCGCGGCACGATTGATTAGCTTGAGCACCGCATCCTTGCCGCCTTGCACGAGCATCCATGGCGTCTGGCTGTGCGGCTGTGCCGGCAACATCGCCGGCGAAGTGCTGCCTAAGTCAAGATCGAACGCCTGCAGACGATCGTAATCGGTCGGTGTGTAACTGCCGAGAAGATCGGAGAGGTCGCTGCTGAGCGATACGACCGAATCGCCGTAGTCATGACCGCCCTTGTTTGCATCGAAGTTGCCGTTCCCGGTTGCGACATAGACGCGTCCGCCCATCGAGGGATCCGGATCGACCACCGCGCCGCCGCGCGACCAGATTCCCGAACGCTGCTCCGGACACGTATGCGGTCCCGGTAGCTTTCGATAGAAGCTGCATAGTGAATTCCACACCGCGGTTGCGCCGTCGCTCAGCCGCACGCTGACGATGTGTCCGTCGTAGGGATTCGCATCGCCGTTATATCCCGATGTGACGGCATAGAGATAACCGTTGGCGAGGTTGAGCGCCGCTTCGTCGGCCTCCGTCATCGGCATGAGCGTGATCCGCGCCGGAAAGCCCAGGGCGTGGAGCTCGTGCCCGTTGGCAGCTAGCAATTTGTGTACTTTGCCGTCGACGCCCGGTACGAAGATTCGATCGCTTGCGGGATCGGCGGCCGGCGCCGAATGGGTGTAATTTGGCCCGGTCGTTCTAAACCGCCAAAGAATGTGACCGGATAAGGCCTCGATGGCGAGCGTTTCGCCGCGCTTAGTCGTTTCAAACAGCAGCGTACGAAAGCTGCGGCCGACGCGCACACGATCCAATAGAATCGGCGACGTATCCGCCACCGCCCCGAGCGAAATCTGCCAGCGCGCGTGCAGTCTGTGAACGTTCCCAACCGTCAGCGTTCGTTCTGCCGGGTTAAAACCGCGGCGCGCCGGATCGTAACCGAAAACCGGCCAATTCGCGGCCGAGGCTTGCAGCGCGCAAACACTGGTGAAAGCAAGCGAGAGTAGGACTGTGCAAAACCGCTTCGCCATGGCAGGTTGGTTATCGCGCTGGCTGCACGGGGCCTGCCCGCTTTGATGTTACTGAACCGCTTCGGGCAGGTTGGCTGCGCCGGTTAGGCCGGCGGGCGTTCGAACGACCCCGCTCTCCATCTCCGTCCAAGCGCGCGAAAGAACCGAACGCAGCGAATAGAGCGAGTGCGTTCCGTCGGGCTGTGAGTAGAAGGTTACTGCAAGTCCCGCATCGCGCAGATAGACCGCGGTCGCCGTCGAAAACGACGTTGGAACGTTGTCGTCGCGAGCTCCCGTAATCACGTAGAAGCGAGCCTTCTGCATAGACGATGCAACTTGCGGAGCGCGCGAGGCGAGCAACGATCCTGCGATGCACATCACGGCGGACCAGTCGTTGGGGTGGATCGGCGCGAGGCGAAAAGCCGAGAACCCGCCCATTGAATATCCCGCAAGATAGCGGCGGCGCGGATCGATCGTAAATGCGCGGCTCGCGGCGTCGAGCGCGTCATAGACGTCGCTCTCCGAGCCCTGAAAATCGTACGCTCCGCGTCCATAGGGGGCAATCACTATGGTGCTGCTCTGTTGCGCCAAGTCCGTGATGTATCGCGCCGCTATCAGTCGCGATTCCGTTTGCAAGTGCCCGTGCAGGAAGACCACGAGCGGCATTGGCTTTCCGGGCAAATATCCCGTCGGCACGTAGAGTGCAACCGGCTGAAGCGTTTGATCCCGCGACGAGCGCACAAAGCTCTCGCTAAGGCCACGAATCGCCGCCATCGGCCGGAAGGATTGTCGCAAGAGCTGCGTAGCGAGGCTCATGTCGAGCTGCGAAAACGCCCGTACGAAATCGTTCCACGTCACGGGCGGATAGCCGGTCGGGGCAGTTTGGTCAGTAAGATCGGCGTCGTCAAGAAGGCGCTGGTAGTAATCCATCGCGGTTTCGCGCCCCGTGACGTTCGCCACGCTGCCGGCATCTTGGTAATACGCCGCCGCAATCCCGCGCAGCACATCGCCGGTGCTCTCGGCCGCCCCGGCGGCGAGCGCAATGATGGCGATACCTAAGGCTAGGGTCCGAACGATTGCCACGCTACCGTAACGCAGGAAGCTCGCTTCCAGTGACCGCAAGCTCATCGAATGTCGGAGCTGGGCGAGAGACCCGACCTGGCGCCACCGGTTGAAAATGTCGTCGTCGATGTGCCGGGATGGCAGCAAGTGCGTCCGCGGATCCCCGACACCCAACAGCGGCGCGAACTTGAAAAGCGCCGGAGCGTTCGCGAGATCGTTTTCGGCGTCCAAGACGGAATCCTCACGACGCTCGGCATCATTACCGGTGTGGGCGTTGCCGAGGGCGAGCGTGCAGCGGTCTTTATCAGCGGTTTTCTTGCGCTTCTGGCCGGGGCGCTGTCGATGGGCGTTGGGGAGTATCTCGGGCGCAAGTCGGAGCGCGAGGTCGTACGGGCCACGATCGACATGGAGAAGCGTGAGATGGCCGCCGATCCGCAAGGCGAGTTCGCCGAACAAGTTGCGTATTACAAACTGAAGGGTTTCAGTTCACAGGAAGCCGAGATGATCGTCAAACGCTTGACGCAGCTCCCCGACATCTATCTCTACGAAATGGTGCGCGACGAGTTTGGGATCGACCCGCGGGAGGCCGAAGCCGGCGGTTTACGAGCCCCGGTGGCGATGGGCGCCTCGTTCGCCGTGGGTTCGCTCATCCCGATTCTGGCGTTTCTGCTGCCGGTGCCGATGCCTGTCTCAACTCTCACGTCCCTGCTCTTTGCGTTGATCGGTCTCTTTGGCGTCGGATACTATGCCGGAACGCTTAGCGAGCGGAATCCGCTCGCCAAAGGCCTCGAGGTGGCGCTGTACGGGTGCGGCGTTTTCGCAATCTCGTATTTGGCCGGTCACTTCATCCCGCCGCTGTTCGGCCATGCACCCGTATCTGTGGGCGGTTAGGGGTTCACTAGGGGTCTTCGTCGCCGAGTAGATCGCCCGGGCTGGAACGGAACGGCGGCGCAGGGATACTCCAAAAGGGTCCCGGCTGCTGATTGAAATCGAAAGCGTCACTGAGATCGTCGGCGCGAACGTCGGTTGAGTTCAGAGAGCCCTTGGGAATGCCGAACGTTTCTTCGGTGAATGCCAGAATGCTGCCGAACTCGTGTTGAACCTTCGACACATACCCGTACTTTGCGTACGGCGAAATAATCACTAATGGAACGCGGAATCCAAGCTCGTAGTAGTTGTCCATCGGCGGCTTAACGTGATCGTACCAGCCTCCCCAGTCGTCCCACGTGATGAAAATTGCCGTGTCGTTCCAATATCCGCTGTAGCCAACGGCATTGACGATTGCGGCTACCCATGAAGGACCTCTGGCAGTGCTCTTTGGCCCGGCGTGGTCGGAAAACGGACCGCCCGGAGTTATCCAGGAAACGTCGGCGAGACGATTCCGCGCGATGTCGTTGAGGACTCGCGTCGACGGCGACACGACGTTCGCATAATCGGAACCGTAGCGTACGTGACGAAGGGCATCGAACGGCTCCCACAATCCAGAGAAAGGGCGACTCTGATAGTACCGCCACGAGACTCCTTTGGCATCGAGTAAGTCGGAGAGTGCGCGGTGATCGAAGCACGGATAGACCGAAGCTCCGTTCACCCCGTCGATGGGATCGATCGTGGCAACGCGGGCATCTTTGGGGGCATCACAGCCTCCGGGCACGACGCGATGCGTCGTGCGGTCCCGGGGGTTATCCGCGGCTTCGAACTTTTCCGAGGCGTCCGCTGTGCCGGTGATGATGTAGAGGTGCGCCGGAAAGCTGGGGCCCTGATTGCTTTGGAACATGTGGTCTGCGAAGACGTATTGCGTGGCCATAACGAAGTATGGTTCGACCTGCGATCGTGGCGCGTAGCCGAATGGACGCAAGCGGATCTTCAGCGGCAGCCCCTTATCAAAGCCGTCGAGTTTGCCATGGTCGTAATCTCGGCTGAAATTATCGTGTTGGTGCCCGAGATCGTGACCCCCGGCCAGTGACGTGGGACGAAGCGGAACGGTTTTGCCGTGCCAATCCGTCGCCGTCTTTGCGATGTCCGCGCCGGGAACGCCTTGGAAGAGATAGTCGGGCGTGCGGTTCTCTTGAACGATAATAATTACGTGTTTGATCGGACCAAGAGCAGCCATTGCCTGCGGCGTCGCGCCGAAGCTTCCCCGCGCACTTGCCGGAACGTTTGCCGGCGCGATGAACGATGACGCTTGTCCCCCATTGCAGGAGACACATGCGACAATTGTCAGATAGGCCCCATATCTGACCCAGGGCTTTGGCACGCGGCACCTCCTTGCTTCAGTCGTACTAGGTCCTCAGCCAACTAAATTTCCTCTGTGTATAACGGCAGTTGAAAGAAAAGGGTCGCCCGCCCGCGGTTGAAAGAGTACTTGTGTCAACAATCGGTCACGCCGTCGTCGCAGGAATCGCCCAAGCCGCTGCCTTTTTTTGGGACAGCCTCTTCGGGTTAATTTTCGGCTTTCTTATTTCGGCGGTCGTTCAAGTGATGCTTACGCCGGCAACGATGGACCGCTACCTTGGTCCGACGCTCAAAGGTTTGCTTTACGGGACGGGATTCGGGATCATCTCGTCGGCCTGCTCGTACGGCGCGGCAGCCGCCGCGCGCGGGTTCTACCGCAACGGTGCCGATATCCGTTCCGTTCTCGCTTTTCTGATCTCATCCACGAATATGAATCTCGCGATCCTGATTCTTTTTTGGTCGTTGCTTGGCTGGAAGTTTGCCTTCGCCGAGTTTTTCGGCGGCATCATCATCATCGCCGTCATCGTAATCGGCTTTTCACTGCTCTTCCGTCAAGGCGAGCTCGGACGACTGCAACGTCAGTACATGGCGAATAACACTGAAATAGAATCGCACGCGGGTTGTCACCCTGACCTCTCCCAGTGTCACACCGACCCTTCGCCTGAGGTTGTCGAAGGGGGACACAGGAAATCGCAATGGCTTGCTGTCGCATCGACAGCACTTGCCGACGTGCGTATGCTGCGCACCGAGCTGATCGTCGGCTATCTCATCGCCGGATACGCGGCCGCACTCATTCCGCCAGGCTGGTTGGCTGGAGCATTGCATGCCGTCGGCACGGTGCCGGTGATTGGTTATGTGTTATTACTTTTGGTCGGCCTTCTGATTGCGATCGCTACCTTCGTCTGTTCGATGGGTAACGTTCCGATCGCCCGCTATTTGGCTAACGCCGGCATTCCGCTGGGCGCAAACACCAGCTTCATCTACGGCGATTTACTGATTCTTCCACTTATCGCGATCTACCGCAAATCTTTTCCCGCGCGCATTACGTGGACATTCGTTGCGCTCTTCGCATTCGGTGCGATGCTCGCCGGGGCAATCATGGAGAAGCTCATCGGCAGTACGCTCGGCGGCATTTCGATGGGTTCGATGGCCGTCAATGACCGCTTCACCCTGATTGCAAACGTCGTCGCCCTTACCGCCGTCGCCGTGTTGGCGCTCGCGGTGCTGCCGAAGATGCCG
>Ga0306920_100008518_pt1 | contig 13612 bp, 15 predicted proteins | sample flu12Cox44000170_FD_204666 | JGI IMG/M metagenome (GOLD analysis project Ga0306920, IMG submission 204666) | Lab enrichment of tropical soil microbial communities from Luquillo Experimental Forest, Puerto Rico - flux4day.12C.oxic.44.000.170 (v2)... | ecosystem: Environmental > Terrestrial >... | reverse complement strand
GAACACGTGTCGACGGTGGCGCCCTGGCGGGGCGACAGAGATCCGGGGAAAGAGCTACGGGCCCGCGCCCACGGATGGTCTCAAGGTCCTCCATGACTGGCCGGGTCTCGGATGTCCACCTAAGCCCCCGGCGCCTCCAGAAACATCGCCGCGAATTTCGCTACAGTGGTCTATCAAAACTAGTCTCACCACATCCCAATCCAACCAAGGAGGCCCGGGCGGCTGACACGAGCTACGCTCGCCCGGGCGCGGGGATACGCGGCATAGGGGTGGTGACGGTGGGCGGACTCGAACCGCAGACCAAGGGCTTATGAGATCTCGGCATGCGTCCGTCACTGCGGAGGCTTAGCCGGTCGCTCTACGATCGGTCCCCGGGAGCCGTCCATTCCGTGTCGCCGCTGTAGGCCACCACCTTGCCACCGATCTCGACGCTGACCGCGGTCGGATTGGTCTCGGGCGTGTGTCGGGCTCGGCGCGGCGTCACCACGGCATCGAGCATCCGGCAGGACTGGTCCGGCACCATCTCGATCCACGCGCGCGGGAACTTTGGCGTCATCATATGCGAACCGGGTAACCGCTGCTCGAAGACCTGCAAGCGCGGTGTCAGCCGAGCGCAACCGCCCGCACGGGTGCCAGACCCTTGACGACCGCCTCCCAGCGCGCACCGGCATCGGAGGACCGGAACACGCCGCCGTCCTCCGTCCCGAGCGCGACCGTCGGGCCGTCGGCCCCGAGACAGCCGGTGTCGACATTGCCCGAGAACCACTCGGGGAGCCCCAGGCGACACCGCTCGAATGGCTCGTCCCCGGGGAGCCGGCGCCGGTAGACTGCGGCCCGGCGCCCCCGGGGGCCTGTCGACGCGCTCAGGATCACCGTCTCGCCGGCCAGGGCGACCGCGCGACAGTAGTGCGCGTGAAGCCCGGCATTCCCCCAGTGCCACGTGTCGCCCTCGTCGTGGCTCACGCCGAACCCATCGAACGCCGCCACGAGCAGGAGCCGGGGGTGCCCGAGGGGCGCGAGTACCTGGTGGACATCGTGGTCGATCGGCAGTGTCGGGCGCCAGGTGGCGCCGCCGTCCGCCGACCGCACCACGCCGCCTACGTGCACGTTCACGTAAACACGACCGTCGGGGTCGGCGCTGATCGAGCGGACGTCCGCCGGCGCGCCCCACGGGGTGTGCCACGCCCCGCGGCCATCGACCTCCTCGAAGGGGGGAACCGGCATCAGTCGGTCGCCCTCGAGACACAGGAGATGGGCGCCGGCGGTGCCGACCCAGAGCCTCTTTGGCATCAGGCCTAGACAGGTCGCCGTCCTTTTCGGCGGCACTGCGGCGGCCGGCGCCCACCGGGTGCCGTCTGGGCTCCGCCACACCTCCCGGCCCTCGACAATCGCCCACCAGGCATCAGCTCCGGCGGCAAGCGCCCCCACCGCGCGGCCGGACAGGGCCTCCACCCGGGTGGTCCCCCCGTCGTCCCAGCGGTGAAGGCCTTCGTCGGTGGCGACCAGGATCGGTCGGGTGCGGGGCGTGCCCATATCCGTCTCCTTTGGGTCAGCATACCCCTGGCGTCATGACCCGGCCAGTGCGACTGGGCAGCGGTCTGGCGCTCGCGGACGCACCGGTCCGGCTGAGCCGCCCAGTTGCCGCGGCACATGCCCCGCGCCTGTGGTCCCCGGCTGCCGCTGCTGCCATCAGAGCTGACTCCTTCGTCACCCGAGGGCCTGGGCTATATGGATGTTTCCGCCGTCGCCGTCGTGCCGACCCACGTGAGGAGTTGCCCCCGGAGCCCTGTCGTCCCCGAACGAGGGGCGGGGTCTCGGAAGCCTTTCCCGACTCTCCAACCCTCCGGAGAGGTGCAGACTTCCCGGAGGGTTCTCGCTTCCCGCTTGGCTGGCGGTGGGCTGAGTGGGGTAGTATCGGACAGTCGCGGGCACGCTCTCGGGCGCGTTCACCTCACGAGATGGTCCCGGAGGGCCTCGGCGACCATGCGTGGGTGTCCCCGGCTAGGTGGCTTGCACGCACCGTCCCACATGATGAGCGGGAAGACCCGAGGATAAACGCTTTTTCGGGTCACCGGTGGCGGTCTTATCTCCTGGCTGTAGCCTGGACAGCCCTGGTCGTCCTCGCACTCCGGCTCTGGCCCTGTGGTGGTGGCTAGGCCTCCTGGCGGTCGTGCTGGCCGTCGGTTCGATCCATGGACTTGGCCCGAGGCTCCTCAGTCTGGGGCTGGCGGCCGCCTGCCTGACGTTCTTCTGGCTGGCGCCCCACTATTCCCTTCAGGATCACGTCACCCGGGGGCCTGCTTGTCCTCGGGATCTTCCTCGGGGTCGGCCTGCACTGAAGGTCATCTGGGATCGACGGCCGGGGGATCGGCGGCCGGTCACCCGGGCCGTGCTAGTCGAGCGGCGGGGTCAGACCCGCCGGGGCGCGCCGCGGGTGATCTGGACGAGCTTGGGCGTGGTCGTGGTTGAGGCGACGGATCCGGCTCCGCACAGACGGTGGCCTCGAGCGAGATCGGCGACCGTGCGATCGTCCCGTAGTGCTGAATGTCCTTCGACCCCCTGACGAAAAGGCCGCGCACTCGTTCCAACGTTCGCTGCGACGAGTTTCTTGTTCCTCACGGTCGGCTCCTTTCTTGAGGCCGAATCGAGACTTTGTCCAAGAAAGCACCGATCACTGGACTCGCGTAGACGCCGAAGGCATCGGCGAGCGTCCCGCGCAAGCCCCTGTGGGTCTCGAGGGCATAGACGATGGCCAGGTCATCGGGGTCCGAGATGCCCTCGACCCGATCGAACCCGCAAATGACGACTTCGTTCGATTCGAACAGCGCACCGCTATCGAGGCCTCGAAGGTGAGTGCCGCGCACCGCGAAGTGCTCGGTGAAGCCCTGGCTGACAAGCCTGTCGATCGCTTCCAACAGTGTTATCATCACAGGAACGCCCCTCCTACGGCGCCCATGGCGGAGTCTGCGCCCGCCTCACCCTGACATGGCGGCGCCATCGCGGATATGCGCCGCGAGGGGACGCTACCCTTACGCTGTCCGGAATCCGCTCCGGCCGCCGAAAACCCAGCCGATGTGACAACGGCGACAGCCCTTCCTCGCTAGGCCAGACAGCCCGTCCTACTGACCGGGTCTGCGAACGATTGGGGCATCCTGCAGCCGGGATCCGGCGTCGATACTAACATTCCGCGAGCACTGTGTCGTTCCGTCCGAGGGAGCCCCCTCGTGATCGTGGTGCTTAAATACCAAAGGAACGTGCCGCGGCGGATGGGTGGCGGCCTGGCGGGCGGTGCACACGCGCGGGCCACTGATGGGGTGGTAAATCGGTGCCGACCAAGCCGCTGGTCGTGGGGCTGCCCGAGCACCAGAGCTCGCGGCGAGCTTGGGAAATTGCCTTCGGCGTCGCGGACCGCGCTAGTGGAAGAAGTAGCTCAGCCCGATGACCCCCATGTTCGAGTTGAAACCCTGATTCGAGCACTGGTTCCCGTTCGAGATATGGTGGACCCGGTAGCCGATATCGATCGCGGCATGCTGGCTCATGAAGATCAGGACCCCCGGGCCACCCTCCAGGACAAAGTTAGGCTCGCAGTTGCCCGTGCGGGGGCCCGCACGGCCCCCGAGCACGCCCGCGCCTCCCTCAACGTACGGACGCAGCGTGCCGTTCCCCGCGAAGAGCCAGCGCATCTCGAAGGCGGCCCCGTAGACGTCCTTCGCCGTCGGCTTCTCATCGAGGTGGATGTACATCGGCTGGAGCCCGAGCTCGAAGTTGCCGCGGAGGATGCCAGGTCCGTGCTCGTCCGTGACGATGGCGCCGAAGCGCAGCAGGGCGTGATAGCCATAGATGGTCTGGCGATCGCCGTCGCCATTGTTGAAGGTGGCGGAGTAGCCTCCCGCCACTCCTACCTCGATCGTGCCGGCCGGCAGCATGGCCGGGCCCTCGGCGGCGGCCGAGGTCGCCGTCAGCCCAAGAACGCCGAGGACAGCGAGCATCGGCCATCTCGGCCATGAGCGTCTAGCCATGCCCCATCATCCCCTTGCTGGGCGGCATTATAAACGCGGGAGTAGGTCTCTTTTGCGAGGTTTAATGGGGACTTCGACGGCTCCCGTCACTCGAAGGGGCTCATCCCCGAGGTTGTCCCCCAGCTCCCATGAAGCAGGCTCAACTCAGCCTCGGCCTTGCCCAGCCGGAAGGTCATGCCCATCCGCCGTACAGCACCGTCGCGGTCGTCAGGTGCTCCGCCGCCTTCTCCCGGTCCCTGGTGCGGCGGTGGAGCTTGCCGAGGCCGAGGTGGCGTTCCTGCTCGGCTACCAGGACCCGAGCGCCCTCCAGCGAACGTTCCGGCGGTGAGCGGGGCACTCGCCGCGGGCCTACCGCCGCGCCGCCGGCTAAGGAGTCGTCGTCCGCGACCCGAAATTTGGCGCCCGCGACCCCAGTCCACATTCGATAGGGACGGCAACGTTATTCGCTGGTCTCGGGACTTTTGCTGGAGACCCCTCCGTTCGGTCACCGAACTCTTGAGCTGTCCGACTCCGGGGGCGTGCGCGTCGAACATCTTTTGCATGCCGTTCACCGGGATCCCCACCGGATTCCAGCCGTCCGCGAACCGCGCGACACGTCCGAGCGACGAACGCAGCCAGGTAGGGGGCGGGTGAGGCTTCTGCACCGGCTTCCTCTCTATCACCGATCGGGGCAACGTGTAAAACCTGCCCCTGACCTCGACGGGATCCGTGGTCCAGATGGCTTTCATCACGGCGAGGAACTCATCGGCCTTCGCGCCCCGCTGCTTCATCAGTGCGCCCACCGCGTCGTGCTCGTCCTTCGACCATCCGAGGCCCAATCCGAGCCGTACGCCGCCAGCATCACGGGGCTGTAATAGGGAATGTCCAGCACGCTTGTTCCCAGCGTGATCTTCTGGGTATGTCCGGCCACGAACGTGAGCGCGTCCAGCGGATCGAGGACGCTCTTGTACTCCGCCGGCAGCGAGCCATCCGGCGTCCCACCATATGGAGTCTGAGGCGCCACGGGCCACAACAGTCGGTCAACGGTCCAGAGGCTATCGTAGGCGAGCGCCTCGGCGCGTTGCGCGATCTTCACGAGGTTTTCCGTGCTAGCAATGGATCCGATGTTACCGAGCGCGAAGCCGACTCGCATCGTTGGCTCCCTCCGTGAGGACGTCAATGGTCTCACTTTTGAGGACCGGTCGATGTGATACAAGGTAGGTTACCAGCCTTCGAACGCGCACCGCCGCTTCCCGTGCCGGGATTGCGGAGGCATCTGCCGTACGTGGCAGCGTCGGTGCCAGTCGCTGATTGAGAGCGAGGCTGGATTCACCGGCGAGGTTGTCCGCCACCTGCGTAGGGAACGGCGACCGAACGGCGCTGATCCTCGCCGCTGAATCGTTGGGGTCACGGAACGACACCGGTACCGGGCTCGGGTCTCGTGCCCCAAAGACGGCGACGACAGCCGTCGTGAGACGAGCCGGCACCCCGCGCGGATCGGGCGTCGAGGCTCCGGTCGTCACACCCGAAACGCGGCGGCGTGATCCGTGAACCACTGCTCCAGGGTTCGCGCTGATCGCCCGGTGATCCGCTGAACTGTGTCAGTCACTACTGACGCGTGGCCCTGACGAGCGTAGGTAGGTATTGAGCTCGAGTAGGGAGGTCGTGTGCCACTCGGGCTGACCGCTCGCCAGGAGCCCGGCCTTCAGCTGATCATCGGTCAGGTTGACGTAGCGAACGGGCTTTCCGATCACGCGGGAGCACACGGTCGCAATCTGATCGAATGTCAGCGCGGCGGGGCCGGTCACAAGATGAATTCGGCCGACGTGACGATCGAGCGGATCGGTCAGCGTTGCCGCGATGACCGCGGCGATGTCGCGGGCGTCCACGTGGCTGGTTGGGGCCGAGCCGACCGAACTGTAGAATTCGCCGCGCGTCTTGATCGAGTCGGCCGACCACAGCAGGTTCTGCATGAAGAAGTTCGGTTGGACGAACGTGAAGGGGAGGCCACTGTCCACGATGAGGCGTTCGGCTGTCCCGTGCTGGCGTCCCCAGGTGAATGACGCGGCCGGATGAGCGCCGATGGCTGAGAACTTGACGAGGTGCTTCAGGCCGGCCTTCTTGGCTCGTTCGACAAACCGCGCTTCCCGCTCGACCAGACGCGGGTCGACCGGCGAGAGCAAGAGGGCCTGATCAACGCCCGCCAGCGCGGCGTCGAGGGTGTCACCGGTATCGAAGTCGCCCCGGACGAGCTGGGCACCCGCTTGCTGAAGATCACCGGCCCTTGTGGGATTCTGGAGCATCGCCCGGACCGGTCGGCCCGCGTTCAGCAGGGCCTGAACGACGAGGCGGCCGTTCGTCCCGGTCGCACCGGTGATGAGAATCATCGGACTGACCTCCATGAACGAGGCCCGTAGAATGGCCGCTCGCGTCGGGTGGCGCGGGGACTCCCATTTCGCCCCTTCTCCGGATCCGAACGACTCGCCTCGTCTCAGTGCCCACTAGATGTCCGGGCCACACCCGGACACATCCGCCGAACGGGCAGGCCTTCCCCCTGCGGACAGAAGGGTGACGGTTGCACGGCGGCGGTCCCTCCACTGCGGGCCGCCCGGCCTAAGCGTCGATCCAGGCCGGGCACGCGCCAACCCTCCGTCATGGAGTCGAACGGGAACTTCAGTTTGTCGTGGGGCGCCGGATCGCCTTAGGATTCCGGCGCCTTGGTGCCGGCACAACCTGCATGCGCTACCGTTGTGCGGCGCTGATGGCCAATCTGTCGTCTACCGGGATCACGACGACAGCAAAGGGGGTTCCGGCGTCGTCGCTGAGCTGCGGGAGCACGCTCCCAAACGGGTTGCCGCCGAGCATGGAGTTCTCGTAGTACGGGGCGAACACCATCACGTGAGGATGCCAATGCCCGATTCCCGACGCTAGGTGCTGATCCGCGGACCACATGTACGCGAAGCTAACCCCGTCCCGCTTCGGTAGCTCGCCTTTGACATAGGCGGCCTGGACCCCTTCGGCGATCTGGTCCGGCGTCTTGCCTTCCATCCCCAGACGGCTTCGCAGCTCGTAATACGGCATGACAGTCCGCGATGCTCCGGGGTCGAAACAGATGGGCGCGCGGACGCTGGCGTCATAGACGAGCTCCCGGAACGGGGCGGGCGTATACGTCGGCGCGCTCCACCCCCGCATCACCACGCAGACAAAGCCGTTGTCCCCGTCGTGGGCCACCTGATAGCCGGCTGGCGTCAACACCTTGATCGTTGCCCGGCCGGAAATGGTTGCCGGCGCCGCACTTCTGGCTAGCGCCATCTCGGCATCACGCAGCATCATGTACTCGCTGAGCGAAGGATACTGGGAACCCTGAGCCCATGCGGGAGAAGCCACGAGGCTCATCAGCATGGCAACCAGCACGAGCTTAGGCTGTTTCATGGCGACTTCCTCCTACCGATGTGACGGCTCCGCGGCCGGCTGAGATTCGTGTCACGACGGTGCATCGGACACGTGAGCCTGCACCCCTCGCTGGATAGTCGAGCGGGCGGGCTCCAGATCGACATGCTCGGCGAAGCGAACACCGCCCACCATGCTGGCCACCCCGCCCCGACGGACGAGGCTCGACGCGTCCTCACGGGATCGCTCTAATACCCCTCGGGCATAAGCTCCCAGCCTCCGCCCAGGGCCTTGTACAGGGCGATCAGGTTCGCGGCCACGGCCTGCTCGCTCTGCACGAGCTGGTCTTCCGTCGCAAACAGCGCCCGCTGGCTGTCCAGCACATTGAGGAAATCCTGCAGCCCGCGGGTGTACAGTTCCTGGGACAATCGGACCGCAAGCTGGCTCGCGTCTACCGCGCGGGCGAGGGCTTCGCGCCGAGCCTGCTCCTGCCCGTACCGCACCAGTGCCGTCTCGGTGTCCTCGAGCGCCCCCAGGACGGCCTGCTCGTAGCGGGCCAGGGCCGCCTCCTGTCGCGCCTCCTGGAGCCGGATGTTCGCCCGGATCCGTCCCCCCGCGAAGACCGGCCAGACCACTTGGGGACCGATCGACCAGAACCGGCTCGCCGCCGTGAAGACATCGGCGGCATCGGTCGCCGCGACTCCCAGCGTGCCGGTCAACATGAACCGCGGGAACAGCTCCGCGGTGGCGACGCCGATCTCCGCGGTAGCGGCCGCCAGCTCGCGCTCGGCCCGGCGGACGTCCGCGCGCCGGCGCAGCAGCTCCGAGGGCAGTCCCGCCGGTACCTTCGGCGGCCCCGTGGGGATTCGCTCCGGCTCGCGGAGCTCGTCCACCAGCGCGCCAGGCGCCTTCCCGACGAGGACGCCCAGCCGATGGATCGCGGCGTCTCGAGCAGCCTCGAAGATGGGGACCTGGGCCTCGGTCATCGCTAGCAAGGTGCGGGCCTGGGCGACGTCGACCTCGGCGCTGAGACCTGCTTCGAAGCGGACCCGCGTCAGCTCCACGCTCTCCTGCTGTGTCTGGATGTTCTGGCGCGCGATCGCCAAGCGCTGCTCGGCACCCCGCACCTCGGTGAGGTTCCGGGCGACCTCGGCGAGCAGGATCACGAGCACATCACGCCGCGCGTCTTCGGCCGCCTCCACGGTGGCGTCCGCGGCCTCGACCGAGCGCCGCACGCGCCCCCAGAAATCCAGCTCCCAGCTGGCATCCAGCCCGACGAGGAAGAAGTCGTGCTCGAACTCGAACCCGGGCGGGCGTGGCAGCACGTGCTCGCTGTCCCGCAAACGGGCCACCGTCCCCGACGCCTCGACCGTCGGCAGCCGGTCCGCGGCCGTGATGCCCCGGAGCGCGCGCGCCTCCCGCACCCGTGCCGTTGCTACCTTGAGATCCAGATTGGCCGCGACAGTTTGCTCGACCAGCCGGTCGAGAACCGGGTCCTGGAACGTCTCCCACCACGCGGTCACCGGCGTGCCCCCCACGCTCACTCCGGGCTGGTCGCCCTGGCGCCATGTCGCCGGCACTGGGAACTCCGGCCGGCGGTAGTTCGGCCCGACCGTGCAGCCGACGAGCAGTGCTGTGACGATGAAAGGCAGCGGTGCTCGGAGCGGTGTCATGTCGGCCCTCGCGCCGTCCGCGGCCGCTCGGTGGTGCCCGGCGCGATCCCGCCGACGGCGCTCGCGGCCGGGCCGACGGCCTCCGGCCCGACGCCGCCCAGGAACACGTCGAGCTGCTGACCGACGTAGAGCGGGAAGGGCGCCTGCTCCAGGCGATAGATCACTTGGAGCACCCGCGTGTCCGTGCGCTCCGTCGTGGCGCCGCTCAGGGCCCGCTTGGGCACGACGTAGGGCTCGAACCGCACGAAGTGGATCGGCACGGTGAGCCGGCCATTGCCGCGCACGGCCGCCGTCGCGGGCCGGTCTGGCCGAACCCGCCAGGCGTCGGCCTCGTCCACGTCCACACGGACGTGCAAGGGATCCACCCGGCCGAGCAGCATCAAGGGGGTGACGAGCGGCCCGCTCTGGGCATACTCGCCCGGACGGACATTGGACTGCAGCACCGCGCCGCTGACTGGTGCCCGGACGGTAAGGCGCGCGATGTCTGTCTCGACGCGTGTCACCTCCGCCTCGGCGGCCTTGACCTCCGCGCGGGCCGTCTCGACGTCGGGCGGCCAGGCGCCCGCCTTCAGCAGGTCCACGGCCGCCCGCGCCTCGTCGCGCCGCGCGCGCGCCGCCTCGACGGCGAACCGCCGCCGGTTCAGGTCTTCCTCGCGAATGGCTCGGCGATCGGTCACGCTCTCGATGAGCCGGAGCTGCATCATCGCATCGCCCAGGGCCGCCTCGGCCTCCTGCCGCTTCGCCTCGAGCGGAGGAATCTCCTCCGGGCGCGGCTGAGCCTGCAATCGCGCCAGGCGCTGCCGCGCCACCACGAGCGTCGCCCGCCGCAGTCCGAGCTCCGCCTGGAGGTCGCGATCGTCCAGCGTGAAGAGCGGCTGCCCCGCGGTCACGCGATCGCCGGCCTTTACCAGCACCGTCACCGCCAGGCCCGACACGGGCGTGCTGATGGCGATGTTCTCCGAGCTCGCCTCGACCAGCCCGACGGCACCGACCGCTTCGGTGAACGTCGAGCGCGCCGGCGGCTCCGGCGGGGGCAGGATGTCCCGTGGCGTCCGGGCCCGAACCACGTGGACGACGGCAAACCCGAGCATCAGCGCCGCGACCAGGGGAATCCCCCACCGTCTCATCACGCCGCCTCCTTCCGGGGCGTCTCGACCCGCACGATGCGCCCGTCCTCCATGGACGCGATCCGATCGGCAAAGGCGAAGATGCGATTGTCGTGGGTCACCACCAGCACCGCCCGATCCGGGCGGACGGCGACTTGGATCAGCGCCTCCATGACTCGCTGGCCCGCCTCGGCGTCGAGCGACGCCGTGGGCTCGTCGCACACGATGAGCCGGGGCGCATGGATCAGCGCGCGGGCGAACGCCACCCGCTGCTGCTGGCCGCCGGAGAGCTCGGCCGGGCGGGCGTGCAGCCGGGGGCCCAGGCCCAGACCTTCCAGCAGGGCGGAGGCCTGCGCGACGGCCCGGCGCCGCGCCATCCCCGCGACGAGGAGCGGCACGGCCGCGTTCTCCGCGGCCGTGAGCGCCGGGAGCAGGTTGTGCTGCTGAAAGACGAACCCGAGATGCTTCCGGCGAAACTCGATCCGCTGGGCGCCGGAGAGCGTCGTCGTGTCCACGCCCAGGACCTCGATCTCGCCCGCCGTCCGGTCCAGTAGCCCCGCGATCACCGAGAGGAGGGTGGTCTTACCGCAGCCACTCGGGCCCACCAGCATCGTCAGCTGGCCGAGGGGCACCTCGAGGTCGATGCCGCGGAGCGCCTCGACCCGGGCCTCCCCGGTCCCAAAGACCTTCGTCACGCCGCGGCAGGCCACCGCGACCCCCGGGGTCGGGTCCGGGCCCGGCGCCATCATCGGAACACCGCGGCCGGCTCAAGGACCAGCACCCGCCGGATGCTCATGAGGCTCGCCAGCACGATGATCAGCATGACCGCCGCGCCCGTGCCGAGCATGACCGGCCAGAGCAGCACGATGCCTCGCAAGGCGATGACGCGCTTCGTCGTTTCGAAAAACGCGGCGGCCAGACCCATGCCGATGCCGTAGCCGATGCCGCCGACGATGACCGCCTGCAGGAGGATCATCCCGACCAGGCGCCGGTTGGAGACCCCGATCGCCTTGAGCGCGCCGAACTGCTTCAGGTTGTCGAGCGTGAAGAGGTAGAACGTCTGGCCGGCCACGACTGCGCCCACGAGGAACGCCAGCGCGATCGTGATCCCGAAGTTGACTGGGATGCCCGTGTTGGCGAGGTAGTGCTGGATCGTGGCCCACGCCCACTCGTCCCGCGTGCGGGCGAGGAGCCCCGTCTGGGCCGTGATCCGCCGCGTGAGCGCGTGGAGGTCGACGCCCGGCTTCGGGTGCACGAGGACGAAGGACATCTCGTTGCGCTCGCGGCCGACGTAGCTCACCGCCTGGCTGTAGCGGGCGTAGAGCAGGGGAGTCGACAGGAACGGCGCCGACGAATCCGCGATGGCCACCACGACGCCCCGCCGATCGTTCATCTCCAGGGTCTTGCCCAGCGTCAGGGGCTCGCCGGGCCAGAGGTCCCTGTACCCCGCCTCGTCCACGATGATGGCATCGGGCCCGCGAATGGCGGCCAGGGTCCCGAGCTTGAGCTTCCGCGGTGCCCCCACGAGCGTGGCGTCGTCCATCCCCATGAGGACGACCGCACGCAAGCGTCCCTCGGCCGACTTCATCCTGGTCGTGCCCTTGTAGAGCCGAACCGCCCACTCGACGCCCTCGACCCCCCGGACACGATAGAGGTCGTTGTCCGAGAGGGGCTCGATCTCGTCGACAAACCGGAGGCGCGGGTCCATGACCCAGATCTCCGCATCCCGAACGTCCTGGATCTGGCTCGTCGTGCGCCACATGATGTTGCCGAAGATCGAGGCCTGGTGGGCCATCAGCATCGAGGCGACGCTGATGGCGAAGATCAACCCCACGTACTTGCTGCGGTCGCCGGTCAGCATCTTGACGGCCACGAAATTCACCGAATCACCCCCCACCATTCGACCGAGCGCAGGTGTGCTCGCGCGGCGCGCGCGAGGACCGGGCAGCGAGTTCTCCTCCAGCATCTCGGCGAGCGTCCGGCCGGCGGCGCTGCAGTGCACCGTCCACTCGTGAACCAATGTATGTAAGATGCATATGCATCATACGAGACGTACCCTGGCCGCGATGGGATTCATGGCTGCGTTACGGGCCGGCGTTTCTGCGGGGAGGAAGACCGGAGGCCGGCCGCCGGGGACTGGACTCGAGGGTTTGCAAGGTGGGTACGACGTGCTCAAGTCCCGACGAGAGCGCTGCCCAGGCCTGTGGGCCAAGTGCGTCGACGAACCGTCCCTGAGTTTGCTCCCAGACGGGGAGCGCCTCCTCGAGGAGTTGACGCCTCGTCTCGGTGAGCGCGGCGGTCCGCTCGCGCCCGGTCCGCCCCGGGAGGACCCGCAGATGCCGACGCCGCACGAGCGGCTTGAGGGCTCGGTAGAGGGACGTCCGGTCGAGCACGAGGGCGTCGGCAAGTCGACTGAGCGGGATCGGCCCGTCGCCCAGATTGACGGCCACGAGGATGGAGAACTGCGTGGCCGTCAGATCGAGCGGCGCGAACGCGGCTTCGTAGAAGCGCGAGACCGCCCGCGAGGCGCGACGGAGCCCGCCGCCCGCGCACTCGACCCCGACGCGGGCCGACAGCTTGGAGACACGATCGAGCTGGGCGGAGACCACGCATATGACGTATACGCATCGATTGGCCCTGTCAAGACGTGGCTGGCCCTCGTGTCAGAGGCAGCGCCACACCGGCGCCTTCAGCATCTCGCGAACTTGAGGTGGGTGACGTGGGGCGTGGCGACGGTTCGCCGAGCTCGAGCGCGTGCAAATCGTCGCCGACACGATCGAACAGCCGCTCACCACTGCCGAGCAGCGTCGGCACGACCTTGAGTTCATCTCGTCCACGAGGCCGACGGCGAGGTACTGCTGGGGCGACCCTCGTGCCGCCGGCGAGGGATACATCATTGCGGCCGGCGACGCGCCTCGCAAGCTCTAGCGCCGTCTCGAGGCCGCTGGTGACGAACGTGAAGGTCGTCCCCCCTTCGAGTTCGAGTGGAGAACGGGGAGAGTGCGTGAGCATGAACACCTGGTGATGGAACGGCGGGTTGATTCCCCAGCAGCCCTTCCAGGGGTCGTCGCATTCCAGGGCCCTGGGTGACCGCCGAACATTTACGGCCATCACCGTGGCGCCGATGTTGGCCGGCGATTCCTCGACGACGGGGGTGCTCTCGTTGATGTCCCCGCCTTCTAAGCCCGGGAGCGCCCGAAAGACAGCAAGTCGGAATTCGTGAAGGCGCCCGCCCCCGATGCCAGGCGGGTTCTCCAGGCCCTGACAGGGACCGGCCACATCACCGTCGAGTGACCTGGAGACCATGAAGCGCAACATCGACATGGCTCGTCTCCTGACGGGTCACCTCTCTCTGGAGAGTCGACCGGACGGGTTCGAGATCGACATCTTGAGAGGACAGTTGGTCGGCGCCTCCGACCTACGGCGCTCGCGTCGTGACCAGCGG
>Ga0306920_100008517_pt1 | contig 13612 bp, 9 predicted proteins | sample flu12Cox44000170_FD_204666 | JGI IMG/M metagenome (GOLD analysis project Ga0306920, IMG submission 204666) | Lab enrichment of tropical soil microbial communities from Luquillo Experimental Forest, Puerto Rico - flux4day.12C.oxic.44.000.170 (v2)... | ecosystem: Environmental > Terrestrial >... | reverse complement strand
GGCCTCGAGCGAGTGCTGATCGAGCCGGAGGCCCAGCTCGTCACGCTTCTTGGCCGATTCGATATCGCCATCCTGGGCCGCAATCGCAAACCACTTGTAGGCTTCGGTCAGGTTCTGCTCCACGCCGATGCCGCCCGCATAAAGTACGGCTAGGTTGTATTGACTGTCCGCAATGCCGTATGTCGCCGCCCTGTGGAACCATTTGGCCGCGGTCTCGTAATCTGGTTTTCCGTCGATACCTTCGGCATAGAGCACGGCAAGATTGTGCAGTGCTTTGGCGTTGCCGGCCAACCCGGCGGCACTGTAGAGCTGGCGTGCCGTCTCCAGGTTCTTCTTCACGCCAAGTCCCTTTTCGTAAAGGCCAGCCAGCCTGAATTGCGCCGGCGCCAACCCTTGCTTGGCGGCCCGCTCGAACCATTCCGCTGCGCTCGAGAGGTTTTGCGCTATGCCACGACCTTCTGCATAGCGCTGCGCGACCTCGTATTGCGCGGCTGCATCGCCTTTACCGGCTGCGGCGCGGAGTCTATCGCCAAAGGTCGTAGGAAGCTTGTCGGCGGGGGAGGGTGCCGATCTCTGCTGCTGCGGTGTGCTCGCAGCAGGAGAAGAGGACGTTGCTGCGCTGGACGCTGGAACATCTGTGGGCTCCGCCTCGGGGGACGCAGGGGCTAGGGCAGCTGAAGGCATGGGTGCGGGAATTGAGCCAGTGACGTCACGCTCGACAGCAGCGGAAGCGGTCGTGGGCTGTTGGGTGGGCGTGGCCGCGCTGGGGGGAGTGCTATTGGGATTTTCGCTACCGGGTGCGGGCAAAGGACTGATCCCATCCGCCGTAGGTGTGGCCGGCACCCGCTGAGGGCCGGCCTCGAGAAGAGTATCTGGAGGCGTGGACTCGCTGGCGACCAAAGTGGCCGGGCCCGCATCGGTGCGCTTGGCCGCCGCCGTTGCGTCCACCGGATCTTTTGCAGCAATGGCCGCTTGCCTCTGCACTTGCCGCACAGCCGCGCTCCCGGAGGAATCGAGCAGCGTTCTCCCGACGTGCAGGGTGACGAGGAGGGCGAAGGTCGCGGTCGCCCCGCCAAATAGCGCGCGCAGCTTCCCGACTCGGCGCGCAAGCTTTCCACCGCCGGAGGATTTCTCTCCAGCTGCGGAATCAGTACGTTTTGTGGACGCCGCACGGCTGGCCGCTTGGGCGGCCCGGCGTGCCGCGGCGATGAAGTTGGGCCGCTCTTCCGGCGCTGGCGCGCCAGGCGGCTTGGCTTCGGCCAGCACTGATTCGGAGGCTGCAATGCGATCTGCCGGCGAGCCGCGGCGCGCGTCCCCATAGCCTGGCTCCAGCGGGTGGTCCGGCGGTAGGCTCGGATCGATTGGGACGCGGTCAGCCGCGCGGCTTCTTGCGCCGGAGACGCTTGAGGCTCCGCGGACGGCAGCCGGCCTTGCAGCACCTGCTCCGGTCGGTGGGTCCGGCACTACCGTTATTGAGGCGCTTGTGGCGGGCACTGGGGTGCTTCGCATCTCCGTTTCAATCATGCTCAGTCGGTTGACAACGTGCCCCAGCGTGCCACGCAGTGCTTCGAGCGACTCGTGCGCCTTTTTCCCTGTCTGCTTGATATCCGCCACATCACGCGAAAGCTCATCCACTTCCGGAGAGGTGGAACGTGCGGCATCGTCAGCCCGCTGGCGCTCGAGATGAATTAGCAACTCCGCCAAGCCGCGCTCGATCGCTTCGAGATGGTTGAGACGGCCGCCAGAAGCGTCGAGCTTCTCCGTCAGCTTGGCGATACGGTCCTCGAGCTGCCCCAGCGCGACCTGATCGCCACGCGGAAGCTGCACCCGCTCGATCTTGTCCCCCAATGCCCTGATTGCGCCCCCGAGCTCGTTCGGCATGCTCTGCCCGGCTTGATTGCGGACGGCAAGCGCATCCGCAAGCGCGGCGATGCGGTGCTCAATTGCGTTGAGAACGCTGTCGCCATCGACACCAGCCATTGCGCGATCGACCTTTTGCGCAAGGGCCCGCACCTCATCTGAAAGGCTAGTGAGCGCCTCATTCGAGGCAAGGCGAGACACGGTGGTGCGCAAGCCGGCAATGGCATTCTCCAGCTGCCCTATGGCCGTCGCATCCTGTGTGCTGTGTCCGAGGCCATCGATCTTGTGCGAGAGTTCCTGCAGCTCGCGATCGAGCGCCGAGAGGCTCTCGGCCGGCGCAAACGCGCGCAAGGCATCACGCACTTCCACTAACCCGCGCTCGACGCTTGCAAGGGCCATTGCATCCGCCCCCGCTGTCCGGCCTTGGTCGATGCGCTCGGCGAGGTTGCGCACTTCGTGCTCAATTGCCTCCACCGCCTTGCGAGGCATGGCCTGTTGCAGCATACCGCCGATTTCCGCAAGGTCGTCGCGCAGGATATCGATTGCACTATCCACGCGGCAGGGCTTGAGCTTCTCGATCTGGGCATTGATCTGAAGGAGTTGCCGCTCGAGCTCGGACAACTCTTGCGTGCGTGGACGCGGAAGAGCGTCGGAACCGAGCCCTGCGCGCGCTCGCGGAGCGCTCATTTCGGCGGCTGCATAGCGCTCGAGATCGCGCTGGCGGTCCGCTATCTCGTCCAATGCCTGATCGAGCTGACTGCGGGACTGTGGGGCGGCAACTGGCCTTTCCGAGCGGGCTTCTCCGAATTCTTCGCGCGAACGAGTGCCCTGGTCTCGGGTGGGCTCACATGTGTCGACGTTGTCGGACTGCCCCGATTGCAAGATGACGCTGTCCAGCCATTCGCCAACGGACATGCCGGCGCGACGCGCGGCTTCGCTTGCCATTTCGCGGGCCTGTTGCCGAACCCCATTCACCTGCCAATGGGCGCCACAATTTGGCACACCAGATTTCATGCCTACGTCCGATTACTCGAAGGAAGGAGCAGTAGCCCGATGCTATCCGCGCGAGGCGCGTTCACGAGAAATGAAAGAGAGGTGGCCGTTGTGCTTGCTGGCCAGTTTTTCCAAATCGGAGTAAACAGATGCTTAAGCTCTGGTAAAATGGCGCCGAGTATCGGCAGCGGACCTCCCGTGTGACTATTTGACCACACTGGTTGACCACGCCGGCCTGATGCCTATCGAGGAGATTCCCCCAAGGCCAGGTTGCGTTCTGACTGATCGTTGCCACGCGGCAACGCCAGATTGCCGCGCTGCCTGAGATCAATGCACCTGTGCGGTCAAGAATATGCTCAATCTTCCTCCCCCGAGTTGGATGACGGAAGATCTCCTCGTGCTCGAAGAGCAGGTGCGGCGCTTCATTGCGGCGGAATACGCGCCTCATCTCGAAAGATGGAACGAGCAGGGCATGTATGATCGCGAGGTTTGGGGCAAAGCAGGTGCCGCTGGCCTGCTTTGCCCGGCGATCCCTGAGCAATACGGCGGCGCCGGCGGAAGCTTTGCGCATGAAGCGATCATCATCAGGGAGCTCAGCCTCGCCGGCTTCGACACGTTCGGGGCGCCGCTGCATTCCGGTATCGTCGCGCCCTACATCCTTCATTATGGAACTGACGAGCAAAGGAGGCGCTGGCTGCCCAAGCTGGTCCGTGGCGAGCTCGTGGGCGCCATCGCCATGAGCGAGCCCGGCACCGGCTCCGATCTTCAAGCAGTACGCACCACCGCAAGGAGATCAGGCAATGGTTACCTGCTGAATGGATCGAAGACATTTATCACCAACGGTCAGCTTGCAAATCTTATCATCGTCGTCGCTAAAACCGACGCCAGCGCGGGCGCCAAGGGCATTTCGCTGATGGTGGTCGAAACCGATAGCTCACCCGGTTTCCGCCGCGGCCGCAAGCTCAAGAAACTGGGCATGGATGCCGCCGATACCTCTGAATTGTTCTTCGATGATGTGCAGGTGCCGCCGGAGAACCTCCTCGGTGGCGAAGAAGGACGAGGATTTGCGCAGTTGATGAACGATCTTCCGCGCGAGCGTCTCATCGTCGCCGTCCATGCAGAAGCGATGATCGAACGGGCGCTCGCCTTAACAATCGACTACGCCAAGCAGCGCCGTGCGTTCGGCAAGACGATCCTCGAATTCCAGAACACCCAGTTTGTGCTTGCGGAATGCAAGTCCGAAGCGACGATTGCGCGGGTCTTTCACGATCACTGCATTGAGCGTTATCTCAACGGCGCCTTGGACACCGTGACCGCCTCAATGGCGAAGTACTGGATAACCGATTTGCAAGGCAGGATCATTGACCGTTGTCTGCAGCTGTTCGGCGGTTATGGCTACATGGAAGAATTTCCGATCTCGCGCATGTATCGAGACGCGAGAGTGATGCGGATTTATGCGGGCACAAATGAGATCATGAAGCTCTTGATCGCCCGCAGCCTTTGAGAGGAGAGCGCTATGCCCAAGATCGATGTCGCCAGTGTTCCCGCCCAACAGATTGCCTCATATCCGCAGAAATTTGCCGCAGTGATCGCAGGACGCGAAAAACAGAAACTTGGAGACGCTGTCGGTATTGGTCAATTTGGCGTGAATATCACTCGCATCAAGCCAGGCTCGGCATCGGCTTTGCGGCACTGGCATGAGCAGGAGGACGAATTCATCTACGTGCTTGAAGGCGAGCTGGTGCTGATGGAAGACACCGGCGAGACAGTGCTCAAACCCGGAGACGCAGCAGGCTTCAAATGCGGGAGCGCAGTCGGCCATTGCCTGGTCAATCGCGGCACCCGCGATGCCGTCTATCTGGAGGTGGGGACCCGCGCCGCACGCGAGCGGGTATATTACAGCGATGTCGATATGATCATGGAACGGGAGGGCGGTCGCCGACGATATCTGAGCAGATCGGGAGCACCGATTGCGGAATAGGGCTTAGCCAATTCGCCACGACAGCGCGTGGAAATTGCGGGCCGCATCGATCGCCAGTCCCGCCCGTCCAGCACCGGGGCGCCGGTCTCGCAAGAGAGTGCATTACGCCCTGTTGTTGCTCTTGCTCGCGGACGCCGTGTAAGGTCGCGGCCCGCATCGGAAGCTTCGCATGGCGCGCGACCAGGTGGATATGACGCCCATCGAAACTCGCGACGAGCTTGTCGCGTGGTTTGAAGCGGGCAGTAAACCCAAGTCGCAGTTTCGTATCGGCACTGAGCACGAGAAATTCGTTTTCACGTTGGATGATCACAGGCCCGTTCGCTATTCCGGGCGGCGCGGCATCCGCGCGCTGCTAGAGGGCATGCAACACATTCTGGGATGGGAGGCAATCCTCGAGAATGGCAACATCATTGGCTTGCTTGACGTCACCGGCGGCGGCGCCATCTCGCTCGAGCCAGGCGGTCAATTCGAGCTGTCCGGGGCGCCTGTAGAGACAGTGCATCAGACGTGCTCGGAGCTGATGGCGCATCTGGCCCAGGTAAAGCAGGTCGCGCGTCAGCTCCGCATCGGGTTTCTCGGCCTGGGCATGACGCCCAATTGGAGCCGCAGTGAGATTCCGACAATGCCCAAGGGCCGCTATCGAATCATGACGGCATACATGCCCAAGGTCGGTAAGCTCGGGCTCGACATGATGTATCGCACCTGCACTGTGCAAACCAATCTGGATTTCTCCGATGAAGCCGATATGGTCAAGAAGCTGCGGGTGGCGCTCGCATTGCAGCCGGTGGCGACCGCCATGTTTGCGAATTCTCCTTTAACTGAAGGAAGGCCGAACGGATTTCTCTCGTTCCGTTCGGAGATCTGGCGCCACACGGATCCCGACCGCTCCGGCATGTTGCCATGGGCTTTTGACTCGGGAATGGGTTTTGAACGCTATGTCGATTATGCACTTGATGTGCCGATGTATTTCATCAAGCGCGGCGAGCGTTACATTGACGTTGCCGGCCGCTCATTCCGCGACCTGATGCAAGGGCGGCTTGCGGAAGCACCAGGCGAGCATGCGACCATTTCCGATTGGGCCAATCATGTCTCGACCATCTTTCCCGAGGTCCGGCTCAAGCGCTTCCTGGAGATGCGGGGAGCCGACGGGGGGCCTTGGCGGCGGTTGCCGGCTCTGCCAGCCTATTGGGTGGGAATCCTGTATGACGATGCCGCGCTGGACGCTGCCTGGGAGCTGGTGAAGGGCTGGGATGCGCGGGAGCGGCAAAAACTGCGTGACGAAGTGCCGAAGCTCGGATTTGCGGCCACGATCGCAGGCCACGACGTGCTTGAGATAGCGAAACTGACGATGGCATTGGCGGAGCAGGGGCTCGAACGTCGTCGGCGGCTCAATCGTGCGGGGCACGACGAGCGGGGGTACTTGGCGCCGGTTCAGGAATATGTCGCACGCGGGATCACGCCAGCTGAAGAGCTGCTGGCAAAGTTCAACGGCGAATGGAAGCACAGCGTTGCCCCAGTGTTCGAGGAGTGCGCTTATTAGGTAGCGCAGCTTCTGCTCGCAGGACGGCCGTCTTGCAGTTTGCTTCTCTCACATCGAGCCGCGAAAGGGCGGCGTGGAATGTGCATGCAGCGCTCGCCTGTTGATGCGTGTTTCTCTAACATGGGTCGCAGGCGGAGCGGAGCGAGGGAAAGGACGCGCATGCGGCAATGCTGGCTTTGCCTTGGCGTGCTTGTCGCGCTCTTGCTGCCCAGTTCGCCCGCATGCGCTCAAGTAGGGTTTGACCGGCCGGGAGGGGACTATGCAAGCTTTCCGATGCGATCCGCCGATCCGGCGCGATGCGCTGCGCGCTGCGAGCGTGATCCTCGCTGCCGAGCGTGGGGCTTTTCATACCCTGTAACTGAAAGTGCCAGCGCCGTCTGCTGGCTCAAATCCAGGGTAACGCCGCGGGTCGCAACCTCATGCTGCGCGTCGGGGGTGCGCGGGACCGGGGTGATCGAGCCAAGGGCCGGGACGATCGAATTTGGCTTCGATCGTTCGGGAGGCGACTATCGGCATTTCGACACCCCAATGGATGCCAGCGGCAAAGCTTGCCAGGCCGCTTGTGAATCCGATGCAGGCTGTCGCGCGTGGACTTACGTGCGGCCGGGATACGTCGCGAAGTCCGCGGTCTGCTATCTCAAGAGCCACGTGACCAGGCCGCTACGTAAGCCGTGTTGTATCTCCGGAGTGATTAGGTAGGCCACGGTCGCTGGGCCGCATGCAGCAAAGTGCTTCTGGCGATCGGCCGCGGCGGCCAATCGCGCGAGCGCTATGACCTTACCCGGTGCCGCCGACCGTGATGCGATCCATGCGCAGTGTCGGCTGACCCACGCCGACCGGCACCCCTTGCCCATTCTTGCCGCAAGTTCCGATGCCAGGGTCAAGCTCGAGATCGTTGCCAATCATGCTGATGCGATGCAAATCGGTCGGGCCGTTACCGATCAACATCGCGCCTTTGAGCGGTCGTCCCAGTTTTCCATCCTCGATCCGATAGGCTTCTGTCACATTGAACACGTATTTGCCCGATGTGATATCGACCTGTCCGCCGCCAAAATAGGCGGCAAAGATGCCGTTCTTCACGGCGGCGATAATCTCGCCGGGATCACGGTCGCCGGCCAGCATGTAGGTGTTCGTCATGCGGGGCATTGGCGAATACGCGTAGCTCTGGCGCCGGCCATTACCGGTCGGCTTCATTCCCATAAGGCGCGCATTCTGCCGATCCTGCATGTAGCCCACGAGAATGCCGTCCTCGATCAGGACGGTGCGATTGGTCGGTGTGCCCTCGTCGTCAATGGAAAGGGACCCGCGACGCCGCGCGATGGTCCCGTCATCGACCACGGTCACCCCTTTTGCGGCCACTCGCTGACCCATCAGACCGGCGAAGGCTGATGTCTGCTTGCGGTTGAAATCGCCCTCGAGCCCATGGCCGACTGCTTCATGCAGCATGACGCCGGGCCAACCTGGTGCCAGCACCACGTCCATTTCGCCGGCGGGTGCAGGTAGCGCCTCAAGATTGAGCAGCGCTTGGCGCACCGCGTCGTCAGCTGCCACCTGCCAAGCCTTGGCGGCAACAAAGCTCAAGAAGCCTTCGCGTCCGCCATATCCGCGGCTGCCTGATTCCTGGCGATCACCCTGACCGACCACGACCGAAATATTGACCCGCGCCAATGGCCGCACATCGCGGAAGCTCTCGCCATCGGCCCGCAGGATCTCGATCAACTGCCAGCTCGCCCCGAATGAGATCGACACTTGGCGCACGCGTGGGTCCTTGGCGCGAACATAGGCGTCAATTGTCCCAAGCAACTGGATCTTGCTCTCAAAATCGGGCTCAAGCAGCGGATTTTCGTCCCCGTAAAGGCGCGCATTGGTGCGCGACGGCGGCGCGGCATAATGCCCCGAATAACCGCCTTTGACGGCTCGCACGGCGTCCGCGGCTCGCTCGAGCGCGCCATTCGACAGTTCCGACGAATGGGCATAACCCACGGCGTCATCTTTCACAGCACGAAGGCCGAAACCCTGATCCGTATTGAAAGTGGCCTGCTTGAGGCGGCCATTATCGAAGACCAGCGCCTCGGACTGTGAATACTCGAGATAGAGCTCTCCATCATCGGCCCCTTCGAGGCCATGCGCGAGATGGCGACGCGCATCCCCGCGGTCAAGCCCGGCACGTGCGAAGAGCGATAGCGCGGAGGAACTCATGATGGAATCCGATCAATAACTTGCATGCCATAACATAATTACCCGCGCTTTCGCATGCGAGAGCCGGCAAACTGATGAGCCGTAGCTCGGTTCAGAACCGTAGGCCGTATTGAGCTGAGAGGATGTCAAGCCTCTATCCTGGGCGGCTGGTGCGACCGAGGTGGGGCCGCCGGCTTCAGCTTCCAGCCAAGGCTCGCCAACGGTATTCCTAATCCCGGATTTCGCAAAAAAGGCTGGGCAAAAATTGCCCAGCCTCTTTGCTCAATCCGGGCTGCGGCTCCTACGATAGCTTGTCGAAGCCTTCACCGAAGCCTTTGAGGTTCATCGGAAAGCCGATGCCTTCCTCGGGGGTCTGGAAAATGATGAAAGTCGCGGTCTGGCCGTTGCGCAACTGCTTGAGCAGGTTGTCGTCCATAACCACCTCGGCAACGCAACCATTCGGCAGGCAGCGCACAAATCCGGCGCGACCCACATCCACCTGATCGATCTTAAGTCCGAGCCCCGAGGGTAGCAGTACGCCGACAGGTGCGACGACGCGCATCAGCTTGGATTTGTGATCGGCGGTTTTCAGAACTATCACGGTCAGGCCGACGTTGGCGCGGTCTTCGGCCGTGACGCTCTGGATGAGAGCGCACTGCTCGCCCTGCGCTCCGGGGGGCGTATCGCAACGGACCTGCCAGTCGTTGTGAACCGAGCGGACTGCGCCCTGCGCCGCAACCTTGAGGGTGGAGGCGCCCAATGCAACAACCACCACGGCGGCAGCCAGCACCAGCGGTCGTACCGCGCGCGCCAGCAGGTGTCGGCGAAATGAAAGCATGCGCTATTCCCCCAAAACCGTCCTCGGGCCGTCCCACTGGCCCGCGCCGGCGCGGTAGAAACCAACCCCGGCCGAAACCGACCCCGCGCATCATGGTGCAATCGACGGGTCAAGGATTCGTAAACCAGCGTATTATGGCTTTTTCGTAGCCCGGGCTGAGACGCGCAACGGATGAAATCTGGGAATTCGTTTGGTCTTTGCTGCCCGCATTTCTGGGCGCCGGCGGCGCCTTTCCGCATTTGTGCCGTTTAAGGGCGCGCCCAAACCGGGCTGCAGCTTTGTCGCGGTTGGACGACAAGATGGCCGAAAGCATTGCGACGGGTGCGGAATTATGGTTTGAGAAGCCGTATCCTCTGGCGATCGGCTGTGCCTGCGCAGAGAAGCCGGCGCCCACCCGTGTGCTCGACCGGCGCAGTGGCTGCGCGTGTGCTTCGCGAGTTGCCACGCGGTGCAGATTTCGGGCGTCCTCGTTCGAGGGAGAATTACTCACGATGCTGGGACTCAAACGATTGTCCGCGTTCAAAATCATTCTTTAGCTCCCTGCTGGCGGCTGTTCCTGTTCGCTTTCATCTATGTCGATGATCGCACTGCAATTTCACCACAAGGCGGAGGAGGGGCGTTTTATCGGCGGCGATTGAAATGACCATTGCTCACCCTCGGCTGCGCGCGGGCATTGCGATGCCGATGATGTTCGTGCTAGCAGCCGTAGCAACCTTCGTTGCGCTCGGAACATGGCAGGTCGAGCGCAAGGCCTGGAAGGAGGCGCTGATCGAGCGTCTCGATCAACGCCTTTCGGCGGCGCCAACGCCCTTGCCGGCACGCGCGAGTTGGGGAAGTCTGCAAGGGCTTGAAGATGAGTTCCGCCAGGTGCGGTTCTCCGCGCAATTCCTTCCCGAAACGGATGCGTTTGTTTTCACCAGCGGGTCCGGCTTGCGCAGTGATGTGACCGGGCCAGGCTACTGGGTATTCGCACTCGCGCGCTTGGCAGATGGGGGCTTAGTGGCGATCAATCGCGGCTTTGTGCCGTCCGAGCGCAAGGATAGGATCGCTGACTCTACGAGCCAAGCTGGTGGCGCCATCGATCTAATCGGCGTGATGCGTTGGCCGGAGCCGCGTGGCTATTTTTCCCCACATGACGACCCCGCGCACAACTTATGGTTCGTCCGTGATCATCTTGCGATCGCCGCCGCAAAAGGTTGGCATGAGCGCCGCGGAGAGCTTGCCCCATTCTTCATTGATCTGGAGGCGCCGAGCCCTTCAGGGGGATGGCCTCGCCCAGGCACGCTCAAGCCTAACCTCCGCAACGAGCACCTGCAGTATGCCATCACCTGGTATGCCCTGGCGGGTGTTCTGATCATCATGTTCGCGGTCTGGATGCGGGGCCGAGGCCACGCCGCGTGAGTTGCGCGAGGCTTTCTTGTGGAACCCTGGATCGCCTATTATGTTGGGCCTGCGCGCGCTGGCGCTAGCCGGCGCGAAAGCAAGCAAATGCAATGGGTTGCCGGGAACATAATCCCGGTGCGAGCCGCGAATCATCGGAGCCCCAGGCCCCGTGCGCTATGTCTCAACCAGGGGTGAGGCCCCGCCGCTCGGCTTCGTAGAAGCGATGCTTGCGGGGCTCGCCCGCGACGGCGGCCTTTACGTGCCTTCGAGTTGGCCCCAGCTCAAGCCCAGCACGATTGCCGGCTTTGCTGGTCGGCCCTATCCCGAGGTCGCCGTCGAGGTGATGCGGCCTTTTGTCGGAGGGGCAATCGCCGATCAGGATCTCGCCCGCATGGCGCGGGAAGCCTACGGCAGTTTTCGGCATCCTGCGGTTGCACCGCTTGTCCAGATCGGAGTAAGCGACTTCATCCTCGAGCTTTTCCACGGGCCGACGCTTGCGTTCAAGGACTTGGCACTACAACTCCTCGGCCGGCTCATTGATCATGTGCTCGCCGCCTGCGGCGAGCGAATGACTCTTGTCGTTGCGACATCCGGCGATACGGGGGCCGCCGCAATCGAGGCGTTCCGTGGCCGCTCCCGCGCGGATCTGTTCGTGCTTTTTCCGCATGGTCGCATATCGGACGTGCAGCGCCGAATGATGACCACGCGGACCGACGATAATGTTCATGTGCTTGCGATCGAGGGCACCTTCGACGATTGCCAGGCAATTGTGAAGGGCATGTTCAATCATCATGCCTTCTGCGATCAGACGCGGCTCTCAGGCGTTAATTCCATCAACTGGGCACGCATCGTCGCGCAGGTCGTCTACTACTTCACGTCGGCGGTTGCGCTCGGCTCGCCTTCGCGCAAGGTTGCGTTTACGGTGCCAACGGGCAATTTCGGAAATGTCTACGCCGGCTATGCTGCTTTGCGCATGGGCTTGCCAATCGACCGCCTGGTGATCGCCACCAATGTCAATGACATCCTCGCTCGAACCATCGCCACCGGCAGCTGCGAATTGCGCAACGTGACGCCGACAAGCTCCCCCTCCATGGATATTCAGGTGGCGTCCAATTTCGAGCGACTGTTGTTTGAGGTGTATGGCCGCGATGCGCAGGCGGTGAGAACGCTGATGGGAAGCTTTATGCAGTCCGGGAGATATGTCCTTTCCACGCGCGCGCTCTCGCAGATCCGCGCGCTCTTCTCAGCCGATCGCGCCGATGCGGAGGAGACTGCGGCAACAATCCGGACCATGCTGCGGGAGACCGGGCAATTCATCGATCCACATACTGCGGTTGCCCTAGCCGTCAGCGAGAAGGAGACACGCGATCCGGCGATACCCATGGTGGTGCTTGGCACCGCACATGCGGCGAAGTTCCCGGAGGCGGTCGAAGCTGCCTGCGAGATGCAGCCGCCCGTTCCCGAATGGCTCGCCGACGTTACGCAGCGGCCGGAGCGCGTCAGCATTCTGCCGCCCGAGCAAGCGGTGGTCGAGAAGCTTATCCTTGCCCATAGTCGTGCCGCACAGGCGGGAGCCGCTGCATGAGCGTCGAGGTCACGTGCCTTCCCTCGGGTCTGGTCGTCGTCAGCGATGCGATGCCGCATTTACAGACCGCATCCCTCGGGGTGTGGATCGGCGCCGGCAGTCGGGACGAGCGGGCGAGCACGGCATATCGCATTTGCTAGAGCACATGGCCTTCAAGGGCACATCGCGCCGCACTGCGCGTCAGATCGCTGAGGAGATCGAGGCCGTCGGCGGTGACCTTAATGCGGCTACCTCGGTCGAAACCACCGCCTATTACGCGCGCGTTCTGCGCGCGGATGTCCCGCTCGCACTCGATGTCCTGTCCGACATCCTCACCGATCCTGCGTTGGATCCGGAGGAGCTGCGGCGCGAGCAGAACGTTATCGTTCAGGAGATCGGCGCGGCAGAGGATACGCCCGATGACCTCATTTGGGATAGGCTGCAAGAGGTGGCCTTCGCCGAACAGGCGATTGGACGCTCGATTCTCGGCACGCCGGCAACTGTGCGGTCGTTCGATCGTGCCCGTATCCTGTCCTATCTCAGACGCAATTATCGCGGACCCGACATGGTAGTCGCTGGAGCGGGTGCGGTCGAGCATCAGGCGCTGGTAGAAGAGGTGGAGCGCGCTTTCACGAGTTTTACGGCTCCGGCCGCTCCAGCCCCAGAACCAGCGCGCTTCATCGGCGGCTCGCGCATTGAGGCCCGCGAGCTAGAGCAGGTGCACATTGCGATGGCCATGCACGGCCTTCCTCAGCGCGACCCCGGTCTTTACAGTCTGCAGGCGTTCACCAATGTGCTGGGCGGCGGCATGTCCTCACGGCTGTTCCAGGAAGTGCGCGAGCAGCGCGGTCTCTGCTATTCAATTTATACATTTCACTCACCTTATGCCGACAGTGGAGTGTTTGGACTTTACGCCGGCACCGATGCCGCTGACGTGTCAGAGCTTATGCACGTCGTGATCGATGAGATCAACGCCGCGGCCGAGACCATCAGCGAGGCCGAGATTGGGCGGGCGAAAGCGCAGATGAAGGCCGGCTTGCTGATGGCGCTTGAGAGCTCGAGCGCGCGCGCCGAGCAACTTGCCCGCCAGATCATCAACTGGGGTCGGCCCATTCCGCTTGAGGAGATCGTCGCAAAAATCGATGCCGTGAGCATGGAAAGCACGCGAGCGGCGGGCCGCGCCTTGATTGCGCGCGGAAGGCCTGCTGTTGCCGCGCTTGGACCCGGGCCTGGGCTTGAATGTGCGGCTACGATAGCGGACAGTCTCGCGCGGAA
>Ga0306920_100008516_pt1 | contig 13613 bp, 14 predicted proteins | sample flu12Cox44000170_FD_204666 | JGI IMG/M metagenome (GOLD analysis project Ga0306920, IMG submission 204666) | Lab enrichment of tropical soil microbial communities from Luquillo Experimental Forest, Puerto Rico - flux4day.12C.oxic.44.000.170 (v2)... | ecosystem: Environmental > Terrestrial >... | reverse complement strand
CGGGTTGTCTGCGAGCAGCATCTTGGCGACGCCGTCGATCTTGGCGGCGGCTTCTGCCACCCCGCGGCAATTGGCACCGACGACGAGCACGTGCACATCGCCGCCCAGCGCCTTGGCGGCGGTGACCGCCTTCGCGGTCTGCTCGCGCAGGACCTTGTTGTCGTGTTCGGCCAGCAGCAACGTCGCCACTAGAGCACCCCCGCTTCGTTCTTGAGCCGCTCGACCAGATCAGCGACCGAGGACACCTTGACGCCTGCCCTGCGCCCGGATGGCTCGGTGGTCTTGACCACTTCGAGCCGCGGCTTCACGTCGACCCCGTAGGCGTCCGGCGTCTTGTCCTCGATCGGTTTTTTCTTCGCCTTCATGATGTTGGGCAGGCTCGCGTAGCGCGGCTCATTCAGGCGCAAGTCAGTCGTCACGATCGTCGGGGTTTTCAGCTTCACAGTCTGCAAGCCGCCGTCGACTTCGCGCGTGACCAGCAAATCCGATCCCTCGATCACGATTTTCGACGCGAAGGTCCCTTGTGACCAACCCAGCAGCGCCGCGAGCATCTGGCCGGTCTGGTTACAGTCGTCGTCGATCGCTTGCTTGCCCATAATGACGAGGCCGGGCTGCTCCGCCTCGACGATGCCCTTGAGAATTTTGGCGACCGCGAGCGGCTCGGTCGGACCGTCGGTCTTGACCAGGATGCCGCGGTCAGCCCCCATGGCGAGCGCGGTGCGGATCGTCTCGGCCGCTTGCTGCGCGCCGACCGACGCGACCACGATCTCGGTCGCCTTGCCCTGCTCCTTGAGGCGGATCGCTTCCTCGACGGCAATCTCGTCGAAGGGGTTCATCGACATTTTCACGTTGGCAAGCTCGACTCCGGAGCCGTCCGCCTTGACGCGGATTTTCACGTTGAAGTCGACCACCCGTTTGACCGGCACCAGAATTTTCATGGGTTGCGTCCGATGTCAGAGGACAGATGTCAGATGGCAGATGTCGGAGGTCGAATGCAAGTCATCTATTCTTGCCAGGCACCCACAGTACGTCGCGGCTGCCGTTGTCGTTGACGTAGCGGCTCGCGACGAACAGGAAATCGGAAAGCCGGTTGACATACTTGATCACTGCCGCGGATACGCTCTCGCCGGGGCGATCGCTGAGTTCGACGATCATACGTTCGGCGCGGCGGCATATAGTGCGCGCGAGATGCAGCGCCGCCGCCGCCGGCGTGCCGCCGGGAAGCACGAACGAGCGCAGCGGCGCCAGTGAACCGTTGAGCGCGTCGATCTCCTGCTCGAGGCGCGCGACCTGGCTGTCGAGGATCGCCAGGCGCTCGCCGCCCGGCCCCTTGCCTTTATCGGGCGAGCACAGATCGGCGCCGAGATCGAACAGATCGTTCTGGACGCGCGCGAGCATCGCGTCGACGCGTTCGTCGCTCCCGGTATGAAGCCGTGCGAGGCCGATCGCCGCGTTGACCTCGTCGACTGTGCCGTAGGCCGCAACACGCAAATCGTATTTGGGCCGGCGTTCGCCCGTGCCCAGCGCGGTCGTGCCGTCGTCGCCGGTGCGCGTATAGATACGGTTGAGCACGACCATGACAGCCTCGCTAACGCCCCATCGCCCAGATCGCGATCATGATGATGATGATCGCGATGAACTGCAGCAACACGCGCAAACGCATCAGCCGCTGCGACCGCTGCGGTGAGCCGCCGCGCATCATGTTGGCAAGCCCGAGCAACAGCACCAGCGCGACCGCGCCAATCGCGATCGGCACGATGAAATAGGCCAACGCATTGCTCATGGCGGCCTCATATCACCCAGCCGGGCAGGTGACCATCTGTCGACAACGCGCGGGCGCTCTGATGTGATCCGGCGGGGAGTGGACCATGAACGACCGCTCGGACTTCAAGCCGCGCACCCTTGCCGCCCAGGCGCTCGGTTCAATCGAGCCGAGCACCAAGGCGGTCGTGCCGCCGGTGCACGTCGCGACCACTTTTGTCCGCGACCCCGACAACCAGTATCGCGCCGGCTTTTCCTACGGGCGCCCGGACAACGCCACGGTGCGCCAGGCCGAGGCGGTGATCGCGGCGTTGGAAGGTGCCTCCGACGCGAAGCTGTTCGGCGCCGGCATGGCGGCGGCGATCGCGGTCGTGCTCGCCCTCGATCCGCCGGCCCACATCGTCGCGCCGACCGTGATGTACTGGGGTCTGCGCCGATGGTTCGTCGATGAGGCCCCGCGCTTCGGCTATCGCGTCACTTTGGTTGACACCAGCGATCCCGCGGCGTTACGCGCGGCCATTCGGCCGGGCGCCACCAAGCTGGTGTGGATCGAGACGCCGGCCAATCCGCTGTGGAGCGTCACCGACGTGGGCGCGGCTGCCGAGATTGCCCATGCGGCGGGCGCGACCCTCGGCATCGACTCCACCGTCGCGACGCCAATCCTCACGCGGCCGCTCGCGCTCGGCGCCGACATCGTCATGCATTCGGCGACCAAATATCTCAACGGCCATTCCGACGTGATCGCCGGCGCGCTTGCGACCGCGCGCAACGATGCGCTGTGGGCACGCATCGAGACGGTGCGCACCGGCCATGGTGCCATTCTCGGGCCGTTCGAGGCGTGGCTGTTGCTGCGCGGGATGCGCACCCTCGACGTACGCGTGCGCGCGCAGTCGCAGGCGTCGCTCGAGCTCGCGAAGCGGCTCGTGCAACACCGCGCGGTCGACCACGCGCTTTATCCCGGGCTGCCGCAGCATCACGGGCACGCCATCGCGGCGCGCCAGATGACCGGCGGGTTCGGCGGCATGCTGTCGATCCGCGTCAAAGGCGGCGAGCAGGCCGCGATCGCGACGGCGGCACGGGTCAACCTGTGGAAGCGCGCGACCTCGCTCGGCGGGGTCGAGAGCCTGATCGAGCACCGCGCCTCGATCGAGGGCCCCACCTCGCCCTGCCCCGCCGACCTGCTGCGCCTCTCCGTCGGCCTCGAGGACGTCGACGATCTCTACGCCGACCTCGACCGCGCGCTGCGCGGCGCGAATGAGTGATGGTACCGTCATGGCCGGGCTTGTCCCGGCCATCCACGCCTCGTTTGTTTGATTAAAAAAAGACGTGGATGCCCGGCACAAGGCCGGGCATGACGACGCGTCAATTCGATCCGTCCAACAGCCGTCGCGCGATCACTTGCGCCTGAATTTCTGCCGCGCCTTCGAAAATGCTCAGGATGCGCGCGTCGCACAGCAGACGCGAGACGGGAAATTCCAGCGCGAAGCCGTTGCCGCCGTGGATCTGCACCGCGTTGTCGGCCGCCGCCCAGGCGACGCGCGCGGCGAGCAGCTTCGCCATGCCGGCCTCGAGATCGCAGCGGCGGCCGGAATCCTTTTCACGTGCGGCATAATAGGTGATCTGCCGCGCGATCATGATTTCCGCCGCCATCATGGCGAGCTTGTCGGCAACGCGCGGGAACGCGACGAGCGGCGCGCCGAACTGCACCCGCTCCTGCGCGTAGCGCAGCGCGATGTCCATCGCCGCCTGGGCGACGCCAACCGCGCGCGCGGCGGTCTGGATGCGCGCTGACTCGAATGTCTGCATCAACTGTTTGAAGCCCTGCCCCTCGACGCCGCCGAGCAGGTTCTCGACCTTGACCTCGAAACCGTCGAAGCCGATCTCGAACTCCTTCATGCCGCGATAACCGATCACCTCGATCTCACTGCCCGACATGCCGGGCCCCGGGAACGGGTTGTCGTCGGTGCCGCGCGGCTTCTCGGCGAGCAGCATGGAGAGGCCGCGATAACCCTTCTCGCGCGGGTTGGTGCGCACGAGCAGCGTCATCAGGTCGGCGCGCACCGGATGGGTGATCCAGGTCTTGCTGCCGTAGACGCGGTAGACGTTGCCGACGCGCTCGGCGCGGGTTTTCAGCGACGCGAGGTCGGAGCCGGTGTTCGGCTCGGTGAACACCGCCGTCGGCAGCACCTCGCCCGAAGCGATGCGCGGCAGCCATTTCTCCTTCTGCTCCTCGGTGCCGCTGCCGAGGATGAGTTCGGCGGCGATTTCCGAGCGGGTGCCGAGCGAGCCGACGCCGATGTAGCCGCGCGCCAACTCCTCCGAGACCACGCACATGGACTCCTTGCCGAGCCCCATGCCGCCGTAGTTTTCCGGGATCGTAAGCCCGAAGACACCGAGCTCCGCCATCTGCGCGATGATTTCGAGCGGAATGTAGTTGTTTGTGAGGTGCCACTGATGTGCGTACGGCTCGACTTCGGTTTCGGCGAATTTGCGCATCTCCTCGCGGATCGCATCGAGCGTGTCGTCGAGGCCCGGGTCGCCGAACGTGACGCCATGATACTCGCGCATCAGCTCGATGAGTCGCGCGCGGTTCCTCGCATCGTTGCCGGCGGCGATGAGTCCTTCGACCGCGGGCGTGATCCGCGCCGCCACCTGATCCATCGACAGGCCGAGGTCGGCCGGGCGCACCATTTCGCCCTGGCTGATGGGAATGCCGCCGATGATCTGGGCGAGATATTCGCCGAGACCGATGCGCACGACCAAATCTTCGATCGCCCCGAACCGTCCGGCCGCCTGCATGCGCTCGGCATACGCGGCGAGCTGGCGCACCGCTTGCGCGTAGGTCGCGAGCCACGCGAGCCCGTGGGTCGCGCGCTGCTCGCGGTCGATCAGCCCGGCAGCCACCTTTCCGTCGCGGGTGACGCGCCGGCGCACCGCGAGTGTCGCGTCCGCAAGCAGCGCCTCGGCCGCGCGGGCCGCTTCACGCGCGCCCTCGACGAGGTCGCGGCCCGGATCGGTACGCGAAGCAGCGACAGCCATGGGGGAAAGCCTTCGAGCGTTGCTATATATCAGGCCAGACGCGCGCCCTCGCCCGTCGCCTCGATCACGTCGTCGAAATTGCGCAGGCCGGTGCGCGGGGCGTTGACCAGCACCGCCATGTTGCCGGGCGGATGCTGGTTCTTCCACATTTTCGTGTGCGCGACCGCTATGCGCTCCCACGGGAACACTTCGCTCATGCACGGATCAATGCGGCGGTCGAGCACGAACTGATTGGCGGCGCTCGCCTGCTTGAGATGCGCGAAGTGCGATCCTTGGAGGCGCTTTTGCCGCATCCAGACGTAGCGCGCGTCGAAGGTGATGTTGTAGCCGGTGGTGCCGGCGCAGAAGACCACCATGCCGCCGCGCTTGACCACGAGCGAGGACACCGGGAACGTCTGCTCGCCCGGATGTTCGAACACGATGTCGACGTCGCGCTTGCCGGTGACATCCCAGATCGCCTTGCCGAACTTGCGCGCCTCCTTGACCCACACGTCGTACTCGGGCGTGCCGACCTTGGGCAGTTGGCCCCAGCAGTTGAACTCCTTGCGGTTGATCACGCCCTTGGCGCCGAGCTGCATGACGTAATCGCGCTTGGTCGCGTCGGACACGATGCCGATCGCATTGGCGCCGGAGGCGGCGCAGAGCTGAACCCCGAATACGCCGAGCCCGCCGGATGCGCCCCACACCAGCACGTTGTCGCCGGGCTTGAGCGTGTGCGGCGGATGGCCGAACAGCATGCGATAGGCGGTCGCGAGCGTGAGCGTGTAGCAGGCCGATTCTTCCCAGGTGAGGTGCTTCGGTTTCTGCATCAGCTGGCGCGACTGCACGCGGCAGAATTGAGCAAACGAACCGTCCGGCGTCTCGTAGCCCCAGATGCGCTGCGAGGGGGAGAGCAGCGGATCGCCGCCATTGCACTCCTCGTCGTCGCCGTCGTCCTGATTGCAGTGGACGATGACCTCGTCGCCGACCTTCCAGCGCCGCACCTTGGTGCCGATCGCCCACACGATGCCGGCGGCGTCCGAGCCCGCCACGTGGAACGGATTCTTATGAACGTCGAGGGGCGAAATCGGCTGGCCGAGCCCCGCCCAGATGCCGTTGTAATTGACGCCGCCCGCCATGACGAAGACCAGCACCTCGTCGTCGCCGATCAGCCAGGTCGGCAGCACTTCAATCTGCATGGACGATTCGGGAGGGCCATGGCGCTCCTTGCGGATCGCCCAGGCGTACATGCGCGCTGGCACATGCCCAAGCGGCGGGATTTCGCCGATCTCGTAGAGGTCCTTGGGCAAAGCCGCGGCCTGCGGCTTGAGCTGAGTAACGACTGACATTGCCGTCCTCCTGCTTACACCGGCGGCGGGCCTACGGCCGGCATGACCTTCCGAAACCGCTGGCCCCTATTCCGGGCTCATGCACATGCCATCGGGGTCTGCCAGTCTGCCGCACCGTTTGTTGCAGTGCAACAGAAATGCGCAATACACCGCTTTTGTTCCCATTAGGATATCGGGTCATTGGCGCGGTTATGGGCAGCCAAGCCGGCTGACACTATCCGGGATCGGCGGTATCGTAATCGCGCTGCAACGCGAAAACAGGGGCTGCCGGCCGAGCCGGAGCCGCAAAGGGAGGCAAGGACATGCCTTTCGACGGGCGAGGTATAATCATCACATTGGTCATCGGCCTGATCGCAGGCTGGGGCGCATCGAAGATCGTCAGCGGGACCGGGCTCGGCCTCATCGGCGACATCGTTGTCGGCGTGGTCGGCGCCTTTATCGCGGCATGGTTGTTCCCGCACTTGGGGATTGCGCTCGGCGTCGGCATTGTCCGCGAAATTATCGACGCTCTGATCGGCGCAATCGTCCTGCTGGTCGTTATCAAGCTGATCCGCGGCATGATGTGACGCCGCGGCCGGCAGACATAGGAGGCTGAATGCCCGACAAGCCGTGGATCTTCCGCACCTATGCGGGCCATTCGACCGCGCGCGAGTCTAACGCGCTCTATCGGAAGAACCTCGCCAAGGGCCAAACCGGCCTCTCGGTCGCCTTCGATCTCCCGACCCAGACCGGCTACGATTCCGATCATCCGTTGGCAAAAGGCGAGGTCGGCAAAGTCGGCGTGCCAATCTCGCATCTCGGCCACATGCGGGCGCTGTTTGACGGCATTCCGCTCGCGGGCATGAACACCTCGATGACGATCAACGCGACGGCCGCATGGCTGCTCGCGCTCTACATCGCGGTGGCCGACGAGCAGGGCGCGCAACGTTCGATGCTGCAGGGGACCACGCAAAACGACATCATCAAAGAATACCTCTCGCGCGGTACCTACGTGTTTCCGCCCGCGCCGTCGATGCGGCTCACCAAGGACGTGATTTTGTTCACGACCAGGGAGCTGCCGAAGTGGAATCCGATCAACGTGTGCTCCTATCACCTGCAGGAAGCGGGCGCGACGCCGGTGCAGGAACTGGCCTTCGCGCTTGCGACCGCGACCGCCGTGCTCGACATGGTGAAGGCGTCGGGCGAGGTGCCGCCGCAGGCGTTTGGCGAGGTGGTCGGGCGCATCTCGTTCTTCGTCAACGCCGGGCTGCGGTTCGTCACCGAGCTGTGCAAGATGCGCGCGTTTGCGGAGCTGTGGGACGAGATCACGGCCGGCCGTTACGGCGTCACCGATCCGAAGCACCGATTGTTCCGCTACGGCGTGCAGGTGAATTCGCTCGGACTCACCGAGCCGCAGCCAGAGAACAATGTCTACCGCATCCTCATCGAAATGCTGGCGGTGACATTATCGAAGAACGTGCGGGCGCGCGCCGTGCAGCTTCCCGCCTGGAACGAGGCGCTCGGGCTGCCGCGACCATGGGACCAGCAGTGGTCGCTGCGCATGCAGCAAATACTCGCCTACGAGACCGACCTGTTGGAGCACGGCGATATATTCGACGGTTCGCGCGAGATCGCCGCGAAGGTCGAGGAACTCAAGGCGGCGGCGCGCGAAGAGCTTGCCCACATCGACGCGATGGGCGGCTCGGTAACGGCGGTCGACTCCGGTTACATGAAAAAACAGCTTGTCATCTCGAATACCGAGCGACTGGAGGCGATCGAGCGCGGCGAGCGCACCGTGGTCGGCGTCAACAAATACATCGAGACCGAGCCATCGCCGCTCTCCGCCGGCGAAGAGGCGGTCGTCACCGTGCCGGAAGCGGTCGAAGCCGACCAGGTCGCGCGGCTCGAGGCCTGGCGCGGCGCGCGCGAAGGCAAGGCGGTGGCAGCCGCGCTCAAGGATTTGCGCCGGGTCGCCAAAGAGGGCAGCAATATCATGCCGGCCTCGATCGCGGCCGCGAAGGCCGGCGTGACCACCGGCGAATGGGGCGCTGCGCTGCGCGAGGTGTACGGCGAATATCGCGCGCCCACCGGCGTTGGCCGCGCCGCCCGTAATGCCGCGCAAGGGCTCGACGGACTTCGTGCCGACGTCGACCGGGTGTCGCGACGGCTCGGCCGCCGGCTGACTTTCGTGGTGGGCAAGCCCGGGCTCGACGGCCATTCCAACGGCGCCGAGCAGATCGCAGTGCGTGCGCGCGACGCCGGCATCGAGGTGGTCTACGACGGCATCAGGCTCACGCCAGCGGAAATCATCGACGCGGCGCGCAAGGCGCGCGCGCATGTCATCGGCCTGTCGATCCTCTCCGGCTCGCACCTGCCGCTGGTGCGTGACGTGGTGGCGCGGCTGCGCGCAGCCGGGCTCGATCACGTGCCCGTCGTGGTCGGCGGCATCATCCCGCCGGAGGACGCGGCGGCGCTGCGTCAAGCCGGGGTGGCCGCGGTCTATACGCCCAAGGATTTCGAGCTCAACCGCATCATGGCCGACATCATACAAATCGTCGACCGCACCGCCGAACAGGCGGCGTGACATTCATCAGCGGAACGGCCTGCTGAGAAAGCGGGAGCCGGCAAGGCCGTAGCGCCAAGGCTTGTCCATCGCTTTGGTGATGCCGATGCGCGGACCGACTGCAACCGGGACGGCCTCCGGTCGTGCCAACAAACGAAACGGCGGCGCGTCGAGCGGAAGGCCGTCGTGCGCCCGGGCAACGCCGAGCGCCTCGCACAGCCGTCCGGGCCCGGCGCACAAAAGCCGCACATCCTGCATCTTGCGCCGCTTCTGCATCACCGAGATCCCGGCGGTTGGCTCAAGTGCCCTGATCAACACCGCGTTCGCAACACCTTCCGGTTCGCACACGAAGTTGAGGCACCAGTAGAGACCGTAGATGAGATAGACGTAGGCGCGCCCGGCCGGGCCGAACATGCTGGCGTTACGCGCGGTACGCCCGCCGAAGCCATGCGCCGCCGGATCTTCGTGGTCGTAAGCCTCGACTTCGACGATGGCGCCGCCGACCCCATCGAAAAGCAGCGTCGCGCCGATCAGTTCCGGCGCGACGACGTGGACGCTGCGGTCGAAAAACCCGCGGGTGAGCCTTGCGCTTTTTGCCATCAGCAAGTCAGCGAGCCGTCGCCGCGATCGCCTCGGCGAGCCGGCTCGGGCTCAGCGGCTTCATCACGTAGGCATCCATGCCGGCCGCACGCGCGTTCGCCTCGTCGCCCGGCGCCGCGCGGCCGGAAAGGCCGATGATTGGCGTGCGCGCCGCGGCGCCTTGCAGTGCGCGGATGCGGCGGGTCGCTTCGATGCCGTCAACGCCGGGCAGGATCACATCCATCAGCACCAGATCGTAGCCGCCGCGTGCGACCGCTTCGACCGCCGCCTCGCCGTTCGAGGCGAAATCGACTTTGTGGCCGACTTCGGTGAGGATCGTGTTGAGAATCACGCGGCCGTACGGATTGTCCTCGGCGCACAGGATGCGCAGCGCCCGCGTGCGGCCCACGCGCACACCAGCGCTGGAGATGTTCGTGCCTGCGGCTTCAGGCGCCGCTGTTTCCACCATGACGGCCAGTCGGAAGGTGCTTCCTGCTCCGGGCTTGCTCTCGACCGTCACTTTCCCGCGCATCGCCTGCGCGACGCGCTTGACGAACACAAGCCCGAGGCCGGCGCCGCCGAAGCAGCGGGCGATTTGGGGGTTCGCCTGGGCGAACGGCCGGAACAGGCGCTTGGTCTCCGCCGGCGCGAGCCCGATGCCGCTGTCGCTCACCGCAAAGGTAAGACGCACGCGGTTGCGCGCGGCCGGCTCCGCCGTGACGCTCAGCCCGATGCTGCCGCGTTCGGTGAATTTGACGGCGTTGTCGATCAAGTTTTCCACCGCTGCCCGCAGCAGCATCGGATCGCCGACGGCCGCATCCGGCAGCGCGCCGATCCGGATCTTGGCGGCGAGCCCCTTCGTCTCGGCGCGGGCGGTGAGCGTCGCCGCCAAAATCTCTGCCAGCACGCGCGGCCGCATGGGCTCGCGCCGCAGCGCCGGCGCCCGCTGCGCCGCTTTGCTGCCGCCGACCACCAGGGTCGTGAGTTGCGCGAGATGCTCGGCCGCGCTCTTGACCGCAGCGGCCCAGCCGCGTTCCCGCTCCGGCAGGTCGGACGCGGCGAGCAGCTCGCTCAGTGCCAGGATGCCCGTGAGCGGCGTGCGTACCTCATGGGCAAAGGCGGCGAGCGCCGCCGCGGTCGCGGACGTCTGCCGCGACCGCGGACGCTTCGCCGCGCGCCGTCCGCGCGTTCGCTTGCGAGCGGCCTTGGTCGGTTTCGCCCGTCGCATCCCTAGCCCCAAGTGACGGGACAATGACATAGCGCATCGCTAAGGGCCATGCGCCGAGCCTTGTTATTCACGTTGTTGCAGCGGTTTCAGCTCGGCCCGACGAGCTTTCTGACGTCGGCCGGGCCAGCGCCTTGCGCCCGCAATTCGCGCAGCCCGGTCGCGTTCGTCGACTTGGCGAGCTTGCGCCCGTCGGCATCGAGGATCAGTCGATGGTGATGATAAGTGGGCGCGGACAGGCCGAGCAGTTGCTGAAGCAGGCGATGCACGCCGGTCGACCAGAACAGATCTTCGCCGCGCACCACGTCGCTGACGCCCTGAAGCGCATCGTCGATCACGACGGCCAAGTGATAACTCGTCGGCGTGTCCTTGCGGCCGAGCACCACGTCGCCCCACTGTTCCGCTCTCGCCGGCACGCGCCCGGTCTCGCCGGCCGGGCCGCGGCCGGTTTCGGTCCAGTGCAGGTCGCTCACACGCGCCAGTGCCTTCGCCGTATCGAGCCGCAGCGCATAAGGCTCGGCTTCCATGCGGCGCTCACGCTCGTCCACGGAGAGCTGCTTCGCCGCGCCCGGGTAGAGCGGCACGCCGTCGGGATCGCGCGGCCACGGCCCCGTTTGTTCGCGCGCGGCGACGAGGCGCGCGATTTCCCCCCGGCTCTCGAAGCTCGGATAGACGAGACCCATGGCGGCGAGCCGGTCGAGCGCCTCCCGATAAGCCGCGAGGTGCTCGGACTGGCGCCGCACCGGCTCTTCCCACGCGAGTCCGAGCCACGCCAAGTCCTGATAGATCGCGGCCTCGTACTCCGGGCGGCAGCGGGCGCGGTCGATATCTTCGATGCGCAGCAGCACCCGTCCGTTTACGGCGCGCGCCATGTCGGCGTTGAGGAGCGCGCTGAGCGCATGCCCCAAGTGCAGATAGCCGTTCGGACTAGGGGCGAAGCGGAAGACTTGCGGCGGCATCGGTCCTGACGAAATTGGTTATCTGAGGCCAGTTGTTGTAGAGGCTTCCGTTCTGATGTCCCACTTCATCCACACCGAAGCCGATCTTGTAACGGCGACCACCCGCCTGATTGCGGCCGACGCGCGGCTTGCTGCTGCGCATGCACTCACCGGCCCGCTGCCCCTGCGGCGGCGGCCTGGCGGCTTCGAAGGGCTCGCCTCGATCGTGGTCTCGCAGCAGCTCTCCACCGCGAGCGCCGCGGCGATCTGGGGGCGGCTGGCGGCGGCGATCGATCCGCTCGACCAGGCCGGCATGCTGCAGGCGCGCACGCCCAAGCTTAAGCGCGTGGGGTTGTCGATGGGGAAAATCCGGACGCTGCGGGCCATTGCGCGGGCCATCAGGGACGGCGTCCTCGATCCAAAGAGTCTCGCCGACCTGCCGGCTGACGATGCGCATCGCTTACTCATGCAAGTGCACGGAATCGGCCCCTGGACGGCGGACATTTATCTGCTCACCTGCGTCGGACACGCGGACGCCTGGCCGGCCGGGGATTTGGCGTTGCAGGAGGCAGCGCGCCTCGCGCTCGCGCTCAAGAGGCGGCCCACGACGAAAGAGATGGGCCCGCTCGCCGAAGCGTGGCGGCCGTGGCGCGGGGTGGCCGCCCGGCTGCTGTGGACCTATTATCGCGCCGTCAAAGGGCGCAGCGGCGCGCCAATTTATCCGAAAAGTTGATTGAGCATGATCTTTTCCGAAAACCGCTTTCCATCCCGCATCAAGTGCGGGGCAGGCTTTTTTGGGATCATGCTTTGGAGGAGACCGTCCGCATGGCCGAGCTGAACGGTCCGCGGCTCGAGCCGCGCGCGGGCGGCCCCGTGGGCCAGTTGGTCGTGTTCCTGCACGGCTACGGGGCCGACGGCAACGATCTCATCGAGATCGGCCGTGCGTGGCAGCCGCTGATGCCCACGGCGGCGTTCGTCTCGCCGCACGCGCCCGACCCGTGTGCGATGGCGGGCGCGGGCCGGCAGTGGTTCGGTCTCACCTTCCGCGACCCCGACGAGCGCTGGCGTGGGGTGAACAAAGCGGCCCCGATCCTCGAGCGTTTTCTCGACGCGGAGCTCGAGCGGCGCAACCTGCCGCCGACGGCGCTGGCGCTGGTCGGCTTCAGCCAGGGGACGATGATGGCGTTGCACGTCGGATTGCGCCGTGCCGCCGCGCCGGCGGCGATCGTCGGCTACTCGGGGATGCTGGTGCTGCCCGCCGACGCGGTGACCGACCCGCTCACCGGAGAAATCCGCTCGCGCCCGCCGGTACTGCTCGTGCACGGCGACCGCGACGACCTCATTCCGGCGCAGGCGCTGTTTCAAGCCGCCCAGGGGCTTTCGGCGCTCGGCGTGCCCACCGAATGGCATTTGTCTGCCGGGATCGGCCACGGCATCGACGGCGAGGGCCTGCGTCACGGCGGCGAGTTCCTGGCGCGCCGGCTCGGAACCATCCGTTGAACAGGGCGCGCCTGCGACCCCAAGAGCTTGCGCGCGCTTCACAATCCAGTCACGCTGCCTATAGACTATGCGCCTTGCTGCTTCGCGATACGGGGCAGTTCGAGAGGAGGTGGTCGTCTTGAATGCCCATGTTGCAAACGGGGGCTGGCCGGCACTGGTGCTCAACGCCGATTTCCGGCCGCTGAGCTACTACCCCCTTTCGCTGTGGTCGTGGCAGGACGCCATCAAGGCGGTCTTCCTCGAGCGGGTGAACATCGTCGCCGAATACGACAAGGCGGTGCACAGCCCGAGCCTGGAAATGAAGCTGCCGAGCGTCGTCTCGCTCAAGACCTACGTGCGCCCGTCGACCCACCCGGCGTTCACCCGCTTCAACGTGTTCCTGCGCGACAGATTCGTTTGCCAATATTGCGGCGCGCGCGACGATCTCACATTCGATCATCTCCTGCCGCGCTCGCGCGGCGGCCATACGACGTGGATCAACGTCGTCGCCGCCTGCTCGTCATGCAACCTGACGAAGGGCAGCAAGACGCCGCAGGAATCGGGCATGTGGCCGACGCAGATGCCGATCCAGCCGACGGTGCACCACCTGCATCAGAACGGGCGGCTGTTTCCGCCGAATTATCTGCACGACAGCTGGCTCGATTATCTTTATTGGGACACCGAGCTCGATCCGTGATGCAGGACGGCGCGCAGGCCCCATA
>Ga0306920_100008512_pt1 | contig 13618 bp, 16 predicted proteins | sample flu12Cox44000170_FD_204666 | JGI IMG/M metagenome (GOLD analysis project Ga0306920, IMG submission 204666) | Lab enrichment of tropical soil microbial communities from Luquillo Experimental Forest, Puerto Rico - flux4day.12C.oxic.44.000.170 (v2)... | ecosystem: Environmental > Terrestrial >... | reverse complement strand
CTGACGGGTACCCATTAAAGTAGTCCGTTTTTCGAGGCAGAAATCCTGAGGCTCAGGCCTCGAAAGGAATCCGCCTTGAGAAAATCCCGCTTCACCGAAACACAGATCGTCGGCATCATCAAAGAGTCCGAAGCCGGCGCGAATACGAAGGAGCTGTGCCGCAAGCATGGTGTCAGCCCCCAGACATTCTACAAGTGGAAGGCCAAGTACGGTGGCCTCGAGGTCAGCGACGTTGCCAAGATGCGCGCGCTCGAGGATGAGAATCGCCGGCTTAAACGGATCGTTGCCGATCTAACACTTAACGTTGATGCCCTCAAGATCGTAGCTCAGGGAAAATTCTAACGCCTTCACAGCGGCGTCGAGGAGTGCAGGCGGTCCGAACGATACTCGACATCAGCGAACGACGTGCGTGCCGGTACCTCTGTGCAAATCGTCGCATGGTTCGGTACGTTGGCCGTCGGCCAAACGATTCGGCGTTACGTAAGCGGCTGGAGGAGCTCGCTGCGGAGCGCCGTCGGTTCGGGTTTCGCCGACTGACGGTCTTGCTGCGCCGTGAGGGCATCAAGGATAACGTCAAGCGGATCTTGCGGGTCTACCGCGAGGCCAACCTACAGGTTCGCCGACGGGTGAAACGCCGTGTTGCCTTGGGTCGCGGAAACCCGGTACCCGCCATCTCGAAGATCAACGAGCGGTGGTCCCTCGACTTCATGCACGACACCCTGCGAACAGGACGTAAAATCAGAACGCTCAACGTGGTCGACGATTTCACGCGCGAGTGCTTGGCGATCGAGGTGGACACATCGCTCTCCGGCCATCGCGTCGCCCGCGTCCTCGACGTGATCGCCGAGCATCGTGGATATCCGGAGACCATCGTCATGGACAACGGAACCGAACTCACAAGTTTGGCCATGCTGATCTGGGCTCGCGATCGGCATGTCCGCTTGCATTACATCGCACCTGGAAAGCCCACGCAAAATGCCTACGTTGAAAGCTTCAACGGCAAGTTCCGAGACGAATGCTTGAACGAAAACACATTCGATTCGCTCAGCGAGGCCCGCGAAGAGATCGAACGTTGGCGCAACGACTACAACGGCGCGCGCCCGCATCGGGGCCTCGGACAACAGACACCCGAGGGGTTTGCACGGTCACTCAAAAACTACCCGACCTTGCCTCGAAAAGTGGCATAACTTTGGGGTACCCGTCAAGTGCGACCGGATACGGATATTGCTCCCAGATCAAGTCCTGAGTCATCGGGCCCGCTTGGAAGTAGCCGGTATGCGTTTGCGTAACGGCGCGCTGCAAGGAGTCGCTCAACTGTATAAGGTTCATGTTGGCTTCAACAAAGCGGATCAAATCCGCAGCCGTCGACTTGACGCCATATGCTTCCGACGACAACACGCCAGCCGACATACGGACGGGCGCGCCTTCTTCAGTGTATCCCTGCGCGTAGTCGGCTATTCTAGCCGCCGGAACCTTGATAAAGCTGTTCTTCATGCCGAGCGCGGGAAACAATTGCTGGTCGATCAGCACTTTAAAATCCTGACCCATACTCTTGGCCGTGATAAGGCCGAGCATCCCGATTCCCGGATTGGAGTAGGTGCGATACGTGCCTGGTGGGTATGCAGGGCGCCACCGCTTCAGATACAGCATCAGTTCGTCGTCGTTGGTGACGTCGTCGGGCACTTGTAGTGGAAGCCCTCCGGGCGTGTGCGTGCCGAGATTGAGTAGACGTACATTGCCGAATGGGGTACCTTGCAGCGAGGGTAGGTACTTCGCCGTTTTGTCGGACAGCGACAGGCGGTGGTCGACTTCTGCCCAGGAAGCGAGCGTCGCCGTAAAGGTCTTGCTTACCGACCCGATTTCAAAGAGTGTGTCGCGCGTAACCGGCTGACGGGTATTCGTCGATGCCACACCATAATCGAAAACATAGATCTTTCCCGCGACGGTAACGGCAACCGCCATGCCGGGAATACGATATCTTAACATTAGCGGCCGTATGGAATCGTCCACGACATGTCTAAGCGACGCGGCCGGCGCATCGTTCGCCTGGCTGGTAGCTGCGTTCGTGCATGCAGCGCAGATGATTATCGCTGTAAGCGCACCAATGGAAAATTTCATGGGGGTCGGTCGCGTTCGCGCTGCGGCTCGCGCAGCCTGCAGCTTGATTTAGGCGTTCACATGCCAATCGGGACCGGGATCTCGACCTTCCGCCGCCGTCTTCAGGCGTTCTAGGTAATGCTGCCAGCCTTCATCATGCGCGCGCCTTGCCTCGTCGCCGGGAAGATTATGATGAACCAGACGCACGAGCGTTCCGGGCGCTCGCGCTTCGAGGGTGATTTCGACGAGCGTCGACCCTGCGGGAATGCCCATATGGTCGCTCTCGTAGCCCCAGGAGAACGCGATCTTATGGTAAGGCGAAACCTCAACGTACTCCCCGCGTGCAATCTCAACGCCGCCCGGCGACACGCGGTAGATTCCACCCGGCTGCGGATCTATCTCTACCTGTACGCCCATCCACCGCCGCATGAGATCCCCTTCGGTCAAGAAACGATAGACCTGCTCCGGTTCGGCATCGATGAAGATCTCGTTGACGAGCGGATCGTTATCGGCCACGACGCCGGCGCACCGCTTCCTCTTCCACCGCGAACTTGAGCGACGCCAGCCGGTCTCTCCAAAACCCGTCGACGAAACCGCGCAGATCTTCGAAGCCTTCCCTGCGGATGCGATAGAAACGGCTCGTCCCTTCGCGACGCTCGGAAATTAGCTTCGCGTCGGCCAACGCGCGCAAGTGCTGCGAGATCGCCGGCCGGGTCAACGTGAAGTGTCCGGCTATGTCGCCGGCTCGCATCTCCCCCGCTCGCAGCACTTCGAGAATCGCTAAGCGCCGCGGCTCAGCGAGCGCGCGCAGCGTCTTGTGCAGCCGGTTGCGAGTCGTACTCATCATGCCGGCGAAGCCACTGGCTCATGCCGCCGCCGTCTTCGTCGCGTCCTTTCGGCACGAGATCCAAGTAGTTGTAGGCGGTGTTCATCATGTCGATGCCGCGGCCATAGGTCGAATACGTGTGGAAAATGCGGCCCGTGTCGTCCCTGTAGAAGACGCTGATGCCCGGCATATCGGTGTCGTCCGGGTCGAAATCTACATCGGCATAGTTGTAGACGACGCGCCCCTTTGCCAGATCTTGGTCACGGTACGATACGAAGTAGTCGTAGTTGAACGTGTTACGGTTCGAAGAGAACCAGGGGAAGCTCCAACCCATGCGCCCTTCGTATGCGGCAAGCTTCTCGTATGGCGCGCGCGAGATCGCGACCATCGTTACGTCTCGGTGATTAAGGTGCACGCCGATTGGGTTGAAGTTATCGGCCCAGAACGAGCACGACTGACAGCCCTCGTCCCAATTGGGTGCGAACATAAAATGGTAGACGACGAGCTGGCTGCGACCATCGAACAGGTCGGAGAGCGATCTCGGACCCCGCGGTCCATCGAAAACGTACTCGGTAGTGACCTGCTCCCACGGCAGGTCGCGGCGTTGCTGCGAGATCCGGTCGCGCTCTCGAGTGAACGCTTTCTCCGCGGCAAGCAGGTTCTTGCGGGCATCGAGCCACGCTTGGTGCGAAACGACGTTGTGTTGCATGCGGGTATTTAAGCAGATACGTTCGTAAGTGTCAACTAACGCTGCGCCGATCGCTCCGGTTATGCCAGCAAGAGCCAAGAAGGCCCCACACCAGCCAAACGTTAGGGCTAATCGCGCGAAGCGTCAGCGCTCCAGGTCCCGCTTGATTCTCGCGACCGATGAATTTTTCAATCCCAGCGAGTCTATACGGTATGACTCAACTAAAGGAAAAAACCATCACCATCGTCGGTGCGACCGGAAGTGTAGGACGGGACGTCGTGGCACTCCAAAAAAGATGCGCTCTTCAGCATGCCGCCTTTGAGCGAGCACTACCGTGGGGCTCGAGTCAATTCGTGGATTTCTTCCGAGTGCTTTCGCAAGAGCCGGATACGATAGTTTCAAGCTGGTGCCGACATACGCGAACGGACAGCCTGCCTTCGCCTTATACGGCCGCAGTTCAACGGAACGAGAGCCGAGGTGGGAGGCACACGCGATTATCGTCCTTACACTCGACGATGACCGCATCGCGGCGCTTACGTTGTTCCTGGACACCACGCTCTTTGAACTATTCAAGCTTCCATTGGAACCTAAATCATGAAAGATTAATGAATCGTTAACTCACACTTCCTTCACTCGTGCCGTGTATCGTACGGCACATGTTTAGAAAATCGCTTGGACTCTCAACACTGATCGCTTCGATCGCGCTGGCTGCCTGCGGCGGAGGCGGCTCCGGCATGAGCGGCGGCGGACCCTACGGCGGCGGGCCGCCGCCCATGCCCCCGCCAGCGTCGAACGTGCCGATTCAACAGACCGTTGCCGGCAAACCCGCTTGGGTGAACCCTTCTAACCATCATACCCTGTACTTTCTGGATGTCGACACTTCGACCGGCGGCACGTGCACCGGCGGCTGCCTAACTGTTTGGCTGCCGCTCAAGCCGAGCTCGGGCGCACAGGCGCAAGGCGGCTTCACGATCGTAACGCGCTCCGACGGCACCGGCATGCAGTGGGACTACAAAAACCATCCGCTCTACATGTACGCGGGCGATACCGGGCCGGATCAAGCAAACGGAGACGGGATTCCATTCGCCGGCGGCCATTGGCACGTCGCGCGCCCAACGTAGCGCCCGTCGTGTCACAATGAGCGGATCCGTGCCACCCTCAGCCCTTCGACTCCGCTCGGGGGAAACTGCGTCGAAGCATGACGCATACGCTGTGTCACCCTGAGCGGAGTCGAAGGGCTGACACAGAGCGCGCACATTTACAGTTTCGGCGCCGGGTAGACCGCAACAGCGTTCGGGTTGTTGTAGAAGCCGTAAGAGCGGATCCACTTTTTCGGCCATCCGCCTTTCGGATAGGAATACTCGGCGATCTCATTGTTCCGATAGTCGGTCACCCAAACCGCCTTCTCGGAACTCGTCAGCGCGAAGTCCATGGGAGTCTTAAGATTCCCTCCGAGGATTGTGGATCCGGACGGCGCGCCCGGATTCGGAAGCGGATAATGATAAATCGTGAATACGCTCGCGTCTAACACCAGCAGGTGGTTAGTGCCGTCGACTTCTATGCCGGAGGGGCTCTTGAGGTTGGTGATACGGAGGATCTTCACCGATTTGCCGCCGGCCGCAATCTCAGCCACGACTGACTCGCTGAAACTGGGAGAGGTTGCCACGAAAAACAAGTTGCCGTTTGAATCGTAACAATCGTAGCCCGCGCTTGTAACACTAGACGAGCTAACACTCTTGAATGGCTTGGTAGCGCCGCTCTTGTAGAAGTAGATCGTTCCGGTGTTCTGGTCGCCGACTGCGACTTGGCCTTGCGAAGAAATCGCGACTCCAAATGGAGACGCACCCTCATAAGTCAACGTGCTCGACGGGTTGGTCGAGCCGGGCGGGTAGACGTTGACGCTGCAGCACGGATACCAAAGCGCAACGTATAAATTGCCGCGCCCATCGACGGCGAGGCCCCCGGGTTCTCCCTGACCAAGCGCGATGTCCTCGGTTAGCGCGCCCGTCTGCTGGTTGTATCCTTCTACGGACTGTCCGTTATCCGATGCAACGAATACGGTGGGCGGCGGCGTTGAGGTAGACCAGGTCGCGCGATGGGTGCTACCGTTAATACTTGGTAACACGCTTCCGAAGCCACCGCCCGAGCATGCCGCAAGCACGCCTGTGACGCAGATAAACAACGTATCCATCACGACGGACTATGCACGTGCGCGTAGTGTACTCGATGAGGCGATAGTTCTGGTTGAGAGCGACCGCTCGCTGCTAGCACCCTACCTGCGGACCAGCGCCCGAGTGAATCTTGGTATTCACCATTTTCCGGAAGCTCTAGACGACTCAAGAGCTGCCGAAGCGGCCTATGTAGCGCTCGGTAAAGATCGTCTCGTCGGGGCATCGCTCAAGCTACAGGCTGAAACGCTCATGTTGAGCGGAAACCGGCGCGCAGCGCTCATCGCCGCCCGCAACGCGATCGATCAGTTTGCTGCCATGGGCCATCATTCCGCGTTAGCCGCGACCTACTCGCTGCTCGGGCGCTTGACCGGCAGCACGCGATATTTTGACAGCGCGCGCGCCTTAGGCGAATCGACCAGAGGGAAATCCTAGTCGCGCTACGGACTCGCCACAGGGTAGACTGCAACGGCTAACGGAGCGACGTAGCGCCTGAGAGCAACCAATTGCCCTTCGAATCGTAACAATCGTAGCTTTCAGTAGTAAGGCTGGAAAAGCCAGCCTTTTTAAATGGCTTTGTTGCACCGTTCTTGTAAAAGTAGATACCCAAAGACCATGCCCACGATCACACGATCCGACTTTCTCGCGGGTACACTCGCGACGGCCGCGACCGGAGCGCTGCCGACTCTGCCGATACTCGGCAGCGCCCAAACGGCGCTCGACCGTTACGTCGCTGCGCCCGATGCCGCGTATGGTTTTCGCCTATTAAACTCTTTCAGGGGACCAGGCTATCGAGCGTTCGTGCTGCAGATGACATCTCAGCGCTGGCGTTCGTCATCCGAAGTCAACGAACCGATTTGGACGCATTGGCTGACGATCGTGGAACCGGACGAGGTGAGAACTTCAGTCGGGACGCTCGTGATCGCCGGCGGTTCGAACAACGATCCGCCGCCGAGCCAAGCCGATCGGTTGCTCGTCACGCTGGCGCTCAACACACACGCGGTTTCAAGCGGGCTGCAAATGGTTCCAAACCAGCCCTTGGAGTTTGCGGACGAACGTCGCGCACTCTCGGAAGACGACGTCATCGCGTATAGCTGGTCGAAGTTTCTGCAAACGGGCGACGAAACGTGGCCGTTACGGCTGCCGATGACCAAAGCCGTTGTCCGCGCTATGGACACGATAGCGACGTTTAGCGCGCGCCGGGGCACTACCGTCGATCGATTCATCATCGGCGGCGCGTCGAAGCGCGGCTGGACGGCATGGACGACTGCGGCGGTAGACAAGCGCGTTGTCGGTCTCGTACCAGTCGTCATAGACATGCTGGACCTCGTTCCCAGCATCGGGCACGAGTACCGCTGTTACGGCACGTGGCCGGCAAGCCTCGACTCGTACGTGAAGTTCGGCATCGTGGACTGGTTCGGCACCCCGCAACTGCGCGCACTGGCTGAGATCGAGGACCCGTATTCCTATCGCTCGCGGTATACGATGCCCAAACTCATCGTCAACGCGGCAGGTGACCAATTCTTCGTACCGGATTCGTCACAGTTCTACTTCGACGACCTTCCGCAAAAAAAATACTTGCGCTATTTGCCGAACACGGACCACTCGCTGAGCGGTCTCGGCGGTAGCGCCGCCGACACCGTCCTGGCTTTCTGTTACTCGATAATCGACAACATGCCGCTTCCCAGCATGACGTGGCACTTCGAAGGCACTGATACGATTGTCGTTCACGCGTCGGCTGCGGCCAGTACGGCCCGGATGTGGGAAGCCGTCAACAGCAAAGCCAGAGACTTTCGCGTCGAGACGATCGGCAAAGCTTTTAATTACCACGACTTGGTCAACGCGGGCAACAACACGTACGTCGGACGTATCGCAGTGCCGCCCCATGGATGGCGGTCCTTTTTCGTAGAACTGACATTCCCGACATCGTCGGGGAAACAGTTCAAAACGACGACGCAGGTACGCGTTGTTCCCGAAGCTTTGCCATTCCCGCCGCCGCCGCTGGCCGCACGTGCTGCTAGGTGACGTCGTGTTGTCGTTCTACCTCGGCGCGTCGCAGACGCAACCCAGCGATCTGCACGTCGTCCAACCAAATCGCGGCAATGATGCTACCATTCACGACGTCCAGTGGCCGGGATATCCCTTTCGCTTCGAGCCGTACTACGGTCTGCGTTTATCGTACAACGCACCCGGCCATCCGCAGACGCGCATCGTGTTGGATTTCACGCATTACAAGATATACGCGCTCGCGAACCAGGTCGTCGAGCAGGACGGGACCTGGCACGGCAAACCTCTGCATGCAGCCGCACCGATGCGCGAAAACGTGCAGTCGTTTGAGGTAACGCACGGTCTCAACACGTTAGGGCTGAGCCTGCTCCAAAATATTTGGGGTGGTTCAAACGGCGCGTATATCGGCGGGGGTCCGGTTCTCTACGTTCCACATTCCGAGAATCGGGTCGACGGAATCGCGGGCGGGGACCGATACGGGTTCGCGACGTTCGGCTTTCAGGCACATGCGGGCGTCCGCGGTTGCGTTTCGAGCCACGGATTGTTTGCAGAGGCCAAGTACAACAGCGGAAAGCTCGTCATGCCGATTGCGGAAGGGACCGCACAAACGACGGTTCGCACGATGCACGAACTCGCCGGATTCGACTTCAGCCCGTCATGCCGGTGAGAAATGCGCGTCGATCGCGATGTACGGTACGTAGCGAAAATCGCGAATGAGCGAGATTAGGCCGCCGGCCGATTCGAGCAGGATAAAGTACGCAGGCACCGGGCTCGATGGCGGACGGAACATCGCGATCGCCGGAACGCCGTCGACAAAGCCGGCCTCAGCCCGAATGTCCTCGGTCTGTAGGATCTCGGCGTAGCGATCGTAGTAACCCGCATCCACGACACGCCGTTGGAAACGAGACACGATATCGAGCCGCGCTTCCTCGCCGAGTAACGCGCGAAGCCCAGCCCAGTTGCGATCGTTAAATAGATCTACGTAGCGCTGCAGCGCGGCTTGCTCATCCGAAGACGTAAGCCGTTCGGGCTTCGCAGTCGCGGCGCGTGGCGTTCGAGCGATATTGTCACGCGCCCTCGAAAGAGCGGCCTTAACCGCGCCGACTGTCGTTCCCATTGTAGCTGCAGTATCCTCAAGCGAATGCCCAAGGACATCCTTGAGGATGACGGCGCTGCGCTGCACCGGCGGCAGTTCGATGAAAACGGTGAGCGCAGCTTCCACAAGCGCCGGATCGACCCCGCTCTCTTCCGGCTCGGCGTGCTCGGGCACGTCGGAAACAACCTCGACGTTTTTGCGTTCGTATCGTTTGAGAAAATCCATTGCGGTGTTGTGCGCGATGCGGAAGAGCCAAGGTTTCAAGTTCGGGGGTTCCAGCATCTGGCCTAGGGCGTAGTAGGCTTTTGCTAAGGTATCTTGGACGACATCCTCGCCGTCGAAAACCGAACCGGTCATGCGAGTGCAGTACCGATGGAGCTCGGGGCGAATTTCGTCGACGAGCTCCATAAAGCGATCGCGCGCTTCCATCATCGCCGGCAAGAGTGCCTGCGTCTCGTCATGCATTGTGATTCGAGCGGTTGGACGCCGCTTAGAGGATTACCGTTGTCGTCGCAGACCTGACATAACAGCAGCGAGGCTCAACAGCAACCCGGCCATGATACCGCTCGCTGGTGGCGCCAGAAGCTCCTCCACAGGCATGCCGAGGATGTGAGCGAGCAGAATCACGTCGAGCGTAGAGCGGCGTTCAGGACCTCATTCCACTTCGGATCCGGCGGCGCCGCGTATGCGTCGTGCCAATTCCACCATGTGTAAGGCGGGGTTTGAGGATAGCCCTCCGGCGAGTCTTCCCAGTCTTCCTGGCGTCCGAGCGCTGTAATGTCGAGGTAGTTCCAGGTGCTCCCCATCTGCTCGTCGCCACGGCTATTGATGAAGTAGGTCCGATACACGCGATCGCCGTCGTGGAAGAACGCGTTCGTGCCGTGCCACTCGTCAACACCAAAGTCGGCGTCGAAGGTGTCCGTTATCGTGTACCACGGCATCTTCCAGTCCATCCGTGCCTTCACGCGTTCGATGTCCGGCTGAGATGCACGCGATACAAATGCGAGCGTCGTGTCGCGGGCGTTTAGGTGGGCGATGTGGGCGACCTGGTCGGCCAGCATGGAGCAGCCGCGGCACGCATGCTCGGGCCATCCGAACACGCCGGGCTCGAAGAATGCGCGATAGACGATCAACTGACGGCGGCCATCGAACAAGTCGCGCAAGCTCAACCGGCCTTTGGGCCCGTCGAACTCGTAGTTCTTCTCCACGGCGACCCACGGCATTCGCCGGCGCTCGGCAGCCAGCGCGTCGCGCGCGCGCGTTACGGCCTTCTCTTTGGCGAGCATCTGTTGGCGTGCCGCCTCCCATTCTTGCGGCGAGACGATCGGGGGCGTGCGCATCTTAGCGTCAGACATTATTAGGTTTCCTTTAAGCAGATCGAAAGTGCGTCAGGAAGACGAGTGGGCGTTCGTAAAGGATACGGGTCCGGCAAAATCATTGGGTACGAGCGCCGCTCAGCGCTTCGAGAGGCCACGGATCAAGGTATCAGTGATGAGTTCGAGCAGCTCGTCGACGGGTGTCTGCGGGAAATGATCCTCGTGGTTGAGCTTAAGACTCACGATTCCGTGAACCGCCACCCACATCATCTCCGCCAATGCAGCCGGCTCGGCATCGCTTGCCAGCTGTTTACGGCTGCGCAGGTCTGAGAAAATCGAAACCAATAGGCCCAGCGCCCGCATTCCAGCACTGTCGGCGGACTCGGCGTGCTCGTGAAAGGCGACCTCGGCGTATTTCGGATCGTCCATGAAGATCAAGCGATACGTCTCCGGATTTTCCAACCCGAAGCGCACGTAGCGCCGTCCGAGATCGTGCAAGCGTTCCGTCGGATCCGCAATCGACATGGCCGGCGTCAGCGCGGCAAGAAGTTCTTCGAACCCGGCGCGGCATAACTCGAACGCAATCGCATCGCGACTCTCGAAATACAGATAGATGGTGCCGGGGGCATACTCGATTGCCTCGGCAATTTTGCGCATCGTCAGCGCGTCGAAGCCCTCCTTGAGCACGATCCGTCGCGCCGCGTCAAGCACTTCCTCTCGGAACTCGGCCTTCTCGCGTTCCCGACGCTCAATTTTGCTCACCGACTCAGTATAGCCGAAACGCTTGACAAACTGAACCATGGTTGTAAACTGAGCATAGTTCAGAAGTTCACATAGAGGCCGGTCATCGACCTCGGATCGATCCAGAAAGTCGTTGACGGGCTATTAACCCTAGGCCCCAATCGGTCTACCTCATGCATGGATCGTAAGTATCTTCAGACTGTACAAGGCCCGGTGCGGCGCGGCTGCGATTACAGCGGCGGAGGTTTTACAGCGGCGGTGGCTTGCACACCGCGCGAGCGACACGGCAAGTTGCGATTTCTTCGGGGAAGGCCCCCGTCGTAAACGGAGAACCGGAGACCGGCGTGAGCGCGCCGGTCTTCGCGTTGATCGCGTAGCCGAAGACGGCATTTCTGCCAGAGGCCACTACGTAGACGAACTTGTCCGAGGGTTCGACTGAGACGCCGTAAGCCTCGGACCCTGCGGGAAACGGCGACCCCGAGACTTGCGTCAGTGCACCAGTTGTCGCGTTGATCGTATACGCGGAGACATTGCCGTCCTCGTTGCCGCTGACGTACGCGAACAGACCCTTGGGATCGACGTTGACGGTTACGGGATACACCCCCGACGCAAACGGCGAACCGGAGATCTGCGTCAGCGCACCGGTCGCCGCGTTGATCGTGTCCGCGGAAACGTTGTTGGACCTATCGTTGGCAACGTAGGCGAACTTGCCGTTAGCATCTATCGTCACACTAAAGGGGAAGGCGCCCGCAGCGAACGGCGATCCCGTCACAGGGGTCAACGCGCCGCTCTTAGTGTTGATCGCGTACGCGGAAATATTGTTGGAAGCGACATTGGAGACGTAGAGGTAGTTGCCTTTTGGATCGACCGCCGCGAATTGGGGAGCCGAGCCGGTAACAAACGGCGACCCTTTGACCGGCGTGAGCGCGCCGCTCGAGGTATTGATCGAGTAGCCGGACACGTTTTTCGAGTTCGCGTTGGCGGCATAGACGAACTTGCCCGCCGGATCGACCGCGATCCCGATCGGACTCGTCCCGGTCGCAAACGGCGACCCGCTCACCGGAGTCAGCGCCCCTGTAGCGTTGATAGAGAAACCGGAGATGCTGTTAACGTTTTCGTTCGTCACGTAGGCGAACTCGACGACTCCCGTCGGCGACGCGCTTTCCGCCTGTCGCATCAGCGCATTAGGAGCCGATCCGGGCGGCGTTACTCTGCCCGAGGATCCAGCGCCTGCGCACGCGGCGAGCAATGCCACGGCACCCAGCGTCAATGACACTCGAATCACGAAACCTCGCCGCCATTCCTTCGGCGTCAGCCTCACGAAGTATTGTCCGATACCAGTAAGTATGACCCTTGGAAGTGGTGGCTGGCCAGTCGAGTTGCCCGTTACTGCAACACTACCGTTGGGACGCAACCAAGAATCCATAGAAATCCTCCGTCTCAGTGCGCCGCGCCGACGTTACGGCCGTCAGGAAGCAACATGGTGAACTTCGCGCCGTCTAGCTCAGGGAACCCATATCACTGCGTGCCACGTGTTCGTGGTCGACGAGAATGCGGAGCCGACGATGGAGCCGGCCGTGTCGATCGCATACGCCTCGGAACTCGTGAACGTGTTCGGCAAGTACTGCTGGAGGTCGACCGAGGTCTTCGCGCTGCCTTTCCAGAGCAACGCATGCAGCGCGTTCGTGCTGGTGAAGTGTCCGTATCCGACTTGCACGTTCCCGCTGGCAGCGCGAGCGCACGAATCGGTGAACCCCGAAGGTTGGAGATCGATCATGCTCGCGGCGGTACCGTGCCACAGCAGCGCGTGGCTCACGCTCATGCCGGCGGGTGTGCCGCAGCCGACCTCGCTCTTGTACCCCAACCCGGTGGCGTAGGCACTCGACAGGGTCGACGTCGTGAGGTCGACTGCGCTCGCAGCAGTGCCGTTCCAAAGAAAGGCATGGTAAGAATTCGTCGTGGTCGAGTAGGCATAGCCCGCCTGCGCAGTGCCGCGCACCGCGTAGGCTTCGGAAAATGCAAAGCCGCCCGGATTCAAGTCGACGGGCGCCTTCAACTGCGCAAGCTTCCATAGCATCGCGTGTTCCGGATCTCCGCTGGATCCGCCGATAGACTTTCCGTCGGTGCCGTACGCATTCGATCCGGGCGAACAACTTCCGCAACTGCCGGCCGGGTTGAGGTCGGTGAATTTATAAGAGGAACCCTGCCACAACGCGGCATGGTGGTATCCAAAGTAGCCCCCATCATTCGTGATGAGGGTTCCGACTATCAGCGTGCCACCGGCGCCATACGCCCATCCTTCGACATAAAATTGGGGCAAGATGACGACCGGCTTAGAGCCGGGTCCCGCCCACGCGAGCGGGTAATAAACCTTGGCCGAGCAAGCCTTGCCGCACGAGATGCTGTGATCGTAGTACGTACCGCTCTGCGCGGTAGGGCTTTCACCGTAGCCGAAAGCATCTTTGCCGTTTGGTCCGGGGCCCAGATCGACGTACGTCCAGGCCGTCGTCCGGAAGGCCGCCGCGCTGCTCGACGCGGTGCTCGGAGTGAGATTGGATTGGGGCGCGCCGGAGCACCCAGCAAGCATAATCACAGTGAAGGTGACACCTGCAAGGCCAGCGCGCGCGTTCATATTTCCCTCCTTATTGAAAATCGTGGGACTACCGCGGATCGTCGTCC
>Ga0306920_100008511_pt1 | contig 13619 bp, 9 predicted proteins | sample flu12Cox44000170_FD_204666 | JGI IMG/M metagenome (GOLD analysis project Ga0306920, IMG submission 204666) | Lab enrichment of tropical soil microbial communities from Luquillo Experimental Forest, Puerto Rico - flux4day.12C.oxic.44.000.170 (v2)... | ecosystem: Environmental > Terrestrial >... | reverse complement strand
CACCCCTCGGCGCGAGGACATCTGCTACGCCACGCAGAACCGCCAGGACGCGGTCAAGAAACTGCTCGAGGAGTGCGATGTGCTGCTGGTGGTGGGATCGCGCGCCAGCTCCAATTCCAATCGCTTGCGCGAGCTCGCCGAGCGCGCCGGCATCCCCGGCTACCTCATCGATGGCCCGGCGGACCTGCGTCGCGAATGGTTCGCTGACAAGCGTGCCATTGGTCTGACTGCTGGGGCGTCCGCCCCGGAGCTCCTCGTACAGCAGGTGATCGAGCAGCTCACGCGCTGGGGTGCGCAGACCCCGCGGGAGGTCATCGGACGCGAGGAGCGGGTGTTCTTTGCGCTCCCGCGCGAGCTGCGACGCGAGTCCGACGGGAACGACAACAGATAAAACCGCAAGACCCGCCGCGCACACTTACTCCACGCAGCGGACGCGCACCCTGAACACCGCTGCCGGGATAAGGCTCCGGCGCAGCGCCGGTGCAGGACGCGCAAGCGGCTTCCATGTACCCCCCTGGGGAGCCAACGAGGCTCCCGCTCGCCGGTCCGCTTGATGAGTGGGCCGGTTTTTTTATGGATGCGCCCGACGCATAAGGCTCCGGAGAGTGCTGGGAATCAGGCCAACCAGTGGTTGGCACCCCGCCGTGCTAATTGCACACCGCGCTGTTCGGGCACACCGTGGGGCTCCCCAGCCTCACCCTCTCGAGCTCCTCCTTGCTCAGCTTCTGCCGCGACAGAAGTTCCTGCAGGTCCCCCTGTGACAAGCAGTATTTGACCGGTATGCGTGAACCCACGGCACTATCGCTGCGGCAGTACACGGTCTCGCCGTTCTTGACGCGCGTGCTCCAGCCCGAGGGTGGTTTGAATTTCGGGTCAGCCGTTCCGGCCTTAGTGCTGGCCGAGGCGGTTGTGGCAGCCGGCGCAGCCGTCGTCGCCGCAACTCCTCCGGCTGTAGCGGAAGTGGCAGCTGCTGCCGGGTCCGTGCCCGACGCCGGAATTGCCTTTGCCGCGGGGGTCGTGGGACGGGGCTGTCCGGCGCAACCGGCCAGGGCCGCGAGGAGCACGAGAGCCAATCGGTAGCGCCTGGAGCAGTCGCGGCCCAACATAAACCGCTCTCCCGGGGTAATCCGAGTCAAAGATCCCGGGATTGTACATTGCCGTTCTCCGCAACTCTCAGCTGCCGTTTTTGATTGCGCGGCGGTTCTGGTAGAGGGTCTTGCGGAGCTTCCAGCGCTTGTGCGACCAGGGCCAGTCGGGAGGTGCAGCGTGGATCTGCTGCTCGACGAGCCGTGCGTAACGCTCAGTGAGAGTACCGGAAGGTCCCACCTGACCGGCGTCGGTGAGTGGCTGGAACTCCATCTCGTAGTGGCCACGCGCCGTGCGGCGCATGGCGATGAAGAACACCGGAAAGCGCGTGACGCGCGCGATCTCCTCGGGTCCCATGTAGAAAGCGGTGTCGCGACCTAAGAAGTGGGTCCAGTACTTGTGCTCGCTGGTGGTGGGCTCCTGGTCGGCAACCATGGCCACCGCACGCACGACGTCCCGGCGCTTGAGAATGTCGGGCAGCAGGTCCTTCGCCGGCACCAGGCGGCTGCCGAAGCGGCTACGCAGCTTCTTCATCTCGCGCTCCGCCCACTCGTTGACCAGCGGCTTGTAGGCTGCATCGACCGGGTAGCCGAGCTCGATCGACAGGGCGAGCAGCATCCACTCCCAGTTGCACTGGTGAGCGGCTACCAGCAGCACCGACTGGCCCTGCGCGAGCAGCGCCTGTGGCAACTCGAGATTCACGATGCGCACCCGCTGCTGCAGCTCCTCCGCCGGCATTCTCACGGACTTGATGATCTCCATGAGCATCTGGGCGAAGCCGAGGTAGTAGCCGCGCATCACCTCGCGCAGCCGGGGCTCATCGAAGGCGGGAAACGCCTTGGTGAGGTTCTCGCGCACCACGCGCTCGCGATACGGGAAGAAGCGGAACGTCAGCCAGCCGGCGAAGCTCGCGAGGCCGTAGAGCGCCCCGAGCGGCACCCGCGCCAGCAGGCGCGCCCACCACACCGGCCGTCCGGGCACGGGCTCGGGCGTGACGGTGGAGGAGTTGCTGTTGTCGCCGCGGACCTCGGTAAGCATTCCGCGGTTATTTTACCGGAAGCGGATGCGGCGGCGTTCCCCCGGGATTCGGCTGCCCGACCAGCACGCGTCCGAACTTCGGCGCCAGCCAGCGCTCGATGTCATCGACGAGCGTGAAGGCGGCGGGCACGATCACGAGCGTCAGCGCGGTGGAGGTGATCAGGCCCCCGATCACTGCGATGGCCATCGGCTGGCGGAAAGAGGTGTCGCCGCCGATACCGACCGCGACGGGCAGCATGCCGGCGATCATTGCCACGGTCGTCATGACGATGGGTCGAGCGCGCTTGTGACCGGCTTCCAGGATGGCGGTCAGGCGGTCCCTGCCGGCACGCATCTCTTCGATGGCAAAGTCCACCAGCAGAATGGCGTTCTTCGCCACGATGCCCATGAGCATCAGGAACCCGATCATGGCGCCGAGCGAGAGCGCGCTGCCGGTGAGCAGCAGTGCCGCAACCGCGCCGCCGAAGGACAGGAGCAGCGAGCCGAGAATGGTGATCGGCTGCAGCACGCGAGCGAACAGCAGGACCAGTACTGCGAACACCATGAGAATACCGGTGACGAGCGCGATCGAGAAGTTGGTGATGAGTTCCCCCATGTACTTGGCGTTGCCGACGTCGACCTGGCGCACACCGGGCGGGAGGTTCTTGAGTGCCGGCAGCGCCTTGATCTTTTCCATGGCCGGTCCGAGCTTGGCGCCGTTGTTGAGGTCTGCCACGATCGACAGACGCCGCGACTGGTTGTAGCGCCGCACACGCGTCGGACCCTGCCCGAAGCTGATGTCGGCGACCGCCTTGAGCGGTACGGCGCCGCCGCTGGCGGTGGGTACCGGCAGGTTCTCGAGCGTCGAGAGGTCGCGGCGCTGGTCTTCGGCGAGGCTCACGCGGATCGGCACCTGGCGATCGGCGAGCGAGAACTTGGCGCTGTTCTGGTCGAGCTCACCAAGCGTCGCGATGCGAATGGTCTCGCTCAGTGAGGCCACAGTGACGCCGAGCTGTGAGGCCAGATCGAGGTGCGGCTTGATGAGAATCTCCGGGCGCGGCATGTCGCCGTCGATGCCCACATCGCGCAGCACCGGCAGCTGGCGCATCTCGTCCACGAGTTTGCGGGCGCTGGTCTCGGTGAGCTGCGTATTCTCGCCCGTGATGTAGATGGTGATGTCGCGACCGTTGTCATTGTCGCGCGCGAAGTGGATGCGGGCGTCGGGAATGACCGCGAGGTCCTTGATGACCCGGTCTTCCCATTGCCGCTGCGTGACCTTGCGCTGGCCCGGCTGCACCAGGGTGATGAAGAGGCTGGCAGTGCGTACTTCGCCAAACTCGTCGCCGCCAATCTGTTCGACCACCGACGCGACTTCCGGCTGGCGGGCGATGATGCGGTAGGCGGCTGCCGACACCGCCGAGGTGTCTTCGAGACGCGCCCCTGCGGGCAGCTCGACATTGAGCATCGTCCAGCTCTCGTCGGATGCCGGTATGAACTCGGTGGGAGTCAGTGCGAGGCCCACGATCGAGAGCGCAAAGAACGCGGCGCCCGCGCCGAGGGTCTTCCAGCGGTGGCGCGTACTCCAGCGCAGTACCCGCTGGTACCAGCTCATGATCGGACCGTCCGCGTGGGCCGCGATCTTGTCGGATCTGAGCGTGTAGGCCGCCAGCACCGGCGTGATGAGTCGCGCAACCAGTAACGAGAAGAACACCGCCGCGGCGACCGTGAGGCCGAACTGCTTGAAATACTGCCCGGTGATGCCGCCCATGAAGCTCACCGGCAGGAAGACGGCGATGATGGTCGCCGAAGTCGCCACCACCGCGAGCCCGATCTCGTCGGCCGCATCGAGTGCCGCCTGGAAGCCGGGCTTACCCATGCGCATGTGGCGTACGATGTTCTCGATCTCGACGATGGCATCGTCGACCAGCACGCCAGCGACGAGCGAAAGCGCGAGCAGGCTCACCTGGTTCAGGCTGAAGCCCATCCACTGCATGAACGCGAACGCCGGAATCGCCGAAAGTGGGATGGCGAGCGCCGCAATCAGCGTGGCCCGTACGTTGCGCAGGAAGAGGAACACGACCAGCACGGCGAGGATCGAGCCCTCCACCAGCGCCTCCATCGCGGAGTGGTACGTCCCCTTGGTGTAATCCACCGAGGTGTAGGCCTGCGAGAGCACGACCTGAGGATTTTCCTTTTGGATCTTGGCGAGCTCGCGCTCCACGGCATCGAGCACGTTGACGTCGGACGTGCCTTTGGCCTTGTAGACGCTGAACATCGTTGCCGGGCGGGCGTTCAGGCGTGCGAGCGAGCGGATCTCGGCCACGCTGTCCTTGACATCGGCGAGATCCGACAGGCGGGCAAACCGCCCGCCGTGCAACATGATCTGCGTGTCGCCGAGAGCTTTCGCCGTACGCGCCTCGCCGAGGACACGAATCGCCTGCTCGCCGCCGCCGATCTGCGCGCGGCCACCCGGCGAATCGACGTTCAGGGTGCGCAGCTGCTGGTTGACTTCCGCAGCGGTTACCCCGAGCGCCTGCATGCGCGCTGGATCGAGCTCCACGCGGATCTCGCGGCTGACCCCGCCGCCGCGGGTGACCTGCGAGACGCCTTCGACGGCCAGCAGGCGCTTGGTGATCGCGTTGTCCACGAACCACGAAAGATCTTCTTTCGAGAGGGTGCTCGAGCTCACCGCGTAGGCAACGATCGCATTGCCATCGATATCGATGCGCTGGACGGTGGGCTCCTGAATGCCCTGCGGCAGATCCACCCGAATCTTGGCGACCGCATCGCGCACGTCGGCGACGGCACGGTCGATGGGCGTGCCGATGTTGAATTGAACGAAGGTGCGGGACTGACCCTCGATCGCGAGCGAGATGATGTTGTCGATGTTGCCCACACCGGCGACCGCGCCCTCGACCTTCTGCATGATCTGGGTCTCGATCTCCTGCGGCGAGGCGCCCGGCTGACTGACCTGCACCAGCACCACCGGGAAGGCGACATCGGGATTGAGCGTCACCGGCACGCGCAGGAAGGCCACCGTGCCCATGAACAGCAACACCACGAACAGCACGATAGGGGAGACCGGGTGTCGGATTGCCCAGGCGGAAATGTTCTTCATGATCGCGGACTCTCAGCCGCCGGCTGGGGTCTGCGGGCCGGGCGTCTGCGGACTGGTCGACGGAGCGATCTTGACCGTCTCGCCATCGCGCAGAAAACCACCGGCCGTCGCGACCACACGCTCGGTGCCCGTCAGGCCCTCGGCGACGATCACGCCCGTCTCGGTTGTTCCGGCGACCCGTACCGCGTGCCGTTCGACCCTGTCCGCGGCGTTGACCACCAGCACATAGCTGCCATTCGAGTCGGCCATCACCGCCGTCTGCGGCAACACCGGCCGCTGCGCCTTGTCGACCGCCACCACCGCACGCGCGAACGCTCCGGGTCGGAGCGCCGGATCGGGCTGCAGGCGGATGCGGATATCGCCGAGCCGCGTCTGCGGGTCGATGATCGCGCCGAGCAGGCGCACCTCGCCGCGGAAGGGACGCTCGAGACCGGTCAGGTAGACCGTTGCCGCCTGGCCGGTCTTGACCTGCGTAAGGTCCTGCTCGGCAATCTGCCCGCGCATCTCGATCTCGCCGCCGCTCTCGACGCGAAACAAAGCATCGCCGCCCGGATTGGCGATCTGCCCGATCTCTGCGCGCCGGGTAAGCACGATCCCGTCCACCGGTGCAGTGATTCGCGTGCGACTCAGCCGCGCCTGCGCCTCGGCGAGCTGCGCGGCGACGACCTTGACGTTGGCGGCATCGGTGATCGAGGTTGCGCGGCGCTTCTCGATGTCCTCGGCCGACAGCGCACCGGCGGCGGCGACGCCCTCCGCTCGCTTGTATTCGGCTGCCGAGAGCGCCGCCTGCGCACGTGCCTGCTCGAGGGAAGCCTCCAGGCGATGCACCTGCTGCACGGTCACCGAATCATCGATCTTGGCAAGCACCTGGCCGCGCTTCACGTGATCGCCCGCCTCGACATAGACCGCGACGATTCGTCCGGTGTCCCCTTCGTTCGCGATGGGCATGTCATAGCGCGCGGCGATGGCGCCCGTGAAGGTGACGCTGGACATCACCGTCTGCCGTCCAGGCACGATCACGCTCACCAGGGGAATATTGCCGCGGTCGGCCAGGGTCTCGTGGGTCCGGTTTCCCCCGGACATCAGTTTCCACGCCACCGCGCCGATCAGGAGTAAAGCGACGAGTCCGCCCAGGGTCCATTTCCAGCGCGCCGCGCTGCTCACCTGCGTCGGGATCCCGAACCGTGAGCGCAACTCCGGCTCCGGGGGCAGGTCGGGCATGCGCTCGAAGGGGCGCTCGCGGCCGATCCAGGTGACCGGCTCACCGCGGCTCTCCGGGGGACTCGGGAGGTGTTCTGGGTTCGTGCCCACGCGCTCTTCCCTTCGATCTGGGCCACCAAAGTGCGGCCCGTCAAACGCTTACCGGTGCGGCTCGCCCCGGAGTGTAGGGCTCCCTCGCCCCGAATCCATCGCCGGAAACGCCAGGCAGACACTGGCAGGCGACGGGCCGAAGCACGCGGCACCCGTGGGCACATGCCGGGAAACGAAGCAGGTCGTTTATATAGGCGTCCAGCTCACTTGGGCCCGGTCCGTAGGCCGCCCCGCTTGCCACGGGGCGCGCAGTTTACCAGACCGGGGCAGAGGCCTGGTTCTTACCAGGAGTAGGCGTGTGGCGGCGGGGCTGTGGTTGAGCTGAAGCTCAATGCCCCACCGGTAATGAGAGGTTCTTGACGCAGGATGTCAGGCAGCACCGGGACAACCGCCGGGCTTCACAATGCGGTCAATTGCAGCGGGGTATCTCGCGAGTTTGTCGGCCGGGCGCCGTGGCCTGGTGACCAACTCGCCGCCGCAGTTTGGGCAGGTATTCTTCAGGACAGTCTCCGCGCACATCCGGCAAAACGTACACTCAAACGAGCAGATGAGCGCGTCCGAAGAGTCGGGTGGCAGGTCGCGATCACAGCATTCGCAGTTGGGCCTCAATTGAAGCATCGCGTAACCACCTGCCTGGATGGTTGGTGCCGGGAATAGGACTCGAACCTACGACCCGCGCATTACGAATGCGCTGCTCTACCAACTGAGCTATCCCGGCTCCGTCACGGAAAGCCGCGCATTCTACATTTTTTTGCGCAGGCGGATCACCAGGTCGATGCCGGCCACTTCCGTACCGGGGGGCGGTGCGGGAAGGCGGCTGAACTCGACCGCGGGCACGGGAACGTCGATCAGGGCACCGGTCGAGAGATCGTGGAAGTGGTAGTGGGGCTCCACGTTCGAGTCGAACCAGGCACGCGCGCCATCGACCGAAAGCTGACGGATGAGGCCGTGCGCCGCGAACAGGTTGAGCGTGTTGTAGACGGTGGCCTTCGATACCCGGGCGCCGCTTGCGCGCAGCTGAGCCAGGATCTGCTCGGCAGACAGGTGCTGCGGGGCCGACAGCAGCAGCGCTGCGATGCGTACCCGCTGGGCGGTGGGGCGTATGCCGCACTCGGTGAGGCGCCGCTCGCAACCGTTCGCGCCGGCGGCGCCCGGCGAGGCAGTTAACTCCATGGGGCGGGATTATAAGCGGTGGCTTATGCCTGGGCGAGCTTGCTCTGCAGGTGCTGCGCGAGCTCGGCGATGGTGGGGAAGTCGAACAGCTCCGTGAGGTCCACTTTCCCGGGGTACTCGCGGTCGATCTGCTCGTGGATCTCGATGAGCTTCAGTGAGCTCGCGCCGACCTCGAACAGGTTGTCGTGGATGTCGAGGCGCTTGCCCTCGAGAGCCGTGTCGCAGATGGCTTTCAGCTTGTCCTCGATCTCGGTGCGCGAACCGACCTCGGGCCCCTGCTGCGCGGCGCGCAGCGCCGCAAGCTCACGCAGCTCGGCGTCGAACTCCCCGTCGGCGTAGTGCTCCTCGAGCAGGTGGCGCTGGATCTTCCCGCTGGTGGTCTTCGGGATGCGCTTCACCGGCACGACTTCCGACACTTCGAGCCCCGTCTGCTCGTTGATGAGCCGCGACACCTGTCGCGCCACCGGCAGGAATTCCTCGGGCGAGCCGCGGTGGAGTACGAACACCACCAGCTGCTCCACCTCGCCGCCGCGCGGACGCACACCGGCAGCGACCACCTTGCCGAGCTCGAGACCGGGTACGCGCTGCGCGATGGTCTCCAGATCGTGCGGGTAGTAGTTCTGGCCGTTGACGAAGATGATCTCCTTGGCCCGCCCGGAGATGTAGAGCTCGCCCTCGTGGATGAGCCCCAGGTCCCCGGTGCGCAGCCAGCCATCGGCGGTGAAGGCAGCGGCGTTGGCCTCCCGGTCCTCGTAGTACCCGCGGGTAACGTTGTCGCCCCGCATGTGCACGTTGCCGATGCGGTCGGCCGGAAGCTCCCGGTCCTCGTCGTCCGCTATGCGCACCCGGCAGTACGGAATTGGCCGTCCCTCGGAGACCAACTGCACGGCGTCGCGGTCGGTAGCATCCACCAGTCGCACGGCAGTCCCGGCATTCATCTGATGCCGGTCGAGTGTGATGGTGCGCAACGGCGCACCCACCTCGGGGAAGCTCACCGCGAGCGAGGCCTCCGCGAGCCCGTATACCGGAAACATCGCCGTGCGTGCGAGCTTCGCCGGCGCCAGGCGGTCGAGGAACTCGTTGCACAACTCCACCGAGATGGGCTCGGCGCCATTGAAGATGAAACGCACTGCCGAGAGGTCGAGTCCCTCGACGGTGCGCTCGCCGAGCACCTTCAGGTAGTGCTTGTAGCCGAAATTCGGCGAGCAGAGGATCGTGGCGCGCACGCGCGCGGCGAGTGTGAGCCACAGCAGCGGCCGGCGGATGAAGAGCTCCGTCGGCATCACGTGCGCGTGCACGCGATTCACGAACATCACCAGGTGGAAGCCGATGAGGCCCATGTCGTGGGTGAGCGGCATCCACGAGAGGCTCACGTCGTTCTCGGTGAACCCCGCCGCCTCGGTGGCGCCGTACGTGTTGGCCAGAATGTTGCCGTGGGTCAGCACCACCCCCTTCGGCTCGCTGGTCGAGCCGGAGGAGAACTGGATGAAGGCGATATCGTCCGTGCCGACCCGCTGCACGCTGCCCGCACGGGAGATGTCATCGAGGTCATCGATGAGGAAACTGCGCGCCCGCAGCGATTCGAACAGCTGCTGCTCGCCCACCTGCGCGGCGAAGGCGCCGATGCGCTCGAGCGAGCGGCGCTCGGTATAGAGGAAGGGCGAGCCCAGGCGCCGCGCGATGCGCAGCAGCTTGTGGCGGTGCTCGTCGCTGATACCGAGCGCCACCGGCACCGGCACGATGCCGCCGAGAATTGCCGCCCAGAACACGTCGATGAACTGCTCGTTGTTGCCGAGGAACAAGATCAGCTTGTCCCCGCGGCGTGCGCCGAGGCGCTGCAGGTGATAAAGGATGCCGAGCGCGCGCTCGTACAGCTCGGCAAACGACAGCTCGCGCGCATCGTTCTCGCCTTCGAGGTAGGTGATACCGCGCGGGAAACCGCGGTTGTTCTCGATGATTTCCGTGAGGGTTGTGGCTTTGGGACTCACCGGGCTTCCAGCCTCATGTGCAGGGGATGACGGGTGCGGAGATTGATCTGCGCCTCGAGCTCGAGCGGCTCATCGGGCACGTACCGCAGGCGGTAGCGGCGCGCGACCTTGTAGAGATGCACCAGCATCTCGTACAGCGCGAAGGTCTCGCCGATGCAATGCCGGGGGCCGGCCGCGAACGGCATGTAAGCGAAGCGCGGCCGCTCTGCTTCGTGCTCGGGCGCAAAGCGATCCGGATCGAAGGTCTCGGGGTTTTTCCAGAAATTCGGATGACGGTGCAGCAGGTACAGCGGCAGCAGCACATTGGTGCCGGGCGGCACCGGGTAACCGCCGAGTGAGTCGGCGTTGACCGTGCGCCGCGACAGCACCCACCCGGGAGGATAGAGCCGCAGAGCCTCATCGATCACCTGCCGGGTGAAGCGCAGCCCCTCCATCTCTGCGAGCGAAGGGGAGGGCAGCTCCGCAGCGGCGGCGATCTCCGCGTGCAGGCGCGCCTCGATCTGCGGGTGCTGCGAGATCAGATACCAGGTCCAGTTGAGTCCACTCGCTGTGGTCTCATGTCCCGCAACGACGAGCGTCATGATCTCATCGATCAACTCGCGCTCGCCCATCGGCGCACCGCTGTCCTTGTCGCGGGCGTTCATGAGCATCGCCACGTAGTCGAAGTGCTCTTCCGCAGTGTCACGCCGCTGCGCGATGAGCTGCGCCACGAGCTTGGTGAGCGAGCGGAACTTGTAGGCGAACTGCAGATCGCGCGACTGCTCCCTGGTCACCACCTCGAAAGGGTTGCCGCCGAGCTGCTGCGAGAGGCGATCGAGGTCGCGGCCGAAGATCGAGCGCAGCACGATCTCGAGGGTGAGCGCGCTCATCTCGTCGGTGAGGTTGATCAGCTCGCCGCGCCGGGCGAGCCCCTCCCAGCGCGCGATCCAGCGGTCATTCGACTGCGCAATGACCTCGGCGAAGGTGGTGACGACGCGCCGATGGAAGAGCGGCTGCATCATGTAGCGCTGGCGCTTCCACAGCTCGCCCTCGCTCGTCATGATGCCCCTGCCGAGCAGGATCTTGACCCGATCGAGGCCGACCCCCTTGGTGTAGTTGCGATGGTTGGAGACCAGCACCCGCTTGACGTCGTCCGGGTGGTGGATGACATAGGTATAAGATCGTCGCGCCGGGACGTACACCCGATAGGTATCGCCGTGCCGCGCGAACAACTCGATCATCCGCTCCAGGGAATCGTCCGTGGAGCCGACGTCGAATTGCAGCTCAGCCTCGGGCGGCTGCGGTTGCGGCGTTGCGGCGGCGGTCATGCAAGCTGTTGAAAGCCAAAACTTAATCTTATATCACACGAACCTGCAGGGTCAGTGGCCGGAATCCGCCGCGCGTGCTTTCGCCGCGCAGCTTCCCTACGCACGTCGCCTCGCGCTGCGCGGCGCGCACGGCAGCGGTCCCGCGAGTCTTGCGGGGATCGCGCTCGCGCTGCGCGCGCTGGCGCAGCTTCTCGGGCGCACGGTCCGGCCCGGCGAGATCGTGTTCGCGCACGGACGCAAGCCGCGGCTCGCCTTATCGCTCGCCGCACCTGCGGTGCTCCGCGCCGGCGAGCCAGCAGTTGCGCGCCGGGAAATTGCAGGCAGCAATGGAGGGACTGCGGTCGACTTCAGCATTTCGCACGCGGGCCACTGGGTCGCCTGCGCCGCGCTCGCGCGGGCTCGCGTCGGACTCGATCTCGAGATGGGCACCGATCCGCGCATCGCCGACTGGGTGGTGCGTGAGGCTGCGCTCAAGGCAAGCGGTGAGGGGCTACGGGCACTGCACGAGGTCGGGGATCTCAGCGAGCGCGCAGACCACCTGCGCTGGCGCGGGGAGCTCTGGTACCTGCGGCGGCTCGAGGGGTTCGAGGGTGCCTCGGCGTGCATCGTCAGCAGTTGCCAGGTGCCTGCGGTGGAGCGGCACGCGATCGCACTCGCGGAGTTGTTTGGCTCATGAGCGCGGATGACGGCGGCGGCCTGCGCAACACGCTGTACCGCACCACCACGCGCTCGGGACGGCGGATGACGCCGGCGCGGCGGCTGCTGTACGCGATTACGGTGCCGCTCGCCGTCGGCCTCATCCGGCTATGGTGGCGGCTGTGCCGCGTCGTGCGCATCGAAGGCTTCGAGCATCTCGAGGCGGCACTCACCAAGGCGCCATCGCTCGTGCCGTGCTACTGGCACCAGCACCAGCTCTACTGCGGCAAGTTCCTCGTCGAGCAGCGCGCCCGCGGCATGATTCCCGGCTGGCTCATCAGCCCCTCGGTGGACGGCGAGCTCGGCGCCATGATGGTGCGCCGCTTCGGCGGCACCGTGATCCGCGGCTCCTCGACGCACACTGGCGCGCGCGCGCTACGGGATTACTACCAGGCGCTGGTACGCGACAACGTCTCACCCGTCATCACACCCGATGGTCCTCGTGGCCCGCGGTTCAAGTTCAAGCCGGGCGCGCTGCTGCTCGCGCAGATGTCGGGCCGGCCCATACTGCCGATGTCCTACGCCGCCTCGCGCGCCTGGCTGATCAAGTGGGACCGGTTCGTCATCCCCGTGCCCTTCGCGCGCGTTGCGCTAGCCATCGGGCCGCCCTGCTATGTGCCACGGGTGACCGATGCGGCGATGCTGGAGCGGCTCCAGGGGCAGTTGGAGCTGGAGCTCCGGCGTCTTTACGAAGTGGCGCGCGACGCACTCACCCGCCGGGATTGAAAATAAGCAGCTTCCGCCGTCATCCGCGCGCGTGGTCATCCACTGATTCTGTTAAGTGATGAAACCGTGATCGAACAGTCTCTTAGCTTGTGTTCCTCAGTCAGTGTGCGAGAATCGCGTGCAACCGCTTGGAAAGCGGCCGCGCTGAATACTCGAGTTCGTGACGGCGCGTCACGACAGAGGACGAACAACCGACTAGGCTGGCGCGCACAGGTTGGTGGGAGGTCCGAGGTCAATGACGACTCCGCCGCCGGAAAAGCCGGCGGACTTCACCGCGTCCGACATTCTGTCAGCTGACGCCTGGACCGGGCGCAGCGCCAAACCCATTGTCGGTATCGACGTCGTCTGCACCAAGATCGCCGTTGACTTCCAGAACATGCGCCGCGAGGGCATGGAGGAGTGCGTCCAGCGCAACCTCGAGCTCTTGCGCGGTGCGACAGGCGCCGATTGCGCCTTCCTCGCTGCCCTCAATCCCGAGGACCGTACGATCGCCGATGTGCAGCTCGCACGCAGCGCGTTCGCCCAGTGCCGCCCCGAGGGACTGGCGGGCGCGAGCGTTGAGGCCTTTCCATGGCTCAAAGGGCGGCTCGAGCACCTCCGACTCTCAGAGCTGCGCGATACCAGTGCCCCGCGCAAGGAGCAGGCCGCGGAGGCGGCGAAGCTTGCCGAGCTCCAGATCGGCTCGCTGCTGAGCGTCGCACTCTGCACCCAGGGCAAGCCGGCCGGATTCCTCGCGCTGGCCCACGCACTCCCACGGGGCGCCTGGGATGTGAATCTCCAGCTGCTGATGAAGCTCATCGGCACGAGTCTCGCCACCGGGCTCGAGCGCATCCGTACCGAGGCACGCCTCGCCAAACTGGAAGAGCGCACCAATCTGTTCCAGGCCGCGGCCAACGACGGACTGTGGGACTTCGACGTCGAGAGCAACGAGGTGTATTTCTCGCCGCGCTGGAAGGCGATGCTCGGCTACGGCGACGATGACATGCGCGGCTCGCCCGACTGGCGCAGCCTCGTGCATCCGGATGACCTGGCACGCGTGCAGTCCGCGATCCGCGATCACGTCGCCGGCAAGACACCGATCTTCGAGAGCACCCATCGTATGCGCCACCGCAACGGCGAGTGGCGCTGGGTGATCAGCCGTGCGACCGCGCGCGTAGACAAGCACGGGCGGCTCCTGCGCCTGGTCGGAGTGGAGCT
>Ga0306920_100008508_pt1 | contig 13620 bp, 12 predicted proteins | sample flu12Cox44000170_FD_204666 | JGI IMG/M metagenome (GOLD analysis project Ga0306920, IMG submission 204666) | Lab enrichment of tropical soil microbial communities from Luquillo Experimental Forest, Puerto Rico - flux4day.12C.oxic.44.000.170 (v2)... | ecosystem: Environmental > Terrestrial >... | reverse complement strand
GCTGGATGAAGAAGGTCGCCCGGGACAGGATGAGACAACATTAAAGCCGGCTTCTAATCAGAGAACTATCGACCACGAAATTACATATACGGCGGGAGAAGCGTGGCTGCCGGATGGTCGGATCTTGCCGTGTATGATCGGTCTAGAGCAAGGTGTGGCCATGACCGTGGTTTGCTTTGATGCGGAGAAAACCTGGGAAGTCCCGTGTCTGCCTGACGGATGTAATCCAGTTGTCACCCTTTCCGAAGAACAAGCGTCGCAATTCCCTTTGCGAGTGGTCTCGCAACTATCACAATCCAAGCGAGATGATAGCAAGACGATTCGGTTCATGATCACCAATGAAGGCAAGACCTTGCCTTGGAGATTCTGAAGCAATGACCGTTTTTCGAAAACCATGGGCATTGAAAAGAATTCTGCGAAGGTTTACCGTTCGCGTGGAATCTTCCGGGCGCGAAACGCAAGCACGGGCTATTTTTACCTTTTCCGCTGGAAGCCGCCATTTTTTCTCGGTATCCTTACATACAATAAGTCAGAAAACTCGCCATTTCGGTCCCTCGCGGAGTTTGGGCAACCGTGAAGAAGATCGCCATTGTGCCGACGCTCTTGACGCTGGGCAACGGCGTGTGCGGTTTTGCTGCCATTGCCTGCGCCAGCAAGATTGCCGCCAATGAATCCCCCGACTGGAACGATTCGTTTTTTGCCGCCAGCGGCTGGCTGGTGGTCGCGGCCATGGTGTTCGACATGCTGGACGGCTACGTTGCCCGGCTATCGAAGACGGCCAGCAGGTTCGGCGGCGAACTGGACAGCTTGTGCGACGCCGTCAGTTTTGGAGTCGCACCTGCATTTCTCATGTTGAAGATGGGGCCCGGCTGGGAGCGAGGCCCGATCCTCCATCAGCTGTTAGCCGGCATCGCTACCCTGTACATGGTCTGCGCCGTTTTGCGCCTGGCTCGCTTCAATGTGGATAACACACCCGATCCAGCGGCGCACAAACGCTTTCGCGGGTTGCCGTCACCTGGAGCGGCCGGCTGTCTGGCCTCCCTGGCCATTCTTCGCGGCGAGCTGCCCGGCAAATTGGTCCAGTACTGGTCGGATTTCGAACCGGATGCGGTCCGGCAAATGGTGCAGCGCCTCGTGGAGGCGTTCGCGCCGCTCGGCGGCCTCGTCATTGCACTACTCATGGTTTCCGTGGTGCCCTATCCCCATGTCACCAAGCAGGTGCTGCGCGGCCGCCGGCACCTGGGACATCTGATCCAGGTCCTCCTGGTGGCCTTCATCATCTTGCTGGTTCGCGAGCTGGCCCTCGTTCTGCTATTCTGGATCTATGCGCTGGGCGTTCCCCTCCGATATGTGATCCTGAAGAACCTGCGGCCGCACCGGGAACTGTCCGCCCCCAGGCTCGATGACGCCTTGCCTCGATAACCATTGTTCCTGAATGATTGCCTCTGGTAAAACTACTTTCTGGGGCTGGCCCGGCTGGCGGCTCCTGGTGCAAAGTGCGCTCTTGGGAAGTTGCCAGGTCTTGTGGTTCTTTTTCATCTATGGCGGGGCCAATTATCTGACCACGCTCCATTCGTATCGTGTCCGGCTGCACTTCGATTGGGAGCTCGGCGTGCCCTTTGTGCCCTGGATGGTGTTGGGCTACATGTCCGTCTATCCGCTGTTTGTAATGGCGCCTTTCGTCTTGCGAACCCGAAGAGAAATTGTCAGCCTGGTTCTGACGCTGGCATCCATTACACTTGTGGCCGGCATTTTCTTCTTGATCCTCCCTGCCGACTTGCATTTTCCTCCGGAGCCGGATTCCGGAAACTGGACCTGGCTGGTCGAGTTTGCCAAGCGCATCGCCCTGGAGCACAACTTCATGCCGTCCTTGCACGTAGGCATGAGTGCGGTGTGCGTCCTGGTTTACATGCCCCGGGCCGGCCCGCTGGGCAAAACGCTACTCTGGCTCTGGTCCGCCTTCATCAGCGCCAGCACCATGCTCATTCACCAGCACTATGTGGTTGACGTGATCACCGGCTATGCCCTCGCCTGGGCCGGAGTGCAGTGGGGATATCGCCGCTGGGTAGCACAAGGAAAATGAAGAGTTTGCAAGCCGGGAGCGTTAGCGACCGGAGGGAGGAACAGGATTGTGCGTTCAGGCGCCCTTCGCGGGCGGCGGCCGTTTCAAGCGCTCGAGCGCTTCCCGGGCCGCCGTGCGAATCTGCTTGATCAGGGCATCGCGGGCGAACTCCGCGAGCAGGCCGCGCGCTTCGGGAGTGTGCAGAATCTCCAGGATCTCAATGGATTCCAGGCAGCGCAGGCGATCGGGGGTCAATTCGGGGTCGCGCAAGCGTTCGAGCAGTTTTTGGACGCGGCGATTGCCTTCCAATGATGGCTTACCGGCCACGTATTTTTCCAGGTCCGGCTGGATCAGCTCGCCAAACTTTGCCAATTCCTGCGAAGCGCGCTGCCGCACTTGAAACGTGGGACTGTCCAGCTCTTCCAGAAATTTCTGGACGCGTTTTTTGTCCACATAGGGCACGGCAATGGCGCGGACCTGTTCCTTGAAGAAATCCAGGGCGTGATTTTGTGCCGTTGCAAGACGGCGAAAAGCGGTCTCAGCCTGGGCCTGATCCTTGCTGGCGAGGTCTTGCCAGGCGGTTTTCAATTCCGCGCCGGACAGGGCCACCGGTTTTCCCAGGTTGCCCAAGTCGCGCGTGGTTACGTTCCACAAATAAACGCGATTGCCGCTGGCCAGTGCCAGGGTCAAGCCGTCCGGAGATAAGGCCAGAGCGCGGACGCCGGCGGAAGCAGCGGTCAAGCGTCGCCGCAGTCTGCCGCTGGCGACATCCCAAAGGCGCACCACCGGATCGCCCGGGGAAGCGGCGGCCAGCACCTTGCCGTTGGCGGAAAAGTGCAACAAATTGGCGGGCTCGCGCAGACCTTCGAATTTCCGCACCTCGGCGGCACTCGGAACATTAAGAAGGCGAATGGTCTTGCCCGTGGAAGCCGCGGCTAGCTGGTTGGCGTCCGGCGAGAACGCCAGGGCGCGCGTCGGGCCGATCTTCATATGAAAATGTTTCCGCTGTTCGACGTGATGGAGCTGCACCAACCCCTGCGGATTCGACCAGGCGACGATGGCGCCGTTGGCGGCGACCGCGGCACAGCTGCCTTCGGGAACATTGGCCATCCTGCTGCCATAGCCACTTCCCTTGATGTGCTGCCAGACCATGTGATCGCCGGGGCCGGACGCCACGAAGTTCTGTCCATCCGGAGAGAACGCGAGCTGGTTGCACAGGTAGCCCTGGTACGACAGCTCGCGGAGTTTCTTTTGCGTGGCCACGTCCCAAACCATCAGCGGCCCATCCCGGGCGCCTGACTTGAGGCCCAAAAGCTTGCCGTCCGCGGAGAACACCAGTCCAGTGACCGGGACACCGATGTTCAACTTGCCAACTTCCTTACCGGAGGGAAATTCGGTGATGCGGATGATGCTGTCCTGCCAGGCCGATGCCAGCCGCTTACCGTCAGGCGACCAGGCCAGGCCGACCACGGAGTTATTCTGCTTGATTTCCAAGAGCGGAGCCTGGGCAAAACCAGCGTCGGTGACGGCCAGCAAAAGGATGAGCGCGGTAATGTGCTTCATGAAATCCTCCTGAGACATGGGTTTATTCTACAATCCCGTGTCTTTCGGAGGAAATAGTCGTGTTCGAAACTCGAATGTCGAAACCGCGGAGGTCCCAGAGTTGCGCGGAGTCATCTTGTTGGCGACTCTCCGCGTCCTCCGCGGTTAGTGACATTGCTGTTGTTCGATTTTTTATTTCCGGATCGGTTCGGTTATTTCTTCCGCCCCAGTTTCTTCGAGAACTTGTGGGCCTCGTCCGCCTTGCCGTCGCTCCAGCCTTGCCAGTCAATCTGGATCGTGTCCGCGTCGATGAAGGTGATGGCGCCATCGTGCATGTGGTGGTCCTTGGCTGGGTCGATGTTGGTGCCGCCCGTGAACCGGAATTGCAATTTGTTGGCGGGCGACTTGGGGTCGACTTTCAAGCGCGGCTGATTCCGCAGCATGCAGTAGTGCGTCAGCACCAGGTCCTTGCCGTCGAGGTGATAGATGGTCACCATTTCGTGGGCCTCACCGGGAAAGAGCGTTTCATGCACGGCACTTCCTCCGGAGGTTACTTTGAAGACAGAGATGACGGTCTTCGTTGGTTTGCCGTCCTTTTCCAGCTCCACCCACGTGCCGGCCAGCTTCTTCAACTTCTCCAGCCCTTCATGCTTGGCGGCCGTCTTGGGTCGATCGCCGGCAGCGCTCACAAAGCCGACGCAGAACACGACGCTGGCCAAGAGAGTCACGGTGCGGATCATGATAAGCTCCTTGACAAGATGAAGTGATGTGACATTCCCGTTCGGGCATTGATAAGAGTATGAATGGGCGTGCGTAGCTGGTAGTAGCAGATAAGGCTTTCCAACCAGGCGTGGCGACTCTCAGGCCGGCGGCTGCGGCGGTTGAAAACCGAACTGGCGCTGGATCGTTTCTGGAAGGGCCGCGAACCTTTCTGGCAGCGACTCCAGGATCTCGCTATGCTGGGCCAGAATTGCTTCCATACGCGCAAGACGCTTCTCGATGCGCCGGAAGCGTCGCGAGCTCTCGGCATCAAGATCCGAGATGCGGGCCAACAGCGCCGTCTGGTGTTGAGCCAGGTTGGTTAATGCCTGGAGCATGTTCGTCTGCGCTTGCTGCATTGCCGCCAGCGATTTTTCAACCTGGCCATTACCATGTGTTCGCGGCATTAATCTTCTCCTGTGCCTTCTAACCCCAGGACTGTCCGGGTGCTATTGTATCATGAATCTGGACATTACACCGCAGATCACTTGTGTCTCCTTCCGCCGAACAGGCCGCGAGATCGCATCTCAGCCGCGAGTTTCGACGGGATGGGCCGGCAACCACAATACTTGCGATGCGCCAGATGCCAACGAATCCGTTGCTCCAGGGTCGCGTTCGCCGGCATCTTGTGCTTCGCATGCCAAACTTTGTTGAGTTTGGGGAGCTTCATTTCCTGAACCCAATTGCAGGACCTCGAATCATCATTTGCAAGAGCCGCCGAACATACCATTCGGCATCACGACACCCGACTTGCGTTCATCTCCTCTACGAGCAAAGCAATGGCCCGGTCCATATTTTTGCTATAGATCTTGGCAAACAGCCTCCCTATGACCGACACGCCGAAGCCTCTCGCTTCAACCACAAACGTGAGCTTGGTCTGTGCCGGGTTGAGTTCCTCAAACTGATGGTCGTAGTAGACCGTCAGCCAGAGGAAGCCGCCAACCCATTTCCAATTGCGGTACGGGTTGAACTCGGTCACTGTCCACGCAGGTTTGAGGCCGTTGGTGAGGCGCATGCGGCCCGTTGATCCCAGTCCGAATTCGCCCGGCGGCTGCACTTCGACTTGCTTGATGTGCTTGGCCCAGCTCGGCCACTGCTCGACGCGGGCCAGGTGCTGCCAGGCCATCTCCAGCGGCAGTTCCACCGTGAACTCTCGGCGTAGCAGCGTGATCATTGCTGTCCTCTCTGGCTTCTCGAGCCGGCAGGCCGCAGACCTCGCCGGCGTCGAAGTCAGACGCCGCCGACCTCGCGCCAGCGCTTATCCCACTCCCACATCAAAAGCTGCTGCTCCGACGTGAGCGGCGCCCCAAGTTGGTTAGCCCAGTGACAAATCTGCCCGCGGTGATGCGCGTCGTGCGCGATCGCTACACACACGAGGACCACAACGCCGGGCCGCCAATTGGGGACGTAGCCTCCGTTCGCGAATGCGTGCTCGATCAAACGCACCAAGGCGCGGGCGCTCTGCCCAAGGGCCTCTTTCGCCTTTGCCGCTGTGACCTCGGCGCGGTCCAGCTTTGGAGGTGGCTCTTCGTCCCGGGCCGACATCTTGAGCCGCATGCATCGAACGTTGTGCATGTGGGCGAAGGTTGTAGCAATGTTGCGCCGCTTCGAGCACGGCGGCTGCGCTCGCCAGACCTCGGGGCTGAGCGAGTCGAGAAGTACTTGGTTGATGCGCTCGTTCGTCAGGAAGGCCTCGACCAACGCCCGCCCCAACTCAACTGGTTGACGTCGGTCCCGATTGGCGGCAATGCGAGGTGCGGCGGTTTTTTTGGCCATTGGCATTTCTCCGGCTTCAAAGGAGCCAAAGACGACTAACGACCCAGCCCCGCGGCGGCACTGGCGCATATTACCTAGCCAAAAACCAAGAAGAAAGAAAAAAACAAAAAAGCTGCTTGACCTTATGACTCATGGATCAGGTTCGCGGCTTGTTGCGAGCCAGGCACCGCGCCTGGCACACCCGCGACCGCCGCGTCCGGCAATTCGTTGCGCGGGGATGTGCGGGGGTGTGGCGGCGCAACGAATTTTTTTTCAGCCTTCGTTCCGTCCCCATTTGCCTTTTCCGCCAAGTAGCGTTTGCCGCGCAGATAGCTTGCCTCCGGGCCGAGATTGCGGCGGCTGAACTGCCGCTGGATCAGCCAATTTGCGGGCCGCCTCCCAAGATTTGACGCAACGGGGCCAAGTGGCCGGCAACTTTTACGGACACACCGGCATGCACACTTGCTCCAGCAGTTTCTCGCAGCGCTCCTGAAGGAAGTCTGCCAGATTGGGCAGTGGTTGGCCTTCGGGCAGCGATTCGCCAAGGGCGGCCAGCCAGCGCGAGAATCCGTACAGGATGGTGAAGCTGTCTAGATTGACGGCTTCCAATCGGGTTTGCCGGCCACGCCGTTCCGATTCTTGCCAGAGCGTCTTGCTCTTGCCGGTCAGGGACAGATCGTCCTCCGGTCGCAAGAGGATGAGGTGATCGACCACGGGCGGAGTGATTTCCAGGGAGGCGAGCTTGTGTTCGAGGTCTTTTGGCTTTCCCGGACCGCGGCCGAGGAACAGGCCGATGCCGACCTTCCACGGTTGGCCGTCTCGGCAGGCCCAGTGGGCGATGGTGATGACGCCGTAGGTGGGATGCTCGCCGAAGGTCCATTCGCCGACGACGTGCTGGAGCCGCCATGGGCCGACCTTGACGCCGTGGTCGTGACAGGTCTGCAAAAAGGCGCCCAGGCCGGCTTGCAACTCGCGCGTGGCGCCGGTCACAGCGCCTTCCGGAGTCAGGTTGTTCCTGGCGGCTTTGATTTCCTGGTCCCAGATTTGGCCAAGTTGAGCGCTGGAAAGGGCAGGGCACTGTGCAAGCGGGGCAGGGAGGGTTGCCGGCGTCTGGACCACCACCATGGATTTCACCTCCGGTGGCAAGTCCACCGCGGGAATTCGTGTGGACTGGGCGCCGTCCGTCATCTCGGCCGATGTCGCCTGGCTCTCGCCGTAAACCAGGTGATCGAACAGATGCCGGAATTGCTGGAGCATATCGCGCAATGTTGGCTCGGTGCGGGCCACGCGGGTGACTTGCTCATCATTGAAGGGAAACATTTCCGGCAGATCGGCGAAATCCGGCAACTCCTCCAGAGCCGGGCGGAGCCGCGCTTGCACAATCAAACGAACCTGCTCCGGCGAAGGCGCTTCCAGACGCAGCGCCTTGATGGTGCCGTGCCCTGGAAGGTGAATCGGATTATTGAGACGATCCTGGATGTAACCGTCCAGCGAGGGCACGAACCGATTCCACAAGCCGCGCTCGGCAAAGACCAGAAAGCACATGCCGTCGAGCTGGTGCATGGCCTGCACGATGCCGGCGAAGAAGGCCTCGGCAATCTTGTGGCCATCGTCCTGCCGGCGAACCAGCAACAGGTCTTCGAGCTGGTCGAAGGCGACCACCACCGGGATCTTCAGGTTCAGGAAAGTTTCCATCAAGACCTTGAACAGGGCGAGCACCAGCTCCTGCCGGCTCGGCTGCACCTTGAAATCCAGCTCAGCAAAACCATAGGTCAGGAAACTGGCCAGGTCGGTCTCGTCCCCCAAAAGGGCAGCGCGGGCGAATCCCTGGAGGATGTGGCGGCGCATGAGGCCGGCAGTGCTGTGTGGCTCGGTTTTCTCAATGTAACGGTGCACCACCTCGCAGGCGCGTTCCCCGGTCAAGTTCGCTTCGGCACAGAGTCGGCGCAGGGGAGCAAACCCGCCGGCAACCGTCCCCGGCCGGGACAGGTTTTCCATGAGCCACTGGGCTCGTTCCTGGGCTTGCGCGGTTCCCAGTCCAAGAAGACGCGTCCAGCGGCCGAGGCCCGGGGCCGGAAACAAGTCGAGCAACACGTCGCGGCCGGCATTGCTCAATGTCTGGAGCAAGAGTCGCCGGCCCAAATCTTCGCTGACAAATTCCAGCGGCCTTTTGCCCTTTTGCTTGCCGCCTCCCAGCAGCGTGTCGATAACCTGGTAGAGCAAGTATTCCAGAAAGTCCGTGTCTTTTTGATAGGTGCCAGGCGCGACCAGCAGTTGCCAGCCGCCTTCGCTCCCGTGCTTGATGGAGTGGAGCAGGTGAGTCTTGCCGGCGCCTTTGTTTCCCAAAACCGGCACGATCTCGGCATGGTTCGCCGGCTGGTAACGATACAGATCGACGACGCCGAGGAGCTGCTGGCGTTCGCGGGCAAACAATTCCGAAACGTGGAAGCGGGCGCAGACCTCGTCATCGGGATTGCGCGCGAAGTAATTGCGGAAGGGATTGCCCGCGCGGCGGAGCACTTCAAACGCTCGTTCCTTGAGTGAACGATCCAGAAGCGTGGTCATGTTTATCTCCTCGTACTGGCGTAATAAGCGATTTCGTGGCCAACCAACAGAGCCAGGACGGGCTCGGGAATGTCGTAGAGCGGGCCGGTCCAAGGATGCAGATAGATTTGCTCGAGCTCCTGCAAGGCGCGCAGGCCGTCGTGAAACTGACCGATGGTCAAAGTCGGGCAGGCCTGGCGAGCCCTGCGGTACAGCTCCGGCAAGGGGCAATCGTCAAGAATATCGCCAGCTCGCCAGCACTCCAGGTGTTTCACCAGGGCGCGCATCAAGGATTCGAAAATGTCCTGGGGACGAACATGCTCGAGCAAGAAGGCCAGGCCCTTGTCGGTGATGGCGCAGATTTCCCGTTTATGTCTGCCTTTGGTTTCCGTGCGCAGCTTTTGAACGAAGCCGTGATCCTTGCACTGTTGGGCCGCCTTTTTGCCGGCCGCCGAACTTGCAAATAGGCCTAGTGATGATTTTCCCGAAATGAGCGGGACGCCGCCGTCTTCCCCCACGGCCCGGTGCAGGGCTTGCAGAACCAATTGATTCGAGTTGTCGGCCAAGGAACCCTCCGTGGTTGCCGGACCGTGTGCCGCTTGCGGCTGCGTGCTTGAGAATGGCTATGCGAACGGAAGCCGCAAGCGGGGACTACCGGGCCGGACTATTATGCAAACTTGGTCTCTCGACGCAAGATCAAGAAAAAATCCTTTCCTTCCTTGCCCAACCTATCTAATATCAGGGCACGGACAGTGAGCCGAATTTTCTCACCGTGGCCGAATTCGTAAGAATTCGGAAAAAACAGGGACTTACCCAAATTCTCACGAATTCGCCTACACACCTCGGAGGAGACCATGCGAACGTTGTTGCGGAGTTGTTGGCCGCCCCTTATGGCGGCCGGCATCCTGGTTTTTGCCCTTGGCGATCCGTTCTGGGCCCAGGACAAGAAAGGAACGGGCAAGACTGCGCAGGCCCTGGACAAGGCAGTGGACAAGGCCCTGCACGATGTCATCAACTACGGGGCGGACCTGTTCAATATCAACGGCGATTATGCCGGCTGCTACCGGGCTTATGAGGCGGGCCTCATCGCCGTCAAGCCGTTCCTGGCGCACCGGCCCGATTTGCAAAAAAGCATTGACGCCGGCCTGGCGGAGGCAGCCCAGAGAAATCGCGTCGTCGAGCGGGCTTTTGCTTTGCGCAAGGTGCTCGCCCAGGTTCGCGTTGCCGTCGGCGGCAGCGATCTGACTGCCGGCAAAGACAAGAAAACCACGGACAAGAAGGACACGGATAAGAAAGTTACAACTAAAAGCCTCTGGGACCGCCTGGGAGGCGCAGCCAAGGTCAAGAAGGTGGTAAAGGATTTCGTCAAGCTTTCCGCCGACAATCCCAAGGTCGATGTGACGCGCGGCGGCAAATACAAGCTGGATGACAAGACCATCAAGCTCCTGGAAAAACACCTGGTGGAATTCGTCAGCTCGGCCACCGGCGGTCCGCTCAAATACAAAGGTCCGAACATGAAGGAAGTCCACAAGGGTATGGACATCACCAATGCCGAGTTCAACGCCGCCAAGAGTGACCTGAAAAAAGCCTTGGAGAAAAACGGCGCCGGCGCAGTGGAAATCAAGGAGCTCTTGCAAATCGTCGAAGGCACCCGCAAGGACATCGTGGAGAAGACCAAGAAACCCGCCGACAAGGACAAGAAAGACACCGACAAGAAAAAAGACACGGGCAAGGTGGGCACGGTGTCCGGCGTGGTGATGCTTAAAGGCCAGCCCGCCGGCGGGGCAGGGTACCTGACGCTGGTTTCCGGCTCCGACAAACGTTCCTTCAGCACGTTTATCCATCCGGACGGCACTTATTTCTTCCGCTCGCCCATTCCCGCCGGCGAGTACGTGATCCTCATCGAAAAAGGCCCGAAGGAAGCAGGGCAGGAACCGCCCCCGATTCCGGAACGCTATCGCTCACCGGCTACTTCCGGGTTACGTCACCTGGTTTTCGAAGGGAATCAGCGACTGGATCTTGATTTGGCGAAATAAGGAGCTTGTTGACGCCTACTTCGGGCAACAAAGCATGAAGGGGGGTGTCCCCCAACTCTTGGCGGAACCTCGATTTTTGTTGTCGTAAGTTGAAGTTTTGCTAGGAGAAACGTCAAATAGGAGGTTCCGCCAAGGGGTTGGCGGAACCTCCTATTTGGCGGAACCATGACGGAACCATTCCAGGGGTTTCACCGGTCAGCCGATTCGATGCCCTGGGACGGAACCGGATGGAATTGACCAAGCCGATCCAGCAACTCTTCCACGTTCGCCGCTTCGATCAGTAATCGGCGGTGTTTTGGTTTCAAGAACCCGTCCGTCACGGCACGATCCAACCAGGCCAGGAGGGGATCGAAGAAGCCGGCGGTGTTAACGAGGCCGACCGGCTTCTGGTGAATGCCGAGCTGGGCCCAGGTGAGGATTTCGAAGAGTTCGTCGGCCGTGCCGAAGCCGCCGGGCAGGGCGATGAAGGCGTCGGACAGGTCGGCCATGAGGGCCTTGCGCTCGTGCATGGTATCGACGATGTGCAATCGCCCCAGGCCGGCGTGGGCCAACTCGCGGTCCACCATGGCCCGGGGAATGACGCCGGTGGTATGGCCGCCGGCCGCGATGACGGCGTCGGCCAGCACACCCATCAAACCGATATGGCCGGCGCCGAAAACCAGTTCCAGCCCGCGCTTGGCCAGAACATGGCCGAGCTTTTGAGCGGCTTCGCAGTATGCCGGATTGGTACCGCGGCTGGAGCCGCAAAAAACGCATACGCGCTTCATCATGGTTACTGCAGATAGAATAGCGGGTCGGGCCCGGTTGGCGCGATGGCCTGCCGACTGGGAACCTGGAGGACGGTGATAAATTTGGAATCGCCATGGCGCTGGAAGCGGATGCGGCCGGTGACATTGACCCATTCGCCCTCTTTGGTGTCCTGGAGACTTTCCTTGCAGACCATGGGCACATTGAGTCGCACGGCATCGGCGCCGCAGCAGCGGATCTGGAAGCGCACCAGGCTGAATTGATGGTCATTTTGCCGGTTTGGAGCAAACTGACCTTTCACCGTGATCCATTTGCCGTCCCATTCACTGCGGCTGTCGGCGTCGCGGGCTGCGCTCTCCAGGCGTTTGAAGTCGAGGGTTTCAGCCAGGGCGGAGGAATCGGCGCTCATGGTGGGTGCGAACCTCCATTTCTGCAAGTTGGCGATCACGTCCTGTTCCGCCATCACAAACTTGGAGCTCAAGATGGCGGCGGGTGTCACTTGCTGCAAGGGCAGGGCGCCTCCTGCGACTAGAGTGGCGTAGCCGATCGATTCATTTGTCAGATCCACCGGAGTGGAGGCGCCATGAACCGCCGGCCCCTTGTTGGGCAAGCCCAAAAGAAACAACATGATCGGCAATAGCAGCACAACATAGCGCCACGGCGCCCAGTCATGATCGTGACCATCATGGGAATGCCCGTGATCATGATCATGACTGTGTCCGTGATGGTGGTCATGCCCGTGATCGTGATTGTGATCGCAGTTTTCGTGATGGTGATGTTCGTGACCGTGGGCGTGATCATGTACCAGGGCTAGGCTTGATTTGGCCTGGCCGGCGGCCTTCCACAGGATCACCGCGCGAATGCCGGCCAGCACCAGCAAAAGAACACCGCTGGCCAGCACGAAGCCGTGAAACTGTGGGCCCAGCATCAGATTCAGCATGGGCACTTGCCAGAAGTAAAGAGTCAGGCAAACGCCGCCGAATGCTCCGGATAGGGCAATCAGGCACAACTGGTCCAGATAATAGGTTTCGCTTTCTTCGTGAATGTGGCTCATATTTTTATTATACCTCGTTTGGGCCTTGCTTGGCCTTCGGGCCGCTCTTAAGTACCGCTGTAGAAGTTTTGAAAGAACGCCGCGATGCTATCCCCGAAATAGTGAAGCAGGAGCATGTATACAAAGACCTGGATAACCACGGCCGCGATGATGGTCCAGATCAGTCGTGGCCGGAAAACGCGGGTATACATCATGTAAAGCTTGAGATCCATCATCGGGCCCAAGACCAGAAACGCCATCTTGGAAGCCGCGGGAAAGACGGCGGGGAAATTGGCGGCGACGAATGCATCGGCTTCGCTGCACAGACAAAACAGGATGGCCAGGCCCATCATGATCAGGATGGCCAGCGGCGGATTGGCTTCAACCGTCTTGCTGAAATCCGTGTCCTGGACCAAAGCCCGGCCGACCGCGGCCAGGATCGCCCCCAGGATCAAAAACGCCATGATGTCCACGAAATCGTTGAGAGCGGTGCTGGTGATATTGTTGAGCCGCTCCATGGTCGTTTTTTTCACCTTCTCTTCAACTTCATTTCCGTTTTCTTTGACGTCGATGCTGGTATTCACTTTGAGGCCGCGGGTGACCTGGGGAGACAACAGGTCAATGCCCGGCTTGCGTGAGAGCCATTCCACGAGCAGGCCGACATTGAAAGCCACCAGATAGGCGAAACCGGCGCGAAGAAGCACAACGTTTTTCGGCCCGCCGAAAATCGCCACAGAATCACTCGAAGGAGGATAATTGAAGGCCACATAGGTGCTGGTGAGGACGACGACATTGATGACCGGTCCGGCCAGCACATAAGTGACGCACAAGCTCAGCGGCATGCCTTTGCGCAAAAGGCGGCGCATCACGGGAATGATGCCACACTCACACATGGGAAAGACCACGCCCAGAAAGCCGCCCAGGGCAATGGCCAGGATGCGGTTTTTCGGAATGATCTTGGCGATGAATTGTTGCGGTACAAATTCTTCCAAGAGGCCGGCAATGATCACGCCGAGTACAATGAAGGGCAAGGCCTCGTAAACGATGCTCGTGAAAACGAGGATATATTGTTCCACAACAAAACCTTGAAGGATTGAACCAATTCTTCCGGGAGGGCCAGCAAGCTTCGACTGAATTTCTAC
>Ga0306920_100008507_pt1 | contig 13621 bp, 12 predicted proteins | sample flu12Cox44000170_FD_204666 | JGI IMG/M metagenome (GOLD analysis project Ga0306920, IMG submission 204666) | Lab enrichment of tropical soil microbial communities from Luquillo Experimental Forest, Puerto Rico - flux4day.12C.oxic.44.000.170 (v2)... | ecosystem: Environmental > Terrestrial >... | reverse complement strand
GCCTGTGCTACAGCGTCGTTGACGCCACCCAGCAGAACGTACTCGAACGTCAATCTCTCGCGGTTCCGCAAGGGAAAGTCGCGCAGTGCCGCCATCAACTTTTCAATCGTCCATTTCCTGGTGATCGGCATGATCTCGCGGCGCAGGGCTTCGTTGGGAGCATTTATTGAGACGGCAAGCTTGGGGCGGATCGGCTCGGCGCCGAAGTCGGCAATCCGTGGCACGATGCCTGAGGTTGAGACCGTCATGCGAGATTCGGGAATCTGCGTTCCCTGGACCAGTAACCGTACAGCCTGCATGAAGTTGTCGTAATTCAGAAACGGCTCTCCTTGTCCCATGAAGACCAGGTTCACACGGTTAGGCTCGACCTCGACCTGCTGGTCGTTGAGCACAGCCAGAACTTGGCCAACGATCTCTCCAGTGCTCAGGTTGCGATGGAGTCCCAGCAGCGCGGTCATGCAGAAGGCGCAATCGACCGCGCACCCGACCTGGCTGGAGACGCAGATGGTGGCCCGCCGGAAGCTCTTATCCCGAGCTTCTTGTCCACGATCAGCCCCGGAGTCCGGGGCGTTCGCGCCCTTCCTGGTAAACGCAGGTACGCCCGCTCGAAGGGAAGTCCTTAATCGAGATGACAATCTGGGGGAGACATCCAGATGAGGCGACTCTGAGGAAAGGGATTCGGACAACTCAACGTCGCCTACCTCGCTGCCATCCCCTGCCTCGCCGCCATCGCCTTCGGGCATCCAGACCGTTTCAACGCTCTGGCCGTCGGCGAAGGCGAACAGGTAGCGGACTGTGCCATCGGCGGAGTGAAACTTCGTCTCGATTTGCGGAGCTCCGACGACGTATCCAGCCTGGTTTAGCTCCCGGCGTAGGGCTTGGGGCAAGCTGGTGAATAGCTCCAGTTTTGTCCACCTCTGCCGGTACAACCCGTCAAAAAGCTGGTGGGCTCGATAAGAAGCCTGTCCAAAGCTCTGCACAACATCTGTAAGTTGTTCAAGCGAAAGGCCTAAAAGTTCGACATGTTGCAGCGCCTTCATGCATCCAATATGCTGTTCCAGTAAGATTCCTGTCTGCCCGAGCCAGCTTCGGGGCAAAATATCATCGAGCGCTCATTCTATCTTGGTGGCCAGTCGAACCGACGGGATAGGAGTCTGAAGCTGGCGCACAGGCGGCGCATCCAGAAGAGGCTTTATACGTGGCGTCACGAGCAGTCACTGTGGAAGAACTCCGCAACATCCAACGAACGGTATTGTCCAACGGCCTGACCATTCTGACCGAGCAGATGGACCACATCCGCTCGGTTTCTATGGGAATCTGGGTAAAGACCGGTTCCCGGCACGAAGACCCTGCCGTCAACGGCATCTCCCACTTTATCGAGCACATGGTCTTCAAGGGCACGCTGAATCGCACGGCCGAAGACATCGCGCGACAGGTTGACTCGATCGGCGGCAATATGGATGCGTTCACCGGCAAGGAAACCATCTGTTTCAACATCAAGGTCCTTGACGAACACCTGCCGATTGCCGTCGATGTCCTCAGCGATATGGTCTTGCACCCGGTATTCGACGCCAGCGAAATCTTGCGCGAGCGCGGGGTGATCCTGGAAGAAATCAAGATGGATGAAGACAATCCCGATTACCTGGTCCACGAGATCTTCACCCAAAACTTCTTCAAGGACCATCCTCTGGGCAACCCGATTCTGGGGACGAAGGAAACGGTGCGCCGCTTCGATCAGCCGTCGATCCTGAGTTATTACGGAAGCAAGTTTATTCCCGGCAACCTCATCATCGCAGCCGCCGGCAGCGTCAAGCATGAAGAGTTTGTCGCGCTCCTGCGCAAGCAATTCGAAACACTGCCGGTGGGTGCAAACGGCTGGCATGACACTCCGCCGAAGACGCACTCGCGCATTATCTTGCGTAACAAGAAAGCCCTCGAACAGGTGCAGATTTGCGTAGGGGTGCCATCGTACAGCATCAGCCACGAAAGGCGCTATGCTTCGTACATTCTCAACACGCTCTTGGGAGGTGGGATGAGTTCACGCCTGTTCCAGAACGTACGCGAGAAGCAGGGCCTGGTTTATTCGATCTTTTCGGAGTTGAACCCCTTCCGCGACGCCGGCTTGCTGTCCGTTTACGCCGGGACTTCGCGCGAGTCGGCGCCCAGGGTGGTGCAGGCTGTCGTAAGTGAGTTCCGGCAATTGAAGAGCAATCCGATCTCGGAGGAAGAGCTGCAGCGGGCGAAGGATCAACTGAAAGGCAGCCTGATGCTCAGCCTTGAGTCTTCGACCGCACGCATGTCAAACCTGGCGCGCCAGGAAATGTATTACGAGCGCTTCTTCAGCATGGATGAGATCATCGATCGCATCCAGGCGGTCACGCAGGACGACATCATGGCATCAGCCAATGAGTTCTTCAAGCCGGGAACCATTGCGGTGACCGTGCTGGGCAACCTGAATGGCCTGAAGATTACGCGCGACTCGCTGGCGTGCTAAACGCCTTCTCCCCACCACTGACAACCTTGCATTTCGGCTCCCGTCTAACCAAAGGGTTTTGACAACGGTTGCCCCATGCTCAATAATTTGCTTGGCAACTCACGCCTGATGCCGCAGTTTTTGCGTATTTCCAGTCCACCCCGCGCCATGGCCAGCGACGCTGCGGCGCATCGAAGCCGTATGGTTAAGGATCCGTGGGTTTTGCGCCACCGCAGAACAGCGGCCGCCCGGGCTGCGTGCAGACGCGTGAGCGGGCAGGAGAGTTTCGCCATGAACAAACCCAAGCGTAGTCGTGGTTTCACGCTGATCGAACTGCTGATCGTTGTCACCATCATTCTCATTATCGCGGCGTTTACGATTCCCCGGCTGACAAAGGCGCAGATTCCCGCCCACGAGGCATCGGCCTTGGCCAGTATCAAGGCTATTCATGAGTCGGAAATGATGTTCTCCAGCACCCACCCGGATGCGGGATTCACGCCGGATTTGGTCAGCCTGGGGAGTACTGGCAACGGCGGGGGCGAGCAGAGCATTGACAACAACCTGGCGAATGGACGCAAGAGCGGTTACACCTTCACTTATACGCCGGGAGAGAAAATCAATGGCGCGATTCGCTCTTACACCATCACGGCAGTTCCAGATCAGGTCGGCACGACTGGGCAGCGCAGGTTCTACTCCGACGAATCAGGTGAGATCCACTACAACGGATCCGGTCCCGCCGATGCCAGCAGCCCCACGATTCAGTAGAACGGCGAACTGAAGTGGCATTGTCCGGCGTTGCTATCGCCACGGAAGCGACTTATCCCCGGGCTCGCTTGCTATGAACTGCAGCCTGTTGTCTCGACCGAAAATCGTCCCTGGGAAAGCAGCCTTGGTCAGACTGACCGAATCAAATCTGAAAGAATCCACTTTCCATGTTCCGTGTCTTGTTCCCTCGCGCCGGCATGCTGGCTAACCTGCTGCTTTTTTGTTGTTCCTCAGCCATTGCTCAGGTCGATGTCCATGTCCTTGCTTCCAAGGTCGATCAGCACTACGACCGCATGCGCACGCTGGAGGCCCAGTTCAGCGAAACCTATACAGGTGCCGGAATGACGCGCACCGAAAGTGGCACGCTGTTGATGAAAAAGCCGGGCAAGATGCGGTGGGACTACGACCAACCACATCCGAAGCTGTTTCTAACCGACGGCGGTATAGCGTACTTCTACGTCCCCGGTGAGCGCCAGGTGCGACGCGCACCGGTAAAGCAACTGGACGATTTGCGCTCGCCATTGCGCTACTTGCTGGGCAAGACAAGGTTGGAAAAGGAATTCGAGGGACTCTCATTAGCTCCTGATGCTAAGCCACTCCACGCCGGAGACATTGTCCTTCGTGGCGTTCCGAAGAGGATGGCGGATCGCATTGCGCAAGTCTTACTTGAAGTTACCCCTGAGGGCCTGATCACTTGCATCGGAGTGGAGGAACTCGACGGCTCCGTCACGGAGTTTCGCTTTCTTCAGCAGAAGGAAAACGTCCAAATATCGGATGAGCACTTTCGTTTCACCCCTCCCGCCGGGGTGGAGGTCGTCGAGGGCACAGAGTTCACGGAATAGTGGAATCGGGACCAGTCAATTGCGGATAGAGGATGATCAAGCGGATTGGAAAAGACCCCGAGTGCTCGTATCCCTTGAACAGGCTTACTCCAACAGGTGTGAACTCTTGGTGAAATTTGGCAGTGTCCAATGCCTGTGGATGGCCAGGTGCCGAGCCGTTAAGCGACGGAATGCTGCAACTCGCCGGCGTCGACCGGAGGCCAACTTGGAAGGTTGCAAGTCGGCGAAGCGGCCACACAAGCCTCGCATCCAGACAGGTTCAATGCGGTGTAATGAGGTAAAAAGCAGGGAACCGTGACGTCCAAGCTGCTAAACTACTGGTAATCTCACCGAGTCACAAATGGCCGAATACGTCATCAAGATGGCCGACGAACGGGGCCACGTCTTGGAGCAGCTTGAGAATGGCGGCTCCGAGGGCGAGGTGCGCGAACGTTACGCGCAGCGGGGCTTCTATGTTTACTCGGTCAAGCCCAAGGGACTGCTTTCGACTGAGCTTCGCCTGCCCCAGCGTCGCAAGGTCAAGCAGGACCAGTTCCTCATCTTCAACCAGCAGTTCGTGACCCTCATTCACGCAGGCCTGCCGATCATCCAATCGATCGAACTCCTGATGAAGCGGCAGCGAAATCCATTCTTCCGCTCCGTTTTGCAGAACGTACGCGATCGCGTCAAAGGCGGCGAGCTGCTCTCGGAGGCCTTCGAGGCTCAACACGTCTTCCCCAAGGTTTACACCACCACCCTGCTGGCTGGCGAAAAGAGCGGCAATCTCGAAGAGGTGATGGGACGCTACATCGCCTTCCAACGGTTGGCGGTGAGTTTCCGTAAAAAGCTAACCGCCTCGCTGGTTTATCCTGCGCTGCTGGTCCTGATGGTCATTGTGATGATGACATTCCTCATCACGTTCGTGGTTCCACAGTTCGCAAATCTATACAACCAGCTTGGCGCCGAGTTGCCCCCTATGACCATGATGATGCTCGCCATCGGCGTAAACGCAAAGCAATACGCTCCTTACGCCTTTCTTGTGCTGATCATAGTGGGCTTCTTCTTCTGGCGATGGATGAAGAGCGACGTGGGCGCAACCCGTATGGACAAAATCAAGCTGGGCACTCCGATTCTGGGGCAGATTTGGCTGAAGTACCAAGTAGCCGTTTTTTCGCGCATGCTGTCCACGCTGCTATCGGGCGGCCTGCCGCTGGTGCCTGCGCTGGAGACGGCAAGCGAATCAATGCAGAGCCGGTTGATCAGCCATGGACTGGATAGCACCACGCGCGAGGTCCGCGAAGGCCAGGCGCTGGCGCGCGGACTTGAGGACTCCAAGATTTTCCCGGAAATGGCCGTTGAAATGATCGAGGTCGGGGAGTCAACCGGAGCTCTGCCGTCCATGCTGAACTCTGTGGCCGAGTTCTATGAAGAAGATGTACAGACGGCACTGGCGACGGCCATGTCGCTGATCGAGCCCGTTATTTTGATCGTAATGGGCGTCGTGGTAGCTTTCGTGCTGATTTCCCTCTATTTGCCGATCTTCAGCCTGGGCGCGGGAGGAATGATTCACTAGCGGATCGTGAGTGGTGTCCTGAGCTGGACGTTCGTTTGCTGGCTGAATGCAGCTTGGCATACGAGCAAGCAGCCCAAAGGGCGGAAGTGGGATTAATCCGGAGAGTAAGCGCTGGAAGCAACCACGTTTGGCTGCGCGTCCCGTAGGGACGGCAGAGGCGGACAACTGCCAAACGCAACGAATTTCTGGGTTACGACACTAGTTAGTAGTTTGCTGATTGCTAGTTGCTAAAGGAAGCAGTAATGGCTGACAAGAAAACGCTCTTTGTAAACGGCGGCAATGGAAACCTGACCACAACCCAGGATGAGGTGGAGACGGCCAAGGACTTGGCGCGCCGCTTCCGCTGCGAGTTCGTTGATCTGAAAAACTTCCACATTCAGCACGAGCTTTTCCGCAAGATCAAAGTCGACCTGATGTTCCGCTACAACTTCGTGCCGCTGCAGGAAACCCAGGACGGTCGCCTGGTTATTGCCATGGCCGATCCCAGCGAACTGATGATGCGGGACGAGATCAGTGGTCACCTTGGGAGGCGGATCCATGTAAAGGTTGCTACTCTCTCGCAGATCGCCGACGTGCTCAAGAAGACTGAGCAGTCCCAGCGTGTGCTGGAAGAAGCCGGCGAGAACTTTGCGCTCGATGTCATCACGGAAGACGAAAACAGCGACGAGACCATCTCAATCGAAAAGCTCACGCGGGAGAGCGATACCAGCCCGATCATCCGCCTGGTCGACACCACGATCTTTACGGCGTTGCAGCGCCGCGCCAGCGATATTCACGTTGAGACACGCGACGATTCCGTGGTCATCAAGTACCGCATCGACGGCGTGCTGCAACAAGCCATGGTGCCCATTTCGAAGGATCATCATTCGACCATCATCTCGCGCATCAAGGTGATGAGCGAGCTCGACATCTCTGAGCGTCGCGTGCCGCAGGATGGCCGCTTCCGGGTACGCTATAACGCCCGCGCCATCGACTTTCGCGTATCCATCATGCCGTCGATCCACGGTGAAGATGCCGTACTCCGCGTCCTCGACAAGGAATCGATGAGCGAGAAATTCCACAAGCTCACGCTCGACGTCGTGGGTTTTAGTGATGACGATTTGCACAAGTTCCGCCGTTACATCAAGGAACCCTACGGCATGGTGCTGGTCACCGGGCCGACGGGTTCGGGCAAAACCACCACGCTGTACGCCGCCCTGAACGAGATTAAGACTGATGAAGACAAGCTGATCACCATCGAAGACCCGGTCGAATACCAGATCCGGGGCATCACCCAGATCCCGGTTAACGAGAAAAAGGGCCTGACCTTCGCTCGCGGACTACGGTCGATTCTGCGGCACGACCCCGACAAAATCATGGTGGGCGAAATCCGCGACACCGAAACGGCACAAATCGCCATCAACGCAGCGCTAACTGGCCACCTGGTCTTCACAACCGTTCACGCCAACAATGTGGTCGACGTGCTGGGACGCTTTCTGAACATGGGCGTCGAACCCTACAACTTTGTCTCGTCACTCAACTGCATCCTCGCCCAGCGGCTGGTCCGGCTTATCTGCGAGTTTTGCAAGAAGCAGGTTTATTACTCCGCCGAGGAGCTCGAGGCTAGCGGATTAGAGCAGCAAGAATGGCGAGACTTCCCGTTCTATGAAGGAGAAGGTTGCATCGAGTGCTCGGGAACCGGCTTCCGGGGACGCACCGCCATTCACGAGTTGCTGGAACTGACCGACAACGTGCGCGAAATGATTCTGGCCAAGCGGCCCAGCAGTGAGATCCGGCGGGCAGCACGCGAAGAGGGGATGCACTTCCTCCGCGAGTCCGCGATTGATAGAGTTAAACGTGGCCTGACGACGCTGAAGGAAATTAATAAAGTTACGTTTATCGAGACGACGAGGTAGCCCGCGACAAGCAAGTAGCTAACGACCAGTGAACTTTGGATAGCCTATAACTGACAACGTTAACCAATGCCAGCAAAAACCATTGCCCGTCCTCGAGTCGCCTGCGAGATCAGCGCGGAACGCATAGTTGCCGCTCATGCTCCGGAAGGTGTAGCAACCCTGGATGCGGCCACAGCTTCGCCGCTGCCGCCGGGAGCTCTGGCCCCTGGGTTGCAGCAGGCCAATGTTGCCATGCGCGATGCCGTGGTTACGGCTGTCCGCCAGGCCCTGTCGGTTGCAGCGGGACGGTCACGCGACGTTACGCTCATCACCCCGGATGCCACAGCGCGCATCATGTTGCTGGACTTCGACGCCTTGCCGGAGAAGCCGCAGGAAGCCGATGCCGTAGTGCGCTTCCGCCTGAAGAAAGCGGTGCCCTTTGACGTCGATCATGCCGCGGTTTCGTTCCATCGTCAGGGGACAGGCGCTCCGATCCGGGTTGTAACCGCCGTCACCCCGCGCAGCGTGCTGGATGAATACGAGTCTGTCGTGCGCGATGCGGGATACAATCCGGGTGCCGTGCTCCCCTCGATGATCGCTGCCTTGGGTGTGGTCGACGCTACGGTGCCGACAATGGTGATCAAGGTAGAGACCGGAACTACCACCTTCGCGATTGTCGATCAGGGCCAGCTGCTGCTGTATCGCGCCCTGGAGAATGGTGGCACGGTCGTGACCGGAGAGTCGCTGGTGGATGACGTGAACACCTCGCTGGTGTACTTCGGAGACCGCTACGGTATTGGCGTTGACCGCGTGCTGGTCACAGGAGTGCAGTCTGCCCAGGCGCTGCAGGCCGCCTTTGGCGAGGGCACGAAGATTCGCGTGGAAGAACTGGTTTCGAGCAGCCTTACCGGAGCGGTAGCCGATAACGTTTCGCGGGCGGCGCTGGCGGCAGTGGCGGGGGCACTCGTTTGCTGATGCGGATTAATATCAATCTGGCTACCCAGCCCTACGAAGCTGCCCGGGAGTACCGGCGCCGGATAGGCACGCTGGTAGCTGTTCTGGCACTAATTACCGCAGTCTTGCTGGGCTACATCATCGAGCAGCGGATCGTTTCCCGCGGGATCAACAACCAGATTTCAGAGGTGGAGCAGCAACTCGCCAGCCTCGATCACGAGAAGCAGCAGGCCCAGATAATCCTGAACCGGCCCGTCAATCGCGGGGTAGCCGATCAATCGCAGTTCCTGAATAACTTGTTTGCGCGCAAAGCGCTCTCCTGGACGCGGGTGTTTACGGAGATGGAAAGGATCATGCCGTACAACATCCATGTTGTATCTATGAAGCCCGACTACAGCCTGGACAACCAGCTTCTGGTGCACATGGTGGTAGCGACGGACTCACGCGACCGCGCGGTTGAACTGGTGCAGCGCATGGAGAAGTCAAGCCACTTCCGCCAGGCACAGGTCGTCGCGGAGAATGTGTTAAACACCAGTACGGCCGGCGACCAGGGCGCCGCCGGCGGGAACATCCAGTTCGATATCGCTGCCCTCTACATTCCTGGGCCGGATGACACCCAGGACACTGACACCAAGGATGAGAATGGCGACCAGGCGAATCCTCCAGCGACGGCAGCCAAGACCAAGGCCGCAACCGCCACACAAGCCCAGAACCGGCATCCGGAGCAGGGACACCACTGATGGCCAGCATTCGCGAGATACGGAAAACCTGGATGCCGGTGGTGATCGGCCTGGTCGTCGTTGCTGTGCTCTGCGTTGGCTATCTCCTATCGCCTTACGGCCGCTCGCGTGCAGCCCGCCTTCAGGAATATAACGAGTTACGCGCCCAGCTCACAGCAAAACGCCAGGATGTATTGCCCCTGCGTGGTATGGACGGCAAGCTGAAGCAGGCATCACAAGATATTGACGACTTCTATGCGCATCGCTTTCCAGCGCAGTATTCCGTGGTGGCAGCGGAACTTGGCAAGCTGGCGGCGGAGGATGGTGTCCGCTTTGCATCGGTTAAGTACGATGATAAGGACACTGCGATTGAGGGTTTGCGCAAGCTCAACATGGAGGTCACACTCTCCGGTGACTATCTGCAAGAGGTAAAGTTCATCAACGCCCTTGAACGAGACAAGATGTTCTTCCTCGTTGATGGCATTACGCTCGGTGAGCAGCAGGGAGTGGTGCGCCTGCAACTAAAGCTGGAGACCTACCTCCGCAGCGGCGAGTTGGCATCATGAAGATCGGCACCGAGAACAAGACGAAGACGATAGTTGCGTCAGTCCTTCTGGTGCTGGCACTCGTGATGTTGTATCGCTGGATCAGCGGCGCTGGCCAGGAAGGCTCTCCTTCTGCGCCCGCGACCCGTACCCCGGTTGCCGCCAAAACCACCACTCCGATGCCGCATCCGGCTCAATCAAGTGTCGGTGCAAAACCGGTCGCCAAAAGTCAATTGCTCGCCCAGACACTCGATCCGACGTTGCGCTTTGATTTGCTGAAGACGAGCGAAGACGTGACCTACAAGGGCGCGGGGCGCGACATTTTTCGCCTACAGGCGGAACCGCCGAAGGTAGCCAAGATTCCGGAGCCGGTTCAATCGGCAATGCCGGCTGCTCCACCCCCCCCGCCGCCTATCAACCTGAAGTTCTATGGCTTTGCCGGACGCAAAGACGGCTACAAGCGCATCTTTTTGTCGCAAGGAGAAGACATTTTCGTGGCCAAAGAAGGCGATATTGTCGATCGCCGTTACCGCATCGTAAAGATCAACGCCAACTCGGTCGACGTGGAAGACGTGCTCACCAACAACCGGCAGACCCTGCCCTTGACTACGAGCTAGTGTAGTTTCGGTATGCAGCAGTCGATCCAGAATCCGGTCTCGAAGATGCTAGCGCAGTTAGCTGCTGCCAGCCCTCGTCGCCAGCGTGATGGCGGCTATCTCCTTCTAGCCATCCTCTTCATGATGGCCGTCATGATCATCGCCGCCACCATCGAGGCACCGCGCCTGGTGCAGCAGATCAAGCGCGACCGCGAAGAAGAAATGATCCATCGCGGCACCGAGTACGCGCGAGCGGTCAAGAAGTTTTACAAGAAGTTCGGTGCCTACCCCGGTAACCTGGAACAGCTCGACAACACCAATCAGATTCGTTTCCTGCGCAAGCGTTACAAAGATCCCCTTACGAAAGACGGCAAGTGGAAGCTGCTGAGCTACACCGATGTCCAGGCTATCCTCATGAACGGGCAGGTTGGCCCTGGAGTACCCGCATCCGCGCTGGGAACCCAGGGAGGGCAGAACGTGGGTACATCGCCGTCGGCGTTTGGTAACAGTCTTAACTCGGGAAATACCAGTCCGCCTAATCAGGCGGTCAATCCCAATGGAGTCTTCGCCGGGGGTGGAGCGGTCCCACTACAGCAGGCGGGCGCCCTGAGCAGTGGGAGTCCCGCCGGCGATAGTACCGGGACGCAAGATGCCACGTCCCAATCAACTCAAACACAAGGAAACAGCCCTTTTGGCAACACCTTCAGCCTGAATCGCAACACCCCAGGCGGAAACTCCGGCAGCTCGAATCCCGGCGCCGGCAACAATCCGAACCAGGCCAACTCGCCGTTTAGCCAAACCCCCGTGGCTGGCCAGACGTTGGGCGGCCCGGCCATCACCGGCGTCGCCAGCGTGAGCAAAGATCCCACGATCCGTATCTACAACAAGAAAAAAACCTATAACGAATGGATGTTTATCTATGATCCGACGCAGGACCGGACCAACACCTTGCTGCGTGGGCCGTGGCAGCCGATGGTGTTTGGTGGCGCGCAGGGCCAGGGAATTCCAGGCTCCACCCCTGTGAACCAGATGGGCGGTCAGCAGAGCCCATTCGGGCAGCCAGGCCCGGGAGGGTTTAGCCAGCAGCCCGGCAGTTTCGGCCAACAAGGCGGATTCAATCAGCCCCAGCAGCCCCAGCAGCCGCAGCAGCCGCAGCAGCCGCAATAGACGAACCCGGCAAGCAAATTTCCCTTCGAGGTCAGTGAGACGGTTGTCGGTTGTCAATTCCCGGTTGGATCAGCTTAAACTTTGAGGCTCGTCCGCCCCCGTTCTTGGGGGGCGCGATGCAAAACTGACCCATAGCCGGGAACTAAGAACCTACAAGACCTTTCTCACCACACCCGTGATGCGGGGTGACTCTCGTGCGCGCGCGGCAGCAGCCATCCACCTACCGCCAGGCACAACGTGCCTGCGGCCAACATGTGAGCCCCTGAAAAGGCCCCGGCGAACTGATACATGAGTATCGCTGTCAGTGCGGGAATAACTGTGCATAGCAAGACGAGGCCACGCCCGTTGGATAAACGGCTGGCCCGGAAAATGATAAAGCTCAGCACAATAAACTCGACGGAGAACGACAACCACAGGCACTTCATCGCTCCCATTAACCCGCCATCCAGATTCGATGCGGCGAGCTTCGCGAACACAAAGGCCGATCCATAGGAGTGCAGCAGTCCTCCGGCCAACAGCAGCAGACATCCGATAACGACTAGCCAGCGAGCCAATTTCATGAACCCTCCTCGTATCGCCTGTACAGATTCCGGCTAGTCGCTGTTGCTAGCAGCTGCGGGCTGGTTCGTGAACTCTACCAGCAACTCCAGGCGTTGCTGGGCGTGTCCGCAATCGATGGCATAAGCGGCAAGCGGCACAGCCTCACTGATTCGATCAGCTTGTCCAGCGGCGACCAGAGCCGCTGCAGCATTGAGCACGACGACGTCGCGTCGGCTGGAACGTTCACCGGCGAGCACAGCCCGAATGATGGCTGCGTTGTGCTGAGCGTCTCCTCCAGCGATGCTGCTCAAAGCGCCGCTTTGCAGGCCGAATTCTTCCGGCCTGATCTCGTACGTGTGCACGCGCCCATTGCACACCTCGGCAATTTTGCTGGGGCCGCTGATCGTAATCTCGTCCAAGCCGTCCCGTCCATGCACAACCAAGGCGCGACGCAATCCCAGCTCGCTCAAGGCCTCCGCAAGTTTTTCCACCAGCTCGTCCGAATAAACTCCAACGACTTGTGCTGAAGCCCGGGCAGGATTGGTGAGCGGGCCAAGCAGGTTGAAGACGGTGCGCAGATGCAGCTCCCGGCGTACCGGCTGCACATACTTCATCGCCGAATGTAGTGCAGGAGCAAAGAGAAATGCGATTCCAGTTCGTTCGAGACAAGCCGCCAGCTGCGAAGGCGTGAGATTGATGTTGACTCCCAGGGCTTCCATCACGTCCGCCGAACCACATCTGGAGCTGATGCTCCTGTTGCCGTGCTTCGCCACCCGGACACCGGCGCCCGCAATCACAAGTGCGGTTGCCGTTGAAATGTTGAAGGTGCCGCTTGTGTCGCCGCCGGTGCCGCAGGTATCGACCAGGGCATCGCGCTCGGTACCGCTCAGGTCGAGGGCCTCGCCATCTTCGTTCTGTAGCGGCGTCGCCGCGTCGCGCATCGCCAGTGCGAAGCCCACGATTTCTTCAACCGTCTCGCCCTTCATATGAAGCCCGACCAGCAGGCCCGCAATCTGCGCGTGGGTGGCTTCGCCACGTAGGATCTCCGACATAACCCCGTGTGCTTCTTCGCGGCTGAGCGAGGTGCCGTGGTTCGCGACCTTGTGAAGTGCCTCGAGAATCATAGAATGGGACTGTTAACCAGCTAGTGCCACTAGCTTAGCATTCAGCTCTGCCAGCACTAGACGAGGGGTAGACCCCATTTCTAGAATCGTGGTAACTTGTCGGGCCGCAGCAGCATCTTAACTAGAACCTATCTCATAAATATGAACCACACTAAGTAATTGTGTGATGTTGAATTTACAGGCACACCGGTAGAGATGGAACTTACCGATGTGCAGTGGGAGCTACTGAAATCCATCGTCGAGCCCAAAACGCCAGCCCAGCGACGCGGACGTCCCTGGAAAGAAACTCGTCCGGTGCTCGAGGGTGTGCTTTGGATCTTACGGACCGGAGCACAATGGGCGGAGTTGCCCAGCAAGTTTCCGCCGTACCAGACCTGCCACCGGCGATTCCAGGCTTGGGTGCGTGCCGGCGTGCTGGTGCAACTGTTGCGCCTCTTGGCCGAGGACCTGCTGGCGCGCGGCCACTTGGA
>Ga0306920_100008506_pt1 | contig 13622 bp, 11 predicted proteins | sample flu12Cox44000170_FD_204666 | JGI IMG/M metagenome (GOLD analysis project Ga0306920, IMG submission 204666) | Lab enrichment of tropical soil microbial communities from Luquillo Experimental Forest, Puerto Rico - flux4day.12C.oxic.44.000.170 (v2)... | ecosystem: Environmental > Terrestrial >... | reverse complement strand
GGAGGCAGTGAACGGCATCCGAGATCGCGGCGGTCGTGCCTTGGGGATCCCCGGCGATGTGTCGAAGATCGACGATGTGCAGGCTAACGTGCGCAGCGTGCTGGAACAGGCCGACGGTATCGACGTGCTGGTCAACAACGCTGGGGTTTTCTCGCTCGACCCCGCCAGACGTGTCACCCCCGACGCCTGGCGTCGCGTCATGTCGGTAAACCTCGACGGCGTTTTCTACTGGGCGCAGGCTGTAGCAGTGGCCAGCATGATCCCGCGCCGGCGCGGCTCGATCATCAACATCGCGTCGATCGCGGGCTTGGCGGGGGTGCCGGACGCCGCGAGCTACGTGGCCTCGAAGCATGGCGTCGTCGGCCTAACCAAGGCGCTGGCCGTCGAATGGGGGCAGCACAACGTCCGCGTCAATGCCGTGTGCCCGGGACTGACCTGGACCGACATGCCCAGCGCCGCGAAGCTGCAGAACCCTCGCATGTATGAGGAACGCGAACGCCGCATTCCGCTCGGGCGCGCGGCGACCACGTTCGATCAGGCCCGTGCAATCCTGTACTTGGCTTCGTCGGATGCCGACTCTGTGCACGGGCTCATCATGAACGTCGATGGCGGCAATCTGGCGATGTCGTCAGGATCGTCAGTCTCGATCGACAACATCGCAGCGTGAGCTTGGCCTAAGCGAGTCTTGGGGACTCGGGCCAGGCCAGGTCTCTCGTCGAATGGCGTTTCGTGCAGCGCTGAGGGCTTGCCCGGATGACGCGAGCTCGCTCGCGAATTAGCCTACGGCCTATGCACGTCATTTCGGATCAGCAATCTGCTACAGGTCTTCGGGCCACGGGTCTTGCGGGCCTGGTGGACGGGATCGGCACACAGGAATTCGGCTCGCGTCTGTTGGCGCTGCTACACGACCTCTGCCTTGCCGACCACTGTGCCGTCTTCCGGCTCGAAGGCGAGAACGTCAGCGCGCTGGCGAGCGGCAGCATCGACGCGACAAAGTCTTCGACACCGCGGGTCGAACGTTACGTGCGTGACGAATTCTGGCGTCGGGATCCCGCGTTGTCGCTGGCCCGCACGACGGTCGGAAACTCCTCCTCGAGCCTGATCCAGCTCAACCTGGACGATGTCGGCTATTCCATCCTGCGTCCGCACATCTATTCCGACGTCAAGGATCGTGTGCTGCTGTACGGTCGCCGGGACAATTGCGAGTTCGGCCTGAGCGTGATTTGCACGCATGCGGGCGGCTTCCGAGCTGAGGATGTGGGACAGCTGACCGCCATGGCGGACGCGTTGCTCGCCGCCACGGCTAAGCACGTTAGCGTGCTGACGCACAAGCCGAACGTTATGCTGGCTTTGAATGACCTGATCGAGATCGAGAATTGCTTCCTGGCCCGCAGCGATCTTCCGCGTCGGGAACTGGAGGTCTGCGCTCGCATCCTGTTCGGCCTCTCGACGGTCGGCATCGCGCTCGACCTCGGGATCGGCGAGGAGAGCGTTCGAACTTACCGTAAGCGCGCCTACCAGCGTCTGTCTATCGGCACCGAGCGTGAACTGCTGCATTGGTACCTGGCGCGCTGGAGCGCGTGGCGCGGGTACCTTTATGCGCCCGCTCGCCGGGCCGTCCACTAGGCAGGCAGCGCGGCGTCCGCCGTTGCGTACTGCTCACGCAGCAACCTCTTGTCAATCTTGCCGACTGGATTGCGCGGCAGCTCGGCCACCACCGCGACGTGCTTGGGTTTCTTGTAGCTGGCGATCAAGCCTGCGCAGTGCTTGATGATGTCGTCGGCCTCGGCCAGTTGCCCAGGCTTGCACACGACGATCGCCTGGATGGCCTCGCCCCAGCGCGCATCGGGCACGCCGACGACCGCTGCTTGCAAGATGGCGGGATGCCGCAGTATCGCGGCCTCCACCTCGCCGGCAAAGACGTTTTCGCCGCCAGTGATGATCATGTCCTTGCGTCGGCCCACGATGAATAGCAGGCCCTGTTCGTCGATCACGCCGATATCGCCGGTCCACACCCATCCGTCTTTGACCGTGGCTAGCGTGGCCACCGAATTGTTCCAGTAGCCGCGCATGATCGCGTCCGACTTCAGCAGGACTTCGCCCGGCTGGCCTTGGGGGCAGGTGCGTCCGCGCTCGTCGACAATTTTCACGCTCGACAGAAGACCCGGACGGCCCACCGAGGCCAGGACTTTCCGTCCCGGCTCGTTCGAGATCGCATGATCCTGCGGGTATAGGTAGGTTCCGCCCAGGTTCTCCGTCTGTCCATACATCTGCAGGAAGCGTGGGCCTAGCAACTCAAGACCGCGCTCTATGACGGGGCGAGGCATTGCGGCTCCCGTGTAGACAATCGTCCGCATGCTGGAGAGATCACGCGTCGGTAGCGTCGGTTGCTCGAGCAGGCTCTCGAGCATGGTCGGAACCAGTGGCATCACCGTGAGCCGATGTCGCTCGATTGAATCCAGCGCGGCGGCAGGGACGTAGCGTTCGGCGACATAAGCGCAGCCGCCGACCATCGTCGCGGCCGACTGATAGAACTTGGCGCCCACGTGGAAGAGCGGCATCGAGATATACGCACGATCCAGGCTCGTGAGACGCATCTCCAGGGCGCAGATGCGGATTGCCGCCAGCTGGCCTTTCTGGTCGAGCATCACCCCCTTGGGCCGTCCGCTCGAACCACTCGTGTAGATCAGGTAGGCAATGTCGTCCGGCGTCGCTCGGGGTGAGAACGCGTCGGGATCACTGTCCTCGATCAGGGCTTCCAGCGACTGAGCGAAGTCGTGTTGGCCAGAGGTCGCCAGCACGATCGTTGGGCCGTCCGGAAGCTCGGCAAGTCGGCGCGCGATGTCGGCATAGCGGGGATCGAAGATCAACACCTTCGGCTTGCAGTCATCGACTGTACGCTCGATTTCGTCGGTCGCCAGGCGCCAGTTGAGCGGCACTGCGATGTAGCCTGCCAACTCCGCCGCTCCAAATAGGCATAGGATGTCAAGCCCATTACCCATGAGAAAGGCCACTCGATCCTGGCGATCGACGCCTCGGCCGTAGAGGCCGACAGCGATCCGCTTAACGCGCTCGAAATAGGCCTTGTGCGTGTAGCTGCCCTGGTCGTTGAACAGGACGACCTTGTCGGGGAAACGAGTTGCGTTTGCCACTAGAACGTCGCCCAACGTGCGGGCGACCTCGGCTTCGTCCAATGCTCTTTCCATCGCTTCAACTTTCATTTCAGAATTTCTCGAAGGGCGTTCACCCGCCCAGATAAGCTTTGACGATCGCGGGATCGTCGACCAGTTCCGAGGCCACGCCATCTTTCACCAGGCGCCCAGCCTCGAGCACATAGCAACGGTCAGCAAATCGCAACGCGGTCTTCACGTTCTGTTCGACGAGAAGAATGGGGATGCCCGAGCGATTGATCTCGCGGATGATCGAAAAGACCTCCATCGTCACAATCGGCGCCAGGCCGAGCGACGGCTCGTCGAGCAGCAGCATGCGCGGGTTTGCCAACAGCCCGCGTCCGATCGCCAGCATCTGCTGCTCGCCGCCTGAAAGTGACCAGCCATAGGAGGTAATGCGCTGGGCCAGGCGAGGGAAGTAGTGCAGGGCCTGTTCAACTCCTTGCCGGATCTCGTTCTTCGAGCGGCCGACGGCATCACCGCCGGCTTCGAGGTTTTCGCGCACTGTTAGCCCTGGGAAGATGCGCCTTCCTTCCGGTACGTGTACCAGACCGCGGCGCACGATCTGCTCGGGCTCAAGCTTGTCGACGCGGTCGCCAAGGAAGGAGATTCGGCCGGTACGTTCGATGACGCCCGAGAGCGATCGCAAAAGCGTGCTCTTTCCTGCCCCGTTCGCGCCGACCAACACGACGATTTCACCTTGCGATACCTGCAGCGTCGCGTTGTGCAACGCGCAGGTGCGGCCGTAGAAAGCAGACAGCCCAGAGGCCTCAAGCACGGTGGCAGCAGTGCTCATGCGAGGGCCTCCGATTCTCCGAGGTAGGCGCGGATCACCTCGGGGTGCGCTTGTACCTCTGCGACTCCGCCCGTGACAATGAGGCGGCCGAAATTGAGGACCGAGACGCGTGTCGAAACCGACATCAGCAAACGCATGTCGTGCTCGACCAAGATCACGGTGGTGCGATATCGCTCGTTCATGCGCTGAATGGTGACGGCGAGTTCCTGCTTCTCACCGGTGTTCATGCCGGCAGCCGGTTCGTCCAGCAGTACAACATCAGCACCGCTGGCGATGACGCGGGCGATCTCAACCAGCCTGCGGTGTCCATAGGGTAGGTTTTGAGGCAGCGAGTCTGCATGGCGGCCGATGCCCAGAAAGGTTAGCGCCTCCATGCCCCGCGAGCGTGTGTCCTTGGCCTCCTGGTGCGAGCGGCGGCTGCCGAACGCGATGCCGAAAATCGAGGCCTGCTCGTGGCCGGCGCGTCCGAGCATCACGTTCTCCAGCACTGTCATGGTAGGGAACAGGCGGATGTTCTGGAAAGTCCTGCCCAGGCCGATGGCTGCTCGTCGATGGGGCGGCAGGTCGGTAATGTCTTGACCCTTGAAGAATACGCGGCCCTTCGTAGGTCGATAGATGCCACTGATCAGGTTGAGTGTGGTGGATTTGCCCGATCCATTGGGGCCGATCAAACCGTGGATCGTTCCGGCCTCGACGACGATGGATGCGTTGTCTACTGCGACCACGCCGCCGAAAGTCTTGCCGACCCCTTGCAATGTCAAGAGGCTCATTTCGTCAGGCCGTTCTCGAGCGGAATCGGAGATGCCTGTCGATGGCGCCGCGCTGACCACAGCTCATGGAGCTTGCCGACTAGCCCTGTGGGCGCAAACCACAGCACGAGCAGGAGCAGCAGGCCATAAACCGTCGGATACCAATCCTTCAGACCGCGCAGTACCTCAGGCAGGAATGTGAGGATGATGGCGCCGATCACCACGCCCGCAATCGAGCGCTTGCCGCCTGTCACGGCCATTGCCAACACCAAGATGGTGATGTCGAAGGTAAAGTGTTCGGGGCTCAAGAAAACTACGAAATGCGCATATAGGGCACCGGCCAGTCCCGCGATGCCGGCTGACACCACGAAGGCGAGGATCTTGAAGTAGGTGGTATCCACACCCATCACGTTGGCGGCCAGTTCATCGTCGCGGATCGCCTCCAGGCTGCGCCCAATGCGCGTATCCCGTAGCCGCAGCAGGGCGCCGATGCAGCCTGCCAGTATCAGCAGGCATAGCAAAAGATAGACATGGGGGTTGGCGAAGTCGATGCCCCAGAAACGAGAGGACCAGGTCAGATTCATGCCCTGAACGCCACCCGTAAGGCTGTCGACATTGGCGATCAGCTGGCGCATCACCTCGCTGAAAGCGATGGTGACAAGCACCAGGTAGTGGCTCTTTAGACGCAAGGTCGGAATTCCCAGGAGTGCCCCTGTCGCCCCCGCAATGAGGATGGCGCTGACGACCGCTGCAGGGAAGGGCCATCCATAGCGGGTGCTAAGAATGCCGCTGGCGTATGCCCCGATCGCCATAAACGCGGCGTGGGCAAGAGACAGGATCCCTGTCAGTCCGAAGATCACATAAAAGCCTAGGCACAGCAGCGCGTGAACGGCTGCGAACACTATCAGCGACGTGAGGTACGAATTGAAGTTGAAGTAGGCGGAGCAGGCGGCGATCGCCGCGGCTGCCACTGCAAAGGCGCTAAAGCGGATCATGCCTTCTCTCCAATTCGCTCGGGAAACATGCCACCAGGACGAAACACGAGAAACAGCATCAGTACCCCGAAGGCAGCCGTATCCTTGTAGTCGGACGAAAATGCGTGGGTGGCGAAGACTTCGATAAGGCCGACCAGCAGGCCCCCCGCCAGCGCGCCGGGGATGCTGCCCCAGCCGCCGATGATCGTGGCGACGAATGCCTTCAGGGCGGCGATAAATCCAACATTGAGGTCCACCAGGAACAGCGGGGCGAGTAGCACCCCGGCCAGCCCGCCGATGGCCGAAGCAAGCCCAAAGGTGATAGTGCCGATGCGGTCGACCCGCACGCCGACCAGCCGCGCAGTGGCGCGGTCCTGAGCGGTAGCGCGCATTAGCCGGCCAAGCCCGGTGCGATGAAAGAGAACCCAAAGCAGGCCTACCAGGACCAGTGTGACGCCGAAGATCAATAGGTGCTGAGGGTTGATCAGCAGCGGGCCGAGTTGGAATACCTTCTGATGAAACGGCTCGTAATACGATCGCGCTTCCGGACCCCAGACGTTCTGGGCGACGTTGCGCATGATGATTGCGGCCGCTAGGGTGCTAATCAGGTGAGTGGCGAAGTCACCATGGCGCATGGGGCGGTAGACCGCGAAGTCGAACGCGATCCCGAGAAGTCCGGTGATCAGCACCACGCCAACCATCACCAATGCGAAGGGCAGGCCGGCCACCGTGCTCAAGGTAACACCGAGGAATGCGCCGAGCATCAAAAACTCGCCTTGAGCGAAATTGAGAATGTTCACCGCGTTGATCACGAGAACGAAGCCAAGCGCCAGCAGGCCATAAATGGCACCGATTGCAAGGCCCTGGATCAGCAGTTGGGCATAGATGCCGGTCATCATGTGGGTCCGATGCGAAAGGCCGGGATTGAGATCACCGCCCAGATTGAAATGACAGGGTTACTGGTTGTACTGGGATCACGTATTGAAGTGTTGCTGACACGACCAGACGCTCAATGTCCGCGGACCGTTCGAATTGCATGCGATCAGCGCGGAGTTCACGCAAGTTGCTGCGTTTCGATCTACACAACGGTCAACGGGCCTTGGCCTTGCTTCTCTCTGCAAAGTCCTTGAGCGCTGTCGCGTGCTCCGCGCTCTTCTGCGTGGCTACCTCGAAAGCGATGCAGCTATCCATCATCTGCTGCACCAGATTTTTCAAGGGGATGTTGATCGATGCCTTGGTCATGCGCATGGCATGCACGGGCATCTCGCCAATGCGGCGCGCGATCGTCATCACCCGGTGGTCCAGATCCGCGAGCGGCAACGCCTCGTTCACAAGCCCGTATTGCGCCGCCTGCGTGGCGGTCATCGGCTCACCTGTCATGAGGAACTGCTTTGCCCGCGGGAATCCCATCAACTGCGGCCAGATGATGGCCGCTCCGTCGCCCGTTGACAGCCCGAGCTGAACGTGAGGGTCGCCGATGCGTGCGTCTTCGGCTGCGAAGATCATGTCGCAGAACAGGGCAAATGTTGCCCCCCAGCCATAGGCATGTCCGTTCATCTTGCAGATGATCGGCTTGGGGCAGTTCAGCATCGCATGGATAAGGCGCGTGTGCACTTGCATTTCCTGCTCGAACTGGTCCTCCACAAACTCGCCATGCTCGAACAGGTCACCTCCGGAACAGAACGCGCGGCCCGCACCTGTGAGAACGATCACGCGCGTTTCCCGGTCATGCACTATCTTCTGAAAGAAGACCTCCAGTTCGTGGTTCATCAACCGATCCGTGGCGTTGAGACGCTCAGGCCGGTTTAGCGTGAGGATGGTCGTCGCGGCGTCACGTGTGACCTTGATGTGCCGGAAATTCTCGAACTCCATTGCTGCTCCTAGTGGATGAGTGTGTGCAGGGTGCGGTTAGGCCTCGTCCTTCGCCCAGTGCGCGCTAAACACGCGCCAGATCTCGTCAGGCTCCTCGAGATGCACCTGATGTCCTGCGCCGTGAATCACCTGTGCGTTTTCGTCATATGGGAGGTGCTGCTCGACCGGCGCCATGGTGTCATTCGCGCCCGTGGCGAAGTGCACTGGGCACAGAGCTTCACGAAAAATGCCGCCAACGTTGCGCCCGGTGGATCCATAGACCAGCTGATCGGCGGCAAAGCGGTATCTGCCATCCTGTTGTGTGATCCCGCGTTGCACCACGCGCTCGCCAGCCTCGACGATTCCAGTAAGGCCGGACGACTTGACGTAGCGGGCCGCCGCGTCGGATTGGGACTCCATCCAGCGCACCTCCTGGTTGCCAACGCCTTCGAACTTGACGAGCTCTTCGTCGGTCCAGACCGTCTTGACGGACAGCGCCAATACGGTTCGAACGTCAACGCCGAACCATCCGGACGCGAGCAGGGCGCCGAGCACGCCCCCGAGAGAGTGCCCGATCACGGCTACCTTTCGCCCTCTTTCGACGAAGCCGGCGAGATCCGTGACGAAGTGCCCGAATGAGTAGGGCCTGGTGTGGGGCGACTTGCCGTGGCCCCGCAGATCCGGTATCAGGTAGCTCCCTGACCAGTGGCGCTGAACCAAGGGAAGCAACCTGTCCCAGACTGCACCATTGGATGCCAACCCATGGATCAGCAGAAGCAGGGGGCCCTCGTTACCCCCGCGCTCGACGTACAAACTGCTTGCAGCATGTTCAACAATCACTCGTGTCCCCATCTCTATTTAGGCGCTGGTCCCGGCGCCTGCGCACTTCATACTGTGGATGGACGGCTTCAGAGCGTCAGTCCCCATGGGAGGGGACATATCCGACAGCCGTCTAGTTAACATGGCCTGCGCACCCTTCCTCGGCCATGCCTAAAATTTGTTGTCCGCACTTCAAGGCGACTTCGGCGAGCTCCTGACGTCGAGGTTGCAACCTGGACCCTCACAGCAAGTCCTCTTGAATCGGGATCGAGGTAGTTGTTGAGCGGCCGCGCTCACGGGCCACTGAGTCATCGGCCACCCTAGCGGGTACAACCGAGTACAACCAGCATTCTCACCGGGGCGAACCTAGCGGGAGCTGGCGAGGGGCTCGCACCGTTCCACATTCTGGAACTCTCACGGGGACGATCTCAGCAGCTTGACATTCGGCCACCCTTCAGCGCGCGTAGCACCGGCTTGGCCGGCACCTGGTCGTCGCCGAGACAAACGACTTTGCAGACAAGCGCTCTGCCGGCCAAGACCTTCCCAGTTCGTCCAAGTTCTGTCCCGGGATAACGCAAAGAAGAGTCCGATGGAGAACTTGCTCATCGAAGGGCTCTTGGCTGGCAACATCACTGCCGGCGGCGGACAAGGCCCTTCCCATGCTCGGTGCACCTGCCGTTCGTGGGGGCAGAGTTTCCCGCCGGATCTGAACCGGTCAATGCCTAAAGTTCGGTACGAGCGCGAAGCCATTCGTTTAGCGTTACCTCGGACACGCCGATAGTCCGTTTCACCACCAACACTGCATCGATGTCAGGGCGCTGCTGCCTGGCAAAGCCGCATCGCCGTTCCGCGTCACGCTGTGGTCGAAGCCCAAGGGCGGAGTCTCTGAGTCGAGAAAGACAGCGAGCGAGGACAACTTGTCTCGCCCTTTTCGCCGACGAATAAATCGATGGTCTTGTTCAAGCACGAATTGCAACGAGAAGACAACTTGAAAGAGAGTGGGCTACTGCTACGAGCCTCACCGTCACGCCATGGCTTCGACGAGCAACGTGTCCGAACCGGCTGTGGCGCCGGCCGGCGCCAATGCACTGGCAACTTGCACGTACTGATGACGCTGGCGTTCGAAGAACTCCGCCGGGCCGGTGAGGGTTGGTACGTCGCCAAATACCTTGAGCATCGTCTTCAACGTCATGCGCAGGTAGAACTCGAGGTTGGCACACAGAAGGCCTGCCATGGGAACCTGTCCGCCGGCATGAACGGATTCGCCAGATCTCCAGGTCGCTTCGACCCGCGGCATCTTCCACGAGGAGATCGATGTCAGAATTTGGATCGAAGTAGGCGTCGGGCTTTGCGAAGGAACCGATCGCCCGCACCTTCATGCCACGCGATCGCAAGTCGCGCAGCGCCGCGTCGACCTGAGGGCGAAGGTCTGCCCGCAGCGCCTCGCTGCGTTCCCTTCGGATGTCCTTCAATGATCGATACAAGCCCGGCATGGTCTGTCCATCGTAGGTCCGAATCCGTGATTTCGCGAAAGACTGGCTGAGCGTCGGCTAATGCATGAGCGCGTGGAGGAGGCGAGGGCGCTGCACCATGGGCCTTCAAGGATCGCGTTTTGGTTGAGTTGATCCAATAGGTCTTGCGAGCGCAAATACGGGTCTGGAGGCTCTGCGGCGAACATTGGGGTTACGAGGGGTCGTGCTGGCCGTGCTATTCGGATGACTTCTTGCTTCGTGGAGAGCGGCCGGACGGCGTCTTGCTGACGTCGGTTTCACGGCGCGCCTCGAGCTGCCGCAGCGCTGCCGCCGTCGCCGCCTGGCTCTCGCGCAACTGGGCAAGTTCGCGCACGGCCTGCTCCTGCTGCCGCTGCAGCTGCGAAGTGAGGTCGGTTACGCGCTGCTCTGCTCCGCCGGCCCGCTCCCGAAGCGTCGCCAGTTCGACCTGGGTGGCCTGCTCCTGTCGCGACCATGCTGCGGCTGCCTCGGCATGCACCGCCTTCTCGCTCTCGAGCGCCTGCCTCGCTGCTTCCAGTGCTGCTCGCGCGGCCTGGTGCACCAGCTGCCGCCGGAGATCGATGTCGCCCTTGTCGAGGCCGGCTTCAAGGGCAAGGCCGGCGCTCCGGCGCTGAATACGCTCATGCACCGGATCTCGGTCCTGTCGATGGCCCACCACTTGGCCAAGCAGCCCAATCCGTGCACCGACTCTGCGGTGAAGGCCCTCCTGAGCAAGACCCGTAAGGCCTACGCCAAACGCAACGCGACGCCGCACAAGCAGCGCGCGCTGACCAAGGAGCCGCTCGAGGCGGTCCTCGAAATCTGCGACGACTCGCTCAAAGGTAAGCGTGATCGCGCCCTCCTCCTGTTCGCCTGGTCTTCTGGCGGCCGCCGTCGATCCGAGGTCTCGGAGGCGGTGTTCGAGAACCTGCGTCCCGCCGACGAAGGCGGCTACATGTACGCGCTGGCGAACTCGAAGACGAACCACAACGGCAAGGTGAAGCCGGAGGACGTGAAGCCCGTGGTCGGCACCGCGGCGGAAGCGATGGAAGCATGGCTCAAGGCCAGCGGGATTACTTCAGGCCCCCTCTTCCGCCGGATCAACAAGGCCGGGCGCCTCGGCGAAGACGCCCTCACCGGCACCGCGATTCGGGACATCGTGAAGGCGCGCTGCTCGCTTGCCGGCGTCGGCGATGATTTCTCGGCCCATTCGCTGCGATCAGGCTTCGTCACGGAAGCTGGGCGGCAGAACATGCCCCTGCAGGAGACCATGGCCATGACCGGCCACCGCAGCGTGGACGTCGTGACGGGCTACTTCCGAGCCGGTGCGGCACAGGTCAGCGCGGTGGCGCGGATGATTGATTCGGACAAGTAGATGCACTGTCATTTGGTTTTGATCGCGTTGTCGTAGCTCCACTACGACGAATATCGCAAAATCAAACCTTGTGTGGGCTTGGAAATGTCTGAATAATCGTAGCGTGACTACGATGAATCGGTCGAACAGCACCGCGTGCAGCAAATCGATTTGACATAACTGTCATTGCGGTTAAAGCGCGGTATATCAGCAACGTTTCCCCAGTTGGGACGCTCGATCGCCTACAGTTGGCTGACAGGGAAGTAGCGGAGGAGGCGAGGGCCCTGCATCACGAAAACTTCAGGATCGCGACTGTCGCCTTAAAGCCGTCGTGGGAGCGTGAATGGGCCAAGCGGTACCTCGTTATTCGGATGTTCTCTTGCCGAGTGTGAAGACCGATCGCGCCGTTTGATCGGGGGCTTTTCGGCATCCGCTTCACGACGTGCTGGCGCAGCGCGGCCGCTGTCGCCCCTTGGCTCTCGCGCAATTGCGTGATCTCGCGCTCGTCTGCTCCTGCTGGCGCTGCAGCTGCGACGCCAGATCGCCCGCCCTCTGCTCTGCCGCGCCGGCCCGCTCCCGAAGCGTCGCCAGTTCGATCTGGGTCGTCTGCTCGCGGCGCGACCAGACCGCCGCTGCCTCAGCGTGCGCGGCCTTCTCGGCCTGGAGCGCCTGTCTCGCCGTTTCGAGCACCCCGCGCGCTGCTTCCTGATCGGCTATTGCGGGATGGATCCCGGCTTGCGGCACTCACGAGTCGATTGAGGGCTGGTAGACACCCCATCCCCGACAACAGTACGCGGCGCGCTGCACTCGCCGCGAACCAGTGTGTAGGCGATCCGGCTGATCGCTTGCGGGACTTCGGCATCACGCTGTCCTCCGCCAGTCCGGGGCGGTTCACTCGTCCTCAAGCAGTCGACTGACCTTGCTGCCCAAGGCGTTCTCCGCCCGGAAGTACCCCACGACGGTGGCCACGCTCTGGTGTCCCGTCAGCGCCATGGTCTCAGCCAGAGGCAGGTTCTGCTTGCCCGCTTCGGTCACAAAGCCCGCCCGCAGGGAATGCGCGGAGAAGCTCCCCTCGATACCCGCCAGCGCGCAGCGCGCCTTGACGATGTCGCGCACGGCGGCCGCGGCGAGTGGCTCGGCCAGGTGCCCACCGCGACGGATGCGCCGGAAGATCGGTCCCTCCTGGATGCCGTGTGCGCGCAGCGCGGCCAGCCATTCGCGCATGGCCGCCGCGGCGCTGCCCACCAGGGGCTTCACGTCTTCGGGCCGCAGGTCCCCGCGCTGATTGGTCTTGGAGTGGGTGAGGGTGTAGACGAAGGCGTCCCCATCCACGCGCTGCAGGTTCTCCAAGGTGGCTGAAGCGACTTCGGAGCGCCGGCGCCCGCCCGTGGCCCAGGCAAACAGGAGCAGGGCGCGGTCGCGCTTGCCGGCGAGGGACGCGTCGCAGGTCGCCAGGAGAAGCTGCAGCGGGTCCTTGGTGAGGGCGCGCTGGCGCTTGGGCGCCGCGCCGCGCTGCGCGTACGCGCGCCGCGTACGCGCGAGCAGTTCACGCACGAGCGGGTCGGCGCAGGGGTTGACCCGCTCGCTGGGCCGCCCCGCGGCGCGCCCGCCGCGCCCTGGGTCATGCGTGGCGCCCGAGATGCCGGCGTCATGGGCGTCAGCGCCGATCGGTCCCGCCGGGGCCAACTGGTGGGCCTTGGACAGCACGGCGATGCGATGTACCAGCGTATTCAGACTGGGAGCGCCCAGCTTTGTCTTGTAGCCTCCGGCCACCAGCGCGGCATCGACCTCGGGCGGCAGCTCGGTGACCAGGGAGTTGGCCGTGCGGCGCTTGCGTCGCTTGGCGGGGCGGGCGTCTTCAGCTGAGCTGGCGCCGGCCGGCGGCGCACCCGCGGCTTCACTTGCATCCTCACCCGCATCCTGGCGCACGAGGCCAGGCGGCGCTTCATCGGGTGCCTTGGCCTCATAAGCCTCCTCGGGCCGCCGGGCGGCGTGATCGACGATGAACTGAATCACCACCGGCACGGGCACCGGCAGCGTGAGGCCCTCGCCGTAGCGCGCGGCGTACCAGGCGCACCAGTAGCGCATGGCCGAGCTGTAGGAGCGCCGCGTATTGCTTGCTTCGCCCTGGCGCAGCAGCGCCCGGGCCGCGCGTTGCGCCGTGTCCTCCAGGGTTTTCGGATCCAGCGCCCCCCGACGCTGCGCGAGCGGCGCCAGCGGATGGGTCGCGGGCGGATGGGACATGGGCGGATGGGAAAGGGGCGCCAGCGCCGTCGGCGGCGGGCCTGCGCGCCCATGCACGTCGCTGGCAACGGCCGCGCCGGCGTCATCGGCACCAGGCTTGGGGGACGGTGTGTTCATGGTAAATACACTACATATGACATATGATTTGCTACATCATACATCGATAGGTCACGAT
>Ga0306920_100008503_pt1 | contig 13624 bp, 13 predicted proteins | sample flu12Cox44000170_FD_204666 | JGI IMG/M metagenome (GOLD analysis project Ga0306920, IMG submission 204666) | Lab enrichment of tropical soil microbial communities from Luquillo Experimental Forest, Puerto Rico - flux4day.12C.oxic.44.000.170 (v2)... | ecosystem: Environmental > Terrestrial >... | reverse complement strand
GCTGGTGTCCGGCGTCACCGGTGAGGTCAGCGGCGATCGCCCGGACGGGCGTGGCCGATGGTCCCCGTGGCGAACAGGACGATGGCGACCAGGGCGCCGATCCACAGCAGCGGCCACACCACGTGCGCCGCCGCGATAGCGACGAAGACGATGAGCGCGACGAGCAGGACCGGGTGGCGGTGCCGGCGGCGCGCCGGGCCCCTCGCCTGGTCGGTCGCTGCCGGAGCCCCTGTTTCCGGCAGGTCGTCGAACAGGCCGCTCAGGTCGGCGCGGGTCTTGGCGCTCATCGCCCGCCCGACGCGCTCGTCGAACTCGGCCTGGTCAAGACGGCCGGCGCTGAAGTGCTCGGCCAGGCGATCGGCGACCGCCTGCCGCTCGGCGTCGGAAACCCGCATGTTCTGGTCTGATGAGGGGCCAGTGAACCAGGGTGAGAAACCGCGGGTCCAGGACTGGTTGTACTGCGAAGGCATGATGACGTACTCCGTTAGTGAGAGGTGCTTTAGCGGTTGCGGTTCTGCAGGGACTCGATGATGGAGCCGGCGATCGACTGATCGCTGCCCTCATCGGGGATGAGCAGCAGGCCGGCCAGGTAGAGCGGGATGCCCGCGCCGCCCACGATGGTCAGGACCACGAAGGCGATCCGGACGATCGTCACGTCGACGTCGAAGTAGCGGGCCAGGCCCGCGGAGACGCCCGCCAGCATCCGGTCCTGGAAGGGCCGACGGAGGCCGGTGCGCCCCGGGTCGAAGCCGTACCGCTGTTCGGGCCGGCTGTCCGACTGCTCGGTGGTAGGTGCTTCCGGGTTCACGGTGTTCGTGTTCATGGCTCTAGATTGGCTCCGCGGGCCTGGCCAGCGCATCGGGAAGACCCCCCGCGCAACCCTGATCCGGTTAGCGGGGCATCAGGGTCGCATCAGGGTTGTCCCCGATAGCCGTCCCGGGATGGCTACGCCATGATGGAACCGTGGAGCATCCCGAGCGCTGGCATCGTGACCAGTTCCGGCAGCACGGCCCGTTCGGGCTGCGGCACCGGCACGGTCACGGCGGCCCGCTGCGCCGTGAGCCGGCCGACCGGCTGGGCGGCGGCGTGGCCGCCGGGATAGCCGCGTGGCGGGGCTTCAGTCCCACGGCCGTCCGGATCGTCTTCGTGCTGGCTACCCTGGTATCCGCCGGCTGGGGGCTGCCGCTGTACGTGCTGGCCTGGCTGTTCATCCCGGCGGTCGGCACCGACGCCAACATCTTCAGCAAGGCCAGGAACGACACCGGGGGCATCAGGCTGGCCGTGGGCCTGGCCTCGCTGCTCATCTTCGTGCTGCTCATCGCGGGCGCGCTCAACGGCGGCTGGTTCATCAGCTGGGCCTGGCCGCAGGTGTTCAGCGTGGCGGGGCTGGCGCTGATCTGGCGAAACGGCGCGCCGGAGGACCAGGGCACGCTGCGGCACCTGCTGGAGCCGCTGGGCGCGGCGACGGGTGACGTGAAACCGAGCCGCCGGTCGGCGTGGCGCCTGGTCATCGCGGCCGTGCTGCTGGCGGCCGGCTTGGGCTGGCTGTTCTCCGCACATGCCAGCCTGGCGCTGCTCCGCCCGCTCGGCGGGGTGCTGCTGGTGATCGCGGCCATCGTGCTGGCCCTCGGCCCGTGGTGGCTGCGGATCGCCCGGGACCTGGCGCTGGAGCGCCAGGCCAAGGCCCGGGCCGAGGAACGGGTCGACATCGCGGCCCGGGTGCATGACTCCGTGCTGCAGACGCTCGCGCTGATCCAGCGGCGCGCGGACGATCCGCAGAAGGTCATCCAGCTGGCCCGGCTGCAGGAGCGCGAGCTGCGGTCCTGGCTGTTCGAGGGCCGTTCGCCGGACGACGCCGAGGAGCTCACCGTCGCGGACGGGGTGCGCCAGATCCAGCAGGACATCGAGTCCCGGTACGGTGTCCCGGTGGAGGCCGTGACGGTCGGCGACTGCGACCTCGACGACAACCTGGCCGCGCTGCTCGCGGCCGCGCGGGAGGCGACGGTCAACGCGGCCAAGTGGTCCGGGGCCAGCGTGATCTCGCTGTTCGCCGAGGTCGAGCCGGCCGAGGTGTCTATCGTGGTGCGGGACCGCGGGAAGGGTTTCGACCTGGAGTCGGTGCCGGAGGACCGGAAAGGGCTGGCCGAGTCGGTGTACGGCCGGATGACCCGCCGGGGCGGCACGGCCACCGTGACCACGGCCCCGGGCGAAGGGACCAAGGTGACCTTGAAGATGCCGCGGAGCAGCCTGTCGGCGGGCCGGACATGAGCACGCCGCGGGTGGTGCTGGTCGACGACCACGGGCTGTTCCGGTCCGGGGTCCGGGCCGAGCTCGGCCGCCAGGTCGAGGTGGTCGGCGAGGCGGACGACGTGCAGCCCGCGATCGACCTGATCGGCGAGCTGCTGCCGGACGTGGTGCTGCTCGACGTGCACCTGCCGGGCGGCGGCGGCCAGGCGGTGGTGCAGGCGGTCAAGGCTTCGCATCCCGAGGTCCGCTTCCTCGCGCTGTCCGCCTCGGACGCCCCGGAGGACGTGATCGCGGTGATCCGGGCCGGGGCCAGGGGCTACGTGACGAAGACGATCTCCACCGCCGAGCTGGCGGACGCGGTCCGCCGGGTCGCGGCCGGCGACGCGGTGTTCTCGCACCGGCTGGCCGGGTTCGTGCTCGACGCGTTCGCCGGCGGGCCGGCGGCTGACGTGAAGCCCGCCTTCGACCCCGAGCTCGACCAGCTGACCAGCCGGGAGCGGGAGGTGCTGAGGCTGATCGCGCAGGGCTACACCTACAAGGAGATCGCCCGGGAACTGTTCATCTCGGTGAAGACCGTGGAGAGCCACGTGTCCTCGGTGCTGCGCAAGCTGCAGCTGTCCACTCGGCACCAGCTGACCAGGTGGGCTGCCGAGCGCCGGCTGGCCTGACGGTAGGGTTGCCGATCTCGGGTCACGGGCTGACCATGGGGGTGGGCAGGCTGAGCACAGAGGTGAATATGGCGGTCGAGGCGATCGAGCGCGAGCTGGGTGGCGCTTACCTTCGCCTGGCCGGGGCCGCTGCGGCGGTGCGGCACGGGCAGCGGCATTATCCGGACGGGCGGGGAGCCGGGAGCCTGTTCGGGTCCGCGGTCGCGCTGACCGCCGCGCATCCGTGGGCGCTGGCGGGTTTCGGCGCGCCGGCCTGGGCTTCGTACCGGCCCGACCCGCAGGCACCGCCGCCGGACGGGCTGCGCGTCGGGGTGCTGCGGCTGGGTGAGGACCTGCCGCCGGCGCCGGCCGTGGCGCGGTTCGCCGGGCACGGCCACCTGCTGATCAGCGAACATGGGTTCGCCGACGGGGCGCGGTCGCTGCTGCAGGCGCTCACCCTGCGGCTCGCCGCGGCGACCAGGCCGGGCACGGTGCGGTTCGCGCTCGCCGACCCGGTCGGGCAGGGCCGTTACCTCAGCGCGTTCCTCCGGCTGCCCGCGCAGCTGCGGGTGGGCACGGGGGTCGCGGTCAGCCCCACCGAGATCGAGGCCCTGCTCACCACGCTGACCGGCCACGTCGTGGAGGTCACCCAGACCAGGCTGACCAACGTCTACGACTCGGTGGAGGCTTACAACGCGGCCACCACGGGGGCCACGGTGCCCTACCACGTCCTGGTGCTGGCCGGCTTTCCGGCCGGCGTCGGCGACCGGGCCGCGGAGCTGCTCGGGCGGCTGGCCCGCAACGGGCCCAGGAGCGGCCTGTACATCGTCGCCACCGTCGATCCCGGGCTCGACCTGCCGCGCGGCTTCGATCTGGCCGGGCTGGGTGAGCTGGGCACGACCCTGAGCGTGGACTCCCGCGGGGACCTGGGCTGGGACGACCCGGACTTCGGGGGCGCCGTGATCGAGCCGGACCAGATGCCGGGTCCGGCCCGGGCCAACCCGTGGCTGGACGCGGTGGCCGCGGCGGCCGGTTCGGCCCACCGGGACCTGCCCTTCGGCCGGATCGCCGTCCCTCCGGCGCGGCGCTGGGCCGGGGACACCACCGACGGCCTGGACGTGCAGATCGGCGTCGACAGCAAGGGCGAGCCGCAGCACTTCGTGATGGGCGTCCGCGGGGTGCATCACGGCCTGGTCGGCGGGGACGTCCGGATGGGCAAGACCAACCTGCTGCACGTGCTGATCAGCCAGCTCGCGCTGCGCTACCCGCCGGAGGAGCTCGAGCTCTACCTGCTCGACTTCAAGGAGGTCGAGTTCGACGCCTACCTGACCGAACGGCTGCCGCACGCGCGCGCGATCACCTCCAGGACCGACCGCGAGTTCGGGCTTTCGATGCTGCGGCGTTTCCACGAGGAGATCGAGCGGCGGGCCCGGCTCTGCCGCGAGGCTCGCGTTACCGACCTGCCTGACTACCGGCGGGAAACCGGGCAGGTGCTGCCCCGCGCTCTGGTGATCATGGACGAGTTCCAGGTGCTGTTCAGCGAGGAGGACCGGCTGGCCAGGGAGGCCGGGCGGCTGCTGGCCGACATCGCCAAGCGGGGCGCGGCGTTCGGCCTGCACCTGCTGCTGGCCACCCAGTCGCCGGGCGGGCCGCTCGCGGCCTACCTGCGGCCCGTCTACGAGCAGATGGCGCTCCGGATCGCGCTGGGCTGCACCCAGCCGAGCGTGTCCCAGGCCATCCTCGGTGAGGGCAACGACGCGGCCACCCGGCTGGTCCGGGCCGGGGACGCGATCTACAACGACCGCCGCGGCGAGGGCGCCAACCCGGTCATGCGGATCGCCATGCTGCCCACCAGGGAGCGGCTGGCGCTGATCGAGGGCATCCGGGCGCTCGGCGGCGGGCGGGAGTACCCGCCGCCGGCCAGCTTCGACCCGGACGCGCCGGCCTCCTTTGTCCCGGGGGATGTCGCCGGTCCTGGCCGGCCGGTGCAGGCGTGGCTGGGCGAGGCGATCGAGATCAAGCCCGCCACCACCGCGACGTTCGAGCGCTACCCCCGGTCCAACCTGCTCATCGTGGGCGGCGAGGAACACGGTCACGGCCTGCTGCTGGCCACCCTGCTCAGCGCCGCGTACCAGCGCTCCCCGGCGCAGATCCGGTTCACGATCGCCGAGTTCACCCGGCCCTCGTCGCCGTTCCACGGGTTCTTCGATCCGGTCCGGGAGCTGCCGCACGAGGTGCGGATCGCCGACCGCCGGACCGCCGCCGGGGAACTGGACGACCTCGCCGACGACCTGGAGGCCCGGCTGGAGGGCTCCGGCTCCGGCCCGGGCTCCGGCTCCGGCCCGGGCTCCGGCTCCGGCCCGGGCGGGGCCGAGGGGTCCGCCCAGCCGGACCGGTTCTTCCTCGTCGCCGGGATGCACCGGTGGCACGAGTTGCTGGCCGAGGGCGACTACGGCCGGCCGAGCGAGACCTCGGCCCGCCTGGTTCGGCTGGCCGACAAGGGTCCGGACGCCGGGATCCACATGGTGGCCTGGACCGACGGATACACCACCGCCGAACGCGCCCTACGCCGGGCGGGCCTCGGCTTCTTCGGCCTGCGCGCGGTGCTCCGCGTGCTCTCCCCCGCGGAGAGCGACGCGCTGCTCGGGGTGGCCGCCGCCGCCAGCCTGGACGACGACCGCGCCCTGTACCGGGACACCGAGTGGCCGGTCGAGCAGGTCGAGAAGTTCAAGCCGTACTCGACTGCCTCCCTGTACGCCTTCGCCCGGGAGGGATTCCTGAACACGAGCGGGAAACGGAGCCAAGCATGACCATCGAGTCGGCCACGGCCACATCCCCCTACCTCAGCCTCCGCCAGGCGGTCCGGCCGGCCATCCTCGCCCATCGCCTGCTGGCCGGGGACCAGGAGCGGGCGGGGAAGCTGGCCGCGGAGTGCGAGGATCTGCTGTACCTCACCAGGGAACTGCTGAAGGCTGCCGGGCGGGCCCGCATCCTCGCCCCCGCGCCCGCGCCCAGGATGCTGGAGGAGAGCGGCGGTGACCGGCAGGCGCAGTTCCTCGAGGCCTACGCCGACGCCGGCCTGCTCTGGGCGAAGGTGGTCGGCAGCTCGCTGGCCCTCGCCGGGGCGCTGATCCAACGGGGCGAATGGGAGGATGTGCGCGCGCTGGCCAGCTTCCTGGCCAGCGCCGGCGAGGAAAGCGCCGCCGCGGAGCTGCGGATCCAGCTCGGTGGGACGGTCTGGGAAACGCATCGCGAACAGCTGCGTGCGATCAGCAATGACATGCCGGCCGCCGCGATCGAGCCGGCCATCAACGCGCTGCGGGCGGTGCTGCGCGAGGTGCCCGAGGAATTCCCCGACCGGAATAGGGAGGTCAATTGCTACCTGCCGCCGCTGGCCTCCGCCATACACGCCATCATGAGGGAGCAGGAGGCCGAGATTCCTTACCACAGCCGGGTGGAGCACATCGCGACGGGCGGGGTCGCGAAGTACCCGGACATCGTCAAGACAAGCCTCGACGAGCTAGCCGCCGAATTCGAAGGCATCTGCCTTCGCCCCGGCGGGAAAACCGCATAGGAGAACGCGCATGGCTGGGGTTATCAACGATATTGAGGCACTAGCGGAATTCAGGGCGCACCTGATGCGGTTCAACCACGACCTGGCCGAGAACTTCTCGACCATCCAAGGCCACTGGCGTGAGCTTGGGGAGGTCTGGCGCGACGACATGTACCGGCTGTTCGGCGAGGCGCTGGAGGAGGTCACGCCGGGCATCGCGGCGTACCTGTCGGCGACGGAAGGGCACGAGGCGCACCTCGCGGCCCTGATCGAGCGGCTCAGCGGCTACCTCGAGACCGGCGCCGGGGCGGGCCTCGGCGTCGGCCGGCCTCCCGAGGCGGGCCGCGGGCCGGTCAGCGGGCTGGGGCGCGGGACGGGGCAGCGTGACCAGAATTCACGCTGACATCGACGCCCTCAAGGGGCTGCACGACGCTCTGGTCAGGTATCGGCATGCCCAGCGAGACGTGACCGCCCGGAGCGAGGACCAGCTCGCGGTGACCCGCGCGTCGCTGGAGGGCAAGGCCAGCCGCTGCCGGACCCAGCTGGAGCTGTGCCAGGCCGAGCTGGGCGCCTGCCAGGACCGGGCGGCCCGGGCCGCCGAGGACGACTCGGCCGACGGCACGGTGGACTGCTCGGGTTACGCCCGGGCGGTGGAGCAGAGCGGGGAACGGCTCGAGCAGATCCGCCGCTGGCAGCAGCGGATCGACGCCGAGGCCAGCGAGTTCCAGGTCACCGCCGGCCGGTTCGCAGGCCTGCTGGAAACCGAGCTCCCCCGGATGGAGGAGTACCTGGTGGCCATCATCGCCAGCCTGGAGGCGGCCCGCCGCGTCCAGACCCCGGCTTCCTGACCATGACGGCCCGACCGGACCAGGACGGCGACCAGCAGCTCCGGCTGCTCGGCGACGCCTGGGACAAGGCCGCGGAGCACTGGCGGGACGGCATGGCCCGGCAGTTCGACTCTGCACAGCTGACGCCCCTGCTCCACGAGTCCCGCAGCTACCTGGAGGCCCTCCGCAAGCTGCTGGACACCCTCGAAGCCGCCGAACGCGACACGGAGGGCTAGGGGCTCGTTCTCGCGACACGGAGGGCTAGGGACTCGTTCCTCGGCCGACGCGGTGGCTCCGGATCCAAGCTTCCTGCTTGGTGCTCTTGGTGTTCCTGGTGTTCCTGCGCTCCTGGCGCGCTACCGCGGCTGGTGGTGTGTGTCCGGGTGTCGTTCATAAGGCGTGGATGCCACATCCATGCTGCTCATACGACATGGATGGGACATCCACATCGTATGAGTGGGGCCAGGCCTAGGTGCGAACGAGGCTAATGGGGCGAATGGGATCCGAGGGGCCGATGAGGCACTCGCTGGGTGCGGAGGCGGGCTGCGGGGGCAGGGTACGGGGCGCGGCTGCTGCGGGGCAGGGCTGCTGCAGGGCGCGGCTGCTGCTGGGCGGGTGCTGCGGGGCGGGGGTGCTGCGGGGCGGGGGTGCTGCGGGGCGGGGGTGCTGCAGGGCAGGCCGCGTGGTGCGAGGGGGGCGAGGGGTGCGGGATGGCACGGGTGCGGGGTGGGAGGGGCGCGGGGGTTAGGCGGGGGACGATCGGGTGGTGAGGTGGTCTAGGCAGGCGAGGGGGTCTACGGCGTCGAGGACCAGGACGGTGAAGACGGGGCGCTCGGCTCGTACGGTGAGCAGGCGGGGGTGGATGGGACTGCCGGTGGCGGGGTCGACGGAGGCGACCCAGCCGGTGAGGGCGACGGCCTGGACGAGTTCGGCCGGGGTGGCGCCGAAGATCTCGTGCAGCACGCGAAGCGCGACGCAGGCGACCAGTCGTTCGTGGGCCTGGGTGAGCTCGCTTTCCTGGCGCGGCACCGGCTCGACGGCGTCCCGCGTCTTGACGTAGCGGTAGGCGCGCATCGCGGGCACCACGCCGCGCGGCGGGAGTTCGAGGTCCACCGTGACGTCCCGGTTTCCCGGGTCGTAGGCCACCTGGTATTCACGGGGAAAGCCGTCCGGGTACGGGGAGACCCGGAGCACGCAGCCGACGAACCACGCGATAGCCTCCGGGTCGCCCGTCGCGAACGCCGCCTGGCGGCTGGTGACGTAGGCGTTCCTGGCCGCCGCCTTGGCGCGCTCCTCGGTGACCTTGCGGTCGTACTTGGCCTTGGCGACGGCGAGCGCACGCCGCCGCTCGGCCTCCTGGCGCTGGTGCTCCGCCCGGGCGGCCTCGAAACGGGTCCGTGCCTCGGTCACCTGGCGGGCCTGGCGCTGGCCGGCGCCGAGGAGGCGACCGAGGCCGGCCGCCGGGGCGGGCGCGAAGTCGCCCCAGTCCGGCGGGGGGAGCGCGGAACCCAGCGGGCCGGGATCGAAGTCGGGTACCCGCGAGGCGGCCAGCAACCGCTCGAAGGTCAGCGGCCGGAGCGGCAGGACGCTGGTCAGCACCTCGCCGAGCGCCTTCATCCGCTCCTCGACCTCGGCGGTCTGCTCCTCGGCCGCCTGCTGCCTGGCCGCCAGCTGCTCCTGCTGGCGGACCCGTTCCTGGTCTTTCTCGCGCTGCCGGCGCTCGCGCGCCAGCCGGTCTTCCTCGCGCCGCTGCGCGGCGAGGCGCTGCTCCCACGCCGCGAGGCTCCCGCTCCGGGTCATGGCTCCCCTGGTCTGTACACGGACAGCTACGGAATGACCATAGTCGGTGGCCAGGGTCAGGAGAAGCCCGGGGTGAGGCTACGGGCCGAACACGCCGCCGCCCTGCCGCTCCACTCCGACCAGCCCGTTACCCGCATGGGGCGGGCAGTCGGCTGGCCGGACGAGAACTACTTCGCGCGCCGGTTCAAGGCGCACTACGGGCTCAGCGCCACCTACCGGGCCCGCTTCGCGACCGGCGCGATCCACCTGGGCGCCCGTCCCGGCGGGCTGCACCACCCGGGCGGCCGAGGCCGGATAATGCCGCTATGGCCACCGAAGAGCCGGCCAGCGAGCACGCGCTGCGGGCGTCCCGCACCTACGGGGCCGCGGCCGACCACTACCGGCGGGCCGCGCTGAGCTTCTGGGACCGGTTCGGCGCCGCGACGGTGTCCCGGCTGCGGCTGGCGCCCGGCGGTACCGTGCTCGATCTGTGCTGCGGCGCCGGGGCGTCGGCCCTGACGGCCGCGCGCGCCGTGGGACCGGAAGGGCGCGTGCTCGGCATCGACATCGCGGCGCCGCTGCTCGAGCTGGCGCGGGCCAGGGCGGCGGACGAGGGACTGGCCAACGTCGAGCTCCGGCACGGTGACGCGACCCGCACCGGGCTGCCCGGCGGCGGCTTCGACGCCGTGGTCTGCGTCTTCGGCGTGTTCTTCGCACCGGACATGGCCGCGTTCGTGCGGGAGATGTGGCGGCTGACCGGGCCGGGCGGGGTGCTGGCCGTGACCACCTGGGGACCCGGGCTGTTCGAGCCCGCCAACAGCCTGTTCTGGCGCTGCGTGGGCGAGGAGGAGCCGGCCCTGTACAAGGCCTTCAACCCATGGGACGAGATCACCACCCCGGCGGCCCTGGCCGGGCTGTTCTCCCGGGCGGGGGTGCCCGACCCGGCCGTGGCGGCGGCGGCGGGCCAGCACCGGCTGGACCATCCGGACCAGTTCTGGGACGTCGTGCTCGGGTCGGGCTACCGGGCCACCGTGGACGCCCTCGGCCCGGAGCGGCGCGATCCGGTCCGCGAGAGCCTGCTGGCCGACCTGCGCTCCCGCGAGATCACGTCGCTGCGGACCGACGTGGTATTCGGGACGGCCGTGCGGCCGGGATGAGGTCAAGGACCAGGGCCAGCCCGCACACCGTGCCGAGGCCGACGGCCGCGCCGGCCACCGTGTCGGTGAAGTAGTGGAAGCGCACGCCGATGACGCCGATCACGACGGCCACGGCGGCCAGGTAGACCACCGCCAGGATCAGGATCCGCAGCCAGCGCGGCACGGCCGGCCGCGGGGGCGCGAACAGCAGCACGGTCACCGTGGCCGCCAATGCGAAGATGGCCGCGGTGTGCCCGCTCGGGTAGACGACCTGGCCGATATAGGTGCGGTGGACCAGAGGCTTGACCAGCACCTCGCACAGCTCGACGGCGACCGGGACGGCCGCGACGGCCAGCACGGCACCCCTGAACCGGCGGGTGATGAGGCAGGCGACGGCGATGACCACGCTGAGCACGATGGCCGGGACCATCGTGCCCGGATAGGCGAGCCACAGCGCCAGGCCGTGGCGGGCGGCGAACCAGGTGACGAACGGGGCGTCGACGGCACGGTCGAACCGGTCCGCCGTGCTCTGGCGGGCGAACAGGACGCCGAGCACGGCGACGAGGACCGCGCAGCCAGCCAGCAGGACACCCGTCCGGGGACGGGCGGAGGCGGCCAGCAGGGGCCGGCCGGACCGCGTACCTTCCATGAAGCCCCCCTCGAGGAAGTCCCATCACCCTATCCGAGCATGCGCCGTATGTCTACATAGGTAGACAGCGAGGGGGTACTTGTCTTCCTTTGGGGCGTGACCCAAGATCAGGTCGGGCGAAATGGTTGTGCGCGCCATTGATCCGGCTGTCCGGCTATGCCAGCGTCGGCGGTGCGGACCTGCGCAAAGACGCGTCATGAGGAGGGCTTGATGGACGGGGACGGCAGCGTTCCGAGATTCCCGCTTCCTTCGGAGATCGCGGATGCGCCGGGCGCCGAAGGCTGGCGGTCGATGTACCCGTATTTCACGCGGTTCCAGCCGGAGGACGACAAGCGGTTCTGGTTCTACAACTCCATGCACTTCCCCGAGCCGATGCCGGCCTTCGACACGATCACGGCCGAGGTCCCGTACAGCGCTATCGGGGCCAACACCGCCCGGGTGTTCGTCTTCCCCACCACGCTCGGCATCGAGCACCGCATCGTCAACGGGCGCGTCTACATCACCGCCAACCCGGTCACGGACCCCGACGAGATAGGCCGCCGGGCCGCGGTGTTCGGCGAGCGGGCGGGCTACTACTACGAGAACTGGGACACCCTGTACCAGGGCTGGAAGACGCGCATCAAGGGGCTGATCGACGAGATCAGCTCGATCAGCGTGCCCGAGCTGCCTGAGTTCGACGACGCCGCCGTGGTCACCGGCTCGACCGGGGTGGCGCAGAACCACTACGTGCGGGAGAACTTCCACCGGTGCATCGACCTGTTCTCCAAGATGTGGCACCACCACACCGAGTTCCTGATGCTCGGCTACGGCGCCTACGTGGTGTTCTTCCAGTTCTGCAAGCAGGCGTTCCCGGAGATTAGCGACCAGGCGGTGGCCCGCATGGTGGCCGGCATCGACGTGATCATGTACCGGCCCGACGACGAACTGCGCGGGCTGGCGAGGCTGGCGGTCGAGGCCGGGGTGGACGACCTGTTCACCGAGGGCTGCTCGCCGTCCGCGGTGCTGGCCGCGCTGGCCGACCGCGGCGAGGGCGGCAAGCGCTGGCTCGAGGCGTTCGAGCAGGCCCGCGACCCCTGGTTCAACGTGTCCACCGGCGACGGCTTCTACCACCACCATCGCAGCTGGGCCGACGACCTGACGGTGCCGTTCACCGCGCTCCCCCGGTACGTGGCCCGGGTGCGCGACGGAATGCTCGCCGGCCGGCCCACCGAGGCGCTCAGGGCCGAACGGGACCGGATCGCCTCGTCCTACCGGGACCTGCTCAGCTCCGATGAGGAGAAGGCCGCGTTCGACCAGATGCTCGGGCTGTGCCGGGTCGTCTTCCCCTACGTGGAGGACCACAAGTTCTACTGCGAGCACTGGTTCACCAGCCAGTTCTTCGCCAGGATCCGCGAGATCGGCGCGCTGCTGGCCAGGTCAGGGGTGCTGGCCGAGGCCGAGGACGTGTTCCAGCTGCACCACACCGAGGTGGATCAGGCGCTGTCGGACGTCATGCTGGCCTGGGCCGCGGGCGCCCCGCCGGTGGGCGCGGCCCACTTCAGGCCGATCGTCGCCGAACGCAAGCGCATGCTCGAGGCGCTGCGCGCCTGGTCGCCGCCGCCTGCCCTGGGCCCGGTGCCCGAAGCGCTCAACGACCCGGCCGTGCACATGCTGTGGGGGGTCACCCAGCAGACGATCGAGGCCTGGCTGCGGCCTTCCTCGGATGCGGTGCGGGGCGTCGGCGCCTCGTCCGGTGTGGTCGAGGGGCCTGCCCGGGTGCTGACCGACGTCAACCAGATCGGCGAGATCCGGGACGGCGAGATCCTGGTCTGCCCGGTGACCGCGCCGAGCTGGGCGCCGGTGTTCGGCAAGATCAAGGCGGCAGTCTCCGACATCGGCGGCTCGATGTCGCACGCGGCGATCGTGGCGCGCGAGTACGGCATGCCGGCCGTGGTCGGCACCGGCGACGCGACCAAGCGGATCCGCACCGGCCAGCTGGTGCGCGTCGACGGCGACCGCGGGATCGTCCAGGTCATCGGGTGACGCCGCGTTTCACCTGCCGTACCGCCGACGTGGGCGCGGCCGATGCGGCCCGGGCCGGCGGCAAGGCCGCCGCGCTCGGCGAGCTGGCCCGCGCCGGACTGCCCGTCCCGCGCGGCTACGTGGTCACCGTGGCGGCGTTCGGCCTGCACATGGACGTGCTCGACCCGTCCGGCGCGATCCGCGGGGCGCTCGGGTCGCTGCCCGAGGACGACCTCGCCGGGATCGCTCACGCCGCCGCGGACCTTCGCGTCCGGGTCACGGAGGCGCCGCTGCCGCCCGACGTCGTCACGGAGATCGCGTCCGGGTACGCGGGGCTCGGGGCCGGTCCGGTGGCGGTCCGGTCCAGCGCGACGATGGAGGACAGCGCGGAGGCCAGCTTCGCCGGGCTGCAGGACACCTACCTGGCGGTCCGCGGCGCCGACGCGGTGCTCGACCGGGTGCGCGCCTGCTGGGCCAGCCTCTACAACGACGAGTCGGTCACCTACCGGCGCCGCCAGGGCATGGGCGAGGACGGCCTGGCCATGGGCGTGGTGGTGCAGCGGATGCTGTCCCCGCGCTCGGCCGGCGTGATGTTCACCCGCAGCCCGGTCACCGGCGACCGCTCGGTGGTGGCCATCGAGGCCACCTGGGGTCTGGGCTCGGCCCTGGTGGGCGGCGAGGTGACGCCGGACAGCTTCACGGTGAGCAAGGTGACCGGCGAGATCACCGGCCGGCGGGTCAGCGTCAAGCTGCGGTCGCATTCAACCACGCCGAACGGGCAGGGG
>Ga0306920_100008502_pt1 | contig 13625 bp, 13 predicted proteins | sample flu12Cox44000170_FD_204666 | JGI IMG/M metagenome (GOLD analysis project Ga0306920, IMG submission 204666) | Lab enrichment of tropical soil microbial communities from Luquillo Experimental Forest, Puerto Rico - flux4day.12C.oxic.44.000.170 (v2)... | ecosystem: Environmental > Terrestrial >... | reverse complement strand
GCGAGGTAGAGTTATTTCTTAAGTTCTCCCTTTTTTAGGGATTGGGCGAGATTCAAGACTTTGGTGCGTAACTCCGGAGTGAGTGGGACAGGCACCGCGCAACTGGCGTTCGGAGATAAACAGGATTCCATTATTTTGATGGCATTGTTCCGCATGGTGCTGTTCCAGCGTTCGGCTACGTCCTGAGCCATCGAGGCAAGCAGTTTGGCAGCCACGTCATCGACTGACTTTGCAGCGTACATACCGCTACCCAAGGGAGTCTTAACTGCTCCTCCGGCATAGTAGCTCGTGTAAAAGCACACGTAGGCATCGTTGGACTGCTCACGTGACTTGCAATCCGCTTCAAACACGAGGCCAGACGAATCGTCGAGATTGGGGACCAGAGAGAAGAGATTCGAATGAGAGGCGACCCTCTCACGAAACGCGCTCATCATCTCCACCGATGATCGACTCATGCCGTCCGTCACGGTAGAGATTTCGATAGGCTGACTTTGCGATTCGTCGGTTTCAGCCCTCAAGAGGAATGAGCAGGCACACACGCCCACCAGGACGAAGGCACAGATGTAACGGCGCATGATTGGATTGTACGGGAGCCAGTCGCTCTGGTGCTACCCCAAAATCGCGCGGCGTTTCCAACGGAGCTCGCCACCCTGCCCAGTGCTCTCGTTTCTCGCCGGGTTATTTAAGCCTGGTCGGGAACGTCGATTCACAACGTCACCTCCTACCGGCAAACTGAGGTTAAGTGTGGTATGAGGATTGCTGGCAATTAGCGGGGAACCAGTCGCCGCCGCGGTTTGGGAGCAGTGTCTATTGAATCGGCACGGCAATTAGTTCTCGCATATAGAAGTTTTACACTCTCCCTCTCTCTTGTAAGAGTAGCGCCACTAGATAACGGCGCCATTCCGTGGAAGATTCCGCTAGCGAATCAAGGCCATTCTTACGGAGTCGTTTGCGCTGCGATCTCCTGCACCAGTTCGATCTGTGCTTTTTGGGGAACGCTGATTTTGGCGTGTGGCACGCTCTGCGTACCTTCCGCGTGATCGAGTTGAAATGGCGGATTGACGAGGCTTGCTCGGTTCTGACCATGACTAGAACACTCGCTTGGGCCATATCTGTGATTGCCGCTTGCTTGACAGGATGTCTCCATCCCCGGATCGGTCCGCAATCGGTTCCCCGCGACCGTGTCGACTACAGCAGTTCCCTCTCCGATTCGTGGAAACAGGAAACTCTCCTGAACATAGTCAAGGTGCGCTATCTCGACCCGCCCGTCTTTGTCGATGTCGGCAGCGTCGTGGCCAGTTACAACCTGGCGCAAACGGCCTCGGCCGGCGTAAACGTCGTGCCCAACGGAGGCAGTAACGGCAACCTGACTGGCTCCGTAGGTTTGTCCAGCACCCCCACAATCACCTATACACCACTCACCGGTAACGATTACTTCAGGGGCCTCATCACACCGCTATCGCCCGAGGTGCTCTTCGGCGCCATGCAGAACGGGTTGCCCGCCGATTCAGTTCTGTTTACGTCGTTCGTATCCATCAATGGTCTTAGAAACCAGAGAGCCGACCTCGCAGGGATTACGCCTGCTGACCCCGGCTTCCATCGAGTGAGACAACTCATGCGCGAGATCCAGGTTTCAGGCGCCGTTAGACTCTATGTCAAAAGGCTCGTGAAGAAGAATAAAGATAAGGACAAGGACGACGACGACAAAGACAAGAGCACCCAAGAGACGCGGATCATTACACTTCGCACTAAAGACATCCCACCCGAAATTTTGGCCGACATCAATGAATTGCGCCAGTTGTTGCATTTGAACCCGACTGCGACAGACTTTGAATTGACAAACGCGCCACTACCATTTAGCGATACGGAAATCGCCGTGCAGACGCGTTCCATCATCGAGTTGATAAAGGTTATGGCGGTGCAGGTAGAGGTTCCACCGGAGGACGTATCTCAGCACAAGGCCGTCCCGGGCTTTGAAACAGGACATCCGGTACCCGGCCTTATCCCAATCATTCGCATCCGAAGCTCGAAGCAGAAACCGGACGACGCGGTCGTCGCAGTCCACTACCGCAACCTCTGGTTTCGCATCGATGACAATGACCTTCCCTCAAAAGCCGTGTTCGCACAGTTGATGGAACTCTTCACCATGATTGACATAAGCAATAAGCAAAACCTGCCCGTGGTCACAATCCCGGCACGATGAGTCAGCTGCCGCCCGGTATACCGCCTAGTCCGGTGGTCGCTTCCACAGTTGTACAGACTTATATTTCATCTAGTGGGGTATCCGCTTCACTCAGGTTCGGCGTCATTTGGCGGAACAGATAGGGCTTCCGAGCATATGCCGCCACCATATGTCGTGGTTACCTGAGTCACGCGGACACCCAACTTCATCTAATTTCATCTTCATGGCGATCGGATTTCTGGGCTTAGACTGCCTATCCCAATCGGCCTTCAATTCCTCATAGTCTTTGCGCCCCTCTTGGCTGAGTGCTTGGAAGTAACTGCTGGCAGACACTAATGACGCAGGCGTCGTTTGCGGAAATCCAACCTCAGTTCAAACGGGCCGTTTGCACAGCTGATGGAGTCATTCACCATGGTCGATACAGGCTCCCCAAAGAATCTACCTGTGGTCACGATTCCGGCAGTCTGAAAAGTTTGCTGTCGGTTGCCGGATCCGATGAACCTGCGGCGGTTCTTGCAGGACAACGAACGGGCCTCACGCTCGCGTCTCTGCTTTTTCGTCAGTAGAGGACTCGCGGAGCCAACGGGCAAGCCTCTCAAATCCCTCTTCAGTACTGATTCTCGGATGATAGGCAAGTAAACGATTTGCCAGAGAAATGTCAAACCAATGCGCGGTAACCATCTCATCGACAAGGAAACGTGTCAGTGGCGGTTCCCTCTCGATTGACAGGATCGTGTAAAGCACCTCACACAATACAGCTCCGCCGTATGCCAGCCGTTGATTGACCGATCGACTTACTGGCTGCAGACCTGCGCACTTGAGCACACGATTCACGAACTCCCATAGAGGAGTTGGCTTTCCATCGCTGATAAAGAACACTTTGCCTGCGACGTCTGATCCGGGCCATAGCGCTTGAGCAGCCAACAGGTGTGCTTCCGCAGCATTGTCTACATATGTAAAGTCTACAAGTCTAGACCGAGAGCCAATTCTGACCAAGGTGCCGTGTCGCCCACGATTCAGTATCGCCGGAGTAAGGTGCGTGTCGTCTGGGCCCCAAATCAAATGCGGTCGCAACGCCGCAGTTGCCAATCTGCTGTCATTCGCAGCCAAGATAGCGGCTTCGGCAATCGCCTTGCTCCTTGGATATGGAGACTTAAAATTAGGCGGGTACAGTATCGTCTCATCTGCTCCCTCAATATCCGCACCGTCAAATACTACGCTGGGAGTGCTCGTATATATCAAACGGCTGATGCCTGTGGCTCGACACGCCTGGATAACATTATCAGTGCCACAAACATTGACATTGTGGTAGTCGCGGTATTTTCCCCAAATTCCAACCTTGGCTGCTACATGAAACACAACATCACAGTCTCGGCAAGCTTCAACTACGGCTAGCGGACTAGTAATATCGCCTTGGCGAACCTCTGCATCGAGATGCTCGAGCTGTGGGTGTCTATTCCGGGATAAGGTTCTGACTGAATAGCCAGCCTCGAGCAACTGCTGGACAATGGCCCTGCCGAGAAAACCGCCTCCGCCAGTGACGAGTGCCTTCATGAAATTCTCTTGGCTGCCCAGATTGACAGTTTCTCTCGAATTATCTTGGCATTGTGCCGCGCGTCGACTGGGAAGTCGGGATGAAAAAGAATTGTTTCAATCTGCCGGAGGTGAGGATACTGCTCCGCCAGCTTAATAAGTTCGTGCTGTATTTGCCGTGCTCCCTTCCGTTGACTTCCATTCTCCAATTCCACGCAGAGAACCGGACGCTGGTTTGATGGTTTGCCGACTCCAACTAGCGCACTTCGACGAACGCCCGGATGCTGATCAAAAACTCTCTCACAAGGTACCGTGTAGAGTGTGTCGGAAGGAGTGGTAACCCGCTGAGATTTTCGACCGCAAAACCAGACATAACCCCGATCGTCTATGTATCCCAGATCACCTGTACGGTGAAAAATCGTGCCACGGATCGCTGGTAATTTAGTCAGTTCATTCTCGCGCCGATTCCAGTAAGTACAGGAGACATTTGCACCACTCAACACTAGTTCGCCAACCTCTCCAGACTTCATGATGAGGTCATCAGACCATGCCTGGATAGGCCCATCGACCACCTTTATGACCGCCAAACTCGTTCCCTTGATTGGAAGGCCCAGACAAGCTCCTTTTTCCGGATGGGCTTGTGTCTCTTCCAGAAGACGGCGGCCAGAAATGGAACAGATTGGTAGCGCTTCGGTAGCCCCATAACATGACTGAGTCTCAGCTTCCGGTCCCAATAATTTATCCAGGGCAATGAGCGTCTTCATCGAGACGGGGGCACCGGCCACCAACACCCTTCGCATGGAGAGGAGCTTAACACCCGTTCGCTGTCCATACTTAGCGAGTCGGTCAAGAAGCGCGGGCGAGCCGAACATGTGGGTTGCACTGTGAGCTTGGACGCATCGGATAATTGTGCTTGGATCAGCTTTGCCTGGCCTCGTAAAGTCGATGTCGGGGAAAACTGTCGTCATTCTGAGTGCGGGGTTAAAAAGGGCAAAAAGAGGAAATGTTGTAAGATCGACCTCCCCAGACTGGATCCCGAAATGATCTGCCAGGAGAGCGGCCTGGGCCGAAAACATCCGATGCGTATATACAACGCCCTTAGGAACACCGGTACTGCCCGATGTGAAGACGACGGCAGCAGGTTGATCGAGATCTACAAGGCCTGAATCTGAAAGGCGCGTCAGTCGGCCCTTACGCAGCACCTGCTCATATTTCAATGTTCTCGGAATACTGACTCTACTCACGTTTATGCAGAGCGGCGCAGTATCACTAGTCCATCCGAGTGCAACGCGAGCAATATGCGCCTGTAATGATCCGATAAATCCGTCGGGCCTTACTTCAGCGACGCAACGGCTGACGTTCTGCCGCCCCATTCGCGGATCCACAAAGACTGCAATTGCACCGAGTTTTGCGAGAGCAAAACTAATCGTCATGAACTCGATGCCTGGCCTGACCATCATCACTACTCGGGTGCCCTTCTGTACACCATAGTGCTGCAGGCCTAATGCGCACTGATTGCTTTGCTCTTCGAGATCGCGATAACTTAAGACTGCGCCACGCGAGATGACAGACGGACGAGAGGGATGCTCCGTTGCAACAACAGAAAGCTGGGACGCAATGTTGACAGGATCAGTCACCTAAACGGACCTCTTGACGTGTTTATGCAGAAAACTCTGCATCAGGGGGATGATTGCGTCACCGGAGTCCTCCATAACATAATGACCTGCGTTCGGAAATCGATACACTTCCGCTGCAGGGAAGCGCCGAATCCACTCTTCCAAGAAGTCGCTGTCGAAAACAAAATCTCTTTCACCCCAGCAGATCAAAACTGGTATTTGCTGAAAATGAGACAGCCCCGCCTCAATGCTCTTGAGCAACGGGTAAGATCGATCTGACGGAGCGAGAGGAATGTCCTGCACAAACCGGAAAACAGAAATCCTATTTCGCCAAGAGTTATAAGGTGCCCCATAACAGCGTCTGATTTCTCGCGGCGAATTGCGAAATCCGAGATAAGCAGCTCCCAGGACCATTAGGTTCAGTCCGCGAATCAGCAGCACGCCGAAGGGCAGGTTGCGACCAATCCGCAGAGACCAATGGAGATGCTTGCCGCTGGGCAGGGGAAAGGCAGCAGTATTCAAAACGACCAATCGATTAATCGCCTGCACATGCCGACCGGCGTAGCCCATTCCGATTGGACCTCCCCAGTCGTGCATGACCAATGTAATGTCAGTTGATATTCCCAATTTGTCGAGAAGCTGTTCCAGATCTCCGACCCGCTGCTCTAAAGAATAATCATACTTGTTGCTCTCCGGCTTATCGGACAGACCACATCCCATGTGATCAGGCGCGATGACTCGATATTCAGGCCGAAGGGCATTTATGAGCATTCGGTACATGAACGACCAACTGGGATTGCCGTGAAGCAATATGATTGGTTCCCCTTGGCCCTCGTCTATATAGTGATACCGAAAGCCGTTGATCGTCAGATAGTGGGGCTCAAAATCGTAGGACTGATGAACATACCCAGGGCTCACGCACTTACCGCCATTTCCGCTATGTATTCCGCGACAAGCTGGTGATGGCCGCAGGGCGACTCGTCAATAGACAAATGAACAGACGGCGGTGGATACTCCTGCGCTGCCCATCAACAGTAAAACTCGCATACCCCGTCGCAATCGACCCTCCATCTCGGCGACAGAGAGAGCCAGTGGCAATGAAGCTGACACGGTATTTCCAAAGCGATTATGAGTCTCAAAAATCCTGCCGCGATCGATCTTAAGCTGACTTGCAACAGCCGACGACACTGCAGTGCTGACTGTGTGCCCGATAACAATGTCATATTCGTAGCGAGACAGTACGTTCGCCTCTCTGACATGTGCCACTAACTGCTGGATCGTGAACGACAATAGCTCCGTCGGCGCGGTAAAGAAGTGCATAGGTGTGCCGCTCCCGCATCCATTGTTAGAGAACTCGGCAGCGTGAGGTAGTGGAATTTTGCAGAGATCATGCTTTTCGCCCCAAGTCTTGAATGAGATGTTAATCGAGTGCTGTAGGCCTTCGTCACTAAGGATGGTGGCGGTCGCAGCTTCACCGATCGTAAAAGCTGAAAATGAGGTACGTAGGTCATCGATGCTCTTGATCTCAAAGCTTGCATACTCCTTGAAGTTACATTCACAATTGAGCACCATTATCGTTTTGTAGATACCGGAATCGATAAAACTCTGGGCAATAAACAAGCTTCGCAACCAACTCGCGCATGCATCCATAACATCAAAGCACGTCGCCCGATGCAGGTGAAGTTCACTCTGAAAAAGGTTGGCCATAGCAGGTTCTATCCAGCCGCGGCCGACTCCTGCATAGATGAGCAGATCGACTTGTGCCGGGTCGAGGGAGGCTGCGCGCAGGGCGTCGCGGCCAGCTCTGAAGCCCAGATCGGCGGCCTTTTCGCCGTTGGCCCTCAGAAATCTGATCTCCGTGCCAGCAACCCTAAGGGACCTGCGCAGACTGGTTTCGAGCAGCCGAAGATCCTGTTCGCGAAAGTGTATTCGGCTCGTTTCGATCACCGCTTCAATAAGTTCCTGATTGGTCACTCTCCGACTTGGTAAAGCGTGTGCGACACTCGAAATTTTCATTGTGGGTTTCCGTGCCCAGCGATTTACCACAAATCTAGTTCGGACGAAGAGTGTGCACAACGTCCGGGTTTCTACCGTAATTCGCTCAGATATTCAAGTTACTAGGGTCCCCTAGGCTGCCGGTACGCCCGGCTAGCTGCATCAATGCTCCGAACACACTTTGCAGTTCTTATCTTCGCTTGCAATCCATGTGACACCCTCAGAGGCCAAGCGGCGCAAGAGGCGACCTGCCGCGGCGGCCAAGTCGCCCGGTAGCTCGGCGGAAATGGGCTCGCTTGTTCGCACTACTTTTGTGTGAACTACGCGGTCGGTTCCTATCAATTGAAATTCCACAGATCCGACGAGCCTCGTTCCATCCTTCTCCTCCAGGTCCCATGCCAGTAGCGTGGCGGCCAGTTCCGTGGCGCGGCTGGTGTCCACGAGGCCCAGATTTGGACTTGACTCTATTGCGAGACGCAATGCCGTGTCCAGATACCGATCAGGAGCAGAAGACCATCGCCAGACAGCGTCCTCAGTCAACTCACCGTTCGCCTGCTGTTTCAGTAGTGGTCGCCCGATATGCCCGAGTGCTTGAGTATCAAGCAAACGAACGGGAATGGCATTGGCCGCCTTGATTACCTGCGTGGCGGGGACGGATTGTTGCGGCTCGAGGACTTGCGGTTCGATCATGCGGGTGGGCGTGGTGCTGGGACGCCGCAACTGCACCTGGCAGCCGATTTCTGCCAGCCAGGCGAGGGTGACGAGCACATATGTACCTGATCGGGGTACACGAATCATCGGGGTTTTTCCTCGAGCGGCCGAGAACCATACATCACAGATTCCGGCTGCTCCTCGATGGTTCGGGAGAGCTCACGCAATTGTTCGAGTGAATCCCGAATGGCCGGCAGAGAGCGTCGGAGATCATCGGATGCGAGCCTGGAGTTGTCCGCTGCTTCCCGCGCTGATTCGCTCATGGCTGGAAAGTCTGCAGCCTTGATCGCAGCCCGCGCTTCCTCAGAGAACTTGATCAATGTCCCCTGCGTACCGATCACTCCGTCCATGTCAGACCTGATTTGTTCGATTTGTGCACTTGTCGTCGTGAAGAATTTCCGAGTGTCAGCGCTGAGGGTCGGTAGCTGACTATCGTGCATCGTGCGCTCTGCGTTGGCAAAGAATCGGTCGGTCCGGTCGAGGGTAGCGGGCATGCGGGCGACAATCTCTGTAAGAGTTTGCAGCGTCGCGGCGGCGCTATCCAACAGCGCAGGCAATCGATCCTGCGCTGTAGCAAACACCGAGGGCATCGACGGAATGTAAGGCCGATTAGGTTTGAATCCAAGCTCGATCGGCGGAGGTGGATTCTGGGGCTGATCGAGCAACAAGTATGCCTCCCCCGTGATCGGGTTGCCCATAATATGGGCCCGGGTCTTAGGAAACACGCCTCCAACGTCGGTAAGCCTTCGGATCCGTTTCACGTCTAGGCCAATGGTGCTGAGTCGATCAAGGAACACCTCGAAATCAATTTCGACCATGTACCCTTTGGGGTCCACCCTTATCTCCGTGACACGGCCCACTTGCACGCCCCTGAGCCGAACGCTACTGGAGACGTCGAGGCCGAAGACATTCTCTCGGGTATACGTGACCATGGCGATTGAAGCACGGTTCTTCAGCCGCTCAATAAAGAAAACCGCCGTTACAAGCACAACGATCAGCGTCACTACTATGAAAAGGCCAAGAGAAGCATAGCTTTTTTCAGAAGCCATCGGGTTATCCTCCCTAATGCGCAGACATCCCAGGCACCGACCGCGTGAAGAAATCGTGCACAAAGGCAACCTCCGACTCCTCGCGCAGTTTGCGTGGGTCGCCCTTTGCCACGATGCCTTTCGAAGCTTTGTCCAGCACGATACACTGGTCGGCGACCAGAAAAATGCTTGGCAGCTCGTGAGTTACGATGACAATCGTGATTCCTAAGTCGCGGCTGAGCATGAGAATGAGTTGGTCGAGTTCGGCCGCCGAAATCGGGTCGAGGCCGGCGGACGGCTCGTCGAAAAACAGCAGATCGGCCTCGAGCATCAAGGCGCGTGCAATACCAGCGCGCTTTTTCATCCCGCCAGAGATCTCGCCCGGCAGATGATCAGCGAAAGCCCCAAGGCCGACTAAGTCGAGTTTTGCCTGTATGAGTTCTCGGGCGGTCGCGCCGCGCAACGGCGTCCATCTGGCCAAGGGGAGCGCGAGGTTTTCCGCGAGAGTCATGGAGCTGAAGAGAGCACCGGACTGAAAAAGCACGCCGAAGCGCGGCGTGCCCTCATAGAGGTGCGGCTCTCCAACACCTTCGATGTAAATACGCCCGGCTCGGGGCTGATCGAGTCCGATTAAATATCGCAGCAGCGTACTCTTGCCGCTCCCCGAACCGCCGAGGATTGCAAACACTTTTCCGTGTTCGACCTGGAACGTGATGTGCTCCATGAGCACACGTGCTCCCCAGCCGATACTCAAATCCTCGACGGTGATGTGCGGGCGTGGTGGGGACATGTTCAGATGCCCATGAGAGCGAAGAAGAATGTGAACACGGCACTTATCACAATTACAGAAAAGATAGCCAGCACCACGGCGCTTGTAGTCCGAGAACCAACGGCGGCCGCACCGCCTTCCGTAAGCAGCCCTTGGCCGCATGCAATCAAGCCTATTGCAAGCGCCAAGAATGGAGTTTTCACCAGCCCAGTGACCAGATGGCCTGGTGTGATCGCTTCCGCCGTAGCCTGAAGATAGGCGCGAGCAGTCATTCTTGTAAAGGTGGTCGTAACCACTAGACCACCGGCCAAAGCTAAAAGGTCGCCAATCCAGGTCAAGAGCGGCAGTGTGGCTACGAGCGCTAGGCAACGTGGTACGACCAACCATCTCACGGGGTCGAATCCCATGGATCGCAAAGCGTCGATCTCTTCGGATACCTTCATTGTGGCAATCTCCGATGCGAGACCAGCTCCGGATCGCCCTGCGACGACCATTGCAGTCACCAGAGGTCCGAGCTCCCGCAAATGCGCCACGACCACCAGCCCCGGGACGTAGGAGATTGCTCCCAAAGGCCCGAGCTGAGAAACACCGAGAAAGGCAACTATGATGCCGATTAGCAGGTTAGCGGCGCTAGTGACGATCAGCCCGTCTGCGCCGATCTCCTGAATCAACCTTGGCAACGAACGCCAGTCGACAGAGTTCGGTGTCGCAGTTGCTCTCGGCAATGCGACGGTGAAGCGACCTGTAAAATCCAGTGCCTTGTTTACCTTCCTGGGCAGGTCAGCCGCAAGCGCGCCGATTCGGGCCAGCGGGCTCATTACGCTGGCATGCGCGAGTGGGAGCTCCGCCCGGCGCTCACGATAACGTGCGATCAATCGCGCCACTTCGGGATTGGAGCCTTTGACGACGGCCGCACGCCGTCCCCCCGTTTCCAAACGATCGAGAAGTCGCGCAAGTAAGACTGCGCCGGCACCATCGATCCGATCAAGCTGCGCTACGTCGAGATCTACAGAGCCACACCCCGTTAAAAGTGCCTCGACGTTCTCCACGGCTTGGGCTGCCGGCGTTGCATGGGCCAAATCGAACGGACCGGTTGGGGTTATCAGCGCGTAATCGCCTTTTCGGTCGGCTCGGATCGCAACACTCATAGCGCGGCCCGCGAATTCAGTTCGGCGCGTCAAACAGCTTCCGAAACCAGAAACAAGAAAACATCCACTTTCGTCGCGGGAAAAGACGATTGGGTCTCGTAATAATACTGCAAACTTAGGCTGCACTGCCCACGATCTAAGGTTTGCGGCATCGACAACGTCTTCGACTCGCAGGGATACACACAGGCCGCAGGGTCGAGCTACACCCCAGTTCAGCACAAGTCGTTTGGCAATGACGGCCATCTGCTACAACGGTTCGATCGGTTAACGACTCGCGTCTAGGCAATTGCGTTCACCAGTGGATCGACCGTTTATCGCTACTCCAACAAAGCTTTAAGCTAAAATGCGGGCACAAACAGGTTTGGCTGATGATTATCCGACGCCTGTCGACCGCGAAACAACCAAAGTCTCTTTGGAATCTGGGGGGGCTGACGCTTTCGCAACTGGTCCGTAGCGTACTCGACGAGGTCATCGCGAATAATGTCGTCGGCCATGCTGCCGAGCTTGCGTTCTTTTTCTTATTTGCTCTCTTCCCGCTGATTCTGATCGTTGTCACGTCGTTTGGATTGTTCGCAGCAGATCGAATCGAATTGCAAAACGATTTACTTTCCTATTTCGCAGATTTACTTCCTCCGATCGCATTTCAGCTCTTGAGAGCCGTGGTCGACGAGCTGGCTGTACATGCCAGCAGCGGCAAACTGACATTTGGCATCGTATCGGGCCTTTGGGCCGTGTCTGCCGGCATCGATTCAATGATTTCCTCTCTGAACCTAGCCCATCACGTCGGCGAAACCCGCTCCCGGTTCAAAGTTCGTGCCATCGCAATCGGATTGAGTCTTCTGATTTCCACCCTTCTTCTCGCAGCTTTGTTCATTGTGCTGACGGGAAACCATTTTGTTGGCTGGTTAGGAGCAGCACTGGGACTGCATCCAATTTTCGTCCTCGCGTGGGAGGCCATTCAGTGGCCAGGCGTGATCTTTTTCGTTCTCCTATCGTGTGCGCTGATTTATCGCTTTGGCCCTAATTTGAAGCAACGGCGTCACTGGCACTGGGTTTCCCCAGGGGGAGCATTTGGTGTCTTGGTTTGGCTAGGCGCCTCGTACGGATTCCGCATGTACCTGCACTTTTTCAATCACTACAGCGCCGCATACGGCTCGTTGGGTGCGGTCATGATTCTCATGCTTTGGCTCTATTTTTTTGGGCTTGCATACCTGATCGGAGGAGAGATCAATGCCGTAATCGAGCACGCGGGAAGGAGGGCGGAGTTCTCGGAGCGCAAATAGACAATTGTGGCGAATACCACAATTCGGGTGCCGAGCTCTTCGTCCTCAGCTAGTCGTCACGCCGTCGCTCCAAAGGGCATTGCCTCGACCCTTGCGGCAGCCTCGTTTTGCATGTGCGGAAGCACGTGAGCATAAGTGTCCAACGTGAAGGCCGTGCTAGCATGTCCGAGCTGCTCAGAGACAACTTTTGGGAACACTCCGGCTGCCAGCGCGATTGTCGCCGCCGAGTGACCCTTATGCCGAATGCGGCATAAGAGACATGGCCTCACGCCGAGGATTGCGTGATGCTTCCTTCGATCCAAGCCAGAAACAGCTTGTAGCCTACCGACAAGACAATAGCGCCGATAAATAAGCCAATGATGCCCATGGCAACGAAACCGCCGATCACGCCCAGGAAGACCACGACGACGGGAACAGGAGAGCCCCTCCCCAAAAGCAGGGGCTTCAACACGTTGTCCATCAACCCCACGAAGATGCACCAGATCAGGAAGATCAGAGCTTTCGTCTTTGTAGCGATGGCGAATGCGTAGACGACAGCTGGAATAAGAACCACCATCCCGACTTGAAGAATGGCAGCGAGGAGAAAGATGACCGACCACACGCTTGCCCCAGGAAGTCCAACGACAAAAAAACCTGCAGCAGCGAACGTAGTTTGGATGAGTGCAACGCCCAGGATGCCGAAGGTGACCCTGTGAATCGTGGCGCCGACGAGCTGCTTGCATTGCCCTGTTGGCAACAGTTCACCCGACGGTGACGACAAATCGGTGCATGCTCGCCGACTTTTCGTTACCCATCGCCCGAAAACTCCTAACTCTTCAAGGGGGAGCGCACCAGCCACATTTACGCCTAAGCGACTAGCAACACGAGGCACTGGGCTAAGAGGGAGACAACGAGCAGCGGAACACGGATGATTAAGGATCTATCCCACGATGCCTGTAGCTCTCGACCATTCTCGAGGATTTTTCCGTTCTTTGCCGCTTCGGTTTGAATCTGATTAATCGGTTTTGACAAGCGACCATAGGCGATGACGAACAGGATCAGCATCACGAGCGATGCGAGATAGAACCAACGCTGCTCACCCCTGCTCACGACGGCCAGCAGCAAGTTGCACAAGATCGCCGCGACGCCCCAGATCGGCATGCGAGCGTCGCCGAACATGTGGAAGAAACCCATAACTTCGGTTCCGGCAGATGATGAAGCCAACCTCAGAGCGGGACGGCCCACAGTCAAAAAGAACATATCCGTGCCACACACCACTGCCGTGCTAAGAATGCCAACGAGAGATACCGCCCACATCCAATGATTCATTGTCCTTCCTCCTTTCGAATCGTTGCCGCTCAAACGGTATGGATCAACAAAA
>Ga0306920_100008501_pt1 | contig 13625 bp, 10 predicted proteins | sample flu12Cox44000170_FD_204666 | JGI IMG/M metagenome (GOLD analysis project Ga0306920, IMG submission 204666) | Lab enrichment of tropical soil microbial communities from Luquillo Experimental Forest, Puerto Rico - flux4day.12C.oxic.44.000.170 (v2)... | ecosystem: Environmental > Terrestrial >... | reverse complement strand
ACCATGGCCTTCGCCCGGGCCAGGCTGTCGGGCGACTACCTGCAGACGTCGGCCATCTTCGACGAGCAGTTGCGCGTGCTGTCCCTGGTCACCGACCCGAACGACTACGCGGGCCCGGGCACCGGCTACGAGCCCTCGCCGTCCCGGCAGGCCGAGATCGACGCCATCCGCCAGGCCCGCGGGGTCGCCGACCTGCGGGCCGAGCAGGCGCGGTTCGCCGTTTCCTTGCTTTCTGCTGTTGGCCCCGCCCGGCCCGGGCAGGGGCCGCGCGACGTCGTCATCGGCGTCTCGCCGGCCGTGGGACGAGACGTGTGGCGGTGCCTGTCCGGCCTGGCGGTGACCGACGTGCTGCGCGAGATGCTGGCCGGGCTCGAGGAGGAAGGCTGCGCAGGCCGGGTGGTCCGTTTCAACGACAGCGTCGACCTGGGCCGGATCGGCCTGGCCGCGGCCCGGCTGGCCGGCTCGGGGATCGGCATCGGGCTGCAGGGCAAGGGCACCGCGCTGATCCACCGCCGCGACCTGGCCCCGCTGGCCAACCTGGAGCTGTACTCGGTGGCACCCTCGGTGACGCCGGCGCTGTACCGGCTGCTGGGCGCGAACGCCGCCCGTCACGCCAAGGGCGGCACGCCCGACCCGGCCAGGAACCCGTACTCCGACGAGGCCATCGAGGCCCGCTACCACACCACGGTGATCGCCCTGATGGAGCTGGAACGCCGCCGCATGGTCCCCGGGGCACCCCCCGAAGAGCTGAGCCCGGAGGGCCTGACGTGACCCGGCACTGGCCCTGGCTCCGCTCCCGGCCGGGCGGGCCGAGGCCCGTCCACCCGAGCCCCCGTACCTTTCGCCCCTGGGAGACCTCGTGCATCACCCGCATCCCGCCGCAGCGCGCGGCAACCGCGACGATGTCACATCGTGGTGGTCAGGACCACGACGATGTCACATCGTCGTGGTTGGGTCGGACGGCTAGCTGTTGTGGCGGTGAGCAACGTGACTGACGGGACCCAGATCCGGGCGCTGTCAGGGAAGCCGGTGGACGGGCTGACCGTAGAGGCGGTGCGGACGGGCGAGGTCGGCGTGGCGGACCTTCGCATTCATCCGGAGACACTGGAACGCCAGGCGGTCGTGGCGGAACAGCACGGCAACCCGCAGCTGGGTTCGAACCTGCGCCGCGCGGCCGAGCTGACCCGCCTGCCCGACGACGAGGTGCTGGCCATCTACGAGGCGCTGCGGCCGGGCCGGTCCACGCCCGCGCAGCTCACCGAGCTGGCCGCGTCGCTGGCCAGCCGGGGGCTGCCCCGCTGCGCGGCGCTGCTGACCGAGGCGGCGGAGGTCTACGCCCGCCGGGGCCTTTCCGCGTAGGGGAGGCGGCCGGGTGACGGTGATCGCCGGGGTCGACGTCGGCAACGCCACGACGGAGGTCGTGCTGGTGTCCGGCGGCAAGATCCTGGGCGCCGGGAGGGTGCCGACCCGCGGCCGCAAGGGATCGGCGGGCTCGCTGCGCGGTGCCGCGGCGCTGGTCCGGCGGCTGGAACGCCAGTTTGGCGTCACAGTTGGCGAGGCGAGGATCGCGCCGCTGCGCGCAGTGGACACCGCGGTGGTGACGGTGCCCGACGCCGCCGGGCCGGCCGGACGGCTGCGGGTCCTGGCCGCGGGCGTGCCCACTCCCGGCGGGACCGGGGTCTGCGTCGGGCCGCCGTTTCCGCTCGGCGACCCGGCGACGCCCGGCGTCGATGCGGCGACGCCTGGCGCCGATGCGGCGACGGCTGATGCCGAGCTGGTCGCGCCTGGCGCCGAGGTGGTGGCGATCGTGCCGGCCGGGCTGCGCTACGACGAGGGCGCCGCCCGGCTGCGGGCGCTGCTGGCGGCCGGAACCAGGATCGGAGCGGTCCTGGTGGCCGGCGACGAGGGCGTGCTGGTGGCTAACCGGCTTCCCGGCGGATTTCCGGTCATCGACCAGGTCGACGCGGATGCGGCGGCGGCCTGCCGGCTATTGGCGGTCGAGGTTCGCCCGCCCGGGCACACGCTGCGCGTGCTGGCCGACGCGGTCGCGCTCGGCGCCCGCCTCGGCCTGGATGCTGCCGAGGCGAGGGACGCGGCCGCGCTGAGCCGGGCGCTGGCCGACCAGGCCAACGCCGTGGTGGGCCTGCTGCCCGCGACTCCTGCCGCACCTGCCGGGCCTGCCGGGCCTGCCGGGCTCGTCACGCCGGAGAACCCGGCCGAACCTTGGGTGATGACGGCCGGCGACGGCCGGCTGCCGCTGCGGGCCGCGTGCCCGCGGCTGGCCGGCTGGCCGGTCGGCGCGGTACGGACGTTCGGCACGGGCGCCGCGGAAGCCGAGGTCGATGACCTGTTCGCGGTGGACCTGGCCGCCGCGGCCGAGGCGGCCACCGCGAGGCAGGGCAGCACCGGCCGGGCGGTGCTGGTGGCCTCGCTGAGTCGCGCGGGCGACGAGGAAGCCGCGTCCGTCCTGGGCGGCCTGCTCGGCGTGCCGGTCCATGGGCCGGCCAGCGAGCCGGCCGCCGCCCGGCGCGGCGCCCTCACCACGCCCGGCGGCCGCGACGACGCGGTCGTGGCCGACCTGGGAGCGGGCACGATCGACGTCATCGGGCCCGGGGACAGCGTGGTGGCCGCGGGCGCGGGCGAACTGCTCACCGCGGCGGTGGCGGAGATGCTCGGCATCCCGCGCGCGTCCGCCGACTGGGTCAAGCGCGGGCCGAGCGTCCGGGTGGACGGCGGGCAGCGATTCGAGGGCGAGGACGGCCGCCGCGGCTTCCTGGATGTCCCGGCGCCCGCCTCGGCGGCGGGCATGCTCGCGGTGGAAGGCCCGGGCGGCTGGCTGCCATTCGACCGGCACCACGGTCCAGGCGAGTGGCGGGCCATCCGGCTCCGGCTCAAGCAGGCCGTGCTCGCGGCGAACTTCGGGCGGGCGGTGCGGACGCTTGGCCAGGACTCGGCGCAGGTTCTCGTGGTCGGCGGACCGGCCGGTGACGAGGAACTGCTCGGCGTGCTGGCCCGCTCGCTGCCGGACGGGGTGGGCGTCGGGCGCGGTGACGTGGGCGGCACCTGCCCGGGCGGGCCGCTCGGGCACCGTTACGCCGTCGCGCTGGGCCTGGCCCTGGCTCCGGCGCCCCCGCAGCCGTAACGTTCCCGGGCTCTCAGGCGGGCGGCCATTCCTTGGCGACCAGGGTCAGCAGCTCATAGGTGGCCACCGGCTTGCCGTCCTGGTTGGCCACGCTGACGTCCCAGCGCACTTCACCGTGCCCGGCGTCCTCGCGCGGGATGATCTGCTTGCAGGTCAGTGTCACGGTCAGCTCGTCGCCCGGGTAGACCGGCGCGACGAAGCGCAGGTTCTCCAGGCCGTAGTTGGCCAGCACCGGACCGGGATCGGGCTGAACGAACAGCCCGGCCGCGAACGAGAGGACGAGATAGCCGTGGGCGACCCGGCCGTCGAAGAACGGGTTGGCCCGCGCGGCCTCCTCGTCCATATGCAAGTAGAAGGTGTCCCCGGTGAACGCCGCGAAGTGCTCGATGTCGGCCAGCGTGACCTGACGTGGCCCGGCCACCACCGTGTCGCCGATGCGCAGGTCGGCCAGTGACTTGCGGAAGGGGTGGCCGCCATCGGCATTCCGTTCGGTACCCGGGATCCAGCGGCGGGTGACAGCCGAGAGGACCCGCGGGCTGGCCTGCACCGCCGTGCGCTGCATGTGGTGCAGCACACCGCGGACCCCGCCCATCTCCTCGCCGCCGCCGGCCCGCCCCGGGCCGCCGTGCACCAGCACCGGCAGCGGCGACCCGTGGCCGGTGGACTCGGCGCCGTCCTCGCGGTCCAGGACGAGGATCCGGCCGTGCCAGGGCGCCAGGCCGAGGACCACGTCCCGGGCGAAGGAGGCGTCGGCGGTGACGACCGAGCCGGCCAGGCTGCCCCGGCCGCGCGCCGCGAGCTCGATCACCTGCGCTGTGTCCTGATAGCCGATGATCGTGCTGACCGGGCCGAACGCCTCTACCTGATGCGGCTCGGGCCGGTCCGCGTCGTCGGTCTGCAGCAGCAGCGGCGCCATGAACGCGCCGCGCTCGGCGCTCGCCCCGACCACGTCCACGCGGTCCGGGTCGCCGGACACGATCCGGCCGGCCGACAGCAGGGCCTTGACCGAACGGCGCACCTCTTCGCGCTGCTCCAGGCCGGCCAGCGCTCCCATCTGGACGCCTTCCTCGGCGGGGTTGCCCACCACCACCGTGGCCAGCCGGTCCCTGGCCGCCTCCGCCACCTGGTCCGCCAGCGCGGCCGGGACCAGGGCCCGGCGGATCGCGGTGCACTTCTGGCCGGCCTTGACCGTCATCTCGGTGACCAGCTGCCGGATGTACAGGTCGAATTCGGGCGTACCCGGTCCGGCCTCGGGGCCGAGGATGGAGCAGTTCAGCGAGTCCGCCTCGGCGTTGAACCGGATGGAGCGCTCGACGATGACCGGATGGGCGCGCAGCTGCCGGGCGGTCGTGGCCGAGCCGGTGAAGGAGACCAGGTCCTGCTCGCCGAGATGGTCGAACAGGCCGCCGATGCCGCCGCAGACCAGCTGGATCGCGCCTTCGGGGAGCAGCCCGGAGTCGACGATCAGCTCGACCAGCCGGGCCGTCAGGTATGCGGTCTGGGTGGCCGGCTTGACCAGGCTGGGCACCCCGGCGATGAATGCCGGGGCGAACTTCTCCAGTGGCCCCCAGACCGGGAAGTTGAACGCGTTGATCTGGATCGCGACCCCGTGCAGCGGGGTGAGGATGTGCTGGCCGACGAAGGTCCCGCCCTTGCCCAGGGGTTCGACGGCGCCCTCGGCGAGGATGGTGTCGTTCGGCAGCTCGCGCTTGGCCCGGCTGGCGTAGCTGAGCAGCACGCCGATGCCGCCGTCGACGTCGAACCCGGCATCCCCGAGGGTCGCGCCGGTGCGGGCGGACAGCGCGTAGAGCTCCTGGCGGTGCTCGCGCAGCAGCTGCCCGAGCGACTTGACCAGCGCTGCCCGCTGGTGGAAGGTCAGCTCGCGCAGCGCCGGGCCGCCGGTCGACCGGCCGTAGCCGAGCGCCGCCTCCAGGTCGATGCCGGCCGATGACACCCGGGCGACCTCCTCGCCGGTCACCGCGTCGAGCACCGGACGCCCGTCGTCCGCCGGTTCGGTCCATGCCCCGCTCACGTAGCTGCGCAGCACCGTCATCGTCAGCTCCTAACCTGCCGGTCCCCCCAGTTACGCTATCTGTCGATGTCCAGTGATGCGGCGGCAGAGGCGCTCGGCATGGTGGCGGCGGTCCGCGACGATCCGGCCCGGCGGCTCGAGCTGGCCAGCAGTTTCTACCACGACCGGCCTGGTCACGCCTCAATCCGGTCCTACCGCCGGGCCGAGATGGCCTTCATGAGGTGGCAGGTCCAGCGGGGCCTGCTCGCCGCTCCGGACTCAGCGTGCCCCGGGAGCCAGTGGTGGCGCTCGGTGAACGAGGGCCTGCTCCGCGACGCCTGGGAGGCGGACCAGCTGCTAGCCGGGCGGCCCGGGCCGGCCAGCCGTCCGTCGGTCTCGCGCTGGTCCGGCTTCCTCCGGCGGCCAGCCGCGGTGACCTGGTACCGGGCCCACAACGCCAGCATCGTCGCCGGGTACCTCGAGTACCAGGAGCTCTGCGCGGCCGAACTCCCGCTGGAGCGCTTCTTCATGAACGTCGCCCTGGCCCGGGTGCTCTACGCGCACGCGCTGGTCGCCAGCCCGAAGCTCGCGCTGGGCCGGGTACACGGCATCAGCCGCGTGCTCGGCGATCCGCGCTGGCGGGGCGCCGACCTGTTCCTGTCCCTGCACAACATCCTGCCGGTCAGGTATCCGCTGGACGGCATCACCATCGGCGAGATCCTGGCCCTGGAGAACTACACCGGGCGCCTCATCGACTACGGCGTGATCCTGCCCCGGATCCAGGCGCTCTACGCCTTCGCGGCCGCGGACCTGGAGGAGCCCCGGCTGCTGAACCTCATCCAGGACGGCCTGCCCGCCTACGCCTGGACCAACGACGAGAACCACCCGTGGACGACCACTCGCAGCCGGAGGCTCAGGTCCGCCCTGGGCTGGATGACTTCCTGAAGGCCACGCTCAGTGCTTGAAGGACTGGCGCACGCGCTGGATTTCCGGCGGCGGCTGCGTCTGCGGGTGGTGCTCCAGCACGGTGACGTGCTTCCGGAGGTCGCCGAGCAGCAGGTTGGCCAGGTCCATGCTGAACCCGTTCCGGACCACGATGCGCATCACCGCGGTGTCGGTCAGGTCGGCCGGGAACGTGTAGGCGGGCACCTGCCAGCCGCGAAGCCGCAGCCGTTCCGACACGTCGAACACCGAGTACCCGGTGACGTCGTCGCGCAGCTTGAATGCGAACACCGGCAGGTCCCGGCCCTCGGTGAGCAGCTCGAACGGGCCCATCTTGGCGATGCCGGCGGACAGGTGCAGCGCGACGTCCCGGCAGGCTTGCTGTACGCGCCGGTAGCCCTCACGGCCCAGCCTGATGAAGTTGTAGTACTGCGCGGCCACCTGCGCGCCGGGCCGGGAGAAGTTGAGCGCGAACGTCGGCATCTCGCCGCCCAGGTAGTTGACCTTGAAGACGAGATCCTCGGGCAGGGCGTCCGGCGTCCGCCACATGACCCAGCCGACCCCCGGGTAAACCAGGCCGTACTTGTGTCCCGAGGCATTGATCGATGACACCCGGGGAACCCGGAAATCCCACTCCAGGTCGGGCTGCAGGAACGGGGCCACGAACCCTCCCGACGCCCCGTCAACGTGGATCGGCACGTCGTGGCCCTGCTCGGCCTGCAGCCGGTCCAGGGCCTGGCTGATCTCGACCACCGGCTCGTAGCTGCCGTCCATGGTAGAGCCCATGATCGCGACCACCCCGATGGTGTTCTCGTCGCACTGGGCCGCGGCCTCGGCTCCGCGCAGGTGCAGCCGTCCCGGCACCATCGGCACGAAGCGGGGTTCGACCTGCCAGTAGCGGCAGAACTTCTCCCAGCACACCTGGACGTTCGATCCCATCACCATGTTCGGCCTGGCCGCGTCCTGCCCTGCCGCCTGGCGCCGGGCCCGCCAGCGCCAGAGCAGCGCCATCCCGCCGAGCATGCAGGCCTCGCTCGACCCGGTGGTGGAGCAGCCGGTCGCCTGACTGCCGGGCGGCGCGTGCCACAGGTGGCTGAGGATGTTCACGCAGCGCCGCTCGAGCTCGGCGGTCTGCGGGTACTCGTCCTTGTCGATCATGTTCTTGGCGACGCACTCGGCCATCAGCTGTTCGGCCTCGGGCTCCATCCACGTGGTGACGAACGTGGCCAGGTTGAGGCGAGCGTTGCCGTCCAGGATGAGCTCGTCCCGGACCACCTGGAGCGCACCGCGCGGCAGCATGCCGTGCGCGGGCAGCCGGTACCGGGGGATCTCGGTCCCGAGCTCGTGGACGTAAACCGGGTTGACGTCGAGCTCTTCGTCCCGGCTGGACGCATCGACCTGAGTGTGCAGCGGCATGACCCGTTCTCCCGTCTCGCAGGCCGCGCGGGCTGTTCATGGCTTGGGTTTCTCCAGTGGCCAGGCTAGCCTCCGGGCCCGACGAGCGCTGGCCGGCCCTGGCGCTAGCGCCGGACGGCTCGCCTGGTCACTCCTTGAGCCGGACGAGCATGGCCAGCCCGGGGGTCAGCCGAACGGTTGATGCCGCGCGCCCGGATGGCCGGCCGGCCCGCTGCCGCCCGGCGCGCCAAACATGGCCGCCGAGCCGATTCGCTGCCGGGGTGCTCCGGGCGAAGCTGGTTAAGGCGCCACCAAGGCGACCAAGCGAAAGCGAGGGCATGATGACGGCAGTCATCGAGGTGACAGGGCTCACCAAGCGGTACGGGGGCCAGGCCGTCGTGGACGGCATTTCGTTCCACGTCGAGGCGGGGGAGATTTTCGGAATCCTGGGCCCGAATGGCGCAGGCAAGACCACCGCGGTCGAGTGCCTGGAGGGCCTGCGCCAGCGGGACGGCGGCGAGGTGCGGATCCTCGACCTGGATCCGCGAACCGACCGGCACCGGCTGCACCAGCGGATCGGCGTGCAGCTGCAGGAAAGCCAGCTTCAGGACAAGCTGAAGGTGCGCGAGGCGCTCGAGCTGTATGCCTCGTTCTACCCGGACCCGGCCGACTGGCGCGAGCTGCTCGAGCGCTGGGGGCTGGCCGGAAAGGCGAACACCAGGTTCGCCAAGCTCTCCGGCGGCCAGAAGCAGCGCTTGTTCATTGCGCTGGCCCTGATCGGGAACCCGGAAGTGGTGTTCCTCGACGAGCTGACCTCGGGCCTGGACCCAGGTGCGCGCCATGCCACCTGGGACCTGATCAGCCAGGTCCGGGCGCAGGGCGTCACCGTCGTACTGGTCAGCCACTTCATGGACGAGGTGGAGGAGTTGTGCGACCGCGTCGCGATCCTCGAACAGGGGCGGATCGCGGCGCTGGACACCCCGACGGGGCTGGTGGACCGGATCGGCGGCGAATACCGGTTGCGGTTCCGGCCGATGGCGCCGCTGGATGAGCAGTCGCTGACCACGCTGCCCAGCGTCACCGCGGTCAGCCGCCGCGGTGCACAGGTGACCGTCACCGGGACCGGCGATTTCGCCAGCGCCGTCACGGCCGAACTGGCCCGCAGGCAGGTCGTGGTCGCTGACCTGCGGATCGAGGGACGGAGCCTGGACAGCGCCTACGTGGCGTTGACCGGCCGGAGCATGGAAAGCTAAGGGAGGTAGGACATGAACGGCTTCAGCAGGCTCGCTTACGTCGAGGCCAAGCTGTTCCTGCGGGAGACGGGCGCGGCCATCGGGGTGTTCGGGCTGCCGGTGGCGCTGGTCGTCGGGTTCGGGCTGATCCCCGGGTTCGGCGACCCGCAGAAGGGCCTGTCCGGCCAGATCGGCACCGAGTACATCGCGTCCATCAGCGTCGCCATCGTGCTGGCCGTCCTCGGCCTGACCGGGGTGCCGATGGTCATCGGCCAGTACCGGGAGCGCGGCATCCTGCGCCGCCTAGGCGTCACGCCGGTGCGCCCGCTGACTCTGCTGACGGCCGACCTGATGGTGTGGGCGTCCGCGGCGATCCTGTCCGTGGCAACGGTCATCGGCGTGGCCCGGCTGGCCTATCACGTGCCGGCGCCGCAGCGGACGGGCTGGTTCATCCTGTCGCTTCTCCTCGGCATCGGCGCGCTGTTCGCGCTCGGCCTGCTGGTGGCCGCGGTGACGCCGACCGCCCGGAGCGCGGCCGGGCTCGGCTGGCTGCTGTTCTTCCCGAACATGTTCTTGGCCGGCGTTTACTTTCCGACCGAGGAGATGTCCCCGGTTATGCGCCAGATCGGGAACTTCACCCCGCTGGGCTCGGCCCTGCACGCCTTGCGGGACAGCTGGATGGGCCTGACGCCGCGACCGCAGTATCTGGGCATAATGGCAGCGTATGTCGTGATCGCAGGGGCGCTTGCGGCACGGTTCTTCCGCTGGGAACAAGCGTAGGAAAGGGTGAGCGCGGTGACGGTGCGCACGCCGGACAGCGGATTCGAGAACCTCGATCGCCGATACGAATCCGTGGCGCGATGGGTGCCTTTCCTGCTGCTCGTCGTCCCGTTCATCCCGTATGTGCTCTCCCAGGCCCCCAGCGCGGGAGCGGTCGGCATCACCGTGGGCGTGGCCGTAGCCACCGGAGCCTGGGTGGCCTGGATGGTCGTCCTGCATCCTGGCCCGTGCAGGCGCCAGTGGCGGGGGTACGTCTACTTCGCCGGGTTGCTGGTGTTCATCGCGGTGCTCAGCTTCCGCAGCCCGTGGTTCGCGTTCTTCATCTGGATCGGCTACCTGCACGCCGGGCAGTATCTGGCCGGTGCGTGGCGGTGGGCCGGCTGTGCGGTCGTGGCCTTCTTCATCGCGATGGCCCAGGCGGGGGGATTCCATCGGCCGACCGTGTCTCTGGTCGCCATCTGGGTACTGCTGGCCTGCGTCGACGTCGTTATTGTCGGGGTCTTCGTGGTATTGGGCGCGAAGGTCGGGGAGCAGAACGAGGCCCGCAAGCACATGATCGCCGAACTCGCCGGGGCCAACCACCGGCTCGAGGAGATGATCGCGGAGAACACTGGGCTGCAGGCCCAGCTGCTCACCCAGGCCAGGGAGGCAGGGGCGGGGGACGAGCGGCAGCGGATGGCGCGGGAGATCCACGACACGATCGCCCAGGGCCTGACCGGGATCGTCACCCAGCTCGAGGCGGCTCAGCAGACGGCCGATGACGCCGAGCGCGAGCGGCGGATCAGCAACGCCAAACGGCTGGCCCGGGACAGCCTGGCCGAGGCCCGCCGCTCGGTGCAGGCCCTGCGGCCGCAGGCGCTGGAGAACAGCAGGCTGCCGGACGCGCTGGCCGGCGAGGTGGCCCGCTGGTCGGCCACCAGCGGCGTGGCCGGCGAGGTCGAGACCACCGGCGAGGCGCGAGCGCTGCACCCGGAGGTCGAGGTGACGCTGCTGCGCATCGCGCAGGAAGCGCTGGCCAACGTGGCCAAGCACGCCGATGCCTCCCGGGCCGGGGTCACGCTCTCCTACATGGAGGACGTGGTAAGCCTGGACGTGCGCGACGACGGAGTCGGCTTCGACCCGGGCGCGCCCGAGGACGGCAAGGCCAACGGCAGTGCGGCTAGCGGCAGCACCCCGGCCGGGGGCGGCTTCGGCCTGATCGCGATGCGGCAGCGGGTCGGCCGGCTGGCCGGGCAGCTGGAGATCGAGTCAGAACCGGGGGCGGGCACCGCCGTGTCGGCCAGCCTCCCCGCCATCCCGCTGGGCCCGTCGCCGGAGCCGACCAAGACTGGAGAGCCCAAATGAACCAGACCATCCGGCTGCTTATCGCCGATGATCACCCGGTGGTGCGCGACGGGCTGCGCGGCATCTTCGAGGCCAGCGGAGAGTTCGAGGTGGCGGGGGAGGCCGCCAACGGCCGGGAGGCCGTCGACCGGGCGGCGGCGCTGCGACCCGACGTGGTGCTCATGGACCTGCGGATGCCGGTCCTGGACGGGGTCAGCGCGATCAAGATGCTGGCGGAAAAGGGCATCGGCGCGCGGGTGCTGGTGCTCACCACCTTCGATACCGACACCGACGTGGTGCCCGCGATCGAGGCCGGTGCCACCGGCTACCTGCTGAAGGACTCCCCGCCCGACGAACTCCTGCGCGGCGTCCGCGCCGCCGCCCGGGGCGAGGCCGTGCTCTCGCCCTCGGTCGCAACCCGGCTCCTCGGCCAGGTCAGGCAGCCGGCCAGGGAACCGCTCAGCCAGCGCGAACTCGACATCCTGGGGCTGATCGCGCAGGGCTGCTCGAACCGCGAGGCCGCCGCCCGCCTGTTCATCAGCGAGGCCACGGTCAAGACCCACGTGCTGCACATCCACGCCAAGCTCGGCGTCAACGACCGGGCCGCGGCGGTGGCAGCCGGGTTCGAGCGGGGCCTGCTGCCGCGCCCGTGAAATTCCTGAGCGGGGGCACGCGCCCGGCCCGTTCGGATCAATGATCGTCAGCGACCCCGGTCCGGGTGTAGCGGCAGAGCAGGTAGCCCTGGTCTTCCAGCACGTGGGCCAGGCGCAGCGGCAGGGGAGCTGCCCCCGCGCCAGCCACGATGCGGCCGGCGCCGGGACCCGCCATCAGCGGTCCGATGGTCAGGCACAGCTCGTCGAGCAGCCCGGCCGCGACCAGTCCGGCCAGCAACAGCGGGCCTCCCTCGGTGAGCATCCGGCGGTGGCCGCGTTCGGCCAGCGCGTCCAGCGCGATGGTGAGATCAACGGTGTCCTGACCCGCGATGATGATCTCCGCGTGCCGGGCCAGCTGGTCCCGCCGCGAAGCCGGGGCGCTGGCGGTGGTGATGACGATCGTGCGAGCGTCCCGCGGGGCCGCGGTGAGCAGCGGGCTGTCCGGGTCGAGGTCAAGACGGCTGCTGACCACCGCGATCGGCGGAGTCGGCGGGCGGCCGTGCCGCAGGTGACTCCACAGCTCCCGTGGCCGGGCCGGCTTGTACTTCTCCGCGCGGACGGTGGACGCGCCGACCAGGATGACATCGCATAGCGTGCGGAGCAGCGCGAACACCCGCCGGTCGGTGTCGGAGGAGATCCCCTGCGTGACGCCGTTCAGCGACGCGGCGCCGTCCGCGGTCGCGACCATGTTCGCCCGTAGCCAGCGGCCGTCCGGGTAGGCGTAGAGCCCGGGCAGGTCCGGTTCGTCGGAGAAAACCTGGCGCAGGCTCATCAGGATCGCGGCGTGGTGACCCTGGCCGTCAGGCCGGAAAGGAAGCGCCGCTTCACCTCCCCGGAAATGTCAGTGGTGATCGATAGTGTGTTCGCATGTCTCGGTACCGGCTGCTCCCCACGCTCGCCCAGGAGGCGATGACGCGGGATCACTGCGGCCATGCCCGGTACGTGTGGATGTCAATCCGTGGACCGTAGCACGACCACGGCGTGGTCTCGGACCTCGATCTCCTTCTTCGGCGGGTGGATCGCCCCGGGCACTCCGTACGCGGTGTCGATGAGGACTTCCCAGCCCGCCGCGTAGCTGGCCTCGGGCAACGTGAACGTGAGCGGCTTGCTGTGCGCGTTGAACAGCAGCAGGAAGCTGGCGTCGGTGATCTTCCCGCCGCGCGGGTCAGGCTCGCTGATCGCGTCCCCGTTGAGGAACACCGCGAGTGACTTGGCGTAGCTGGCCTCCCAGTCCGCGTCCGTCATCTGTTCCCCGGCCGGGGTGAGCCAGACGATGTCGGCCTGCTCGGCCCCCGGGACCTGGCCGCGGAAGAACCGGCGCCTGCGGAACACCGGGTGGTCGCGGCGCAGGCCGGTCAGCGCCTCGGTGAACTGCAGCAGGTCCTGCTCGGCGGCGGCCTGTCCCCAGTCCAGCCAGGACAGCTGGGAGTCCTGGCAGTAGGCGTTGTTGTTGCCGTGCTGGGTCCGGCCCATCTCATCGTCGGCCAGCAGCATCGGGACGCCCTGCGACAAGAACAGGGTGACCAGGAAGTTCCGCTTCTGCCTGGCCCGCAGCTCGTTGATGGCGGGATCGTCGGTCGGCCCTTCCGTGCCGCAGTTCCACGAGCGGTTGTCATCGGCGCCGTCCCGGTTGCCCTCGCCGTTGGCCTCGTTGTGCTTGTGGTTGTAGGAGACCAGGTCGGTCAGGGTAAACCCGTCGTGGCAGGTGACGAAGTTGATCGAGGCGACGGGACGGCGCCCGCTCGTCGCGTACAGGTCGCTGGACCCGGTGAGCCGTGACGCGAAGTCCGGCACGCTGGACGGGCGTCCGCGCCAGAAATCCCGGACGGCGTCCCGGTACTTGCCGTTCCACTCGGTCCACAACGGCGGGAAGTTCCCCACCTGGTAGCCGCCTTCGCCCACGTCCCACGGCTCGGCGATCAGCTTCACCTGGGAGACCACCGGATCCTGCTGCACCAGGTCGAAGAAGGTGGACAGCCGGTCCACATCGTGCAGTTCCCTGGCCAGCGCGGCGGCCAGGTCGAACCGGAACCCGTCGACGTGCATGTCCAGGATCCAGTACCGCAGGGAGTCCATGACCAGCTGGAGCGAGTGCGGGTGGCGGGCGTTCAGACTGTTCCCGCAGCCCGTGTAGTCCAGGTAGCGCC
>Ga0306920_100008500_pt1 | contig 13626 bp, 9 predicted proteins | sample flu12Cox44000170_FD_204666 | JGI IMG/M metagenome (GOLD analysis project Ga0306920, IMG submission 204666) | Lab enrichment of tropical soil microbial communities from Luquillo Experimental Forest, Puerto Rico - flux4day.12C.oxic.44.000.170 (v2)... | ecosystem: Environmental > Terrestrial >... | reverse complement strand
GCGGTTCAGGTCCAGCGTCTCGAAGCGCTCGTCCTGCCGCACGCGCGTGAACTCCTGCACCCGGCGCACGGTCTGCGCGCCGTCGAGCGCCGCCTGCTCGACCACGCCCAGCTGCCGGCGGATGCCCGGGTCATCGACGCTCTGGAGCAGCAGCTGCGTGCGGCCCAGGATCGCGGCCAGGATGTTGTTGAAGTCGTGCGCCACGCCGCCCGCCATCTCGCCCAGTGCGTTCAGCTTGGCCGACTGGACGAGCTGCGCCTGCGTGGCCCGGAGCTCGTCGTAGGCGAGCTTGATGCTCTCGTAGAGCCGCGCGTTCGCGATCGCCGCGCTGCACTGGCCGGCGAACAGCGTCGCCAGTTCCAGGTCCTCCTCCTGGAAGCCGCGGGTCCCGATGCGCGACAGCGTGATCACGCCGAGCACGCGCTCGCGCGAGATCAAGGGCACGCACAGGAGCGCCGTCTGCTCGGGCGGTGTGCCCGGCACGCTCAAGGCGCGCGGGTCGGCTTCGGCGTCGTTCACGATCTCGCCGCGCCCCGAGAGCGCGACGGCGCCGGTGATGCCCTCCCCCGGCTTCAACCGCACCGCGAGCATCTCGTCGACGTACGTGCGCGCGTCGCACACCGCGGGCACGAGCACGTTGTCGCGGTCGTCGTGCAGGAACACCGTGCACTCGTCGGTCTGGATCACCTGCCGGATCTGCTTGGCGATCGTGGACAGGATGGTGTTCAGGTCGAGCGTGTTGACGACCGCGCGGCTCACGGTCAGGAGCGCGCTGAACTTCTCGCGCTGCGCCATCTCCCGGCGCAGGACGTCCTCGACCGGCACGTCGGGGAGCGGGTCCGCCGGGTCGCGGAGCCACGGCCAGCGCGCGAGCGTGACCAGTGCCTCCTCCACCGCGGGTGCGGTGACGCCGGCCGCCTGCCAGGCCGCGATGCGGCGCGCCAGCTCGGGCACGAACTCGGCGAGCGCGCCGTCTTCGAAGGCGCCGGCCATCCGGCAGACGAGCGACTCGGCCTCCTCGCGCGCGCGGTCGGCTCCCAGCCCGGCCGTGAGCGCACGCTGGAGCGCGCCCTCGGTGGAGGGCCGGTGCTCGTTCAGCAGCCGCGCGATCGACGGGTACACGCCTCTTTCCCCCGAAAGAGAGGACGACGGAATGATAAGAGGTTTTCGGTAACATCCCCGGCAATGCTTGAGTCCGTAAAGTCGTGTAAAGGTTTACATGTGCACGTTGCATCGGCGGACGTTTCATTCCGGCCGGGGGTAACGGCCCAGTCGCCAACCTGCATCCCGGCGCTCGGCGGAACGCCACCGCGACGGGTCCGGTTCGCCTCGTTCCGACGCCGGCAATCTGCTAGCACTTCCCGGCCCAGTCCCCATGCCAAGGAGGCCCCGTGCCCCGGAGCCGCCGTCTACTACTGATGTGCTCGCTCCCGGCAGTCGTGCTGTCGGCGCCCAAGCCCACGGCGGCCGACGCCGACGCCGCGGCGGCGATCGTGACCGCGGAGAAGGCGTTCGCCGCGCAGGTGCGCGCTCAGGGCGTGCGCGACGGCTTCCTCGCCTGGCTGGCGCCCACCGGCGTCGTGTTCCGGCCCGGCCCGGTGAGCGGGGTGAAGACATACGAGAAGCAAAAGCCCGGCTGGAACGGCCTGCTCGCCTGGACGCCGATGCACGCGGCGATCAGCGCCGACGGCAAGCTGGGCTGGAGCACCGGGCCGTGGACGTTCAGCCGTGACTCGACGGCGAAGAAACCCGACGCGCACGGCGACTACATGACGGTCTGGCGGCTCCAGGGCGACGGCTCGTGGAAGGCCGTCCTCGACTGCGGCGTGAGCCATCCGCCGCCCGCGCGTGAGACGCCGGCGGTCACGTTCGGGGCGCCCGTGCCCGGTGCGAGCCTCGGCTCCAGGCCGCTCGCCGCGAGGCAGTCGCTCTACCAGGCGGACGCGGCGTTCGCGAAGGTCGCCGGCACGGCGGGCGTGTCCGACGCGATCGCCCGCTACGCCAGCGACGACGTCATCGTGCTGCGCGAGGGCGACCAGCGGGTGACGGGCAAGGCCGCCGCGCGCGACTCGATCGCGAGCCGGGAGGCCATGGCGCGCATGGTGTCCAACGCCCAGAGCGTCGCCGGCTCGGGCGACATCGGCTACACGTACGGCACGTTCGTGACCGGCGGCCTCGCCGACCCCGACAGCGCGTGGTACGTGCACGTGTGGCATCGCGGCGCGGCCGCGGCCTGGAGGCTGGCGTTCCAGGTGGTGATGCCGGTGCCCAAGCCGAAGTGAGGGGCTGACACCGCCTTCTCACCGCAGGGTGATGTCGTGTTCCTGACCCGCCGATAACGCCGGGGACCCGTTTCGATCCACACGGAGGTCCCCATGTCCCGTCGTCTCACGTTCGCGCTGCTGGCTGCGGCGCTGGTCGCCGGCTGCGCCGGCCCCACGAAACTCGCCGAGAAGAGCCAGCAGAAGCTCTCGAACGGCGACGTCTGGCGCGCCTGGCAGCTCGCCACGCGTGCGCTCGACCGCGAGCCGATGAACCCGGCCGCAAAGAAGGCCGCCGCTGACGCCGGCCGCGTGATCGCCGACGACTGGCAGCGGAAGATCGACGCGCTCGCGCCGATCGACAGCGTGCAGGCCGCCGAGCAGGTGCTCGAGTTCACGCAGTTCCGCTTCGACGCCATCAAGTACACGACGATCGACGTGGCGCCGGCGTGGGCCGCCGAGGAACACCTGCTGCGCGCGGCCGCCGCGCGGAACCACTACCTGCTCGCGACGCAGGCGAAGACCGCGCATCGGCCGAAGGCCGCGTTCGACCACTTCCACGAGATCGACCGCTACGTGGAGAACTATAAAGACGCGCGTGCGCAGGCCGACCGCGCCTACCAGGCCGCGCTGACGCAGGTGGCGATCCTGCCGTTCACGAGCGGCGGCGATCCGAGCTTCGGCCGCGAGGTCTCCGACCGCTGGCGCGACGCGCTGGCGAAGGAGCTCGCGCCCCCGCAGGCGCGGTTCACGCGCATCCTCGGCGCCGACGCCGTCGCGAGCCGCATGAGCGTGTCGCAGCTGGGCCGGCTCGACCGTGACGACGCGGTGAAGCTCGGCCGCAAGGCGGGCGCCGAGCGCGTGGTGTGGGGCTCGCTCGGGAACGTGAAGACCGAGACCCAGCTCCAGTTCTTCCGCGATGTCGTCGCCCACAAGATCGTGCAGAAGGACGACCAGGGCCACGACGTCGTGCGCTGGGTGGACGTGCCGATCGAGGTGGTGGCGCGCGTGCGCGACGTGACCGTGGACGTGGACTACGAGGTCATCGCCACCGAGGACGGCACGTCGCTCTCGCACGAGCACGCGCCACGCTCGAGCCGCGCGCGCGTGGTGTGGACGTCGTTCGTGCCCGACGGCGACGTCGCCTCCTACGCGCTCGTCTCCGACGCCGTGCGCTCGGCGAACCCCGACCGCGCAAAGGACGTCGAGACGCGGTGGAAGAACGTCTGCGGTGATGCGACGACGCTCCAGCAGGTGCTGACGGCGCGGCGCGAGAACCGCGGCGACGCGGGCTACGACCGTAGCTCGATCGGGCGGTTCGCGACCGGCACCGCGTTCGTGTTCATGCAGGAGCTGCCACCCGCCCAGGACCTGGCGCTGGCCGCGCTCTGCAACGGCTGGCAGCCGCTCGGCAAGGAGCTGACGCGCCTGGACGGCATGGACGACGTGGATCTCGGCGTGGCGCTGGGCGACAACTGATCGTCTTCTGATCGCGCAGGACCGACGCCGGCGGGTCGCATGCGACCACGCCGGCGTCGGCGTTTGCTGGCCTGGTCCGCTTCGGTCCGCGCGTTACAGCCGGCACCGCGCTTGCGTCCGCTGCGAACGACCGCCCCCGCGGAGCCTGCATGCTCGCTCGCGTGCGCACGGCGGCGCTGTGGGGACTGGACGCGTTCCCGGTGGACTGCGAAGTGGACGTGGGCCCCGGGCTCCCGGGCTTCGTCATGGTCGGGCTGCCCGACGCCACCGCGCGCGAGGCGCGCGAGCGCGTGTGGCCGGCGCTCCGGAACGCGGGGCTCGCGCCACCGGATCGGCGCGTCACCGTGAACCTGGCGCCGGCCGACCGCCGCAAGGAGGGCGCGTCGGCCGACTTGGCGCTCGCGATGGGATTGCTCGCCGCCACCGAGCAGGCGCCGGCCGAACGTTTGGGCGACGTCGCCGCGATCGGCGAGGTGGCGCTCGACGGCTCGCTCCGCGGCACGCGCGGCACGCTGTCGCTGGCGGAGTGTCTGTGGCGCGCGGGCTCGACGCAGCTCATGTGCGCGGCCGAGGCAGCGCCCGAGGCGGCGCTCGTGCAGGGGCTCGAGGTGCACGCCGCGCAGAACCTGAACGAGGCCGTGGCCTGGCTCCGCGGCGAGACGCTGGCGCGCGCGTCGCCCGCCGAGCCCGACGCACAGGCGGAAAAGCCCGAGGATCTGGCCGACGTGCGTGGCCAGGCCGTGGCGCGTCGAGCATTGGAGATCGCGGCCGCCGGCGCGCACCACATGCTGCTGATCGGTCCGCCAGGGTGCGGTAAGACGATGCTCGCGAAGCGGCTGCCCGGGCTCCTGCCGCCGCTCGAGCCGAGCGAGGCACTCGTCGTGACGCGGCTCCACTCCGCGAGCGGCCTGCGTGCGCCGGGCCGCGGGCTCATGCGGGTGCGTCCGTTCCGTTCGCCGCACCATTCGGTGACGCTGCCGGGGCTCGTGGGCGGCGGCAACCCGCCGCGCCCGGGCGAAATCTCGCTCGCCCACCGCGGCGTGCTGTTCCTGGACGAGCTGTCGCAGTACCAGCGCCATCTGCTGGACGGCCTGCGAGACCCGTTGGAGAGCGGCGAAGTGACGATCGTCCGCTCGGGGTCGCACGCGCGCTTCCCCGCGCGCCCGCTCATCGTGGCGGCGATGAATCCCTGCGCCTGTGGCTGGCTCGGACATCCCAAGCGCGGCTGCCGCTGCGGCCCCGCCGAGCTTGTGCGCTACGCCGCGAAGATCTCCGGGCCGATCCTCGATCGCCTCGATCTGCAGATCGAGGTGTGCGCGCTCACGTCGGAAGAACTTCTCACTGCATCACACGGCGAGCCATCCGCGATCGTGCGCAGCCGCGTGCTCGTTGCGCGCGAAGTGCAGCGCAAGCGCGGCTGGCTGAACGCACAGCTGCCCGCGCCAGCACTGCGTGAACACTGCCTGCTCGACGCTTCCGGCCGCCAGCTCGTCGCGGACGCGATCGACCGCGGCGGTATGAGCGCGCGCGCCGTCCATCGCGCGATGCGCGTGGCGCGGACGATCGCCGATCTCGCAGGCGAGGAACGCGTGGGCGTGCTGCGACTCGCGGAGGCGCTGCAGTATCGCGCGTACGAGGCGCGGCACAGCGTGCACGCGTGAAGCGCGACGCGGAACCTCGCGCGATGCCGCCAGTTCTGTCATGACACCTGCCATCCTTGGCAGACGTTGGTGCGTCCATTCGATCGCTCGGCTGCTGACCACGTCGCAGCAACTCAGCGTAGCGCGATCGTTGACAAAATCTTTCAGCCGAGTACTCGCCTCGCGCCGTACGCAACGCCGTTTGGCACGCGTGATGCCGAGAGAGCGCGTCGTCTCCACGCTCTGCTGAGCAACGCGAGACCGACGGTGATCCGTTCGATGCAGTGGCGGCAGCCAGGCCGCTGGTCCGAACGAAGTAGTCGCCGCGACACGTCGGCAAGCAGAGCGATTGCCCCTGCGATTTCGACCATCCCCGCGCGTGCCGCTCCGGGGATCGGCCATGAGCGTGTCTCGCCCAGGGAGGACATCGTCATGCCGCGTCTCCCATCTCAGTTGCTCACCCTCCTGCTGCTCGCAGCCCTCGCCGGCCCCGCTGCGGCCGCAGGCGTCAACCTCTCCTGGGACGCCTGCACCGGCGACGGCGGCGTCCAGAACAAGACGTTCGCCTGCAACACGAACGCGGGCGGGAATCCCCTGTTCGCCTCGTTCGCTCTCGCCTCCGACATGGCGAACGTCATCGGCATCGAGGCGAAGGTCGACATCACCGCCCAAGCCGACAGCCTGCCCGCCTGGTGGCGGTTCCAGGGCCCGAACGCCTGCCGCGGAGGCCTTTCGGCTGCCTTTGGCTTCGACTCAGAGAACTCCAACTGCACCGACACGTTCCGATCGATGGCCACGGGCGCCGTCGCCGCCGTCCACACCTATTGGACGACGCCGCAGGTGCCCGGCGGCAATCCGGCCACGGCTCAAGCACTGCTCATCGCCGCGGTCCCGGCGTCGATGGCCCAGAACCTCACGACCGGCACCGAGTACTTCGGGTTCCGGCTCATCCTCTACTCGACCAAGTCGGTCGGCAGCGGCTCCTGCGACGGCTGCAGCACGCCCGTCTGCATCACGCTCTCCGAGATCAAGGTGGTCGCCTCCGACAACAGCGCCCAGGTGCTCGGTAACCCGCTCGTCGCGAACACGGCGACGTGGCAATCGCCTGATCAGTGCCCCGGCGCCTTCGCGGCGCGAAACGTCACGTGGGGTCAAGTCAGAAGCCTCATGCACTGACGCGCGGAACCATCGATAGAAATCGCAGGAGGCCGTCCATGCGTAAGACGCGCTTGTACGCCCTGCTCGTGATGCTGGCGGTGGTTGCGCCGCCCGTGTCAGCGCTCCAACTTCACTGGAGCACGGGTTCGACTGAGATCACGTTCACGAGTGCAACTCGCTGCACGCTCGTGGTCCAGGCAGATTCGACCGAATCCTCCCTCCCTTCAGAGTGGCGACTCCTTTGGGTTGCAGACAGCTCGTCGCTCCAGCTCGTCGCAGTGGACTCCACCGTTGCTTGTCTTGCGGGCACCGCGCAGGGCACACGGATCGATCCACCTACGACAGCCGCGGATAGTGCCGCCAACTTCGTCACCGAGCGGTTCTGCTCCGCGGGCGACGCAACGAGGGCCGCCGAGTACGTCCTTGACCTCCCAGCCGGCGGGCGAGGCAAGTTCAAGGCGGCGGCGCTCGACTCGAACGACCCAAACTCTGAGTCAGTGCTTGAAACGAACGAAGCGACCTATAACGGCGGCATCCTCGGCGCCTACCCGCCAGCAATCCTTCGAGCCGGCCGCACCCATCCGTCGACTCAACTCTGTGTCAAGGCGGTGGGCGTGGGCCTCGCTACCTCGTCGAACATCGCGATCGCCGCGCCGGATACGTCCTGGCACCTTGCACTCACCCCGACCGCGCAGAGTGACAGGGCCTTGACTGCCGTGGCACAGGTGGCCGCAGATCTGCCGCCGTTTGTGCTTCGGATCGATGGGCACGCCGGTACAATGGGAGTCGCCACGCTGGATGCGGACACGCTTTCGCCGCTGTCTGTGCAGCCGGCGTGCGTCGACTTCATGAAAGAGATCAACCTCATCAGCCACGAGAACATCCAGCCGAAGGACTTCGCCATCGTGGCCTCGCGCGATTCCTTCCACATCTTCTACATCCGGCACGATATGAACCTGAGCACGGATGCCACGGAGAAGATCATCGGCCACAAGCGTTCGAGCAACCTGAACGATTGGTTCCCGACGGAAAACACGATGACGGCGATCCAGGCTCGTCCAGGTCGCTGGGACAATTTCCACGTTTGGGCGCCGACGATCATCAGGAAACCGAACGACATCACCTACTACATGCTGTACACAGGCGTGCAGGACACAGTCGTCAACAGCCAAGAGCTGCAGATCCAACGGATCGGCGTCGCGACTTCGACCGACCTCAACATCTGGGCGCAAGATGCGACTTGGATCTGGGAGCCGAAGAACACGAGCTGGGCCGAGCCTGACTCCACCACCACGCCGGGCCAACAGTTCCGCGATCCGTTCGTGATGGCTGATCCCAACCCGGATTTCGCCGGCCACTACCTCATGTTTCTGGTGGGTGGAAGCAAGACCCGCCACCCGCGTATGGTCGTTGGCGTGGCAAGGACAAGCGGACCTGTCGCGGACTTCCGCAGATGGAATGACGTTGGGCCCCTCTTGAACACCGACGCGGTGCACAGCGGCGCTTCACAAGTGGAATCGCCCCACGCGTTCAAGGACCCCGGGGGGCTTTGGTCGCTCTACTACACGGGCTACAACTTCGGCGCCCCGAACGACAGTGCGTTCGTGACGCTCCAGTCCGACAACGTCACGCTCAGCAGCCCTATCGACGCGGACACAACGCACTGGAGCGCCCCCGACACCCTCTACAGGTCGCTCGGCGGCGACCAGACGCTTCAGTTCTGGCACGGCTCCGAGTACTTGAACTGGGCGCCTGGCTACGAGTACCTCGGGGCGTACGACGACAACCAGCACGCGGTGGACATCTCCGAGATCTCATGGCGGAGCAGCCACACCTACGTCCTAAACGACTCGTGCCCGCCTGCAGTGGCCCTTGGTGTCGATCCAAAGGCCGGGCACCTCGAGTTCGCGCTGAACTTGCTCGGCGCCAGACCTTCGCGCATCCCGGTCGCCTTCGCGGTGGAAACGCCGGCCAAAGCACACGTTCGCCTTTCTGTCTACGACGTACTCGGACGTCGCGTGCGGACGCTGCTGGATGAAGAGGTCCAGCCTGGGCGTCGGGAGTTGCGATGGGATGGCCGCGGAGCAACGGGCGAAGCGGTCGGGCCCGGCATCTACTTCGCCCGGCTCACTTCCGCCGCCGGGCAGCGCGTCGCGCGAGTCGTCCTATTGCGATGACCGCCACCCCCGAATGGACGGCGGGCGCCGTGAAGACGCGGGGCCTGCAGGCGGGAATGGCGTCTACACAGGGGGGCCGGCTGGCCCCCCTGCTAGTCAGCCTTCTATGCGTCTGCTGCAGTGGCCGCGCAGCTCTCGGTCAAAGCCTCTACCAAAGTCTCTGGGGAACCGGTACCGTCGACGCAATCGCGAGGAGCGGCAACACGCTCTATGTGGCCGGGGCACTTGGCGAGGCCGGGCCCAACACGGGGGGTGGAATTCCGCTTAGCTCAACCACTGGCGCGCCAGTAACACCGTACCTCAAGGTAACCGGCTACGTTGACTCGGCCGTCCCTGATGGCCGCGGTGGCTGGTTCATCGGCGGCGACTTCACGGCCGTGGGCGGCGTACCGCGCTCAAGCCTCGCACACATCCTCCGCGATGGGAGCCTCGGCCCGTGGGCTCCAACTCAGGATGCACACAGCATCAACAGAATCGTTCTCTCAGACGGAACGCTCTACGTCGCCGGTAACTTCAATGTTATGGACGGCCAGCCTCGAGTGAGACTCGCTGCATTCGACGCGGCCACGGGCGCGCTCTTGCCTTGGAATCCCAACCCCAGTGGCATCGTGGGCCCCTACACGGGCCCGGCTGTGCTCGGCTTGGCCGTGCGCAACGACACGGTCTTCGTTGGTGGGAACTTTACTCGGGTTGGCGGCCAGCTCCGCGTGGGCTTGGCCGCCTTGGATGGCCAGTCCGGGCAGGCGCTGGGCTGGTATCCGGGTGCGGCAGACAACTTGATCAACGTCCTCCTGGTGGGCGGCCATTCCCTGTATGTCGGCGGTTACTTCACTCACCTCGGGGGGCAAGTGCGCCGGTGCGCCGCGGCCGTGGACATCTCCACGGGCGCGCTGCTGTCGTGGAATCCGAGCGTGACGGGCCCCGACGACCCCTACGTTGGTCCCCCGCGCGTGATGGCACTCGCAACCGGTGACAGCGCCGTCTACGTCGGTGGTCAGTTCCTCGCAGTTGACGGCCAGCCACGCAATGCCCTTGCCGCGGTCGACGCGGACACCGGCGGTGTGCTCACGTGGAATCCGGGCCCGGCTCACACCTACACGTACCCGTACCCGTATGTTCGATCACTCGCGGCACAGGGCGACACTATTTACGTCGGCGGCAACTTCGAGATCATCAGCGGCGTCGATCGGATCAGCCTCGCTGCGATCGACGCCACGACTGGCGCAGCAACGAGCTGGAACCCACGCCCAGACTACGACCACGACGTAGTCGCACTCGCAGTCGACGGCGGTGTGGTCTACGCGGGAGGGACATTCACTTCGATAGGCCCGTGGGAGTCCCGCGGTTGCTTTGCCGCTTTCGACCTCACCACCGGCGCGCTTAAGGCCTGGAACCCCAACGACAACGGCACGGTGGCGAGAGCCATGATCTTGAGCGGCGGTAAGGTCTATGTCGCAGGCGACTTCACGTTCATCGGCGGGAGGCCGCGCAACGGCATCGCCGCGCTGGACACGTTGACGGGAGCTGCGCTTCCTTGGAATCCAGGCACCGACAACTGGATCTATGCCATGGGCATGAGAGACAGCGTCCTCTGCGTCGGCGGTGCGTTCCAAAACATCGGCGGCCAACCGAGGCGCTTTGCCGCCGCCCTGGACACGGCCAGCGGCGCTGCCACGGCCTGGAACCCCAACCCGGACGATTACGTCACCTCACTTTCCGAACTCGGTGAGACTGTGTTCCTCGGCGGGCTGTTCCTCCACGTGGGTGGAGAGGCGCACGCGTATCTGGCCGCCGTTGACGCGGCGACCGGGATGGTGAAGCCGTGGCGAGCGGACTGCGACAGCTGGATCAACACCGTACTCGCAAGCGGCTCGACAGTCTTCGCGGGCGGGCAGTACATCACAACCGTCAACGGGCAGCCTCGGACGAACCTCGTCGCCCTCGACGCCGTGACTGGGGTAGTTAGGCCGTGGGACGCGCACCTGTCGGGCTCGGTGGCCACCCCGTCGCCCTCAATCGACGCACTGGCCCTCTCAGGCCACACGCTCTACGTGGGGGGCGACTTCTACTCGCTCGGCGGCCAGGTGCGACCGTGCCTGGCGGCGCTTGACGACAGCGTCGGACTTGCGACGGAGTGGGCCCCGCGCCCGGACTTCCCAGTCCGCTCACTCGCCATAAGCGGGGACACGCTTTACGCGGGGGGAATCTTCGGCGCGGTCGGGCTCCTGCCCAGTCACAGCCTCGCAGCACTGTCGATTCCCATGGATCCCGCGCCGACGACGCCAGTCTTCGCGCTGGCACAGAACTTCCCGAACCCAGCTGGCACCGCGACTACAGTCCGGTTCGCGCTTCCGGCGGCCGCGGTTACCACACTGTCGATCTACGACGTACAGGGTCGTCGCGTAACGACCCCCATCGACCATTCCGTCCTCCAGCCTGGAGAGCACGACGTGCGGCTCAAGATCGTCGGGATGAGGCCCGGTGTCTATCTCTACCGCCTGGAAGCCGGTGGGATGGCAGCTACTCGAAAGATGCTCGTGCTTGGTTGATGCGGGCGCGGTTCGATCGAGCGTCGTAAGGTCATCGTTGGGGGGTAGGCTATCGTCGATGATTCCCGAGTACACGCTCAAGCCTCAAACGGCGGCCCGGCCGAGGCTCGAATGCACCCACCTCCCACCTTCTAACGGTGGCCGGGCACACGCTGCAGCGCCTGCCCAGCTCTGCCTGCGTCAGGCCGAGCTCGAGCCGACGTCCGCGGGTCCGCGAACGATCCAGTGGGATCGCCGCACGGCCTCGGGCGCCGTTGCTCAGCCGGGCCTGTACTTTTGCGATCTCCGCGCGGAGGGCCACAGGTCGATCAGGGAGCTGGTGCTCATTCGATGAAGACTCGCGAGCCTCCCCGGATGCGCCACTTCGTCAAGATCGCCCTTCGTCTCAGCTCAGTGGCTGCGCCAGGGGCGACGGGAGGCTCGGGTCACTCCCCGACGCCCGGACGAAGCGGCTTCCCGATCTCCCAGTGGTGGCCGTAGGGGTCCACGACTCGGCCCATGAGCCAGCCGTGCTCTTCCCGGACGGGCCAGATCTGCTTCGCGCCTGCAGCCAGCGCCTGGGCGTGGACCGACTTTGGGTCGTCGACGACGAGCACGAAGCGGGCGGTCGCCCCGCCCAGCGTCTCGGGACTGAAGTTCAGGTGCGCGGGGGACTCGTCCGCGACCCAGAACTTCGCCGTGTCGACAGCAAGCTGCGCGACCACGGCGCCGTCGGGAGCCTCGATCTTGAACAGCTCGCGAGCACCGAACGCCGCCTTGTAGAACGCCACGGCCTCTGCGCCGCGACGAACGGAAAGCATCGGAGCGATCCCAGCGGATGTCACGGAGTGATCTCCTCAGCTGTGCTTGGCCAGGAACGCGGCGAGCGCCTGTACGAACTCTGGGCGGTCCACGGCGCTGCCATGTCCTGCGCCGGGGATGACGACGAACGTGTTGTTCGGGAGCGCCGCTTGCAGCTCCTTGAACCGCTCCGGGTGGTCGCGCTCGCCCACCATCAGCAGCACGGGAACGCGGTTGTGCTTGAACCGCGCGTAGTCCACGTAGAGGCCGGGGTTGCCCACCCGCTGCGCGCCGAGCGCGCGCGAGTCCTGCGTGGAATCCATGCGGCTCATCATCGCGCGCTGCTGGGGCGACGGCGCGGGCATTCCGGGCGGGGCGCTCTCGATCATGGCCTGCGAGAGCGGCTCACCGGCGACCAGATGCTTGACGAGCAGCGAATCCCACTGGTCGTCGCTCGCGCGGAACCCCTCGCTCGCGCCCGACGTGACCGACAGGAGCCGGTCTGGGTGGGTCTCGAGCAGCTTGAGCGCGATCGATCCGCCCATCGAGTAGCCGACGACGTTCGCCTTCTTGATGTGCAGGTGATCGAGCAGGCGCGTGACGTCGTTCACCATCTCGATGCCGTAGGCGCCGGCGTTGTGCGGCTTGCCGCTCCGCCCGTGGCCGCGGCAATCCATGGCGATGACGTGGTGGTCGTGGGAGAGCCGGGTGCGGACCGAGTCCCACATCGAGAGGTCCGCCGAGAAGCCGTGGATCAAGACGACCGGCTCGCCGGTCCCGCTCGCGACGTAGTGGATGGGCACGCCGTTCGAATCGAACGTGGTGTCCACGGACTGCGCCCGCGCGGGGAGCGTTAGCCCCAGCATGAACAACATTCCAACGATGTGTCGCGTCATCTCAACGCGACGTACCGCGTGACGCGCCCGCGCCCATCGGTCGTCAGGCGGACGAAGTAAACGCCGTTGCGCACCGAGGGCACCCAGGTGCTCCGGTGGGTGCCGGCCTCGCGACGCCCCGCGTCCAAACGGGCGATCCTTCGACCGGAGAGGTCGAAGACCTCCAGCGAGACTTCCGCAGCGCTTTTGAGCGCGTAACGGATCACGAGACCTCCCGCGGGCGAACGCTCGACCGCCAGCGGCGCGGAGCCGTTCTCCCCCACTGACTCGGCCGGTGTCGCGCCGCACGCCAGCGAGTTGTAGCGCTGGCCGTCGTCCACACAAGCCTTGCCCTGGTCGTGCGGCACGTCAACCCGGACCCGGCCGAGGCTGGTCGCGCCGCAGGCGTCCGCGGCGTTGAACGAGATCTCGTAGACCCGCCCGTTGCCGGAGCCGTTTCGAGCCGCGCGCACCATGGCCCCACCGCCCGCCGTCAACAATGCATCGGCGCACGCATGCTCGTCGCCGGGGCCGCGTGAACCTGGGCCTCCCGTGACCGGCTCGTCCTGCGTCACGCCGAGGCACGTGATCGTCACCGGATCACCATCCGGATCGGTGACGCCGGTGATCGCCACATCTGCGAAGCGGCCGTTCGGAGGCCATGCCGTCCCGATCGACGCACGGGCGCCGGCGGTGATCGGCGGCCG
>Ga0306920_100008499_pt1 | contig 13627 bp, 14 predicted proteins | sample flu12Cox44000170_FD_204666 | JGI IMG/M metagenome (GOLD analysis project Ga0306920, IMG submission 204666) | Lab enrichment of tropical soil microbial communities from Luquillo Experimental Forest, Puerto Rico - flux4day.12C.oxic.44.000.170 (v2)... | ecosystem: Environmental > Terrestrial >... | reverse complement strand
CTTGGAAAACAGGGGATTAAGTCGACTTCAACCTTGCCAAGGTTGGGGTCGGGGGTTCGAATCCCCTCGCCCGCTCCAGTTTTTCCAATGACTTACGGCGCAGTTCGAGAAGGCGCCGGAAGCCTCAGCAAGCTTATAGCGAGCACATTGTGGCTTTACGGACTGTCAAGAGCCGCATCTCAGGGCCGCCCCGCCCCACTGAATGCCAGCGCCTCACAAATCCACGCCCCCATGCGTGTGCCTGTCGGTCACTAGGGGAAAGGGCGTCTGTGGCGCCCGTCCCTGTCCCGTTGCCACCTCGGCGCATCCGGCTAGCGCCAATATGACGAAAACCGCCGCCAGCCATCCATGCGGGCTCATTGCGCTGAGATCGGCTCGATTAGGCTTGGGTCGTTGTTCTTGACGTTGCCAACGCGGATATTGACGGGCCAACACGTCATCTCTTCCGACGGGTAGGGCGCGAGCACAGCCTTTAGCTGACGGGCGTCGGCGGGCGCCTCCCCGAGCCACGCCGGCCACGTCTCAGGGCCGAGAACCACCGGCATCCGGCTGTGAAGCTCGGCACACAGCTCGTTGGGCGTGGTTGCGATGATGGCGAAGCTGCGAACCCATTCGCCGGCTGACGAGCGCCAATTCTCCCAGAGCCCGGCCAGCGCCATCAGCCTCCGGTCGGCAGGCGCAATCGCATAGGGCTGCTTGCCCGTCGGGGTCTTCTTCCACTCATAGAAGTTATCGACCGGCCCAAGGCAGCGGCGGCGCTGAACGCCTCGCGGAAGGCGGCTCGCTCTCGTTCCTCTCGGCCTCCACACTGATGTTTGCAAAGCCAATCTCGATGTCCTTGGTCCAGATAAGGCACGAGGCCCGAGCGCATCACGTCCGGGCTGCGCTCACCGGCCCTCGTGTCGTAGCAGAACACCGGGGCGGGTCGGAGGGCGCTAAATTCCACTCGGCGCAACGTTTAGAGTCGGCCGGTGCGGTGGGATCGAAAAGACAAGTTTGAACTCGCTGACATCGGAGGAGAGTCGGACGCGGCCACACATGCCGAGGGGATAGCGGGGCCGGGGGCGGTGCCAAGCGGCTATCCACTGCGAGCGTGCCCAGAACAAAAAAGCAAGCCAGGATGCCAGGCCACCCAAGAGAGATGATCACGGTCGCCGGGGCGTTTCCCTGTCCGCATTAGGATCGCGGTTCCGCCGGTAGGTCTCGGCCAGCGGCACACTCAAATGACCGGCCTGGCTTGACGAGAACTGCGGCGCGGACGGTTGGGCTATTACGTCATCGGGAACGCGAGGCCTGCTCAATCACGCCCTATCGATTGACTTTGCCGACGCCACTCTCGCGAGCGCGTTCGTCGCCCGGTGGTGCGCCGGGGCGCAGGTCCAGACAACGCGGGGCGTTTTCCAGGTTAGGGAGGACAAGCCGGAGCCGCGGGTCGGGGCGGGACGGGCATCGGGCGCCGTGAGCGCCGGGAGTGGGGCTGTTGGTTTTAAGCGGCCGTGCCCCACACTGAGCAGTTTGCTGTTGCCCAACCTGGTCTAAGGCGCGAACCTGCGGATCTGGCGAATATCGGTTAAGGCGAGGATCATCATAAGAAACGAGCAATAGCGTTAGCCGGGGTGGTGGTAATGGCCGCAGTTTTTACCGCGTGCGCGCCTCAACCGCCGTCAAGCGATATGACGATGTCCGGTACACATACGATGCCTGGTCCTGGCAGGCCTGGCACGATGAGCAACGAGGTCATGCCAAAACTCAGTCCCAATTGCTCGCCAGAAGTGCTGGCCACCATGCCGCCCGAGCACAAGGCCGCTTGTGGGCTGCAATAAGGTCCGTGGTTAATGCCGCCACGCAGCGAGTTGACGATATAACGGCGTAGATGATCTGGCTGACGTGCTCTCAAAAGCGATCCTCGGGAAGCTGCGGCCCGAGCCGGTGCGCCCGCCTTGCCAACATCGCCCAAGCGTTATGAGCCACCGGGGGCACCGCACGGCAGCGCCGGCGCAGGGTTCGCCTCCCGGCACAACCTGACCTCTGCGGCTTGTATCGCGCAACGCTGGAGTAGGTCTTGCCAGGTGAATGACGGCCGCGTTGACCTCCCGGTGCGTGGTTCGGCGACAGCATGACACCCGCTTTGCTGGTTTCCGCCACGCGCGCCGTCTGCGTTGTTCTGTCGGTTCCTGTTACGACCAAAGAGTACAAATCGGCGTCGGTCAAACGCGCGTTCGAACTGACGCATCCGTGTCCGGCGACCAGGCTTACGAGCGGCCGATGCACCGGGTATGTCGAGGAGAGTGAGGTCAGAAAGCGACAAGGATGAGCGGTTGCCCGCTTGAGGGCTTAACCACAAATGTTTAGCGATTAATCACCTTTGGTCTCGCATTTGTTCAAGATGTCAGTAAATTACCAACCATCGCCACCCTACCAAACGGACATAATAAATGCTGAACGTAATCTCGCGCCTGCTCAGGGATCAAGAAGGCGTTACAGCAATAGAATATGCCCTGGTAGCGTCTATAATCGCACTTGCCGTCGTGCCTCTGCTGGGAACGATTTGCACCAGCCTCAAGACGACATTTACCAACGTAGCCAGTAGTCTCTGAGGCGCGGAGCGGGCGCCCGGGCTAGTCGGCGAGGAGAGCGGGCCGCAAAGACCATACGCTGGACGAAGATCACAGCACCCCTGTGAGCTGCTGCCTCTCTTCGGCGATGGCGGCTCGGATCGCAGCGGTTATCGTCGCAATCAGGGCCACCTTCGCGGCCGGGCTCAGGCCAAGGTGCCACCCATTTCGTCAGCGTCCATTTGTTCCGCTGTCTCTACCGCTTCAGGGGCGCGGTCGGTTGTGGTGTTCAGGGCCTCAGTGGAATCATCGACCAGATCCACGCGGGCGTTGTTGTACGGATTGCCCCAACTGCGGGGTCGGATCCCGCCAATCTGCTCCGGGATGGCTCCAACCTGCAGTCCAAGCGTCGTGGAGACCCCCGTTCGGAATACAGTGGCCCCAGTGCCAATCGCCCGATTGGTTGCGCCAGCGGTCCCGGTGCCAACCGCGTCCACAGCCATCGCGCACCAACTCAATATGCCGCGTCGCGCCAAGCTCGATCCCCGCCGTGCTGCGCCAAACCGGGGCTGCCTGTGTCGAGGCAGCGAAGGCTAGACCGACCGCGGATGCAAGGATCAAGGCGCGCATTTCTGTCTCCGAAAGAACCTGAAACAGGCGAGCTTCGGTGACCCGGGCTAACAAATTTTAAAGCGCGAGGGATCGAGCCAACAGCGCCTAACGCGGCACACCGCGGCTTTAACATTCATCGCATGAATAGCAGCGCGACCAGGACGGCCCTAATTGACACTGGCCTACCCCGAATGCCTACGAGCGCCTCCTCGGGTGCTACGTCAGCATCTGCCGCGAGAGCCACAGGATCTGGGTGGCGATCAGGAGAAGCCCGATTGCTTTAGATACGGTGAGTGGCCCATTTGCGCCATCCGCTTCCCCTCTTTGATCGAGGGGAACTTCCGCGACCTCTGGATCGCCGTTTGGCGGCAAGAACGCGAGGCCCGGCCCGTCCTGATAAATCCGGCCATCTCGAATGTAGACTGGGATACCGAGCCCACGGGCGAGATTGCGGGCGGCACCACGTAATTGGTCTGGGGTCATCGCTCCCTACCTTTATCGAGCGTCGAGGGTGAGCCTGTTCGCGGCATTGTTGGCCAGCGGTGACTAACAAACCCTGAAGCGCTGAGGGGTCGAGGAATGGCCCAAGCCCGGCCCTCAGAAGCAGTGCCGCCAGAATAGCTCGATCCAGCCGAGCACGATCGCGGAGCTGAGGACCGCGGAGCCGAGCATCGTGCGCAAGGGGACAAACGCTGATCCCTGCGCGTCGGGATGCGGCGATCAGCTTCCTTGACGAAAGCCCGCTCGTCCATCACCTGGGCGAAGTCGTCGCGGGCTTGGGCGGCTTGGCGGAGGGTGAGGCGCTCGGGATCGAGGTCGGACATGTCGATTGCATTGCGGTAGGGATACGATGAGAAGTAGCGCATCCTTGCTTAATGCTAGGTTACTACGGTGTGCAAAGCAGTTCGGCCCCACTGACACAGAGACTTTGCCGACAGGCGCTCCGATGACGATGACGCGGGTGCTTCGGGCCGTGATCCGACAAATGTCGATTACTTGGCGACGTGCGGTCCATGCGGCGGAGCGGCACTATCACGGTTTATTGCAGAGGCGGGACCGTACTGCCACACGGTGTCGCAGTGTGTCACAGATGGATAATAGCCAGTGGGATCGGAGCAATAGTACCAGGTCTGCCTGGCGTTGGGCTGCGAGCCGTAGCCATTGTCGGGATAGTTGCCGTAATAGCTGGAGCCCGGATCGTAGCCGTAATACCGATGGTCGGGATAGTCGCCGTAATACCCGTAGTCGTAGAAGGGATAGCCAAAAAACCACCAATACGGTGCGTAGATGCCGCCGAACCCGAACGCGGCGCGGAAATGCCCAAAGCCATGGTGGAACCCGCCGCCATGCAGTGCTCCGCCGTGGAACCTGCCGTGAAATCCCCCGCCGCCATCATCGGCATTGGCCAACTCTGGCTGAATAATGGCGGCGGCAAACAGCAGTGCTGCTGAGGCACCGCCGAGAACCCTTCCGAAGGCCCGCGGGGATCCGTTGCCAGTGGCCTTCTTCATCGAGCACTCCTTCCGCAAACGGCGCTGCAGGTCTGTGAGGCAGCCGCGCGCAGTTTTTGCGCACTATTCGATCACCCAAGATGTGTGCTTTCGCGGTCGATGGGTCAAATTGATTTTCGATTATATTAGTAAACTGTTGCCACCCGTAGAATGCCACCGCTTTTATGAGATGTTGTTCACCACGATTAGCGCAGCGTCGCCGATCGCCTGATCGATTTCCTCCTGACCCTTCTCGGTTCCGAGGTCGGCCCCTCAGCCTTCGCACTGATGTTCGCGAAGCCAACCTCGATGTCCTCGGCCGAGAGACGGCACGAGGTTCCAGCGCATCACGTCCGGGCTGCATTCACCGGCCCTTGTGTCGTAGCGGACCACCGGGAGCGGGCCGGTGGGTGCTCCATTCCACTCGGCGCGAAGTTCGGGCTTGGCCGGTGCGGTGGGATCGAAAAGACAAGTTTGATCTCGCTGACATCGGAGGAGAGGCGGGCGCGGCCACACATAAGGCGAAAGATACGACCGCCGGTTCGAGGGCCCGAGCGGCTGGACAGCGCCAACGGCCGGTGGCCGAAGAACAAACAGGAAACACGGTGGGGCCAGCCAACCCACGCGAGATGATCACCATCGCCGAACGGCTTCCCTGTGCGCATTAGGATCGGCGTTCCGCCGACGAGCCTCGGCCAGCGGCACCACACAAATAACCGCTTGGCTCGACGAGAGCTGCGGCGCGGACGATTGGGCTATGACGCCATCGGGCACGCGGCGCGCTGAACGACCCCTCTCCATCTACTTTGCCGACACCAGGCTTGCCAACGCGTTCGTTGCCCGGTGGTGCGCCGGGGCAACGATCGAGACTGCTGGTGGCGTGGTCCATATTCGCCAGGATGAGCCACAGCCGCGGGTCGGCGCGGGGATGCACCGGACCCCCTAAAGAGCGACTAAAGGCGGGCATACCAAGCCCCTGGTAGCACCCCAAAAGAGAACCCCGGCAAGGGCGCGATGCCGGGGCTCAGGAGCAGGGCGACAGCGCCGCTCGGATCTCGCCAATCGGCGTAGGGGTGTTCGAGCCTCGTGCCACGCCAGTGGTGGTAAACATGTCGATACGAAACGCAGTGCCGACGCCAATGGCCCAGTGGTTGCGCCAGTGGACATTGGTGCTAGCCCCATCCTCGGGAGTCAACCAGTTCGATCGGCGTCGCCGCAAGCTCGATCTCTATCGGCTTTGGTGCGAGAGGAGATGCCTGTGCCTATGCCGCCCAACGCTAGGCAGCCGACAAACGGGAGAAATCGACGCACGCATCGCTGTCTCCAACAAGAGAATTCGCGCGGCATTGTTGATTAACAGGGGCTAACAAATCCTGCGCCAGGGGTTTCGCCAGCCTCTGCAGGGCGGGCGCGGTTTCTCTCGTAGCACGCCGGGCCAATGAGGCATCTCGCTGCAGAGCGTCTTGGGATCGGCTTTTATGCGGTTAACGATGCAGCAACTATCTTAGGGCATATCGCCCGCATGCCAGACGAAAACGCGCAAACATTGCACCGAGTCGATCAGCTCCGAACCGACACCACCAATATCGAGAGCGGAGCTTCAGGTCATCATGGAACAGCTCGCCAAGCCGCCGAGGCAGGGCAACCTCGCGAAAACCGCGCACGGCGTCATCCCGTCCACGGCAGTGCTCATCATGCTGTGGGCCAAAGCGTCTTTGCACCTGTGATGGAGGCGACGACGACCGTACCTGGCGCCGCGCATTTTCGAGAGGTCGCCTGTCTGCTTCGTCAGGCTGCGAGGTCGTGTCAGTTCGTGGATGCCCGAAGGGAAATATTGCATCTCGCGGCACGCTTTGAGAGCCGAGCCGACCACCTAGATCGGCGGGTCGCATCCTTGATCCCAACGCGATTGCCCCGGTGACGACGTCGCCATCGCAGCACCACCGGAAGGCAAAGCGTGGCCCCGGCTGTTCCTCGGCCGGCGGAGCCTGCCATATCGCTACGTTCTGACCCCGCCATTTCCCGGCACGCTCGTACGTCCTTACGCGGCCCAGCACGTAGGTCCTCAATAGCGCGGCGGCGGATATGGATAATATGGAGGTGATGGTGGCATGATCGGCGCCGCCTGCAGGCGGTTCAGCTCCTGTCGGTTCAATTGTCTGGCGATGTTGCCGCCTGACCGGCCCGTCGGAGGCGGATAAATCGGCTGCGGTGTATAGGTGGGGACCGGCGAGTACGCTGGCGCAGGCGGCGGATAGTACGGATAGTAGCCCGGCGGATAAGGGTAATACGGGTATTGGGCGTATAGGCCCGGAAAAGGGATGCCGACGCCGATGACGACACCGGCATCGGCAGGCGCCGGGGCGATGGACCAGGTGCCGATGCTGAGAGCAGCGGCGGCGAGAGCATCAATCCAGAGACGCGAGCGCAGCGAGATTTTCCTGATGCTATCCATGTTCGCCTTCGAGCTGAAGAGTTGCGGACGCCCACAAGCCATACAGTCAAAATATGCAGGCTAATCCGCTCGGCAATCCGCCTATAGCGAAAACTTCCTCGTGCCGCTCGCCCCAGGCGGGCCTGATGTGCTTTGACCCCTCGAATTGCAGAATGAGTACACGCTCTACCTTATCCCAATCGCCGACACACCAGAGTTTTGCTGCCATCATGTGATTACGTGATCCCCAAGCTCGTCTTATAGATTATCTGGTAGGTTACAGCGTCAGCGCCCCGAGCATCATTGGTTGGGAACAAAACACAGTGTGCCTTCGCGGCAAGACCGGCCGGCGCGTTTCTGAGCGCTTCAGTTTTTAATGAAAGCCCAAGAACTGCGATCTGTATCTGTCGGCGTTTTCCAGATTGGTCGCGATGACGAGGTTATTGAAAAATTCTGAAGAGAAATGGCTTGAGCCGGCGGCGTTGCAATTATCGCGGCCAAACCAATACAGCGGCCGGCTGTGGCCATCTTCGGTAGGAAGGTCGGACGGGGCGACCGTCATCTAATCTGTTCGACCGCCAGGGTTCCGGCGGTAAGCGGGCGGAGCAGCCCAGATCCCGGCCGGGTGAGATCGAGCCTGACGAGCACTTCGCCAGCTCGCTCCATCTTCCCGCCGCCGAAAGACGAGAGCCGTTATCGGTCGGCCAGGCATCGTCACCCGACTTCCAAGTCAGGAGCTGCTATCGGGAATGCCACCGGCCGCCGATCTGGCTGAAGGCCGCGAGGTACCCGCTGTACGGCATGCTATTGCCGAAACTGTCGCACACGGTCAGACTCGCGGCTCGTTATCGCCCCTATATCTTTGCACCAGCGCAACGAGATGCGCCGTCGCGACGGCCGGGAGATTCTCGGTAGGGCGCCGTTCTCAACCGGTTCTGCTGGCCGGCCTACAGGACAAAACCTGCGCGCTCGTCACGAAGGGAGGTGCGGGCGAGCGGCGCGGGTTCGACCATTGGCTGACCTTGGCCCAACTGCTACGGTGCCATGTCACGGCGGCGAGGAGGGCAAGGGCATGGACGATCGCGCGTTCGCATCGGCAACCGAGCTATCGGGCAAAATTCGCGACCGGCGCATCGGCTGCGTCGAGCTGCTTGACTACTATCTGGCGCGAGCGGAGCTATACAATCCTGCGCTGAACGCTATCGTCGTCTGGCAGGCCGACCAAGCACGCGAACGCGCCCGCGCGGCCGATACCGCTCTGGCGCGCGGCGAGCGATGGGGGCTGCTGCACGGTATTCCGATGACGGTCAAGGAATCGTTCAACGTCGCGGGCCTGCCGACCACGTTTGGCAATCCTCTATGGAAGGATAATATCGCCGCAGGAAACGCCTTTCTGATCGATCGCCTGCTGCAGGCGGGCGCCGTTGTGTTCGGCAAGACCAACGTGCCCTACATGCTCGCCGACGCGCAGAGCTACAACGACATTTACGGCACGACGAACAACCCGTGGGATGCGACGCGCTCGCCCGGCGGCTCGTCGGGCGGCGAGGCGGCGACCTTGGCCGCCGGGCTCTCGGCCCTCGGTGCCGGCAGCGACATCGCCGGCTCGCTGCGCAACCCGGCGCATTGTTGCGGCGTCTATGCCCACAAACCGACCTGGGGGCTGATCTCGACGCGCGGCCACGCGCCGCCCGGCATCGTGACGCCAACCGACATATCGGTGGTCGGCCCGATGGCGCGCCACGCCGAGGACCTCGATCTGGCGCTGCGCGCTCTTGTGGCACCCGACTTGCTGCAGCGCGCGGCTTGGCGTATTGAATTGCCGGCGCCGCGCCGCCGCCGGCTAAGTGAGTTTCGCGTCGCAGTGTGGGCATCATCCCCGCTGTGCCGGATCGACACGAGCGTGTCCGACGTCTTTGATCGGGCGATCGAAGCCATCCAGCGCGCCGGAGCGGCGGTCGACGCGTCGGCGCGACCCGCGATCGATGACGAGGAGCACCACCGTCTGTTCAAGCTGCTGTTGCGCGCGGCGACCGCGTCCCGCCTGCGCGACGAAGATTTTGCTCGGCAGCAGCAGATCGCGGCGACGCTTACCGATGACGACAATAGCGACCGCGCCGCGGTGGCGCGAGGAGCCACCGTGGCGCACCGCGCCTGGGGCAATGCCAACGAGGTGCGTACGAAACTGCGCTACACTTGGCATGATTTCTTCAACCGCTTTGATGTGTTGCTGACGCCGGTGGCGGCGACCGCCGCTTTTCCGCACGACCGCAACCCCAATCGCGACGAACGTACGGTCAAGGTCAACGGCAAGTCCGTGCCGTACGCGGAGCAGCTGTTCTTTGCCGGGCTCGCCAGTCTGTCATATCTGCCGGCAACCGCAGCGCCAATCGGCTTGAGCGCAGAGGGATTGCCGGTGGGATTGCAGATTGTCGGGCCGGAGGGCGAGGACCCGACGACGATCGAATTTGCCCGGTTGCTCGCTGCTGAGATCGGCGGCTTCGTGCCGCCGCCAGGCTATACGTGACATGGCGACGCTCGCGATGCTCAACGGCGCTCGCCGGGTGCGGGGTGCCTAAAATTGCTGCGCTCGGCGGAACCGAGGCGCCGGGCGGATCGGCAGGCGCCGGCCTGCCGCTTCACGCCACTGGGAGCTTCCGAAGAAAGCCGGTTCGTTGTGCTGCACCGGCCGCCATAAAAGCGGCATCCTGGCCGGACAGGATGAAGCGCGCACCCAGTTCGATATAGCGCGGCATGATCGTCTCGTTGTAGACCCCGGCCATTCCGGGGAATTTACCATGCTTGCGCGCGGCGGCGATCATTGCTCGGTACGCTTCAGCGACGCGCGGGTTACCGAAATCGCCGTGGATCCCCATTTCGGCGCACAAATCGTTGGTGCCGATAAGCAGGACATCGACCCCCGGCACTGCCGCAATTTCTTCGGCATTGGCGATCGCCGTCGGCGTCTCCAGCATGACGATCGTCAGATTGGCGGCGTTGAGCGCCGAAGCGGCCTCGCCCGAACTGGCCGCACGCAGTCCGTAATGCGGCCCGATGCCACCCATCGAGCGGTGACCGAGCGGCGGGTATTTCAGCCGGTTGACGACTTCGCGCGCCTCGGTTGCCGTATCGACATGCGGCATGACGATGCCGAGCGCGCCATTGTCCAGGGCACGAGTGGCGATTGCATACTCCCCGTTCGGCACCCGCGCGATAGGCGCGATGCCGGCGTCGAGCGCCGCGGTCGAGATCTGCGCGCAAGCCTCGAGCGACATGACGCCGTGCTCCATGTCGAGAAATAGCCAATCAAAGCCGGCCACCGCCATCGCCTTGGCGATCTCGACGCTGCGCGTGATGCGCACGCCGACGCCGAGCGACAGCTGGCCTTGCTCAAGCCTTTCGCGAGCGACATTGCGGACGGCAACTGACATTGGCGGTTCCCCCGGGATGATGCAGGGTCGAGGCCGCTAGACTACACGCGCCTTCAAGGCGCAACAACGTTCCGCCTGCAGACTGACGCCCGGCCTCCACTAAAAATCGAGAGCTCGGTCCGCCCAACGCCCGATGATCTTTTGAAGCTCCGCGAGGCCGTCGGTTAGCGCGGCCGGGCCGGGCTGCAAGATCAGCGACGATTTGATCTCATAGAGGTCTCGATGCTTGACCGCCGGAAGCTGCTCGAAACCGGGCCGCACCATCACCCGCTCGGGCCGGAACTTCTTGCCGCACCACGAGCCGATGATCAGATCCGGCTCCCGCGCGGCCACCTGATCGACCGCGACTATGCGATCCCTGGCTGCGCCTTGATTTGCCCGATCGGCGAAAATATCGATGCCGCCGGCAATCTCGACCAGCTCCGAAACCCACCCAATTCCTGAGATCAGCGGATCGTCCCACTCCTCGAAGAATACTCTCGGCCGCTTCGGTAATCGTTCAGCCCGGTTTCGGGCTTGGACCAGGCCGGTTTCCAGCTGGGCGACGAGCTGTTCGGCCGGTTCACTCGCCTTCACCATCGCGCCGACCATGCGGATCATGTCGAGAATGCCGGCGACGCTGCGCTGATTGAACGCATGCAGGTTGAGGCCACGGCGGACGCACTCCGCGGCGATATCCGCTTGGAGATCGGAGAACGTCAGAACGAGATCCGGCTTCAAAGCAAGGATCTTGTCGATATTCGCCGAGGTAAAGGCGCTGACCCGCGGCTTCTCTCGGCGGGCTTGCGGCGGGCGAACGACATAGCCCGAGATCCCGACGATGCGGTCCTGCTCGCCGAGCAGATAGAGCGTCTCGACGGTCTCCTCGGTCAGGCAGACGATCCGTGTCGGCGGATACATGCGGTCCTCGGTCCGAGATTTCTCGGCGTGACGGCTCCGGCGGGCGATGCCGGTTGGATGCCGCCGCCTCACATATCCATGTTCCTATCCCCGTTGTTCTGCGGCGAAGCGGGGGCGTATGGGGTCGGCATCTGGCCAATAGCGCCCTGGGCGCAGGCGGCGAGCGCCAGCAACACGAGGAGGATGGCTAACCGCCCTTGTCGCTTCATCAGATCCTCCTGCAATGCAGCGGCCCACGCCGTCCAACATGGCCCCGATGGGCCTCGCATTGTTGTTCCCGCCGTTCTCGACGCGCGAACTCGCCGGCGGCACGTCATCTCCTCCGGCGCTCGGCGCAAGCAGAGCTTTGACGAGAAACCCCAAGCCGTGTCCGCCAAGGCAAGGCTCAAGGACTCGCCGCCTCATCGACAGCCTTCAGCGTCCATGTCCGATCGCGATAGGTGACGTGGACCTCCTCCTGTTCGAGGACTCTGCCGGTTTCGGCTGCGAGCTCGTTGAGCAGTGGCCGTACTGCATCATCATCCAGATCGGCGGCATAAAGCGGCAGCACTTCACCCGTGAAGATGGCAACCGGCTCGCGATCGTGAGCGGCTTCCGCTTCCGAGCCCGCATAAACAACCTCGCCGCGCGTAAACATGCCTGAGAGAAACGGTGCATGACGAGCATCGCGTTCTCTCATCCAGCGGTCCCCGCGCGGATTGCCTCCTCGAGATCATAGATCCGGCCTGATGGGCCATAGCCAGCGCGCAAGCCCCACGTTATCTTGAACTCGCGGCGTGGACCTTCGGAGGTGGGAACGACAGAGAAGCGCTTCATCGACCAATCCGAGGCTAGTCAGGCCGGCGTCAGCCGAAGATTAAGCTCGACCCGCGCAACTGATAAAGCGCCATCGAGTGACGGCAATTTGACGGGCCCTCGAATAGACCGTGCGCTGCCGCTGGCAAGAATCTAGAGGGACGAGGTTGCAGATTTTTTGGAGCGTGATGGCGATCCTCTCGGTGTTGGGCATAGTGGCGATCTTGACCTGGGAGCCCCGCGCCTGATCATATTGATCAAGCAAGCCGATCAGGATAAAAACAAAATTTGTGGCTCTCCTCTTCATTTTATGTTGTTTGCTCGCGAGCACTGCAAAAGCGGCGGGCCCGCCGTCGGGCCAAAACAGTGCATTGCTGTACGCAGTCGATGAGTCCGCCAACATTCGCGGGTCCATCTCTGTTTACGACATTGCCGCAGATCACCGGCTGATCAAGACCATTCGCACGGTTCCGCGCGTCGGCGATGTCAGAGGTGTCGCGGCGAGCGCCGTCACTGGCAAGCTTTACGTTGCCTACGACGATGTTTCGAGCACCGGAATGGTCTATTGTCTGGACATCTATAACGACACTATCCTCTGGAATCGACCGATCAGTCCCGGCGTCGATCGGCTGGCGATCAGTCCGGACGGAAAACTGCTCTACGTTCCGACCGGCGAGGGCAGGTCGGCCGACTTCATCAACGTCGTCGACGGCGCTACCGGCGAGGTCGTCCGAAAGGTCCATTTCTCCAATCGATCGCACGACACGCTCTACCCAATATCCGGCCCGATTTTCCAGGAGACCAAAGCCAATGACGGCAGCGGCGAGTATCTCTATCTGGTCGATCCGAAGAGCTATACCGTCTCGCGCGTCGGTCCCTTTTCGGGGATCCTCGGCCCTTATGCCGTAGATAGCTCGAGCAATTATGTCGTGAACAACGTGACGAACCTATGGGGAATGCAGGTCGCCAATCTCAAGACCGGTCAGATCGTCACTGCAAGCCTCCCCGATCATCCGCTCGGCAGTCCAGGGTTGCTGCACGGCATTGGCTGGAGCCCCGATCAGAGCGAGGTGTGGGAGAATAGCAGGTGGAATGATCCGCACGTCTACGTCTGGGCAATGGATAATCCGATGGCGCCGGTTCTCAAACAAACACTAACGTTGCAGAATGGTCAGGGATCGCATTGGCTGACTTTCGACATAAAAGGGAATTATGCCTATGTCGCGCCCAACAAAAACAGCAACGCGGGAACCGAAATCTTCAATGCTCGCACCCACACCTCTCTGGGCCTTATCGGCGCCTCCGAGGATATGATCGCGATCGAGTTCGTGGACGGCAAAATCAGCCGAATAGGTGACCAATTCGGGATCGGCCGCCGATAGGCCGCAGCAGCACGCCGCAAGGGGGAAC
>Ga0306920_100008498_pt1 | contig 13629 bp, 19 predicted proteins | sample flu12Cox44000170_FD_204666 | JGI IMG/M metagenome (GOLD analysis project Ga0306920, IMG submission 204666) | Lab enrichment of tropical soil microbial communities from Luquillo Experimental Forest, Puerto Rico - flux4day.12C.oxic.44.000.170 (v2)... | ecosystem: Environmental > Terrestrial >... | reverse complement strand
ACGGCCATCACCCGCGGGCGCACCCGCCAGGCGGGATGCAGCGTGAACAGCCACAGCGTCCACGCCGCGGCCGCCGCGCACAGGACGAGGTCGATGAGCAGGGAGCCGCCCGCCGAGCGCTTGTAGATCACCGTGAAGATGACCAGGATGGCCAGCAGCACATACGGCGCGACGGTGACCGCCACAAGCAGTCGCTGCTCCCGCGCGTCCCGCTGCCGGGAGAGCGGCATCGGCTCGCTCATCTGCGCCCTCCGCATCGAATTTACTCCCAGCGGAACAACCTGGCGGCGGCCAGACCGAATGCCACCGCGTACGCGGCCATGGTGAGCAGCGGCAGCAGGTGCGGCCAGTGCCCCTGGGCGGCGTACTGCATGGCCTCCACCGCGGCCCCCAGCGGGGTGGCGTGGCTGATGTGCTGCACGGCCGGCGACATCGCCGGGATCGGGATGAACAGCCCGGCGAAGAACATCATCGGGATCAGCACCAGCTGCCCGGTCGCCATTCCCGCCCGGCCGCTCGGCGCGAGCGCGGCGATGAACAGGCCGATGGCCATGAGCGCGGCGGCGGCCAACAGCGCGGCGACCACGAACCCGGCGAGCTGCCGCGGCAGGAACACGCCGTACCCGATCCTGGCTACCGCGAGGATCACCGCCACCGCGACCGCGGCGAGGCCGAGGTCGACGATGACCTGGGCGGCGAGCACCCGCGCCGGCCCGGCCGGGGTCGTCTGCAGCCGGCGCAGGACCCCCTTCGAGCGGTAATCGGCCAGCACCATCGGCAGGACGGTCAGCGACAGCACGGCCAGGGAGAACGCGCTCAGGATCGGCACGTACACGTCGAGCAGGGTGAGACCGCCGAAGACCTTGGCCGGGTGGTTGTAGAAGGGGATGCTGCCGAAGATGATCACCAGGATCAGCGGGACCCCCACCCCGACGACGAGCCGCACCCGCTCGCGCGCGAGCAGCTTCAGCTCGGTGACGGTGAGCCGCCCCAGCGCGGCACCGCGGGCGGCGGCTGGCGGTGCAGCAGCGGTGACTGACATCTCTTGCTCCTGTTTCTGATCGGGCTAGTGCTGGTTCTGTGCGGCGGCCGGCTCGTGGCCGGTCAGCGCGATGAACGCGTCCTCCAGGCTGGCCTGGTCCACGCGCAGCTGCCGGGCCACGATCTGATGGCGGGCCAGCACCGAGGTGACCGCGTTCAGCGCGTTGCTGTTGCCGGTGACCACCACGACATCGCCCCGGCGGGTCACGCTGGTCACATCGGGCAGGGCGGTCAGCAGCGCGTCGTCGAGCGGCACGGACGGCAAGAACTGGATCCGCTGGTCCGCCTGGACCCGCCCGGCCAGCCCGGCGGGGGTGTCCATCGCCACGACCCGGCCCGCGTCGATCAGCGCGACCCGGTCGCACAGCCGTTCGGCTTCCTCCATGAAGTGCGTGACGAGCAGGATCGTGACCCCACGGTCGCGCACGCCCTCGATCAGCGCCCAGGTATCCCGGCGGGCCTGCGGGTCCAGGCCGGTGGTCAGCTCGTCGAGCACCACGACCTGCGGGTTCCCGACGAGGGCCAGCGCGATCGACAAACGCTGCTTCTGGCCACCGGACAGCTGGCCGAACCTGGTCTTGCTCTGGCCGGCCAGCCCGAGCGCGTCCATGAGCGCGCGCCAGTCGGCCGGGGCCCGGTAGAAGGAGCTGTAGAGCTCCAGGGCCTCGGCGACCCGCAGCCGGTCCGGCAGCTGGCTGTCCTGCAGCTGCACGCCGAGCCGCTGGGTCAGCTCGGCCCGGTCGCGCCGGGGATCGAGCCCGAGCACGCTGATCGCGCCCCGGTTCGGCGCCCGCAGCCCTTCGATGCTCTCCACCGTCGTGGTCTTGCCCGCGCCGTTGGGGCCGAGGATCCCGAAGATCTCGCCGTCGGCCACGGTGAAGGAGACATCGTCGACCGCTACCGTGTCCCCGTAGCTCTTGTGCAGATGCTGCACCTCGATCACCGCTGACATGACTCCTCGTCTGTCCGGCTCCGGCCCTCGCGGCCTGGTGTCTTCAGCGTCGCAGCGCCGCCGCCCGGCGCGCATCGCCTGGTCAGCCACATCTCGCGGGCGGCCGGCTGAGCCGCCGGATCAGCCGGCCGGATCAGCCGCATCCACCGATCGGCTGACCGGGCAGCGGTGTGCGGGGTGAGGCCGGAATGCCGCGGCGGGCCAGCCGGTTAGCCGGGCATGAGCGTGTTCACCGACAATGAGCTCGACTACCTCGGGGGCCAGCGCCTGGGCCGGATCGCGACCGTCGGCCCGGACGGGCAGCCGCACGTGGTGCCCACATCGTTCCGCTACAACGCCGAGCACGACGCCATCGACGTCGGTGGCCTGCGGATGAGCCAGACCAAGAAGCTTCGTGACGTCCAGCGCACCGGCCGGGCGAGCATCGTGATCGACGACGTGCTCCCCCCGTGGCAGCCGCGGATGATCGAGATCCGCGGGACCGCGGCCGTGATTCCGTCGGGCGGGAAGGCGTTCGGGGAGCAGTTCGAGGACACCATCGTCCGCATCCAGCCCACGCGCATCATCTCCGCCGGCATCGACCCCGGCGGGTCGCGCAACGCGCGGTCGGTCGGCCCGGCCTGAAGCCGGGCGAAACCGGCAGCGGGGGACTCACCAGGCGCTTGGTGCTGCCGGTGCTCAGCCAGCAGGCAGGCCGAACAGCGGCCAGCAGCCCTCGAAGCCGCTGATCCGCACCTGGCCGGCCAGGCCGCTGGCCAAATCGTTCGTATATCCGGTGGCTAGCTTAGGGGATATCCTGGCGTGGAGGAGGTGGAGATGGCTAAGACCCTCATCGACGTCAACGAGGAGTACCTGGCTGCGGCTCAAGAGGTGCTGCACACCGAGACCAAGAAAGACACTGTCAACGCCGCCCTGCGGGCGGTCATCGCGCTGGCCGCCCGGCGGCGTGATTTGCAGCGGCTGACTTCTGGCGGCTTGCCTGACCTGGCCGACGCCGAGGTAATGCGCGCCGCATGGCAGCAGTAGCCAGCTACCTGGCGGACACCAGTGCGCTGGCCCGCCTGCACCACCAGAGCGTTACTGCGGCTCTGAGCCCGCTGATCGAAGCGGGCCTGGTCGCCACCTGCGGCGTGATCGAGTTCGAGCTTGGCTGGGCAACCAGGACAGCAGCGGAGTTCGACCAGGTGCGAGCTGACCGCGACGCCGGTTACGAATGGCTCGCCACACACGATGAAGACTGGCGGCGCGCACTCGACGTCCAGCGTGCCCTATGGCACAGCGGGCAGGTCAGGGCGGTCGGCTTCCCTGATCTGCTCATCGCCGCTGTGGCCGAGCGCGAACGTGTCACCTTGCTGCATTACGACGGCCACTATGACCTCATCGCGCGTATCACCGGACAGCAAGCGCAATGGGTCGTGTCCCGGGGGACGGTCCCATAGTCCACCGGCCCGTTCAAGGATGTCCCACGCCTCGCGGAAGCCGGCCGGGCCGGCCGGGCGCATCTTGGCCCGGTCCGGATCGCGCCGGTCGAGCTCGGCGTTGACCAGGGGCCCGATGATGACGCTAGCCCTTTGGGCCGACGATCCGCCCGCGCCGGGCACGACCGGGCCGGGCCAGCGGCCCGCTGTCCGCGCGTTCACCGGCCCGGCCCAGGATGGCCGGCGAGGCGGTAGCCGACACCCGGCGTGGTGGTGATGACCGGGGGGTCGCCGAGCTTGCGCCGCAGGCGGCCGATGGTCACCGTGACGGTGTTGGTGAACGGGTCGGCCTGCTCGTCCCAGACCTGTTCGAGCAGGTCCTCGGCGCTGAGGAAGGCCGGCGTGGCCGACAGGAGCGCTTCGAGGACCGCGAACTCCTTGACCGACAGCTGAAGCTGCCGCCCGTCGCGGGCGACCGTGCGCCGCAGCGGGTCGAGCTCGATCCCGGCCCCGCGCAGGATCCGGCTCCGGGCGGACGGCTGGCGGCGCGCCAGGGAGCGGATGCGCGCGATGAGCTCCGGGAAGTGGAACGGCTTGGCCAGGTAGTCGTCGGCCCCCAGGCCCAGGCCGCTGACCCGCTCGCCGGGCGTGCCCGCCGCGGTCAGCATGAGCACCATGACCCGGTCGTCCCGCTCGGTGATCATCTGGCACAAGGTGTCGCCGTGGATCCCCGGCAGGTCGCGGTCGAGCACCACCACGTGGTAGGCGTTCAGCTCGAGCTTGGCCGCGGCTTCGAGCCCGTCATGGGCGGCGTCGACGGCCATGCCCTGGTCGCGCAGGCCCTCGACCAGGACGTCGGCCAGCGACGGCGAGTCTTCCACCACCAGCACCCTCATGCCGGGACACCCGCCTGTGCGGCCTGGGCGGCCAGCGGCAGCGTGATCGTGACCCGCAGGCCGCCGCCGGGCCTGGCCCGCAGGTCCAGGGCGCCGCGATGGGCCGAGGCGATGGCCGCGACGATCGACAGCCCGAGCCCGGCGCCGTCGTGCGAACCGGTCCGGTCCGCGCGGAGCCGCCGGAACGGCTGGGCCAGCTGCCCGACCAGGTCGGGGTCGAGGACGTCCCCGCCGGTTTCCACCACCAGGCGGGCCACACGCCCGTCGGCCCCGGTGGTGGCGCTGATCCAGCCGCCGGTGGTGTTGTGCGTGATCGCGTTGTCGATCACGTTGTCGACCATGCGGCCCAGCAGCGCCTGGCTGCCCCGCACCCACGCGCCGTCGAGGCCGGTGGCATGGTGCACGGTCAGCTTCCGGGACGCGATCGCCTCAGCCCGCACGGCCAGGGCCGCGGACACCACGTACTCCAGCGAGAGCGTCGCCTGGCCGGGCAGGTCGCCGTGCTGCGCCCGCGCCAGCACCAGGAACCCGTCGAGCAGCCGGTCGACCCGGTCGAGCTCGGTGCGCAGCCGCCCGGCCAGCGCCACGGTCGGCGCGGGCACCGGTCCCGGCTTGGCCACCGCGACGTCCACGCACGCCCGCATCGTCGTCAGCGGCGTCCGCAGCTCGTGCGACGCGTTGGCGGCAAAACGGCGCTGCGCGGCGAACGCACCCTCCAGCCGCTCGAGCAGACCGTCGATGGTGTCGGCGAGATCCGTCAGCTCGTCCGCGGGCCCGGGCATGGCCAGCCGCTCATGCAGGTTGTCCTCGGAGATCCGCTGCGTGGCGGCGGTCATCTGCCGCAGCGGGCGCAGCACCCGCCCCGCGACGATCCAGCCGAGCACGAGCGACGCGACGGTCATGATGCCCAGCGCCACGGCCGAGCCGACAATCAGCGAATGGGACACAGCCGCATGAATGGTCGCGGCCTCGGCCGACGGCCGCGTGCCGCCGTGCGTGGTGGAGTTCGCGTTGGCTACGTGCGAGACAGACGCCCCCACGCTGCCGGTGATCACCAGTAGCACGGCGCCGGACAGCAGGAACAGCACGCTGTACAGAACGGTCAGCCGCGCCCGCACGCTGCGGCGCGGCAGCACACGCCGGCCGGGCCGCCGGGCCCCCGGCGCCGTCATCGTCGCCTCCTGCGCGCTCATCGTCGCCTCCCGCGCGGAACGCTCCCGCTGCCCGGGCCCACGCTCGCCCTGGGCGGCACTGCCGTCCCGGCCTCCAGGATGGCCGGCCGGGCCTAACAACGGCATAACGGCCGGCGTTCGGCCCGTGTTAGGGCCGCCGCCGTACAACCGAGGGTATGGACACAACCATCGAAGTCAGCTCCCTGCGCAAGCGGTTCGGGCGGACGCTGGCCCTGGACGGCATGACCTTCACCGTGCTGCCGGGACAGGTCACCGGGTTCGTCGGCCCCAACGGCGCGGGCAAATCCACCACGATGCGGGTGATCCTGGGTCTGGACGCCCCGGACGAGGGCACCGCGCTGGTCGGCGGGCGGCCGTACCCGGGCCTGCGGCAGCCGTTGCGCCAGGTCGGCTCGCTGCTGGATGCCGGGGCGCTGCAGCCGAGCCGGTCCGCGCGCAACCATCTGCTGTGGCTGGCCCATTCGCAGGGCCTGAGCGCCCGGCGGGTCGACGCGGTGATCGTCCAGGCCGGCCTGGAGGCCGTGGCCCGCCGCCGGGCGGGCGGGTTCTCGCTCGGCATGCGGCAGCGGCTGGGGATCGCCACCGCGCTGCTGGGCGACCCGCCGGTGCTTATGTTCGACGAGCCGTTCAACGGCATGGACCCGGAGGGGATCGTGTGGATGCGCGGTTTCCTCCGGTCGCTGGCCGCCCAGGGCCGGGCGGTCCTGGTGTCCAGTCACCTGATGAGCGAACTGCAGGACACCGCCAGCCACCTGGTGGTCGTCGGCCGCGGCCGGGTCATCGCCGACACCAGCGTCGCGGACCTGCTGGCGGCCGCGTCCGGGAACCGGGTCTTCCTGCGAACGACCGAGGCCGCGCAGGCGACGACGGTGCTGGAGCGCGCCGGGGCCACCGTCGCCGCCACCGGCCCCGGCACGCTGACCATCACCGGGCTGGCCGCCGGGCGCGTCGCGGCGCTGCTCGGCGAGCACGCGGTGCCGCTGTCGGAGATCTCCGAGCACCGCGCCACGCTGGAAGAGGCCTACATGGGGCTGACCCAGGACGCGGTCGAGTACCGCGCGGAACCGGCCGGGAGCCTGGAGGAGACCGCCGCCCCGGCCGGCACCGGGGAGGCCGGGCGATGACCACCACGACCGCGGCCCCGGGCCGTGCCGCCACCCGCACCGAGCGCGGCCGCTTCACCGACCTGCTGCACGCCGAATGGACCAAGTTCCGCACCGTGCGAGGCTGGGTGATCGGCATGGTGGCCGCGGCGCTGGTCACCCTGCTGATCGGGCTGCTGTCCGCCATGGGCAGCCACAGTTCCTGCAACGGCGGGCCGTGCCACTTCCTGTATCCCGTGGGACCCGGCGGCGAGGCCGTGACCGACAGCTTCTACTTCGTGCACCGGCCGCTCGCCGGGAACGGCAGCATCACCACCCGGGTGACCTCGCTGACCGGCCTGCTCCCCGCGGCGTCGAACGGCCGGGTCCACGCCGGCCCGCAGTCGGGAATGCATCCCGGCCTCGAACCGTGGTCCAAGGCCGGGCTCATCATCAAAGCCGGCACCCGGCAGGGGTCGGCGTACGCGGCCATGATGGTCACCGGCGGCCACGGGGTCCGGATGCAGTACGACTACACGCAGGACGTGGCCGGCCTGCCCGGCGCCGTCACCGCGGCGTCCCCCCGCTGGCTGCGGCTGACCCGTACCGGCGACACAATCACCGGCTACGACTCGGCCGACGGCAGGCACTGGACGCTGGTCGGCACCGCCGCTGTGCCCGGGCTGCCGTCGACCGTCCAGGCCGGGCTGTTCGCCACCTCCCCCGCCTACACCGTGACCACCGCCCAGGGCCTGCTCGGGGCCAGCGGGACGGGCGGCCCCACCGTGGCCACCGGTGTCCTCGACCACGTCAGCCTGCACGGCGGCCAGCCGGCCGGCGCGTGGAGCGGCACCCTCATCGGCGGCGGCCCCAGCGCCGCGACTCCGGTCCAGGGCGGCGGGTATCACCGGGCCGGCGGCAGGTTCACGGTGACGGGATCCGGCGACATCGCGCCGGACACGCCCGGCGGCGCGGGCCCCGGCCAGACCCTCGATCACACCCTGGTGGGCGCGTTCGCCGGGCTGATCGCCGTGGTCGTGGTGGGGACGATGTTCATCACCGCCGAGTACCGGCGCGGCCTGATCCGCACCACCTTCGCCGCGAGCCCGCGGCGGGGGCGGGTGCTGGCCGCGAAGGCCATCGTGATCGGCTCGGTCACCTTCGCCGCCACCCTGGCCGCCGCCGTCGTCGCCGTCCCACTCAGCAGCCGGCTGCTGCGCGACAACGGCAACTACCTGTACCCGGTGAACACGCTCACCGAGGTGCGCATGGTGGCCGGTACCGCGGCGATGCTGGCCGTCGCCGCCGTCCTGGCGCTGGCCATCGGGGCCATGGTGCGCCGCAGCGCCATCGCGGTCACCGTGGTCATCGTGGCGATCGTCCTGCCGTACCTCATCTCGGTCACCAACCTGCTGCCCGCGGGCGCCGACCAGTGGCTGATGCGTCTGGCGCCGGCCGCCGCCTTCTCGATCCAGCAGACCATCCCGAACTACCCGCAGGCGGGCAGCGTCTGCTCGGTGACGAGCGGCTGCTACCCGCTGGCGCCCTGGGCCGGCTTCGCGGTGCTGTGCGCGTGGGCCGCGGCCGCGCTGGCACTGGCGGTGTTCCTGGTACGCCGGAGGGACGCATGAGCCTGGCATCGGGTGCGCCACGGGCGCTCACGCGGCCCGCGCCAGCCACCGCCGCGACCGGCCTGCGGGACGCACTCCACGCCGAGTGGACCAAGCTGCGCACCGCGCCCGGCACGATCGGGCTGCTGATCGCCGCCGTCGCGCTGACCGTGGCCGTCAGCGCGGCCGCGGCTGCGGCCACCCGGTGCCCGGCCGCGGGCTGCGGGGAGGATCCCGCCAAGGTGAGCCTGACCGGGGTCTATCTCGGCCAGGTGGTCGTCGCCGTCGTGGCCGTGCTGGCGATCAGCGGCGAGTACAGCAGTGGCATGATCCGCACCACCCTGGCCGCGATGCCGCGCCGGACCACCGTCCTGGCCGCGAAGGCGGCCCTGGTCACCGGCCTGACGCTGGCCGCCGGGACCCTGGCCGTCCTGGGATCGCTGCTGGCCGGGCGGCTCATCCTGCCCGGCCATGGTTTCACCGCGGCCCACGGCTTCGCGCCATTGTCCCTGGCCGACGGGCCGGTGCTGCGCGCCGCCGCCGGGTCGGTGCTCTACCTCGCCCTGATCGCCCTGCTCAGCCTCGGTGCCGCCACCGCCGTGCGGGACTCCGCGGTCGCCATCGGGCTGGTGCTCGGCCTGCTCTACCTGTTCCCCATCGTCGCTGGCGTGGTCTCCGACTCGCACGTGCAGCGCCACCTCCAGCAGATCGCGCCGATGACGGCCGGGCTCGACATCCAGGCCACCACCGGCCTGCGCAGCCTGCCCCTCAGCCCCTGGGCCGGCCTCGGCGTCCTCGCGGCCTGGGCCGCCGCGGCGCTGCTGATCGGGGGCCTACTGCTCCGCCTGCGGGACGCCTGAGCGTGATGGCCCGCTCTTGGGGCGCCATCCCGCCGGAGGGTCCTCACCGGTCAGCCCGTCCACCGCCTCGCGGAGCAGGTCGGCGTGCCCGGTGTGCCGGCCGTACTCCTCGATCAGGTCGCAGACGAGCCGGCGCAGGCTGGCATGCTGGCCATCGGGCCCGGAGACGTGGGCGAGCTGGCCGAGCCCGCCGTCGGCCAGGGCCGCGTCGAGCCGCGCGCGGGACCGTTCGACGGCGCCGTCCCACAGCGCGTAAAGCTGTTCGGGGGTGTCGCCGGCGGCGGAGGTGAACTCCCAGTCGTCATCACCCTCCCAGGCGGTGGGGTCCCACGGCGGGCCGAGCGGTTCGCCCCGCAGCTTCGTGGTGACCATGTAGTCCTCGTTCACGGCCAGATGCTTGAGCAGGCCGCCGAGGGTCAGCGAAGAGGCGCCGATGCGGGTCTGCAGCCCGGCCGCATCGAGGTCGTCGGCCTTCCAGCGGAAGGTGGTGCGCAGACGGTCGAGCGCGCCGATGAGCTGCTCAGCCTCGGTGCCGGCCAGAGGCGGTTCCCACGGGGTGTCACTGCTGGTCATGGCGCCACCGTAGACCCCACTGCGGACATTCTGCGTCGGCTGGTCGCCGAGGACACGATCGCCGACGCCGCGGGCTTCTGGAGCGCCAAGATCATGACCAAGATCAGCGAGGCGGGCCCCTTCTGGGAGGCCGAGGCCGAGGATCAGGACTACTTCCAGCGCTACACCGACGGCAGCAATCAGTTCAGCCCTTATCGCTCCGCTGCGCGATAGCCGCTTCGGACCAGGTCATTCCCTTGCCCGGTGTCGGCTGGGGCTGAAGGGGAAGGCTCAGGGCATCACGTGCCTCAGCCGCCACGGTCGCACCGGGGCGCGGCTGGGGGTCGGAGAGCGGGGCACAGGGGGGTCGGCCGCCCATCTGCCCCGCGGTGACGTCGAAGGGGAGAACGATGGCCACATATGCGAGTTTCTTCAGCTACTCGAGCGAGACATGGGCGCGGATGATCAACGCCCCCGGCGACCGGACGGCGGCCCTGCGGCAGGTGCTCGATGCGATGGGCGGCTCGCTTGAGTCCGTTCACTGGATGTTCGGACCCTACGACGGGATCGCGATCTTCGATGTCCCCGACTCGGTCAGCGCCGCCGCGGTGAGCGTCGCGGTCAGCAGCACGGGAGTCTTCAAGCACATGGAGACCCATGAGCTGTTCACCCAGGAACAGCTCGGCGAGACGCTGGCCAAGGCGAAGAACGTGACGCAGGTATACCAGCGGCCCGGCGAGCAGGGGTAGCGGGCCACGTGGACCCGGGTGGCGGGCCGATGAGTTCGGCGGGCCCGGCACGTCAGAACGGGTAGGTCGAGACCCGGTGAGGAGACACCCCATGACTGAGCCGAAAAGCCACACCCTGGAAGTGCCGGGTGCCGTGCTGCACTACGACGTCCGGAGCAACGATTCCAGTTCCGAGCCGGTCCTGTTCCTCATCGGGTCGCCGATGGGCGCCGACGGCTTCGTCACCCTGGCCGGGCATTTCACCGATCGCACGGTCGTGACTTACGACCCCCGGGCGGCGGGTCGCAGCCAGCGTACCGACGGCGCCTCCGAGACCACCGTCGACGAGCACGCGGACGATCTGCACCGGCTGATCTCCGCGCTGGCCGCCGGGCCGGTGGACATCTTCGCCACCAGCGGCGGCGCGACCAACGCGCTGGCCCTGGTGGCCAGGCACCCCGAGCAGGTCAAGACGCTCGTGGCGCACGAGCCGCCCGCCTCCCAGGAGCTGCCGGACCGTGAGCCGGTACTGGCCGCGAGCACCGACATCCACGACACCTACCTGCGCAGCGGCTTTGGCCCGGCGATGGCGAAGTTCATCGCGCTCGTCAGCTACGAAGGCCCGTTCCCGGCCGATTACGCTGACCAGCCCGCCCCGGATCCCGCCATGTTCGGGCTGCCGACCGAAGACGACGGTTCCCGGAACGATCCGCTCGTCGGGCAGAACATGATTTCGGGCAGCCACTACCAGCACGATTTCGACGCGCTCCGGACGGCATCCACCCGCATCGTCGTCGGCGTCGGAGCCGAGTCGGGCCAGATGATCCCGGGCCGCGCGGCCGTGGCCGTGGCCGACCGGCTCGGAACGACGCCCGTCACCTTCCCGGGCGGCCACGACGGGTTCCTCGGTGGCGAATACGGCCGGACCGGTGATCCGGACGCCTTCGCCACCACCTTGCGCAAGGCCCTGACGAACTGACGTGCCCTCCGCCGGGCGGTGCGGCGGGCGGGGCTGCGGCTGGTTGCCGGGGCGTGCGAGACTGGCGCGCGTGCGCGTCTATGTGGGATCTGATCATGCTGGGTTCGAGCTGAAGTCGGTCCTGGTCAACTGGCTGACGTCGGCCGGCCATGAGGTGACCGACTACGGCCCGGCGTCCTACCACGAGCACGACGACTACCCGCCCTATGTCATGCACGCGGCCGCGGCGGCAGCGGCCGACCCGGGCAGCATCGCGGTCGTGATCGGCGGGTCGGGCAACGGCGAGCAGATCGCCGCCAACAAGATCGGCGGTATCCGGGCCGCGCTGGCCTGGAGCGAGGAGACGGCCCGGCTGGCCCGCCTGCACAATAACGCCAACGTGCTGAGCCTCGGCGCGAGGATGCATGCCGCCGCCGACGCGATCGCGTTCACGCAGGTGTTCCTGGCCACACCGTTCTCGGGCGAGGTACGGCACGTGCGGCGGCTGGAGATGATCTCGGAGTACGAGCGGACCGGCGAGCTGCCACCGCTCCCCGGCCAGGAGTGACCTCAGCCGCCCGCCTGGCCGCCTCGGCGCCGGCGGCGTACCCGCCTGCGCCGGGCCGGGCTGGAGCGGGGCTCGCTCATGACGTCGTCACCGGCCGGGGCGGCCGGCGGCGGCCGCGGCGGCTGGGCCGCCTCCGGCTGCTGCCGCTGGCCCAAGCTCCCTGACGCCGGCGGCTGCGGCCGCTGGGCCGTGCCGCGGGGCCCCTGCGGTGCCGGCCGGGCGGGTCCCTTCCGGTGCCCGCCTGCGGCCCGGGAGGGCGGTGCCTCACCACGCTCCGCGCCGGGACGCCATGGGCCGGGCGCCGTGCCCGTCTTGCGGTCGCGCGACGGCGGGGCTGAGGCCGGCCGGGGGCGCGCGGCGGGCCAGTCGGCCACCTTGGCCAGGGCCTCCTCATCGTGATGGGGCAGTGGCTTCGAGACGTCCCTGACCCGCATCGCGCTGTTCAGCGTGACCTTCATCCCCGGCATGACCGCCTCCACCGCCCAGTGTCGCACCGCCGGGCCGTCAAGAGCGAGCACACTGGGGACAGGGCCGGGCGGCGGCCCGGCCTGAGCCGCGCTTCATCGCCCGCAACTTGACAAAGGGGGATCACATGACGGATCAGCGGTTCGCCTCCGTTGACGACTACATCGGCTCCTTTCCCCCCGACGTCCAGCTGCTCCTCGGGAAGGTCAGGCAGGCGATCCTGGCCGCCGTGCCCGGCGCCGGCGAGACGATCAGCTACCAGATACCGACCGTCACCCTCGGCGGCAAGCGCATGCTGTACTTTGCCGGCTGGAAGCACCACATCAGCCTCTACCCGGCGCCGAGGGGCGACGACGCCTTCGAGCGCCAGCTCGGCCCGTACCGGTCCGAGAAGAGCACGCTGAAGTTCCCGCTGTCCAAGCCCATTCCCTACGACCTCATCGGGCAGGTGGCCAGGCTCGCGGCCGCCCGGCTCAGCTGAGCTGTTTCACCAGGTGGATCTGGTCGTATCCGCGCGGGTAGGCCGGGGTGCGGCCGCACTCCCGGTAACCGAAGCGGGCGTAGAAACCCGGCGCCTGGAAGGAGTGGGTGCTCAGGGCCACCTGGCCGCAGCCACGGCGCCGGATCTCCTGCTCCGCCGCGGCCAGCAGCCGGGTGCCCAGGCCACGCCCGCGGCCGTCGTCGCGCACCCAGAGAAACTCGATGTAGCCACAACCGCCCCACGTCCACCCGAACAGCCCCGCGCGCAGGTCACCGTCGTCCCCGCGGACGGACACGCACAGCAGCCGGCCGTCGGCCATCCCGGTCACCTCGGCGTTGAACGCGTTGATCTCCGCGTCCAGGGTCTCCCGCAGGCCGTCGTCGGCGTCGCCCACCACGAGCGCTGCCTCATCCATGGGTGGCTCCTCCCTCCACCGGGCCAGCCCCCGGCCCCGCGCGACCGTGCCTTGACCTGCCCGCCAGGCCCGGTAACGCCTAGGTAGCGAGCGGGCCGGTAAGCCGTCTTCCATGGTCTGCTAAAGCTAGGGTCAACCCTCGTGAACCCGAACGACGAGGAGCTGGCCGCTCTCCGGGAACGGTACCCCGGGTGGCAGATCTGGCGGGTCGACCGCTACATGGGCGGTCCCCTGTGGTGCGCCCGGCCGCAGGGCCTGACCCAGCCCGTGCTCAACACCCGCAGCCCCCGCCGCCTGAGTGAGTGTATCGAGGAGCAGGAATCCAGGTTAGTGCCGCGTGAAGCCCGGCCGCGGCGGTACCGCGCCGAGGGCGCGAGACCGGCACTCAGAAGATCATCGGGCACCAGGGA